>Ga0247823_10001440_pt1 | contig 19814 bp, 31 predicted proteins | sample 13C_PalmiticAcid_2_FD_192426 | JGI IMG/M metagenome (GOLD analysis project Ga0247823, IMG submission 192426) | Soil microbial communities from agricultural site in Penn Yan, New York, United States - 13C_PalmiticAcid_Day30 | ecosystem: Environmental > Terrestrial > Soil > Agricultural land... | reverse complement strand
GAAGTTAAGATTACCGCTCGTACGTACTAGGGAGAGAAACTGATATGCAGTCCGCATGTTCTCGTCCAGGCAACCTGCCAGATGCCCGTTTCCATACCATGCCCCAGGGGTATAACCAAGTCCGAATTCCAAGTAGTTGTACATAGTTGAGACACCATCCCGCAATTTAGCAAAAGAGCCATCCCTCACCCCAAGTCAGTTCCCATACGTCCTCCCAGGCCTCGTCAACCCCCTTTCCTCCCCTGCATCTCGACTTCAAACTCCACCAGCCCCTGCTCGCTCTTGACTGACTCGCCATCCAACCTCGCAAACTCTCTCTCCTCAATCGTCGTATGCCGCTTGTTCGGCCGATGCACCGTCCCGCCAATCGTGTCGGGCGGCGCGGTGGCCCCGGTCGCGCCGTACCGCGAGCCGGCCGTCGAGCCGAGCAGCTTGGGGAACAGCTGGATCAGGAGCGGCTTAAGCGTCGTCAGGCAGGCGCAGATGATGGCCAGGTTGACCTCGACGGCGCCCCAGTAGGCGATGGTGGCGAACTGCCAGGAGACGTCGTCGTAGCTGAGGAGGTTGAGGATGACGATGCGGATGATGGAGATGAGACAGACACTGCGGGCGAGGGAGGTAGAGGGTTAGTTGGGGTGTTCTGGTGCGGAGGAACGAGAGGTAGGATTTCATTTGTTCTTGTTTTTTTTCTTTCCGTCGGGGGGTTAGCGGAGGCTGCTTACAAGAACCCGAGTGAGAAGACGAGGGGGAGGCCGATCTTTTGCTTTGTGTTGACCTTGAGCTTGAGTAACGTCGGGATTGGCAGGAGGAACATGAAAAAATCGGTGATGACGTGCAAGATGCTGTTGCCGATGGAGACCGCGAGGCCAAGACAGGTTCCTTTGACCTCCGGGTTCCACTGCGCTTCTAGTGGGATGCACTGGATGAAGTTGGTGATGAAGACCCAGATGTTGCAGGCCGTGATGATGCCCAGGAGGATGTAGTTGGCGATACGTTGCGGGCCATGGACCAGGAAGCGCATGTAGAGGAAGAGGATTGATAGCTTGGCAAAAGCAAGGCTCATGGCGTAGAAAAGGAAGCTGTAGAACCGTTCCTGTACCACGGGAGAGGTGTCAGTGCGTCTGGGTAAAGTAATAGCGGTCGCAAGGTCGTGGAAAACTGCCATACCATTCCCCACTTCTTCATGTTCTCCGGGCTAGCCGTCCAGATGTGTGTCGTCCCAGGCCAAAGAAGGTTTCTGCTGGAGGTGAGCTTGGAACCAGATGTCGGCAGGGCGCGGTCAGGGCGTTTACTCACGGCGGATGAAGCCCACGCAGGTTCCCACTGACAACACCTGAATGTCGATAGATTTAGCATGGCCTCGGGGGCGGTGGAACCTAGACGGTTGCATACCATGGCGACGAGGATGAGCCAGTCCTCCGGGCCCAAGATGCGGAGGATTATGCAGCGGGTGTAAAAGCGCAGGCGCACGGTGAACGCCGCCAGTACCGTCATGACGACCCAGGCCGTGATGACGAGTATCTGTTGGGTCGAAGTGTCCACTGGGAAGGCTCCCGTGGTTGTCGAGTTGGATGACTCCATGGGTTCGGGCTGCGCTTCACATTCAGTGCTTGAGTTCGGGGCTCCGCACTCTGATCTGCCAAACCAGCCTGGCGGTGCCTGAGTCCCAGCGATCCAAGTGGGGCCCCCGCATCTTTAACTCTTCAATGGGGTCCCGACCAGGCAACCAGGTTGCTGTGTCTGGATGCACCCCCTTGGAGCCTGCTGGAGATGGGTGGCAGCTGCAACGACGGAATGTCATGATCTGCTCACGGTCCTCCTTTTTAGCCCCGGCTACCCTTGTCGGACCCCAGCGCCCAGACAACACGCTAGCAGGCGCTACTGCAACTTATGCTGCTCTCTACGGAATAATATGTTGGCGCTTGGTATCCCTTCGACGAAAGACCACACCCGGGGTATGCATATGGCAAATGATGCTACACTTGCATTCTATGCTCTCTCAATTCTTCCAGTCCGCCCAGCACTGCAACGCAGTCCTTGACCATATACCAGAACTCCATAGTAGGAAAGGATATTGTATTTCTAGTTCTTACAGAGGGAACGCTATACAGATAGATCACGACAGCCTTTATGCTCCTCTCTTCGGTCTCGTTGACTACTCTCCACACAAGGGAGGGTCACTGAACCAGTCTGGGCATATCTTCGGGAATAGCGCCCATGCCCTCACGACGCCGACCTTTCGGTTGACACTCTCTTGAGTACCTCTATGACCTTTGTTAAGTAGCGCGGCAAAAGTCAGTTGGTGTATTCAGAGTAAACATAGCCAAGTGAATCCTCTCAGAATTCTCCTTACCAATGGTCTTAGGGAGGACCTCTCGCAACACAGCCTTAGCATACGCTGCAGCCATTGCTGCGGCGTAGGGCTGCGATTCCTTATTTTTGTGCTCGTCCCCATAATCACAAACTCCTCGGATGACGCCGACGGGAATGCGGTTCATCGTTCCGGCCGCCTCCATTTCGGGGCCGATGACGTTGTGCCTATCTCGGAGCTCGTTCCGCTTCTGGGCATTTTTCATCAGCTTCTCTCCCGAGCCGATGGGCCCGTACCACACTCGGGTCCGCCCGGAGGCTTGCCACCGTTCGCGCTCGACCAGCTTCTCCTCCCCATGCTCGTCGACCTCGTGGAGCAAGCCCTTATCTTGGTCGGGGTTGGTGAAGGTGCCATGTTCATGCTCCTTCTCTTCCATGTCTTAAGATAGTAGTTTAAAGCTTTAATCTCTAGTACCTATATAGCTACTAGGTCTACTTCTACCTCTCCTATCTAAAGCTAATTAAATACTATATCTACTTCTAACCTCTATTTCCTAGTTATAACCTTCTAAGTACTTAGAAAGGCCTACCGATCTTAGCTATATACTAGTTATATATTCTATCTATCTAGCTCTTAGAGCTATAGTAAAGGAAGCTAATATACTCTTAACACTACTTGCGACCTATTATAATAGAGTCTTTCAAGCCGAATACTAGCAAGATGTTTCTAGACCTTAGTATATTAGCCTCTTCTAAGCTAGTAAGGTAGCTTTATATTATCCTATCGCCTCGACCTAGTTAGACCATAGAAGGTAGAGGGTTTCGTCCAGAGGCTGCATTCTGTTCTAGACACGTCCGGTTTGTTATCGTTACCGCTGACGGGCCGGCGAGCTTCTCCTCTCCCGGAGAACCACCGCCCAACTCTATAAAAGCTACAGAGCTCCTGACCCAGTTTTGTGCCATATATGGGCTACTTAAGCCAGAGCATCAGCCGGACGGCCATCAGCTGGAGCTATCCCCGGCCACCACCGCCTTCTTGGCCGCACTCGCGCTTCCATTCTATCGTTCCGACGGCCTCCGACCGCAATTCCCTCGCCCCATTCTCAAGAGATACAGCAAAACATTGAATGGGCCGAGGAAGGCGAACGCTGACTGCAAGTATCATACAAAGGTCCAACTTCTCTCAGGCTCAGTCCTAACTTCCTCCACCCTCTCCAGAAATCTACAGAGCCAGTCGTTAGAGAATCTGGCTGCAGTCCGGTTGTCGGGTCAAGGGCAAAGTACCATTAGAAAGTCCATCCCGAGCTTCCAAGCTCACCGACGCTGCATTTCAATGTCATGCCGAGACGTTTGCGACGACCTCGAGTCATGCGAGACCAGAACAATATCGGAATCCGCAGCATCCTTCTTTTCGAATGACCGTCCTGAACGGCCTGTACCGGTGGGCTCGGGGATCTGGGAGAACTGGATGAAGCGGATGGATCGCGACTTCTGGGTGACCTCCTTTCGGAAGAAGGCTCGGAGGATGGGGATTGAAACGGCGATGATGGTGATGGCGGGCTCGACCGTGTTGAAGATCTTGACGTCGACGGTGGTGGCTTTTGCAGCAGTATCATGTCAGCGCCGGATGATTGCCAAGAGAGGAGAGAAAAGGAGAAAAAGGCGAAAAGGGGGTAGAAAAGGAGAAAAGGGGGAAAGAGCGGAAAGGGGAAAAAGCGGGGAACAGTGCCGCGACTTACAACTGCTGTCCGAGATGTCATCCAGAGAGATAACCTTCAGGAACGAGACAATCCCAGAACTGTGTCCCCCAGATTGCCTGGTAAGCAGACGGAAGGAGACATGGGAGGGGGATGACATACAAGACGCCAAAGCTCATCGCGATGAGCGCGCCAACCTTCTCCTTTTTGTTGATGGCCACATTCCAGACGATCTTCCACGGCAAGAGGGACAGGACGATGTCAAGAGCGCCGGAATACACTGTCGTAGTGTCAGCTGCCCTGTTTGGTGGTGTTGGTCACGGTGGTTACCTGCCGCACGCGAACGTGATATAATCCCGAACAACATGAAGGGGCCAGCAGGTGCCTGGCATTTCGGGTGTCCAGAGCTTCGCAACGGGCCAGCATTGAATCCACATTATGGCAGCCGCAAAGCCAAGGACAAGGTTCACCGTGACGATGATGAACCAGACGAGCCACCTGATCCAGCCGTTGTTGGAGAGGCGGAGGAGGGTGATGGCGAACGACGTCTTGCTCCATGCGGTTGCCACGGTCGTACAGAAGCCAGCGGCGTAGCTTAGTATGTTGACATCGACAATATGCGAGTAATTAGGAAATTGATCCCAATGATGGCCAAGCCCGTACTTGACGGCTTGCGTGAGCATGGCTGAGGCGACGAGAATTCCAAGCTTGTATGTTGATGATCGGGGTCAGCATGATCGCGCCCCACGTGAGAGCTTAAGCTATCGGTAGCCTGTGCGTTACTCACCCAGCTGCCGATAAGGAAATGGTCGTCCCACCAGAGCGTGCGAGCCCGCGTGAGCTTGCAGTAGATGCGCAGTCCAAGGAACCCGGCCGAGGAGATGGTGAAGGCCCAGTTGGCCCAGTTCAGGCGCGGGCCGTAATTCGCGACGGGGCGCTTGACCAGCAGAGCGCGGGGATCCATCTCGTGCAGGAGTTCGTGAGTCCACATGGCGACGAGGGCCGAGAGTTGGGGTTGGTGATGTTGTCGGTCTGGGTGGGTGAGGTCTCGGCCTGGGAAGGGCTGGCTGGCGTGCGTATGTTATTAATATGCACACCCAAATGCTACTGGAGGAATTTCTGCGGTTCCAGAACACTAAGTCCCGGAATAACCCCCCGAGTATGCGCAGGGCGCAGGTGTGAATCGCGCAAGAAAACAGAGCTTTTCCCCCCCCTCTCCCATGGAAGTGGAGGGGCCCTGCCTCTTCTGGGAACCAGGAGAATCAAGCGGCCACAGATCTTTGCGGCTTTTGACCCACCGATTTCGACAACCTGGGTTAGAGAGAACGAGCAAGGGGGGCTAGGGGGGTTGTTGATGAGGGCGAGGTACCCAGTACATCGACTGCCCTATCCCCCAACGGCGCAAGTTAAACGAGAGGCCCAAGCACCCTCCGAGGCGCTCATTGGCGACGATGGGCTTCTTTTGTGCGCATCCCCGCCACCTGCTGGGAGAGCAGAGCCCGCGCCGGCCCGGTGTGCTGGGCCTCAGCCACCACCCGCAAGCTGGTCCTGAAGTTGGCAAGGTCACTCACGCTAAGAATCGCTTGGACTGGCGCCATCGGCATCTTCCCAGATCACGGTTGGAGCTTTGCAGACGAACGCCGCTCAGACGTTGGCTGGTTATCAGTCCACTGCCGCCTCTCGCGATCCCGGCTAGCTATTACTGGAATGCTCGTCGCCCCAGCCAGCACACGGCCCATCAGCGCCTCACCATCCCCCCGAACGCCTCCTCGCCGACCCAGCCAATCAGCGCTGAGGAGCCCGGCCAAAGCATCCCAGCTCGTACCCACCGGAGCGCCCCGCCCTCTCTCTCTGCCCAGTTCGTTTTCCCCGCCCAGCGATCCGCCGGGTACGCACAGACACTTTGACACACAGACATACACACCCACTTTCTCGTCTGTGCGTCCACTGCTCATGAACCACCACACTTTCCCTGGCTGCCTTCCCCCCCCGCGCTCGTTCGCGCCTCACCTTCCCTACCCCTCCTTCCCCAAAGTCCCTGTTCTAGCGCCAGTTCGACGTTCTTCCAACGCACACACTAGCTGTTAGGGCATGCATGGTCCCCTGGCAGCGACGACTGCCGTCGGCTGCTGCTACGCACCAGCCAGCGACGCAGGTCATCGGATGTAATGTGGCTGGTCAGCTGGACATAGATACAAAGTATCCTGAAAGGCTCTCGGGTGCGGGTTGTTGCTGGCTAGCCGGCTGCCACTGAGGGGGCGGGGGAAAGGAACTTTGTTTTGTTTTGTGTTTCTGAATGGTTTTGCCCTGGTGCTTCGGCGTTTGGACTCGAGACGCTACGAGATGCTCCTACTACTGGCGTGGGGCCGGAAAAGGGGGTTTCGGGCTACTTTTTCCCCTTTGGCGTCTGCTGTGCCGAGCCGTGCTGACCACGTCCGTATGTGTGTCCGCCTTGCGACCCTGGAGTCGTTCATGCAGGTTTCCCCCCTGGTGGTGTGCGAGTTCGTGCCCGGTGGCTTGGGCGTTCGTTGGGACGAGGAAGGGCGGGAGGGGGGACAGGGGCCCGCGCCATAAGCGGTGGAATCATGGTTCTTCTAGAAGGGAGGCACTTCTGGCGTATGCAGCCAGATCTGGAGCTGATTGTTGCGCGACGGGGTGCGAGTGTCGCGTTTGGTTTGCCTGACAGGGCAGGATGGGGGGGATGCAGATGACGATGGCTTGGTGTTTAGAGAACGCTATTGGCTTTTTCCAATGTCGTCGCGCGTCCGGGGGAGAGGGGGGGAGGAACCGCAGTGGTATCGTTGTTCTTGCTGTTATTGGCTTCATTCAGCTGGGAGGCGTATCATGGTCTCTCTCTCCCCACGTCCCACGTTGACTCAACACTCGGCCACACCGAGTTGGAGGGCCAGTTCAATTCGACGGCCTTGTAGTCATCCTGCGGTCTGTTCGCCGTCGAGAAACATGCTCTCGTGTCTGGGAGCTGTTGAGCACAGATCCTGAAAGGAGGGGGCTGTGTCTTGGGATCCGACACAGTAGGGTGAATATCGAGGGCACGAGCTGAGGAGGGCGAGGGTCTGTCCGTGCCCATGCGGCATCCTCTTTGCGCCATCGGACCTGGGATTCTGCCACCGCGCAACAATGCCCTCTTCGAAAGCAGGGTCCATGACTGACAAAGAAGCTGTTCTCGAGGGGGAGGGGAAGGTTCCGAGAGGCACTTCGATCCATGGCGCTGAACCTCGCCATGGCCAACGGCACTCCCAATGGCACGAGAAATGGCACATCACACGGGTTTGGCGGTTGACGGGGCTGTCAGCCTTTGCCGAGGGTCTGAGGAGGGCTGGGTGGGCGATTCGTCGTCAAGAAGCCCACTCATCACAAACTCGAGCAACGAGGACCAACAATGCTACCCATGGGGGATCCGAAGAAAAACAAGGTAACATGGTATTGAACAAGCCGAAATATAACTGCAGTGCTACTGAAACCCCGGGACGTCGACAAAAAGCTTCGAAAGAGTTCATCCATCAACATGTCAAGCCATCCTTCCCCCATCGATCCCTCCCAGCCCCTCAGAGGAGCAACCACGCGGCGAGAGCAGCCCGAACAACCCCCCCCATCGTGCCCATCGACAATCTCCCCGCGGACGACTTTGCAGGAGGAGGCGTGATTGGCGGCGTAATCTTCAAAGTGCCGTTGATGGTCCCGCGCAGCAGGTCCATGATGGCGTCGTAGGCCGGCCGGCGCTGGTAATCCGCGCTCCACAAACACGCGTCACCCTCGCCCGGTAAGCTCTGCGGCACCCAGTTGTACTTGTCGGTGAACTGCCACAGCGTCACGCCCACACACTCCTTCACGTCCAGGCATGAGCCCACGATGGCGGCGTAGTCCTGCGCCTGTTGCTGGAGAGCGGCCTCGGTCGGGGGCAGCGCGGTGTGGCGGATTTCGACCTCGGTCCAAGCGACCTCGAGGCCCATGGAGGTGAAATTGTGCAGCGCCGCAGCGAGGCTGGCACGGGACGGCGTCGCGCCGACGATGTTGTGGCCCGCGAAGCCGACGCCGTCGATCCTGATGCCGCGGGACTGGATATCGTCGACGATAATGATGGCGGCGTTGAGCTTCTCCGTCGAGCTCTCGAGGCCGTAGTCGGTGTAGTAGAGTTTGACGTCCTTGTCGGCGGCGTAGGCGGCGCTGAAGGCGATTGGGATATAGTCGCCCCCGATGACCTTAGAAAAAACGCTTTCACGGTAGCCCGGGTTGTAGATGTCCTCGATGGCTTCGCTGACCACATGCCAAGCATAGCAGATGCCTTTGAAGTGGGTGACGACGTTGGTGATATGTGTTTCCATCACTGCGATCAGGGTCTCGTTGGACCAGGCGCCCGTATCAACTTCAATGGGGGAACCGAGTTAGCGAATCCAAAGTCACAATACAGGGAGAGACGGCCAAATTACCCCATGACGGCAGGGCCTTGTGCCAGACCAGCGTGTGGCAACGCATCATCTGGCCGTTCTGCTTGGCCGTCGCGACAACCCGGTCGGCGCTGGTGTAGTTGAACTCTCCTTGGACGGCCTCTGTCACATCCCACTTGTTGGAGTTCTCGGTCGTGATCATGCCGAAGTCGTTCTTGTTCGACATGATGGCCATGTACTGGGTGTCGTTGAAGCTGTTGACATCGGCGGCGGTGCCAAAGTACATCTTGCCGGCCTTGACCATGAGCGAGTGCAGGCCCTCGGGCTGCGACGTGGTCGCATTCTGCGCCGTCACGACGGCGGCGGCAGCACCGGCCAGCAGCAGTGGGCGTGTGAGTCTCGCCATCTCTGCCGCGGTGTGAGCCTGGTTGGAAAGAAGGAGCGTGAGAAGACTGCAGAGGACTGGTGGACGATGATGGCATGCGTGCAGAAGACTCGAGGAGTCGTCCGCTTCACCAGTCGTTTATGATCGATCGCGTTTTGTCGGCAGCGTCCCCGCCAAGTACATGGTACATGTACCTGTACATGTACATCCATCCACATCCGTTCACACCCTGGAATTCTTGCGCCCGCGCGGGCCGCCTGCTGGGCAAGCTCTTTTCTCGGCTAGTGAGCACCGAATCCCTTGGCGTGTGGTGGGCGCTGACCTGGTTGGCTGAGCTTGCGAGGGGTGGACAAGTTGGGGATGGCGCGCGCCTCAACCCTCGAACCCGACAGCTGGCCTGGCTAGCCGTTTTTCATGGTCGGGTAAGGAAGAGGGGCTGAAGCAGGAAGCGGCGAGAAGGAGAAAGGAGGAGAGATGACTGCCCACATCTTCCAGCCAGCCAGTCCACTGCCTTCATCGGCGAGCACGGACTGAAGGGGAGGGGAGTATGCTGCTCAGATGTCCGTCCCGATCGTGAGGATCTGTCAGGTGTGCCAAGTTGAGAGACGAGGTCGACTGGATGCGGACCATGGGAGACTCGCCAACCGACCTTTTCACCGCCGCTAGAGAGCGCCACCTGCAGATGAAACCGGAGTTCGGCACGCCTAGAGACTCTCTGGTGGATCTGCTGGTTCGAACGTACGTCGAAAACGACAACGAGGTGAATGCGACGGATGAGCGTGATAGGGTCTTCGCCCTGCTTGGGCTCGCTGGCGATGTCGACTCGCTGGGCCTACGAGCGGATTATTCCGTCAAGGATAGCAGTCAAGCTCTCGCCATGGTCGCCAAAACACTCATTCAGAAGACGGAGAGGGTCTTTGAACCAGTTCCCCAAAGCAACGTACCCCGGCCAGAAGACGCCGCTGCCCACTTGGGCCCCCGACTGGCGATCGCAACTCGCTCCATCATACTGCGACGACCAATACTATTTCTCCGCGTCGAAGTCATCCATGATATTTGTCGAGACATCCAACGACCGTGTCCTGGGCCTCAAGGGTCTCGTGGTCTGCACCATCGTGAAAGTGGGCGAGGAATGGATCGATGATGGAGACGCCAGCCGCCGACTCAACCACCTGTCCACAATCCACGACTTCTGCAAGGAATCAGCCGCTCTGGGTCATGACCTCTACGATGTCTCCACATTACAACGGGAGGGAGCTGTGTGGCGTGTACCAATCGGCGACTTATGTCCCCGGCGTGGTGAGCCCACGACGAGTGAGAGGACGCATTTTTGTGGTCACTCGATGGCGCAGCTCTACGCTCGATACGTCCAGCTGACTAGATATTTGGCGAATCCAGAAGCCGAGCAAGGCACGACTGTCGAGCTACAACACGCAAAGGAAAGGAGTTGCACGGCTTACATGCTCGCGATGGCCCGCATGCACGATATGAGGCCATTCTTGACCGAGGTTGGATATATCGGCATGGGCCCGGGGTTGATGGAGGTGGGAGATGCCGTGGTCATATTTGCGGGAGCTGACATTCCCCATGTTCTGCGGCGGACGAGTGACAAGCATTGGGAATATGTCGGTGAAGCGTACTGCGATGGGGTCATGGACGGGGAATTTTGGAATGAGAGAGTGACGTGGCCGGACGGGGGAGGACAGGAGCTCGAGACCTTCCTCCTCGTGTAGACCAACACCTCGAGTTGGATGACGGGACGGATTTGGACAAGAAAGCAGCCTGAGTAGATAGAATGTTGAAGGAGGAGCACGACGCATGTGGAGCGGGCAGCTAGCAGTGACCATGACAACACTCATTCCCGGGGCGTGTCTTGTGGGATAAAAATGAGCGGCGAATATTGTAGCCATGATACGGGGTGTATTTCTAGAGAAGAGGGACGACTGGGACGCCGCGGCACCGAGATCTTGTCCAGTGCATGTGAACAGGGGGGGCACCGCACCTCGCGTGCCAAGTAAGGCCTCCGAACCCGCATCGATGAGCCTTGGTTTGACACTGTGCGGTTGGGGAGGCGTGTGATGTGAGAGGCTTGCCCAACCCCTACCCAATTGGCAAGATCTTCGGGGTCCCCGCCCGCTTGGAGCCGAGCAGGGGTAGCCGTAACATGTTTACCCGATTCGAAGTGGGAGAGGAAGCCGGTCACGAATGAATGAACAAACCTGGCCAACGGGGAGCGCCGTCCTAAGTCCTTCTCGGGGGCGCGGTATGCTGCTCCCTGCAGCTGCGCGCAGCGCCTGCATGGTATGCACGTCCCAATGAGATGCAACCAGCGCAGGGGGCTCTTTCCAAGGGTCGTGTACAAGGCTATCAGCAACCGGTCCACCCTCATTCCATCTATTCCCTCATCCCACCTGCTCCATCCGGCTTCTGAGTTCTTGTCCCAAAAAAGCTGAGCGCTGCCCACTACAGCAATAGCAGGCAAAAAGCCCGCCCCCCTGAAACTCGCGGCTCCTCCCGGTGCCATTGCCAAGTTTGGGATGGGCAACGGAGTCGAGCAGCGGAATCATCTCGCGCCGTCGGAACTGTCGCACATCGCGATGCAATTTGCTTCCAAGATCCCGAGCGGGCAGTTCTCCTCCGCGGAACTGCAGGGGTTCTTGCTGAAGCGGAAGAAGACGCCGAGGCTTGCGCTGGGGGAGGTCGAGACTTGGGTGGCTGCGATGGTGGAGCAGAAGGCGAGCAAGACGAGGGTGCTGTCTTTGGCGGCTCAGTGATTCTGCCATTTTCTCTTTTCTGTTTTTTAGGGGTCAGGGCTGGATCTGAGTGAGGGGATGGTGGTAGTGGGTCGGATGGGTTGAGAAGGGCTGAGATATTCTTTTACTTTTACTTTTTGCTTTTCTTGTTTACTTGGGTTTGTTACCCCTGATATCATGGTAAACAACACTGCTTTTCAAACCAGGTCACGCAGATCGGAGGGATGCTTGGAAAGATTGATTTTGCCATGGTCAACAGCATCAAACTCTTGGTAGCCTCATAGGCGGATGGACCGAGCCCTGCCTATGGTTCGTGGTGAAGGCACAAGAAGGGGCGGCATGGACGGGAAGTAGTTTTGCTGGATGGACACATCTTTTTCGGTTGGGGTCCCAGATTGTACCAAGTATAAGAGAAGAGTATGATTGACAGCTATCAAGCCCACTCTTAACCTCGAACCCACATGTCCAATCTCTGTCTTGAAACACTCCTCGTTCTCCTCTGCCCGAATCATCCCCATCTGTGGCATGCCTTGATGTCAGTGCTGCGCCGAAGTTGGGACTTGGGCAGTTCCGTCACTGTCATTCGGTGGATTAGCTCGCTTCGGCTTTAGATGCTCGTCTAGAGCTGGGAGGGATGTGACGGCAAAAGAGACCAAGGGTAAGTTATTACAAGGAGGTCTTAGGGAAATACACAAGTGATATCGCCGTTGCTATCGGCAGTACAATCTAGAAGCGCAGTGTCGACGCAGTTGAAGGAGCCATCGTTGTTGCGGGTGCAAATCAGCACGGGAAGCGGGTTTGGAACGGGCAAATCGATATAAAATTTGCCCGCCTGGACTGCGGAGACCAGGAAGCCTGCGAGGAGTGCGAGGGTGGACGTCTTCATGTTGGATCTGTTGGCGGGATTTTGGGTGAGCAGTTGGGATGTTGGGATGCTGGGTGACTAGTTCGACTTGTGGTGCTGAACTCTGAAGAAAAGACGGCCTCTTCATGCCTGAAGCTATGAGTATTCAAAAGCTTCTCTCTTGCACGTCATCATCGCCCGTCATGCATTATGCCAAGCCCAGAGCATTCTAGTAGTGTGGCACTCTGAGACGAAAAGCGCCGCTGACAGCCGGATGACAGGAGCAAACCAAATGATGGTGATGCTTTCCCCCCCACCTCTCGAATGTGCCGATGGGGGGATTCAGATCGAAAATCAAGATCGTAGACTAAGGTAGGAATCGGCATTCGACTCTGGGCATGGTGTTGGACAAGCGATCGCCGCTTACGGCCAAGATGACAGGGGCAAATCAGATGATGGGGAGGATTTCTTTTTCGCTAAAGTGTTGATGGGAGTATTCTAGATTGGGAATAAACATCGTAGACTATGAGGAAAACCGTCTTTCCACTCTCAGTTGGAGAAGTGAGTCCTCAGCCCAAATAAGCGGCCACACGTCGACATACACACCATAGGCCCGGCCAGCCTACAGGTATCGCCATACTAAACCCCTTGGACGGGTTCCAGGAGCACGGCGTCCTTGACTCGTTGGCTTGGAGTGTTTGAAACACGCTCAGCTCTGAGAGCAAGCAGATAGGCTTCCGAGTTGGTACCGAAAGGGCAAAAAACGACAAGAAGTTTGCGTGCATGCATGAAAGGTGTCGCTGCGTGGACGGAAAGAAAGGGGCAGCATTGCGCTAGCGCGTGGTTGAGTCAGAAAGGATGGGAGTGGAATCTGAAGAGAATAAAGTGCCATATGGGGATCGAACCAATGGACAGGATGGCTTCTTCTATCCCACCGCACTCTATGCCGCGTCTTGTAGAGACTACGACAAGATCGTTCAAATGCTGCTCGAGAAGGGAACGGATGCCCTCTGTGTGGCCTCCATTGGATGCCACGACAGGACCGTTGAGATGTTGCTAGAGAAAGGAACGAACGTCAATACACGGGATGGTAGGCATCTCAACGATTCTGTCATGGCCTCCTAAGGAGGCAGCACACTGGGCGTTGCTGTGCAGGCTACCCTGTATGTTGACTTCCGCTCACTTATAAAGCAGCATCTTAACGGTGAAGTCACTGTGACGAGTGCTCGTAAGACACTCCTGATCAACTCGTCGCGAAACGATTAGTGGGAATTGGCGGAGCTGTTGAGTTGCTGGCGTTTGTGTATGGACTATTCGCCTCTCTCCCTCCCGCTGACTGGATCCCATGCGTGGAATCTGCAAACCATCGCATGCATGGCATGGTAGCAGACAGCACCACACCCACACTCCTACACTCTACACAGTACACGCTACCGGAGCAAGAGATCTGTACACGTTCCTCCCACGGTGCCAACATCAGCGGGTTGATGGTTTCCAACCCCCTCATTGCTGTGCCTTGAGTGCGTCTGCCACCCGGCATGCGTCCTATTCCAACATTTATCGACGACACCTCATTTCCCTAACGGAGAGACAAACCTCCCCCTCAAGCATGATTGCCTCTTTTGACAGCATGGTCAATGCAAGAATCGAAGGATGAAGTAGTTGCCTTCTTAGGATAAAACAAGTCATCCAGGCATCAGTAGAATGTGCTGGATTCCGGATAAATTTACGTACGCTCCCAACTTCAGTAACGTTACTAGACATAAAATAGGGGAAAGTAACTAAATTGGAACGGACTTGAGGAAAATATCTCGCGAGAAGCCCATGCAAAAAATCCGTCCTGGTTCACAGCCGAGAGATATCATCCGCCTCTGGAGAACAGAGCATTCCGGTCGGTATTCCGATGGCAGCCGGAGCACGTTCTAGCCGTTGCAAGTAATCCAGGACCGATCCTCTCCCAAGCCATAACTACGCCTCTCCAAGTCATCCCGCCTACTTATGCTGTCGGTCTCCGTTGTATCTACAGTATTTTGATACGTGCGGTATTGGTAAGTAGGTAGCGGTCGGCATGGTCGAATGATACGTGAGTTATTAGGGCTGCAGATATCGATCGTTGCAAGGCATCTCCCCGAAGTCGCATCCCAGATCTTGGCAGTCCTGTCGTCCGAGCCCAGCGCTAGCTGGCGGCCATCTGGTGAGAATGTAACCGATTGGATTGGGGAGCCATGGCCTTGCAATTTCTGTAGGCAGCTTCCCGAGGCGGCATCCTGCACGGTACGACTCGGGCAGCGGAGCCAGGACCGAGTACACCTTGTCGCGCAGGTCGGCCGCGGCTGTAGGACGCGTGAGGTACATCACCCGGACGGGGTTAAGTTGATTCTCACGACACTCTGCTTTTAGTCGACGCCAGACGCCCATTTGTCAGAAGCCGGCCAGTTGGCGGTCGTTGGACTGGACGTTGAAGAACTCGGGGTACCGCAGGTTGTAGTGCGACCGCTTCTGCTGTCGGTCAACGACCTCGACGAGACTCGCATGGCCGATGGCGCTGCGTTCGTCGCGTTACCGTAGAGACAAAGGAGGCTACGGGCGAGCACCATCTCCTGCGTCACCCAGCTGCGGGTGTACCACGGCCGACTGGCAATGTCCCGAAGCGCGGCGGGGGGGTTGTTCGGCATTACTTCAGTAAGCAACAGGCCCGTCTCGGGATTGACCGTATCAATGCTTGCCATGACGGCCAGAGCAACCAGGGCGCTTAGAGGGTTACTGGTCGCAGGACAGTCGCCAACGTGAGCCACCACGGCCCGAGCTCTTGAAAGCGTCATGACAAGGGGACGCGCCGTGGCGTCGCACAGTGAAGACGAAAACAGGAGATACTGAGGATCTGGTTGGCTCGGGTGAATATTCCGACTGAAAGTGACTTGATGCGGCGCGTGAATCTAATCTAGTCTACTGAACGTTGCCGAGATGTTGAAGGACGACACTTGTCAGCGCGGGTGCCTTTGGGTATGAGCCCCTTACTTGGCTACGCTTATCGAGATCTGCGCACTTCCAAAGATTTGGCCTACAACTTAGCTCCTTGTCACTATCGTACGTCCACGAGCGATACCCCGGCGCCCAGATTCCAGCAGCAGGATCCCACGCTCGAGAATCTGGCAGTCCTCAAGGTATGCACCTCCTCTTCGTCCTAGGGTCTTTACTGTAGCAGCCAAAAACGTGGTGGCCGCACCTTGCTCAACGGTCTGAAGATCTTGGCAAGTGCTGGGTCTGGTCGGCTCGTCGCCACGTCCGGTTCAGATATGTGTTGGTATAAGCCAGTACCCACCGTAGGGCCAGGCTGAACGCAGGCGTGTAAACCCTGTGGTCCCTACGATGGCAAGGGTCGGATGGCTGAATCGTGAGACTCACGTTGTAGTGGGTGTTCTCCAGCCAGATCTGGATGCTGCGATCAGATGCCTTGCCAAAGACATTGGAGACGGGCGACTGCGGCATGGCAGTGGCGGCAGCCGCGGAGATGGACGACAAGGCCCGAGGACTTCTTATGAGCGACCGATTCCCTGAACAACGTGGTGTTCTCCGCAGCTTCGTCGGTTGAAGCATACGAACGGCACTCTTCCAGCATCTGGGGCATTACGGCCGAAGCATTGTAGGCAGCGTGCACGGCATCAGCAGTTCGGGGGAAAGACTTTTCGAAACCAGGGGCGATGGGGCGCTCTGTGGGAACGGTCACTCCGGTCAGAAAGTCCGAGGAGTTGGAACCAAAGACTGCTTCAAACCTGAGGCCCTCCAATGATGGTGGTGAGGCCGAGAACGTCGGTCATGACCCTCATTGGCATGATTCCTTACTCCCTCGTGTCTCTTTCGTCAGTGGCGAGCATATTTTTCGTCGACAAACAGCCAGAAACGCCCCCAAGTCTCGCCCAATTCTCCTCTTTCTGGGCCTGGCATACGCGGCGCGATCACGGCCGCTCATTGGACTGATGTAGGCTGCTGACGCCCCTGTCCTCAAACAATGTGGGGACGGGATCCGGAGTCGTCGCGCTCATTCGTCGATTACGTCGCTTGTCTTTGTTAAATCAACCATGACCCGACATTCTATTTCGGCCATCCAACAGCTATATAACGCGTGCATTGCCCGTCATTAAGGGATCAGCTCCAGAATCCCACACTACGTCTTCATCTTGACCGTTATCATCATCGTCGTTACTATGTCCGGCCTCGCAATCCACCCAAAGGGCGTCCAGTTCAAGCCTGACACAGACATTCCTGATCTCACTGGCAAGATCATTTGCGTCACTGGAGCTTTGTTCACTTCGCGCAACGACTCAACCACATCTGACTATATCAGGTACCGCGGGGATTGGCAAGACGACAATCCTCCGCCTTGTAAAGCACAACCCCGGCCACATCGTCTTCACTGGCCGCAATGCCGGAAAGGCTGAGGAAGTGGTTAACGAAGCTCGCAACATCTCACCAAGGGTGCCTGTCACATTTCTAGAATGCGACCTGTCGTCACTCCAATCTGTCGCAGCCGCCGCCAAAAAGTTTTTGTCCGACTTCGACAAGCTCGACATCCTTTTCGCCAATGCCGGCATCATGGCAGTCCCACCAGGCCTCACCAAAGACGGTTACGAGGTGCAATTTGGCACCAATCACATGGGCCATGCACTGTTGCTGAAGTTCCTGTTACCGCTCATGGCCAAGACGGCTGCCACTGGCCGCGATGTGCGTCTCGTCACCACCACCTCAAGGCCTTCCAGGGCGCCTCCGGCATCGCATACGACACCATCAAGACACCGCAAAGCATGTTTTTCGGCCATTTCCGCCGTTACATGCAGAGCAAGCTGGCCAACACGCTGTACTCGCAAAAAATTGCCGAGCTCTACCCGGACATCATGTCATGCTCCATCCAGCCAGGTGCCGTCGCGACTGACATCGGCGGTACCCACCTAGGTCTGCTGGACAAGGTGTTCGCCACACTCAACACGCGTGGGAAGTACCTCACTCCCCAAGAAGGGGCGTACAACATGTGCTGGGTAGCAACTACTAAGCGCGAGAATCTTACAAATGGCTCCTATTATGAGCCCGTTGGCTCGCCTGGTAAAATGACCAAGGTGTCACAGGACGAGGCGGCGCGGAACCAGCTTTGGGAGTGGACACAGAAGGAGTTGGAAGATTTTAAAGTGTAGGATAGTTGTTGTGGGTGAGACGAACTGTACAGTCATATTGTTCATTCGTCTAACGTTATCGGTTACGAAGTGCTTTTCTCTAGTTTAAACTTGACTACCCCATCAGCCACCCTTTCGTTGCCCAGCCAATGGCCGCCCCAGCTTACTTAGCTGAGCTCCGGAGTTCCGCATCCTGAGATGAACCAGACCTCCCCCGGGAGCACGAAAAGCCCTATGAAATCAAGACTACCCCCCAAACGTTTCAGATACAACTCCGTCCTCGTTCAAATGGTATCATTTCTGATGCTCCTCGGTCCAAGTCCAGTATTCTTCAGCCGAGGGAACCAGCTTGCGTTTGAGGTCACCCGGCGGCGGCGAGGGTCATTTATGGGAGTGGTCAGGGATTTGTCAAGGTAGGCAGCCGTCTTTATTATCCACTCGTCTCCACCCATTGCTGTCGACTCCAGCTAATCTCTCCCATTTTCGATGCAGTCGCCGTAGTACGAAACGAGCAGCGTTCCCGGGAATCCTCTCGTCAATATCTTCACCGAGGCCAATCCGCATCGCCATGCCGGAGCCCGACGCAAGATTGCCGGGGCCTACTCGATGACGAGCCTGGCCCACATGGGGCCGTTTGTCGATGCCTGCTCGCGATATAAGGCGCGAGTTTTCTGACTTGTGACGCAATGTCAGATCGGCGACCGGTTCGGCTTTCTGGACAGCGGCGAAGATATACAGGGTATCGTGTCCGCTCTTTCGCAGTGGTTAACGTACAGTGCCCGAATGGGCATAATCCCCGAGTGGCACAAGTCGCTGTTCCCGCGGCTGGTGGGGTTCAAGAAGATGTCGGGTCTCTTGCACGTTCGCCAATTTGCAGGAGAAAGACTTGAGGCAAAGTATGAGAAGGTGTTCCAGCCTGGAGAAAGCTCTGTGGATGCAGCGGCGCCAGTGGACCTCATCACCAAGCTCCTTTCCTTGACCTCTTCATGCCGTGATGCAGATCTCTCTCGCACCTCGTGCTCGTCCCCCGAATGCTCCAGCGTTCTTTTACGAGATGCCCTGGCCGCATCGGGATGGAGAGTGTCTGCGAGGGATACGGCCGGTAAGAGGTTGCCGTCGGTCGTTGCGGAACGAAAGAGGAGGACAGGGAATTGCTGGCATCCATTACTAAATGAAGTCAGTATATAACGTTAGATACAAGTGAGAAGTAGAACCCTACTTTACAGGCTTTTCCCGTGAAATTTTTTTTGTCCAGATCGGTGATGGTATCTCGGGAGTAGCTCTCGACGAGTAGTCGCCCAACGACGCACCCAACGACGCACCCAACGACGCACCCAACCACGCACCCAACCACGCACCCAACGACGCACCCAACAGGACAAGTCGTATAGGCCAATAATCAGGAATATGGGTACGAAACAAGTACGGGCAAAGCCGAAGACAAATACGAGAAGTAGGGGTAGAAAAAACACCTCTATTGGGCGCTCCGGAAACCTCTGAATCGGCGGAAATTCGTCATCAACATCCGGTTGGTGGCCTTTGGGCTGTCAAGGAGGCCGTCGGTCGGCTGAGATTCGGGTGTTAGGATGTGTGATATGTCGGAAAGCGGAGAGCGCCCGTTGGAGAGCGAAGGCTGGCTGGTCTCACTGGTCGGGAATTTGTTGTTGGCCATTTTGCCTTGGCCTTCCCTGTTCTTGTGTCTGGCTTTTTATCTTGAGCCGCCTGGTATTGTTTACCAACAAATACCTGTTTGAACTGCAGCTTCATGATTAGGAAACATGTAGGAACTTCAATGGCTGTTGAGGGTAAAGATAGCGACACAGAAAGAGGGCTTGAGCAATGAAGGGAGGAAGGCATTTATAGTTGAATAAGAGCGCATAAATATTGATTCGGCCTTCTTCCGTGCTTCCCCTTTTAGACGTCCACATACCCAGGCCACCGTCGTAGCTTCTAGGTTCCTAAACCAGAAGAAAGCTGAGAAAACCAAGACCTGCCACTACTCAAACAAACCCCTGACCCCAAACAGCCTCCTAAATGTTGACCATCCCCAACCGCACATAACACTATATCGGCTCTCTCGCAAGCTTCTACACCGCATCATAGCTATTCAATTCATCCGGCACTTTCAGCAGACGGAAGTGCCACACAATCAGCGCAAACTACATCTTCAACTACATCAGCGCAAACTTCCTCCCATAGCACGCTCTCGGCCCCAGCCCAAACGGAAGCGACGGCCCTACGTTAACATCAAACA
>Ga0247823_10001439_pt1 | contig 19819 bp, 11 predicted proteins | sample 13C_PalmiticAcid_2_FD_192426 | JGI IMG/M metagenome (GOLD analysis project Ga0247823, IMG submission 192426) | Soil microbial communities from agricultural site in Penn Yan, New York, United States - 13C_PalmiticAcid_Day30 | ecosystem: Environmental > Terrestrial > Soil > Agricultural land... | reverse complement strand
GGTTGGGGTTGTGGTGGGGGTGGGTGCTTACTTTCTCGTGAGGGCCTCCATGATTGTGAGCTGCTTCTCGTGCGTGTCGGAGACACCCAGGTAGAGCATCTTGTCGAAGCGGCCCGGCCGCAGCAGCGCTTGGTCGAGAAGATCAGGCCTGTTGGTCGCGCCAATCACGAACACGCCGCCGCCGGTGTCGTCGCCGCCCGACATGCCGTCAAGCTCCGCGAGCAGCTGGGAGACGATGCGGTCCATGACGCCGCCGCTGTCGCCCTGGTTTCCACGCTTCGGCGCAACCGAGTCCAGTTCGTCAAAGAAGACGACGCATGGTCTCGCGTCACGAGCTCGCTGGAATACACGCCGTACGTTGGCTTCGGACTCGCCAATGTACATGTTGAGCAGCTCGGGGCCCTTGACGCTGAAGAAGTTGAGGCTGTACTCGGTCGCGATGGCCTTGGCGAGAAGCGTCTTGCCCGTTCCAGGTGGCCCGTAGAACAAGATACCTGACCGCTTCTTCATGCCCTTGGCGAAGAGCTCTGGCCTTTCCAGCGGCAGCTGGATCGTCTCCGTCACGGCCTCTTTGACATTGTTCAACCCTCCGACGTCGTCCCAGGTGACGTTGGGAATCTTTGGCGCGCCGATGGCGTCGGCGAAGTTCTTGCGCGCAGCCTCAACGGCAACCTCAAAGTCCTGCTTCGTGAGGCCCGACGCCGCAGGGCCGCCGGCGACCTGCACGTCCCGCACGGTCACGGTTTGTTCCTCGCTTGTGGCCTTCGCAGACAGCTGCTCCAAACGAGACTGCTGAGCAACCAAGGCCCTCTCGACGACATCAACCAGGTCCCCTGCTACGAGCGCGGCAGTCTTGAGCGCGATACCGCCGAGGTCAACCTCGGGGTCAAGGCTAACCCCTCGATCATCGAGGATGCCGCGGAGAATGCCCTCACGTTCGCCCTCATCAGGAGCGCTCATCTCCAACTCGTGTGTGAACAGGGCCCGGATTCCGTCAGGGACCTTCTCCACCTCGGTTGTGGTGGCAATCAGCACCCTGGCGTCTGCCAAGATCTCCTTGATAGAGGAGACCATCCGGTCTGCCGTCAGGGCCTCGATGTGTCGGATGAGCAGAGCGCAGCAGTCGGCGCCACAGCTCATGGCGCGCTCGGCGCGCGAGGTCAGGAAGCCCGCCGTCTTCACATCGCTCCCGCCTGCACCGGAGTCGTTCACGATGTCGTAGGCATCAAGGGCAAAAGTGTGCAAGCCAATATCAGCACAGGCTTGTGTTGCTGTCGCGGCCTTGCCAATGCTCCGCTGTGTCGAAACGAGAAGGATCGCCACAGGGGGCATCTTGAGGTGCAGGGCAGGTTTGCTGGTGGCGGCGGCCATGAGCTCCCTGAGTCTCCTCCTCAGCGGCGAGATATGTTGAGGTTCGGGCTCCACCATCAGTGGGCTTGACGGGCCCTTGGAGTGCTTCGGGAGCTTCTTGATCCCCAGATAGTAGGGCCAGTGGTTGGATACCGTGCCAGGAATGCGGCTCGTCACGGAGCCCGTTTGTTCCAGGTGAGCCATGGAAATGTCCACGCAGGCAACCGAGCCCCAGGGGTCCTCTTCCTCCTCATTCTCTTCTGCCGAATCCTGCTTCATGGGCTGAACATGACCGACCTTGAACCAAGCGATTTCATCATAGCATAGGTTTCCATCTGGCCGTCCATTGGCAATCATGCCGAGGACATCGTCGACAGCTGAATCGTCGCCGGCTGCAGTCGACTCCTGCAGAGCACGACCGAGTTGAGTGTCGATGGGAACCGCGATCAGGTCTCCCGTCTTGACAACGCGTAACCTCCTCTCGAAATAAAACTTTAATCCAGCCATCACCGCCGTCTGCACGTCCCTCTCAACTGGAATGGGGGTTCTGACGTGCTGCAGAATCACCTCGCGAGCAAAGGGAGGTTGAATCGGAACCGACGACTTCGACTGTGGTCCCTTTGCGTGCATTCCTCGCCTGATGGGAGCAAGACGAAGATAGGGCGGGTTTTCGAGGTTCGAGAGCATGACGGGGGAAAGGTATACGGTCGGGCTCGAAGGCCGCTGGACCTGGGACTCGAAGAAGGACAGCCTCCGGCCATCGTACTTGGAGCTCGCTACCCGGGCCACTGGACGGTTGGAATAGCCCTCCGGTAGCCCGTAGACCCTTGCGGGTCTCCAATCTAGCTCGCCTTGGTCCTGATCAACAAAGCTGCCCAGGCCGAAGGCGCCAAAGCCATTGGTTGGTGGCTCCTGAGAAGCCTCGACCCGCACCCAGTCACCAGAGAAGCAGCCGATCCTGGACAAGTCCTTTGTGTCGACGTAGATACGCGCCTCTTCATCGTCGACCGCAGTGGGCTTCGGGTGCAGGACGCCGGGGGGGATGGGCTGCACCAGGCCATGGGCCTTGAACAAGCGGCCACGTGGCCGATCCGGTCTGGCGGTTGTTGCGGTGAAACTTGAAAAGACGGAGGCGGCGGCGCTGACACCGTTCGTCCTCCGCCCGCGCCCTATGGTTGTGGGCGTGCCTATTCCGCTCGTTATTGTGGATGATAATGTCGGTGCGTGGAGAGAGATCATGTCGTCCATTGAGTCGTCCGACAGCACATCGTCCTCCATATCTGGCTCCTCAAACTCGGTATCCGTACCGGTGGCATCCGTCTCCTCAGTGGCGGTGTCGGTCCGGATGCCTTCTTCGGCGGCAGAGAAGAATTGGTCATTAGCCGTGTCTTCGTCGTCCTCTGCCGCACCATTGAGTACGCGGGTCTGCGGCATGGGAGCAGACGGGCGATTGTGCTTGGAGCTTATGCGGCCGCGGGACACAATGATCTTGGTGTTTGGGCCCAAAACGCCTTGGGCGACCGGCTCGCACAGAGTGATCTTGCCAGGGTTTGGGGGGACGTGGGTGACAGGATGCGGCGCCAGGGGAAGCGGGAACAGGTCACCAGTATGGACAACCTTGAGGGTGCCAAGGGCGGTGCGCAAGGCGGCCGTCAAGCGCCCCTCAGCAGTCGGAGGAACTTGGGCCTTGACCTTGCCTCCGGTGGGATGCTCCCGGAAGAAGTTGCCCTCTCCCATTTCCAGTCGTCTGGCAAGGTCTCCCTCGAGGCCCACGTAGACGGTATCCAGCTCAATGGCAGCAACATCCAAGACCAAGACCTCAATGCCGCTCCTGCTCCGGGAGGTCAACTGGGAGGGCGCAACCTGCTTCAGGTTCGCGGCGAAGGATTGTAGGGCCAGGGACGAGGGCGCGAACTGGATGGTCGACGGAGCGAGGGCGGATGACGGCGTGACGGGGACGACTGCCCAGGTCGTGGATTGAGCAGTGTGGGAGGGCGCCCAGGGGGCAATCGCGATGTGAAGGGGATTCAGGGGTCTCGAGACGTGGTCGCCTTGCTCGTGCGCTGTGTTGCACACATTGTATCAGCACCGAGCGGCGAGGAAAACTCAAAAAGGGGGGAGAAGACAAACAGTCATGCAAGTGGGGGAAGAGCTCTGCAAAGAGGTCCTCGGACACGATACCGACGTCGGTCTTGACATGGTCGTCGAGGACCAGGCGCGCTGAGAGGGCCGCCTTGTCTTGCCGGCGCCTGCGCAGCCGTCTCCGGCGGGCGACGCCCGCATCAGAAGCTGGCATTGTGCGAGCGTAAGGGAGGAATTGCAGGTTGTTGGCGGGTAAGGGGTGTCGCGCCGCGCAGGACGCGGGTGTATGTCGAGATTCGGTGGTCGTGGTGTTCGGTCGATGCCCGCCCAGATACGGCTTCCCGCCAAAGCCCAGACGTCCAAAGTAACACTGGCCTGACAGACGCCCAACAACAAGAGAACAATGCCGAAGTGGAAAGATGCAGGCGGAAGTCGCGATGTCCCAGCTCAGACTCAAGGGGCCATCTTCAAGACGGGTAACCGTTCGGCGCAACTCCTGCGAGGCCGAGACCCGCCATGGTGTGCAGCTGTCCGCAGATGGCTTTCGGCTTTCACTTTCGCCTCGGCACATCCCCCAGAGGGGCCGGCTCCGTCAACCCAGGGGTCTGGAACCGGTCCGACCCTAACCCTCGACAGCCGCACATCCTTCCGAAATGCACCAACCCCAGCAGGGTTAGATTGCCTGCAACGCAGGCGGCCATCAATTTCAACTTCTGTTCTTCACAACCTTGTCTGGCCAAACATTCTTCCCAAGCAATCCTCCAATCGAGAGAGATCGTGAAGCGATTTGCCTTGAAAAGAGTTTTATTCTAAATTCTGGCACTTCTCAACCCCTGATGGCATCTTCTTCGCCGTCAAGGGTCCGCTGTCTCGCCCCCGAAAGATCTTCACATGCTAAATCCATTTCTGAGCCAATCAATTCCCCTGCCTCTCCCCCATGGGGAGCGCTGCACTGATGACGCTGTGCTGCAACAGTGGGAGGCTGTCAACTGAAGTCATCGGGACAAAAGCGTCAAGGCCAGGCCGATCAGTTCACCCCAATCGACATCCACCGCAGCACCTGGCGTTATTTCGGAAAACTCTCGGTCGATTGCATCGTCTGCCTTGTCGAACCAAACCCTTTCACAGCAAGCCCCTGTCTCGCCCGCAGCGGGCCATTCCTGGCGAGCCTGGCTCTTATCACAGCAATAGGGCCATGGCCCCTGCGTTATCCCACTTCCGGCACTCATCCCATCCCCTACCCAACTGCACCCATTGCCTGCCCTCGGTCTCGATGACGTCGATGGTGGCAGTGCCCCTTTCCCTTCCACTTGATAATATCCGATAGACAGACCCGTTTTTTTTGTGACCCTCCAACAATCCGAGTATTCAAGTTGAATATGCTGCACATCTGTGCTACTCATCTGGCCGTTTCTTTACGTTGTGGCCCCGTCCTGATTTCCTTGCTATCGTCCACCCCCCTTTTCAGGTTGCTCGGTTTCGAAATTCTTTTCACACCATGACATTGCAAGAAACTGTTTTGCAGGAAAGTCAAACAACAACAGGCCGGCCCCCCTTGAAACTGGATCCCAATGGCTCCTTTTACCAGGCGGCTGCCGATTTCGCGGACCAGGCGGAAAAGCTGTCGCATCAACATCCCACCGAAGGCGATGGCGATGGCATCGCCGTTGAGGCACGATTTGTGACGCCCCAGGACCCGGTTCTTGTCACGGCGGATGGCAGCCGGCTGCCCCCAGTGCCATTGGAGGAAGCCCACAAGTTGAACATTTTGAGGGAGGAGCTGGAGCATCACGAACCAAGCACAGTCCCAGCCCAGGAAGGCAGAGAGCATGGCGCCGGGGAGAAGGCAAATGAGTCGGTTGCAGAGCGGGTGGCTGGTCTTGCAGCAGAGAAGGCAAAAAATGGGAGGAGGAGATCGTCAGATGGGAGCTTACGGCGGGCCATGCCCCCAACTCATACAAACCCTCTATTCCCCCCATTGCCGCTATATGGCCCTCCGTCCTTACTTAGGGACATCCAGTGCCGCGTTTTCCAAGTATCGTCGTTCTTCCTGAGCCTAGCGTTTCTGAGCGTCATTGTTCTCGGCGCACTCTTCACGAGCATCGGCCCATCGCTGCGGCATCTGTGGCAACGAGCCACGCTCCGGAATCCCGACACCGAGCGCCCGTTTTACGCCGAAGAAGTGAAACAGGAGAAGCAGAGAAAGGAAAAGGAGCGGGAATGGATGCGCAGACAGGCCCCCTCACGCTCTCGCGAATCCGAGGAAGCGAGCAGTGCCAACAGCGATGGCTTCACACCTACCGAAGGCGGCCCCGACCCGATCGTGTGCGACCCAGCCTACTATGCCCGACGAGTCGGCCTCGACATGGAAATCTTCCAAGTCCAGACCGAAGACGGCTTCATCATTGACCTCTGGCACGTCTACGACCCCAAGGAACACGAACCCCTACCCGCAGAAGAACGTGCCCACCGCGACCCCGAGGCCTTCAAAACGCCCAAAAAGAAACCCACCGCCGCGGACATCAACAACAGCCAACCTGGCCAAAAGCCCAAATTCCCCGTCCTCCTCATGCACGGCCTCCTGCAGAGCTCTGGCGCCTACTGCGTGAACGACGACGACTCGCTCGCCTTCTACCTCGCCAAGTCCGGCTACGACGTCTGGCTGGGCAACAACCGGTGCGGCTTCCACCCGCAGCACACGCTGCTCGACTACGCCGACCCGCGCATGTGGTGCTGGAACATCCGGCAGATGGGCGTCTTCGATCTGCCCGCCCTCACCGCGCGCGTGCTCTACGAGACGGGTTTCGACAAGATCGGCCTCATCTGCCACTCCCAGGGCACGACGCAGGCGCTCGTCGCGCTGGCCAAGGAGCAGCGGCCCGAGCTCGGGGAGCGGCTGACGGTGTTTTGCGCGCTCGCGCCCGCGGCGTACGCGGGGCCGCTGATCGGCAAGATGTACTTCAAGTTCATGCGCGTCATCACGCCGGCCATGTTCAGGCTCATGTTCGGCATCCACGCGTTCATCCCGCTCATGATGACCATGCACAAGCTGCTGCACCCGCGGGTGTACGGGTGGCTGGGGTACAAGGTCTTTTCGTTCCTGTTCAACTGGACGGATAAGCGGTGGGACCGCGCGCTGCGGGACAGGATGTTCCAGTTCGCGCCCGTCTACGTCAGCTCCGAGTCGATGCGGTGGTGGCTGGGCCGCGAGTGCTTTGCGCGACACAAATGCATCCTGGCCACCAAGGAGGAGTGGCGGGCCGAGGAGCGCGAGGACCACGAGATGGATCGAGGCGAGTCCATCTTGACTGCTGCGGATCGGGACATGGAGGGGAGGGAGGGCGTCGAGAGGTCAGAACACGCGGCCGAGACGCACAAGAAGAAGCCGAAGGGGTCGACGGCGTGGTATAACCATCAGGCACCGCCCTTTGCGCTGTGGGTGTGTGGCAACGACGCGCTCGTTGACGGCGACAAGCTGCTGCGGCGGTTGGAGCGCGGGCGGGAGCCACATGTCCACGTCGTCCACAGCAAGGTCATACCGGAGTATGAGCACCTGGACGTCATCTGGGCCATGGATGCGCCGGAGCAGGTGTTTAAAGAGGTCAGGGAGGTGCTGTGGAAGACCTGTAATGTGAGGGACCAGTGCCGTGTGCCGAAGGGGTGTGACGAGGTGGAAGTGTGGGTAAGACCGGAGGATGGCCTGGGGGAGGAGGACGGACTGCAGTCGAGCAGCAGCGAGGACTTGTCTTTGTGATGTTTGGTTTCTGGATTGTGTAATGTTGGAACGGCGCTACTTTGGAGTGCTCATATAACCTTGGGTAGAACAGGGGGATACACGGGAGGGTCGTGAGGAGTTTGAGTTTTAAAGAACTATTCATTGGGCAGATAAACAGCAACAATTGGGTAGAGAAAGATTTACTGGTTGGACACTTCATGTTTGAGCGAGATTTGTTTCACCACTGTTTAGACCAGTCGCGAGATGTAAGATGGTGAGTCTGTTGACAACGTTCGCGAGTCTTCCAGTCTCTTGCCCTACCTAGGTATCTCCTCGACATGCCTACCAACTGGTTTGATGACCGGGATGGTGTACCCCAAAATTCATGTGTGGCATCTCAACCAAAATTTGGCTCCATTCCAGGCTGTGTCGTTGAAGTTGATTTCTCATGGCCCTAACTTTGGATGGACGGGCAACTCGGAGAGCCGACTCACATGTCCTCGGCAGGCAAACTGGAGCCATGAATGCAGGGGTGGTTTAGGGGCTTGCAGGGCTGTCGACCCCTGACCCTTTTCCCCTGATCATTGGTCAAACGCCACCAGGCCCGGCTGTTGGCTGGGGCGCCAAGCTCCTGCCTATCCGGCAGCAGGATCCGGCTCTGCTTGCAGGCTCCCAGCTCGTGCTGTGCCAGGAAGGCTCTGTTCTTTCTTTGAATCGTGAGATGCGGTGACGCGCCTTTCTTCAACCTGTCCATTTTCTGGGCGTTTGCTGCTTTGAAGAGCTTCCTCGTATCACGACCAGGCCAAGATGGTCCTCCCGTTTCTCACGGGCTCCCGCCGGGGACGGGTCCTTGGCGTCGCCATCCTTCTGATCACTCTGGTTCTCTGGCTTGGATATCAGACGCCCTTGTCGACAGTTCGCCAGGATCCCTTTGATTTACACACAAACCCAACCCCTGAAGCTTCCAATGCCGGAAAACCCACCCATGACCACACAAGCTCTCATCATGAGTCTCCCGCTCAGGAGGTTGAAGAAGACGAGGACACCGCGGATCCGCCATCGACATCGACATCGACATCGACGGCCGAGGATGTCATCACCGATATCGATGAGCTTGCCGTTGCGACAACCACCACGGAGGTGACGGCAACCACTGAGGCAACCCCAACGTCCACGGCCAGGTGCCTCGACTTCAAGACGCTGCAGGAGCAGAACCCCGAGCCGCTGTCTGAAGGCAGGCGCAAATTCCCCTACGTCCGCCCTCCGCCAGAATGCAGGAAATTCGGTCTTCCTGCTCTGGAGGACCTGATCGAGCGCATGAAGAAGGTGATTCGCGACCCGGATCTGTTTCGGCTTTTCGAGAACAGCTACCCGAACACGCTCGACACCATGATCAAGTGGCGAGGCTACGCTACCAAGAAGGACAAGACCACTGGCGAGGAGACCGAGACGGACGAGGAGCTCACCTACGTGATCACGGGTGACATCGACGCCATGTGGCTGCGCGACTCGGCGAGCCAGATTTACTCGTACCTCCCCCTGCTGGAGGCTTCCGAGGACAAGGACTCTCTAGCCAGCCTTTGGCGCGGTGCAATAAACTCGCACTCGCGGTACATCATCATCTCGCCCTATTGCCACTCGTTCCAGCCGCCTCCCGAGAGCGGCATCAAGCCGTCAACCAACGCCGCATACCCCGATTACCACACGATGCCGCCCTTTGACCCGAAGCTGGTCTTCGAGTGCAAGTGGGAGCTGGACAGCCTGGCGTCCTTCTTGCAGATTAGCACTGCGTACTACACCCGGACCGGCGACCTCGACTTCTTCGGAAAGTATTCCTGGGTCGATGCCGTGGAAGCTGCCGTCGACGCATCTGCCGCCATGCGCCGAGGCACCTACGACGAGGAGGGCCATGTGCTCCCTTCGGCGTTTACCTTTACTGGCTGGACGAACCGGGGTTCTGAGACGCTCACCAACGACGGCCTCGGCAATCCGGTCAAGGAGAACGGCATGGTGCGGTCGGCATTCCGCCCGAGCGACGACACGTGCATCTTCCAGCTCCTCACGCCGAGCAACATGATGTGGGCAGCCTACCTGGAGCAGGCGTCTGAGATCATGCACGGTCTCGCGGAGGGCGACGTGAACCCCAAGGCGGCTAACCTGACGGTGGAGATGCGCAAGCTGGCAAAGGGCATCCGCAGGGGTATCGCGCTCGATGCCGTCGTCCACCACCGCGACTTTGGCGAGATCTTTGCGTACGAAGTGGACGGATATGGCGGCGCAAACTTGATGGACGACGCCAACATCCCGTCGCTGCTGGCGATGCCGCTGTGGAATTACACCTTTCCCGCGGGCAAGCAGATGGTGAAATCGGTGAAGCATACGGCCCGGAGCGATGTCACCGCTACAGAGACGGAAGAAGAAGAGGAGAGTGAACCGTCGACGGCACCCCGCAGCCGCCCCTCTGCCACAGAAACAGAATACGCCACGGAGCCTTCAGCAGCACCCCGGAGCGGTGCCACAACCACCGCCACCACCACCACAGAAACAGACGAAGACAGCAAGACCTCAACCTCGACCGAGACAGGAGACGAAGAGAAGGAACACGACTACGCCAAGATCTACCAAAACACGCGCAAGTTCGTCCTCAGCACAGCCAACCCCTACTTCGCCAAGGGCCCCGCGCTCTCCGCCGTCGGCGGCCCCCATCTCGGGCCCGGCAGGGGCTGGCCCATGGCCGCCACCGTCGCCGCCCTCACGGCGTTTGACGACCTCGCCGGGTTCGCATCGCTCAAGAAGCGCGACGAGGCCGTGGCCGAGCAGCTGTTCGCCGTGCTCAACTCGACCGCTGGGACCGGCGTGATCCACGAGACGGTGCACGCGTGGAACGAGACGCAGTGGACGAGGGCGTGGTTCGGGTGGGCCAATGGGCTGTTTGGGCAGCTGGTCTTGAGGATTGCCGAGGACGAGGAGGCGAGGGGGATTCTCGGGGAGGAGGAGGGGTTGTTGGGCCGGTCGTGGCAGGATTGAGTTGAATGTAAGGTTGGCTTGTAGACCGTTGAACTGTGTTTGGTTGGGAGGGGAAACCGTCGGGCATAACTGGCGTTGGCTTATTCTGGGTCTCCTCTGTTGGAAGTGTCGACTATCTTTTGTAATAGTGGGTAGGTTGTAGTCATTTGGATGGTATTCTTGGTCAACGTCTTCCCAGCAGGCTTTCGTACAGCTAAGATTGGAAGGTGGCGACTGAATCAGTTTGGGATAAAGCAGCTCGTGTTGTGTTGTGTCCGAATGTCGACTGCACTCAGTATTTTGGCATTGGCAGATTGTAGGTATCTTGGAGGACGATGTCTAAAACAGGAAGAAAAAAAAAGCATCGACACGGGAAGCATTCGAACCCTTGACCTCTTCGTCAGTTCTTCGGTGGACAGGAACAGGCTTTTCACAATATTCCAGTGTCATTTCAAGTCCAAAAAATGGCAAAAAAATTGGTAGCGTCTCTTTGAGTAGCGTGTCATCCTTAGTGCAGGGGCCATGCTAATCTTCTCTGTATCGTTTCAACTGTGAGGTTGGTTAGCATTTTGCAGAGTGCAACGCAAGACCGTTGGGTAAAAGCTTACATTGACCAAATGTCCCGAAGGACAATTGGTGGCTCCTGCCTCCTACCTTATTAAGGGACTAAGCACTGTCCACCTTTGACACCAGCTGCCAGGAGCCGGCAGCCCTCCATCGCCAGGGGTTTGATAACGATAAGAACCCTAATCAAAAAGTGGGATGGGATCAAACCCAATTCAACCACCAAAAACCAGCAGCTACTTTCGCATCTTCACACTGTCTGCGTTTTCAAGGGCAAAAGGTTTTGGTCGATGCAAAAGAGAGCCATTTTGACGCAATTCTGGGGGAAAATCTCTTTTATGTCTCGCTTGTAGCTACAGGGCGCTAACGCGGTAATTACCTAAATTGTCCGCAGGATGTGCGGGGCAGCAACCCCCCTCCCGATCCCGGCGAAGCTGCCCCTCCATCGATAACGATAGGAAAGTGGCGGAAGATAATTATTTCAGGCCCTCGGTCGTCCTCTGCTCAGTGGTGTGATAGGCTCAGTTCGTGACTAAAAATCCTGTTGGGCGTCCTTCTGTGGCACTTGCCAGACTGACGACTCGGAAACTGCTTTTGAAGTTGCTTGCGGAAGGAGCCCCAGATTCGATTTGGCAGTCAAGGCTAGCAAGATCTTCAAGTCCCCAACTCGGTCTTGGATCAACCTTGTAATTGGGACCCCAGCAAAACCATCGAACCGAGTCATTGATCGAAGCACTGACAACTCCCGACCAGCTTGCTCCTCGCAACACCAAACAATCGTTCAAGATGGCCGACCACCAGCGCATTGCGATTGTCTCCGTCTATGACAAGACCGGGCTCCTGGACCTGGCCAAAGGCCTCGTCCAGCAGAATGTTCGCATTCTGGCCTCGGGTGGCACTTCCAAGATGATTAGGGAATCGGGTTTCCCCGTCGAGTCAGTGCTCCCGCTTGCTTGTGTCCCCGAAAGAAGCTTGAGCTGACGGTAGCCGTTTCTCACAGAGACATCTCCGCCATCACCAAGGCCCCCGAGATGCTTGCTGGCCGCGTCAAGACCCTCCACCCTGCTGTCCATGCCGGTATCCTGGCCCGCAACCTCGCTTCGGACGAGAAGGACCTCGCCGAGCAGAACATCGACAAGGTCGACTATGTCATCTGCAATCTGTACCCCTTCAAGGACACGGTTGCCAAGATCAACGTCACGGTGCCCGAGGCTGTTGAGGAGATCGATATTGGCGGTGTCACTCTCATCCGCGCGGCTGCCAAGAACCATTCTCGCGTCACCATCCTGAGCGACCCCAAGGACTATGCCGAGTTCCTCAAGGAGCTCGAGGCCGGCGAGGTCAAGGAGTCGAGCCGCAAGCTGTATGCTCTGAAGGCCTTTGAGCACACTGCTGACTACGATGCCGCTATTTCCGAATTCTTCCGCAAGCAGTACGCTGCCGATGGCCTTCAGTATCTCCCCCTCCGCTACGGCGCCAACCCCCACCAGAAGCCCGCTTCGGCCTACGTCAAGGAGGGCAACCTCCCCTTCAAGGTCCTGGGCGGCGCTCCGGGCTACATCAACCTGCTGGACGCCCTCAACAGCTGGCCCCTTGTCAAGGAGCTCAAGAAGGCCCTTGGCAAGCCCGCCGCTGCCAGCTTCAAGCATGTGTCTCCCGCCGGAGCCGCCATTGGCGAGCCTCTGGACGCCGATGAGCGCAAGGTCTACATGGTCGACGACATTCCTGGCATCGAGACCTCTGGCCTTGCCCAGGCATATGCCCGTGCCAGAGGCGCCGACCGCATGAGCAGCTTCGGTGACATGATTGCTCTCAGCGACATTGTCGACGTCCCCACCGCCAGCATCATCTCCAAGGAGGTGTCTGACGGTGTGATCGCTCCTGGATATGAGCCCGCCGCTCTGGAGATTCTCAAGAAGAAGAAGGGCGGCAAATACCTGGTCCTCCAAATGGACCCCGAGTTCGAGCCCTCCAAGACCGAGACCAGGACAGTCTACGGCGTCAGCCTGTCCCAGGGCCGCAACGATGTTGAGATCTCCCCCGAGTCCTTCAAGAACATCATCACCCCCAAGAACTCCGGCCCCCTCTCCGAGAGCGCGCTCCGTGACCTCACTGTGGCCACCATCGCCCTCAAGTACACTCAGAGCAACTCTGTGTGCTACGCCGCCAGGGGCCAGGTCGTCGGCCTCGGCGCGGGCCAGCAGTCGCGGATTCACTGCACCAGGTTGGCCGGCGATAAGGCCGACAACTGGTGGCTCCGCTTCCACCCGCGTGTCCTCGGCATCAAGTGGAAGAAGGGCACCAAGCGTCCGGACAAGAGCAACAACATCGATCTGCTCGTCAGCGGCCAGCTGCCGAAGTCGGGCCCTGAGCGCGAGGCCTTCGAGGCTGCGTTCGAGGAGGTCCCCGCCGCCTTCACCGAGGAGGAGAAGAATGAGTGGATGTCCAAGCTCACCGACGTCGTCGTGTCCAGCGATGCTTTCGTATGTCAGCCCTTTCTTTGACGTTTTGTGGATTTGATAGCTAACCAAACAACTAGTTCCCCTTCATCGACAACGTCTACCGTGCCGCCCGCTCTGGCGTCAAGTACATCGCCGCCCCTGGAGGCAGCCAGAACGACGTCCCTGTTTTCGAGACGGCCGAGAAGCTGGGCATCACGTTCGTGGAGCAGAACATCCGTCTCTTCCACCATTAGACGAGAGACCGAGATAGACCCGTGGTGCTGGGAGGACCAAAAAGATAACTGAGATACCCCGTCACCTTGACTTTTCAGATTCGATGTACAATATTGAATCTTCTTTCAGGGGTGGACCCTGGCGCGATGATTTCTGGGTGGGTAGGTGGATGGCTAGGTTGACGGGATCAAAAGTTCAACACTTTACTTAGAGGTAGACATGAATGGGATTGCATTGCCGTTTCAACATTACTAATCTGGCACCGGAACTGAGTCAAGTTGACGTGTTGACCTCGTCACCTCACCGAAAAACGAACTGGTCAAGCCAACCGTGTGGTTGGTATCAGATCGTACATACACCTAAATGGAAGAGTTGGCTGATCTGAGGACTCAAAATAGAAAGCAATAAGAATGACAGCAAGACGCCGCCAAAAAGACCAAAACGTTGACCGAAGATCGAGCCACATCTAATCCTCGTCATCGTGATCCCCGCCACCGCCCGCCGCCCTCCCACTCTCCCCCCTCGACCGCCGAAACTTCTCACGCCCCGTCGCGAAGAAGGCCTCGACGATGCGGCCCGCAAACGCCCGCCCGTGCATCAGCGTCAGACACGCCTCGGCCGCCTCGCGCGTCTGGAACCGCACGCTGACGATCCCCTCCTCTTCCTCGTCGTACAGCACCACGTTGGTCACGGGCCCCAGCTTGGCGCACTCCTCGCGTATGTCCTCCTTGATGTCGAGCAGGGCGGTGGGATCGTCCTGCAGCTCGTCGAGCGTGAACATGTGCCGCAGGATGACGACGCGGTCCCATTTGCTGCCGCCCTTGACGTTGGGCCCGCCGGCGCCGGCGGCGGCGGTGGAGGGGTCGTGGAGCGCGGAGGGTTCGTCGTCGCTCCAGTCGGCGAGCTTGGCCGAGAGCTTTTGCGTCTTTTTGATGATCTTGGCTTTGTCGCCGTCGCTACGACGGCTGTCGCCGGAGGGGCGGCTGCTGGGGCCGGAACCGGGTTTTGTGGCGGTCGAGGAGGAGGAGGCGGCAGTGTCGCCGTCGTATTTGGTCTTCTTGTAGCTCGAGTCGGCGGCTTGGACGCGCATCTTGGGGGTGCTTGAGGCGCCGGCTGGAGGGAAGCGGAAGTCGGTGTCGTCGAGCAGCATGATGGCCATCTCGACGGATTGGGGCTTGAAGAAGACGATCAGGGCGTCGCCCTTGAAGTTGCCGTCGGCGTCGGCGTACATTTTGATGCGCGGCCGGCCGCTGTCGATCTCCTCGGCGATGACGCCGCACTTGCGCGAGAAGAGCTCGGCAACCTCGTCGGCGGTGGCATCGGAGGGGAGGCCCGTGACGTAGACGGCCGTGTTTTGCTTGGGCTGCGGTGGCCCGCGGTTGCCCTGTTGCCGTCGCGAGTTCTTGGAAGCGCGGTCCTTGTTGTCATAGTTGTTGTCCTGCTGGCGCGCAAACAGAAAAGTCACATCAGGCCGCTGGTCAGTCTCTCCCCGGATCTCGCGTGCGAGCCTTCGCGACTGTTCTTGTCTCTTGACTCTCTCATGTGCTGGGCTATGGTGGGAGGAGGAGGGTACGGCGGCGTGCGGGATGGCCGACGCTGCAGATGATGTGCATGTGCGCGCAGCTTACCTCGCGGTCGTTCGAGTAGTCCATCTTTCTCTTTTTGCCCTGCCGATCGCTTCCTGCATCAAGATCTGGCATCATGTATCCCCTCTGCTGCTCCTCGATCAAGGCTTCGTCCAGCATGGGGATCCAGCGCTTCAGCCCTTCGTCAAATTCGTACTCGGTCCCATCGTCTTGCACGGCGATGTATTTGTTGTCGAGTTTGGAATACGAAATGCGCTCATCATGATCAAACTCCTCTGGGTTGGTCGGAAACGACCAGTACTCGGCTTCTGCTGCCATGGTGTTGGAAGCGGATCTCAAAAGGCGATGGGTGAAGAGTTGCCAGAATCGGATTCAAGAGAAATTGGGGAAGCTTTTGGGAGCTGTCAAGAGAGAAAATGACGTTGCGCAGTCCCCGCAACCCGCAAGGTACCGGCTTGGCATCAACTTCCTGGCCATGTCGCATTACACGTGTATGTACATATTACGCGTAACAACAATACACCTTCGAATCAAGAAGATGACTCGATGGGCGAACAAGACAAGTATGTACGGTGGGTGCGATATCGCATGAGCCTTGATAATCATCAGAGAGCGAGTTCTTCAACGGGGCCGAGGCCCCATGCTTCGTCTTTGCACGCGTGCCTTGCAGCTTGAGGGGCTATAAATAGTTGCACAACACGAGAGCACTCCGAAGCACACTTCATTCTCGTCTGGGGTCAGTCGACCGTTACTTCTTCTCCACCGTCTTCTTGACGCCCTCCACGAATGCCTCAACGGCATCGCCGCCGCCCAGGGGCACGGTGCCACCCCTGACGAGGCCCCCATTCTCCAACTGGATGCCCAGAGCCTCGGAGATGCTCGGCAGACCGCCATCCCTGAGCGCAACTGTCAGGCTCGCCAGGCTCTGGCTGAACTGCGGACTCCGAAGCACCTTCTTGAGCAGCGCGCGCTTCTGTGTTGAGCTCATGGCTTGCTTCGCCGCCTCGACAGACTCCGCGCCGGGCTCTCTCTCAATGGCATCTCCGTTTTCTCCCTGCTGAGCCAAGACCAGCACTGTCGGAGGCAGGAAACTGAGGAGGTTATCGATGTATTCGTCGGTGGCCGAGTCGAGCATGGGGATCGTCGTGGGCGGGTCGAGGAGGTCGCTCAATAGGGGGTAGGCCTTGCCTTCAGCCTGAGGCTGGCTGTTCCCAAACCCTGGGGCGCCCTTGAGGGAGTCGAGGAAGTTGCGCACCGCAACGGCGGCGGCATCGTTGCTCGCCCTGCCAACGGAATTAGCACATGTGCAGCCATCTGAGATTGAGCAAGCAAATGAGACAATGCCGGGTTTCTCATTTTTCTTCTCCGCCGTCTGCTTGCTGGCGGATCTCTAGGATGTACATGCTATCTGCCAGGATGCCCGATGCTATGCGCCAGATCCAGCTCCTTTCCCAGCAGAAACAACAACCATAGTACGTGAAACAAAAGGCAACCGAGCGCCGTGTCAAGTTGGGAAAGAGTCACCTACGCTCGCGCCCCATCGGCTCCTCCTTCTCTGGAATCCTCGCCCTCCTGCCTGAAATCGCCGCCAGTCGCGTCCGGACCAGCACCCCCATCACCGCCGCGGTGATGCGAATGCGGATCGCTGTGGCCCTCAACATCCTCCATTGTCTCGTCGTCGTCCGCATCGCGCCGGCTGTCGTCGGTGTTGTTGCGGACCGAGGCCAACTCCTGATTCACATCCACCTCTTCGCCCTGCAAGAGCCGGTCGACGATGTCTCCGATCTTCAGATCCCTCGGGCTGAGCCAAGCCGGGTCGCCGCTGCGGCCCTGGGGCTTCGACTGGAGCCAGAACAGGTGCCTCTGCGAGGACGAGGCGAACTTGAGGACGAAGATGCGGCCGTTGGTCTTGGAGGAAGCGTGGGTCGGCGAGCGGGTGTCGTATGGAACAAAATTGCCGTCTGTCGGCACCATGACTAGGTCAAGGTCGGGCTCGTCGAGGGGCGCGGACCGGGGGCGCCAGCAGAAGTGGATGAGATCTGTTGCACAGTCAGCCTGCGGGTTGTCGAAGTACTGCGCAAAGGCGCTGGGTGGCTTGCAGCCATACCATCCTCGGAGTAGAGGTAGATATAGCCGGGTGTCGGCTGGGCCTTGATCTTGAAGGGCTTCGAGGATTGCTGGTCTGCAGTCAGCAGGCGAGAAACAGAGGGGCGAGGGGCACGAGGAAGTGAGACTGACATCGACATCGCATATGCCCGCCTTGAAGGTGATGATTGGTGCTGTTGACATGGTTGCAGCTTGTGCAAGGCTCGCAATTGTGAGTGTGCTGCCGGGTTTACGGAACAGGTCGAGCGAAAGGAAGCGGATGTATTTCTGGGGATGGGCGGCGAAGTTGGGTGTTGGGTGTTTGAAGCTTCACGGCATGGTCACTGCAGCTCCCTGGCAGGCTGCCGTTGACGTGGGCAGCTCTGGGCAACTAGCATTACAGTGTAGACACTGTACAAGAACTGTGGACTTAGTCCATGGGAAGATGGCCAACCGAAGAATTGAAGGATCTCATCCATGGGAATCTGCTATAATGTGCTTCTGACAACACCGCTTCGCTGCCCAGTATTTGGAATGCCTCGGGGCTACGCTGGCAGAGGGTTACTCAACTGTTGTGCAGCACTGGCCTGACTCGCTGAGCGGCCGTTTCGTATTCAGTGAGGGAGGGTCGGTCGTATTTAGTACTGTGCAGCTGTCCTTTCTCACCCCAACAACCCATCACCTAACCCACTCCCGACCATTCTTCGCACCCGTGAAGTGACGCTTTCCGAGTTGAAGGAGCCCATCTTCCATTGTGGTTGCACCGCTTGCCGGCTGATTGTTGGTGCGAAACCGCGAAGCCAGGACTCAACCTCGAGGACGCATTGGCAGATCTATGGGTCGGCTGTCCTGATCCATCCTCGACGAACCCATGGCGCGTCCCATGGGGTCGGTTCGTCTCAAGAAGGCGAGCCCGGTGACTCTCGCCGTCGGCGCTGCCCTTTGCATCTTCATTCTGTACTTCTTAATAGGCTCCTCTGCCCCCGACTTTTCCGCCTCTCGAAAGGCCACTGCCGCATCCCACCCGCTCTCGCCGCCGACCTCTCCCTTCCGCAAAACGACCAGCGGCGGCAAGTTGAAGGCGCCCCCCGTCGCCCACTACAACCTCAACGATGTCTCGACCACGTCTCAACCGCTTGAGAACCGCGAGAATATCCTGCTTCTCACCCCGATGGCTCGCTTCTACCCCGCCTACTGGGACAACCTCCTTCGCCTTGACTACCCCCACGAACTGATCACGCTCGGCTTCATCCTGCCCAGGACAAAGGAGGGCAACGATGCGACAAAGGAACTGCAAAAGAAGATTACCAAGACACAAAAATACGGACCAGAGAAGGACAGGTTCAAGAGCATCATCATCCTGCGCGAGGACATGGATTCGCCCCTCTCGTCGCAGGACGAGGGCGAGCGCCACAAGATGGAAAACCAGAGGATCCGGCGGGCAGCCATGGCCAAGGCCCGCAACTCTCTCGTCTTTACGACCCTCGGCCCGTCGACATCGTGGATCCTGTGGCTTGATGCCGATGTCATCGAGACTCCCCCAACCATCATCCAAGACCTTGCCCGCCATGACCAGGCCATCATCGCACCGAACTGCTTCCAGCGCTACTGGAACGCAGAGAAGAAGGAGATGGACGAGCGCCCTTACGATTTTAACAACTGGCAAGACAGCCCCACCGCGCTGGATCTTGCCAAGTCGATGGGTCCGGATGATATCCTGCTGGAGGGTTATTCGGAGATGGCAACGTTCCGGACGCTGATGGCCTACCTGGCCACTGACGACGGGCTCCTCCATGAAGAGATTCCCTTGGACGGCGTCGGTGGTGCAGCACTCCTGGTCAAGGCCGACGTCCATCGGGACGGTGCCATGTTTCCGCCCTTCGCCTTCTACCATTTGATTGAGACGGAGGGTTTTGCAAAGATGGCCAAGAGGTTAGGTTGGCAACCATTCGGTCTGCCAAACTACAAGGTAGCTTCTCCCTATCATTTATGGATCTTGGCCGCGGTGCTAATAATACCCAGGTCTATCACTACAACGAGTAGGATACTGCGGCTACCGTCTATTAACTGTTTCTCCGCCCGACGATGGGAGACCAGCAGGTTCCCAATCAACGGATACTCGAGATTAGGGATTCTCTCTCGTTCTCGCACCATAGCCACCACGCCCCTCGCAGGCTTTGGGACTCGGCGAAGTACCATGGATTTGAAATCTCCGGCCTTGGGTGGGTTGCACCGGCCTTGCCTTGGCCCTCACTCACGACGGTTGCACACCTTGTTGAGCAGCGCCAGGGTTGGTCAGACAGCCCAAAGGGCTCTGCTTTAAACTTGTACAATAATACAGTGTACCACCATCGGTGGCTACCGGCGCACGCGTGGCGGTCAGATTTTTTGTTTTTTGGTTGGACTTTACGGGCAGGTACTGGGTCACTGCTCGCTGGCAGATCGCCCCTGATCGGGGCACAAGCATGGCGTTTTGAGAGCATAGAAGGGTTTTGGAAGAAATGGGTATCATTGTTCCGCATCATTTCTAAGCAAAACCCGGCCTCGCGGTCCTGATGTCGCTGCAGACAGTCCTCGAGCCGGTGTATCCAGCCCGACTCCGGCTTGTCCCCCCTAGCCCTCTTGATGATTAAATAGTTGTATATGCGAAGAGTTTGCCAGCAATGCCCAATGCCACCGATCTTACCAAGCCGGGAGAAACGCACTCCAACCCTGATTACACCCCCTCATCCCTCATATCCCTTCCCCCCTTACTT
>Ga0247823_10001438_pt1 | contig 19823 bp, 19 predicted proteins | sample 13C_PalmiticAcid_2_FD_192426 | JGI IMG/M metagenome (GOLD analysis project Ga0247823, IMG submission 192426) | Soil microbial communities from agricultural site in Penn Yan, New York, United States - 13C_PalmiticAcid_Day30 | ecosystem: Environmental > Terrestrial > Soil > Agricultural land... | reverse complement strand
GCCGCGAGACGCTCGCGCGCGTCGTCGGCAGGGATTGCAGCATCGACCTCTTAATCGACGACCTACAGGAAGAACTTCGTTCCCGCCCCTACGAGATCGTCGCTGTCGCCGGCGGCTGGCAGCACCGAACGCATTCGCGTTTCGCCGTCTCGATCCTGGCATCGCAGGCGCCGACGCGGGGAGGGGCGGCGGCACTGTCCGACTTCGAGGCCATGATCCTGATGGCCATCGCCTACTTCCAGCCGATCACCCGCAGCGACCTGTCAAAGATCTTCGGCAAGGAGATCAGCCGCGACACGATCGCCACCCTCCGTAACGCCAACTTCCTCGCCTCCGGCCCGCGCAGCCCGACGCCGGGCGCGCCCTACACCTATGTCACGACGAAACAATTCCTCTCGGCCTTCGGCCTGCAGACGCTGCGTGATCTGCCGGATATCGAGGCGCTGGAGGATGCGGAATTGCTCAGCCGCCAGGTCGCGCATGCAGATCCGTCTGCGGCGATTGCTGATGGCTCCGAAGAGTGACGCCTGGAAATAGAGTGCCTTTGCCAGCCCAGCGACAGGTTTGTTTGCATTCGTTAGATGCGCTGATATCAACGGGGCACAGCGGGAAGACTTCACACAATGACACTTGATGGTTTTTTGACGTTCTTGGGCTTGGCGGCAGCTGTTTTCGCGATCATCCCTCCGGTCGCTCGTTTGCGCATTCGCTTGCAGCTGGGGGTTCAGATTGCGCTTGCGGCGATAGCGGTCACTTTGGCTCTCTATTTCGAGTTCTTCGAGTTTGTTGCGCTTCCATGCCCTTCAATACTGGGTGGCGTTTGCCCGCTACTTCAGATGCCAACCGATAGTAAATTTACGCCAGAAATGGCTGCATTCATTGTCGTTCTTGTTTGGATGGTGCTCGCATTTTTTGCCGCGACGCTCCTCCCTCCTAGCCAAAGGTCGCTTGGACCGATGGCGGAGTTGCTTGAACGGCTTTTCCACCAAGATCGCTATGGAGAAGCGGTTGATTTTCTCCTTCCTCATCTGGAATTTATCGACCGCGCACAAAACCGGGGCCTGTGGACCCAACGCACTCACGACTGGCTCGCCGGGAACCGGATTGTGGATGTTGAAGCGCTATTGGCAGAGCGTAAGAAGGCGAATCGATTGCGAGAATCACGCCGCTTTTTGCGCCCGTTGGCAAAGCTGTTCCCGAGTGGAAATCATGCGCAAGAAAATGCCGAGCGCATATTGAATTCGATGTACCTAACTAGGCAGTTTATGGACTACGTCGCACTGCAGCGCCCAAGTGTTGCGGGCATGCTGGTCACGCTGGACGCTCATCAAAGATATGATTTCTCGAACCGCCTACTTCATTCTCTTATAAGTGTTCCTGGAAGCCGTCTTTATGAGGAGCTGGAGCGGAACGCTAAATATGACGGCATGGGAGACAGTCTTGTCGTTGGTCACAACTTTATCCTCCGCGCGTACTTCGGCAACGCTCGGGTGGCCGAACTCCTTGGTGCCTGGAAGCCAGTGGGCGACTACTTGATCAGCGAGATACGGCGCGCCGATCAAGCAAGGCTAAATGGCAGGAGCGACGATTTCGACAAGGATCGATGGAATGACCCCATCGCCGTCGGAGTGGCATACTTCGACCTAATGATCCGCTCGGCATTCAGCCAGAATATCGACGATCCGATGTGGTTGGCATACCTCGACCACTTCGTCGACGAATTGGAGGAGGTCTATGATGCTGGTGGTGACAGCATCGACGCAGATGCCGAGTTCCCCACTTGGGCCTCTCGACTAATCTATGAAATTGTTGACATTCTAGGAGGCTGGGTTGCGCTTTCCCGGAAGGCACCTGGGAACTCACCTCATCGTTCATTTCCCGGTTCGCTCCATGTCGGGTCGAGCAGCATTCCAGCGAATGCAGCGCGTAGCCTTGGCATATGCCTGCATCACATTCTACGGTCGGAGCGGATCGGAGACAGCTTTGCGATGTACATGGTTGAGTGCGCCATCCGTGACCTGAAGCATCTCGTCCAACCCGAAGACAAAGCGGCGCGGCGGTTCCTTATCAAGTCTATCGTGACGGGTGGCGGCTCTGATGGCGATTTGGCCTACGGTGCCAGGCTTGCTCACCTGATGTCAGGTATTGACTATGTGCTCATTCACGATGTGCAAGATCTTGTCGAAGCGGCGCAATTGGTTTTTCCGAGTCTGAGCTTTGAGAGGTAAGCCCGATCGCAAGCTGTCAAATGCTTGAATAGTGCAAGGGGCGGCGGTTTCGCGAACGTATCCTTCAACGAGCTGCCCTTCCTCTTCTGGGCTATAGGCCAACGACGCGCGGTTGAGGTCGCTGATAGGTGGCCAACGTCAGGCAATCATAGGTGTTGGAAAACGACTCGAAGAGGAAGATGTGTCGCTCACCGCGCCGGTCGGTGATACTCACCTCTCCCGAACCAAGCGGACCGGCTTTGCGGAATTGGCAGTAAGTTAGAATCTCGCGTCTGAGGCGTTCCACCGGTATGCTTTCGAACATTGACCTGTACGCCGGCGACTCCACGATGTGCCGAAAGCCGTCCCCACCCGCATCGTTGGGAAAGCGAGGATGGCATCCGATCAAGCCGATCATCGGGACATCCTTGTGAGAATCCTCGATGAAACGCCAGAACGTGGTCGTATAGGTATTCCCGAAACATCCTTTCAAAGCTCGTATCGCATCGAGGCTTGGCGCTGAATCGTTTGCCGCAATCCGAAAACGGGATTGGAGGAAAAGAAGCTGACCGGCGGCATAGTTCGCTTCGGCCTCGATCTGCGCATGACAACTCGGGACGAGCGAGTGCTCATTGTCGCCCAGCATGAGATCCTCATGCCATGGCAAGACGCTGTGGCCGATTTCATGCGCTTCATTCCACCGCTGTTTCGCATCAGGCTGTGCCTGATCAAGCAGGATGCGTTTGCGGTCCGGAAGATAAAGTGCGCGCAAATCGAGTTTCCGGACGGCATCGAGAAGGAGGCTGGGGCGCTTAAGAACCTGCGCCCCAGCCACTGTCAACTTGCTGATTGTCTCCCGAAGGAAGCTGTCATCCGTACTGGAGTAATAGCCCCGATCGAGTTTCAAGAGTTCGCGCACATCCTCCAGACGTAACGGCGGCTCCGGATTTCCAAGTCCACGAAGAACCTTGTTGACTTGGCTATCGATGTCGGAGGCTGTCGATCGGCTGAGGATGATGTTGCGCACTTCGTCAGCCCTGTTGCTTCTGCAGGTATGCGACGAACTCTTCGAGAGCTCGCTGCTCATCGCGCGACAGTTTCTGCGGCGATTCACCGGATCGCGCGGCGAAACGCAGAGCCTGTTCCTGCAGGCCCGGGCGCGCAACCGTGTTTCCAGAAAGCTGCTGCAAGGCCTTGTGTGGCAAGTCAAACGTTTCCGCGAGGCGATACACTGCCCTTGGCTCTGGTCGAAAATGCGCATCGCGCTCGATGCGCATAATGTCGCCCACATTGAGATCGAGCCGCTCAGCAAGCTTCTCGACCGTCAGTCCTCTACGCCTTCGCATGGTTTCGACGAGCGAACCAAACGCCATACGGATCGGGTCCGCAATGTCTGCAACAGCGGCTTCTATGTCGGTTTCGTCTGGGGTCGGGTCCCTGGCGAGCCGGCCGGCGGAAATCTCAAGATCGCCTTCCTGCTTGGCTCTCCTTACGAACCACTCCCTCGTGATTTCGAGTTTCATGGCTGTTCCTATCCTGAGAATGCATCGGCCTGGGCCGATGTCATCTCAAAGTATCTTAATCCTTCGTAGGTTCCGTCGAGGCCAAGATCGGTCATACCGCAGGCATTCGCATAGAAGGCTTCTGCACTCGGTAGGGAATGCAGGCCGATGCGACCGCGCAATTCGTGGTCTCGACTGACTTCAATGGCGGCGCGGATCATGATTGTACCAACGCCGCTGAATCGGGGGACATCTACGATGGCTTTGCGGTTCCAAGGAGCTGTCTCGATATAATCGACATAGACCAGGTCCTTGCCTGCCTGTTCGGCGACACGGCAGCGCGCGCGCGCAGTATTAAGCTGCATCAAGCCTTGTAGTTTGCCTTCACAACGAAGCGCAAATGTCTGGAAAGCAAGCAGACCGTTGATCGCGGTCACCTTGTCTCTCCACTTCCAGTGCCAGCCTTCCGGCCAATCCGCAGGACTCAGGCCCTTGGCCATGAGCGATCTGATCCTCGCGACGGTAACCGGCTTCCATTCGGTTTCCACCGAACGAAGGTCAGCCTCGCTTATGGTCTCAATGAGTTCCGCAGCCACCGGCTCGCCGGTGCGTTTATCGGTCAGGAAAACTGGATGGGATGTCACGATTATAGCACCATGAGTTCTGCTTTCTCCTTCTTGGCTTCATCCTCGAAGAAGAGCTTTCCACCTTGATCAAGGCGCACATCGACAAGCTGATACAGCCTGAGCGCCTGGCGAAGCACTGCCGTCTTTGACAGGTCTTTTTTATCGCAGAGATCCTGCAAAACCTGCATTTCGGCGTCAGTGAGATTGAGCGTCATTGTTTTCTTCATTGTATCCTCCGGCGATACTTGGACTCCAAAAAAGATAGATATTTTACTGAAATAGTCAACAAAAAAAATTCATTTGATGGCTATTGAATAGCTAAAAACTAGCTATTATTTATGGATGCAGACGAGGCGATGGTCGCCTTGTCGGCAACATAAGGTCCTCCCAATGACTGACAATGTTCTCGAGCGCCGTCTTACCTTCGACGTCAAGATCGATGGCAACCCCTTCAACTTCAATGACCCCATCGTTACGGGCGAGCAGATCCTGCAGAAGGCAAAGCTCTTCCCGACGGACGAGCATCTCCTGTTCCAGGAACTCGAAGACGGCCAGCTGGAAGAAATCCGCCCGGATGAAAGCGTCGATCTCCGCCGCGCCGGTCGTGAGCAGTTCATCACATTCAAGAGCGATCGTTCGTTTCGCTTCGTTCTCGACGGCCGCAAGTTTGAATGGGGTCTCCCCTTCATCACCGGTCTTCAGCTGAAGCGCCTCGCCGGCGTCGATCCCGGCTCGTATGGTGTCTGGCTGGCTCAGCGCGTCGGCGACGACCGTCTGATCGGCAACAAGGAGAAGGTCGATCTGCAGGGTGACGGAACCGAGCGCTTCTTTACCGGCATCGACACCACCACCGAAGGCGCGGGAGCAGGAGTGCTCCCGCCCGAGGATCGCGAGTATCTCGTCAATCAGGGTATCGCCTTCGACGAGGTGATCGAAGGTGGCTCCAAGGCGATCGTACTCAAGGGCTGGAGTCTGCCGCCGTCGCGCTTCGATGCGGGGGCCGCCGATATCTTGATCCTGCTCCCGCCGGCGTATCCGGACTGCGCCCCGGACATGTTCTATCTCATGCCCTGGGTCAGGCTTGCCGCAAGCCAGCGTTATCCCAATGCGGCCGATCAGCCGCACGCCTTTGGCGGCAAGTCGTGGCAGCGCTGGTCTCGCCACAATGATGCCTGGCGCCCCGGTGTGGACGGCATCTGGACGATGCTTCGTCGCATCGAACGCGCCTTGGAGATCGCAGCATGATGGCGCCGGATCTGACTATTACGAACCACCACCTCGCCTTGCTCGGGGAGACGCTCTGTCGCTCGGACGGGCTGGAGCATGCCGCATATGTCCTGTTCGGCACCTCGCGCATCGGCAAGGACCCGTTTGACCACGAGCCTCGCCTCAGACTGCTGGTCAAGGAGGTCCTGCCGGTCCTCGACGAAGAAATCACGTCCGCCGATCACCAGCATATTTCCTGGAGCACGAAACGGTTCGTCGAATTGCTCGCACGCGCCGACCGTGAGGGACTTCAGCTCGGTATCGCCCATTCCCATCCGGGCGGGCCTTCGCACTTCTCGGGTCAGGATGACCGGAATGAAGCCGAGTTGGTTCGGTTGGCGCAGAATCGTAATGGTGATGAAGCCGTGATGCCGAGCCTGCTGTTCGTCCGCGGGAGGCTCGTTGCGGGCCGTGTGTGGTTGACCCCGGCGACAGTCACGGATCTGAGCTACGCCCGGACGATCGGGGGCAACTGGACGACGACATTCTTTGCAGAGCCGGAGCGTGGCCACGCGCCTGCGCTCGTTCGCCAGGAACTGGCGCTTGGCGCCGGCTTCACAACACAGATCGGCCATTTGCGGGTCGGCGTTGTCGGGGCAGGGGGGACTGGAAGCCCGATGCTGCAGCAGTTGCCGCGTATGGGGGTGAAGCACATCACAGTATTCGATCCCGACCGCGTTGAGCATTCGAATCTCAATCGTCTCTACGGTGCGACATGGCAGGACGCCGAGGAGGGCGTGAAGAAGGTCGAAGTCGCAAAGCGCGAGATCGAGCGTATGGGCCTCGGAACGCAGGTCATGACGTTTGACAGCTGGATCGGCTCGGCCGAATGCCGAGACGCATTGAAGTCCATGGACTTGATCTTCGGATGCACGGACGATCATGACGGCCGGCTGCTACTCAACAGGCTGGCGTACTACTACCTCATTCCCGTCATTGACGTCGGGCTCTCGCTGCGGGTGGCCGAACGGCACGGCATCTCGTGTCTTGATGCTGACGGCAGAGTCACCGTGGTTGAGCCGGGGAACAGCTGTCTTGTCTGCCGGCGCATCGTCAATGCCAGTGTCGCGGCTGAGGAGGCATTGCGCCGGACGGACCCGGAGGAGTTCGAGCGCCGGAAGGCCGAGGCCTATGTCCGCGGCGAGGGCAATCCTTCGCCGGCCGTGATCTCCTTCACGACCTCTGTTGCGACGATGGCAGTGGAAGAGCTGATCCAGCGTGTCAACCGGTTCCGTGGGGCGGAGGGCGACGTAGCCAATCGGGTGCGAAAGTTCCACCTGTTGGAGGATTTTCGTCCGGGCGCCAAGAAAGAGCCCTGCCGTATCTGTGGCTCTGACCGTGTTCATGGTGCCGGCGACGTCCAGCCCTTTCTCGGGAGGGCTGGCTAATGGTGCGTCACGCGATCGCAAGACTGCTCACCTGGCTCGGGCTGATCGAGAAGCCGGATTTCTTAGTATCTCACAGCCTTGATATGCCTGCGCCGGAGGAGTTGCCAAAAGGTAGGGCCGTTGTCGTTGGGCCGCCGCAACGGCCGAAATGGGTCACGTTTCAGTGCCCGTCTGGCTGCGGAACGCCGCTGCTGTTGTCGCTCAATCCCGAGCGTCGGCCGCGCTGGTCGATCGATAGAGATTGGCTGGGGCGGCCGAGTATCCATCCCTCTGTTCGCAGAATGGACGGATGCCGCTGCCACTTCTGGATGCGCGGGGGGCGCGTCGAGTGGTGCAAAGATAGTGGGGGAATTTTTCCAGAAAATTAGTGGTTGATGTTTCACACTCAACTTAGCCGGGTTACTCTCACTTGATTCGGCGCGAGTTGGGGGACGTTATGCTTGCAGCCATGCCATCGGAAAACAACAGACGCCTTGAGCTATTCCGGCTGGCATTGGTCCTGATCGATCGAGGTAACCGCGAGCTTCCACATCCCCTCTCGCTCCATTTCGATGACGTTTTGCACCAAGCGAGAATACTTTCTGATGATCCTAGTGCGGTCTCTCCGGACGTGACACCCCAGGCCGTACAGCTTGCGAACGACATGCGCGTCTACGAAGGGTTGCGCGATGCCTTGGCGGGCGTCAACTCCATAGGAGACGTCAGTCAACCCGTTGCTCACGAGGTGCTCCGAAACCTGGAGCCGAGACTTGCATCCGCGTACTGACCTTGCGCTGCTTGCCGAGAGCTTGGCGCATCTTTCAAAGACCCCTTACTTTAATCGGGCGATCGAGAAGCACGCCTACGCATTGATCGATGTGATCAAGCATGCGCTCACAAGCTCGCCGCCATACGATGATGAAATCCTGCGCTCCTTTGCCGACAAGGTCTGGACGTGTCATCGCTACCTGCAGGGCTCGACGACAAAGGAAGCGCCTTACGAAATCGAGTATTGCATGCGTCATGCGATATCCGACTGGCTGACCGACCCGTGTCTTGTCACAACGGCGCTTACCGACAAAAAAGACTTCCACCTCAAACCCGGCGATCCCTGGGACTTCGTTGCTAAGACGATGGACAGATATACCGGGCAGTTGCCGCAGGAAAAGCTGATCTTCATCGGCGTTCCGCGCATCTATAAGCACATGCCGTTGTTCTGTGCGGCTCTCTATCACGAATTGGGGCATTTTGTCGATTTGGCGCGGAATGTCACCGATGTGACGTTTCTTACACATCCTGTGCACGGTGTTTCTGACGGTGTGCAGGAAGTTCTTCAGAACCATCGTCGTGAGCATTTCGCGGATCTTTTTGCCGCGTGCTACGTCGGGTCTGCTATTGTCGACAGTATCCACGCCATCAATCCCCACGCCGATCATAGCAACACACATCCTGCGACTGCGACGAGGATCGAGGTCATCAGGTCATTTCTTGCCGGCGAGGATTTTGACGAATTGTCGATGTACCAGGGAGCGTTGCAGAAGCTCGGCCTTCCTCGTTTAGAGCAGCGCTACGCCGTGCCGGCGATCGAGACTGCGTTTGACGACATTCGACCGTACACGGTCGCGGACACGCCGGAGCTGCATGGCATGATGGCGGCTGGCTGGTCTTACCTCGGAAAGGTGAAGTCGGGTGATGGGCCGCAGTGGGCTGCCGACGCCAACCAACTCGACGTTGTCCGGATTGTGAATGACCTCACTGAGAAGTCGATCCGTAACGCTTCGATCCGCAGTCTTTGGAACGAGGTGCCTCAGTGATCAGGAATGAGATACTTGAGCGCCTCTCCCGCACAGACGGCCTTCGCCTCGGGATAGAACCCTTGCTTGATGAGAAGCAGATCGGGGAGATGACTGTCGATCTGAGGCTTGGATATGATTTTCTGGTCTCGATTGTGACGAGGCGCCCCTACATTGGTGTGGCGCGCGACGATGAGCGTTTCAGACCGATCTCCACCTATTTTCAGCCGACGCGGCGAGAGCTCGGTGAACGCTTCATCCTTTACCCGGATCAGGTCGTGCTGACGACAACGTTGGAGTACATCGCGTTACCCAGCGATTGCTACGCCGATGTCCTTACCCGAAGCAGCTACACCCGTCTCGGTATCTCGGTGAGTACAATGGTACAGCCCGGATTCCGCGGCTGCTTTTCGATCGAGCTATTCAATCATGGCAACAATCCGATCGAGCTCGTCGTCGGTGCGAAGATGTTTCAGATGCGCCTCACGAAGTTGTCGGATGGCCTGTCCTACGGTGGGCTGGACCGAAAATACTTCGGAAATGTGAGGCCTACTCCGTCGCGAGCCGCAGACGACGAAGACCTCCAAAAGCTCAAATCGATCTCCGAGCGGCAACGACATCAGGTGCCGAGCGAAGCCGGAAACGCTGATGACGGCTGAAGAAAAATTGCGTCCATCAGGCTCGTTCGCCAACGGCAACCCCGGCTCACGTGAGCGGAATTCGATTGCGTTGCCGCCAGCGCGGGACGCGACCCTACCCTGGACGTGAAGCCGGAATGTTAGGAGTAACGACCGATTACCCCCGGCAAGCGGTTCGGCCACGACCGAGGTCACCGGGTGCACGTCGGTCGCACTTCGGCTTTTGCGATCTCGGCCCTTGAATGGAGAGCGGTCATGCTAACTGCGAATTGCGATGGATATAGGGTTGACGCAACCTCATCTTCCAAAGGGTCTCTGTTCGAATGCCCGAAATGCGGCCGTCAGGTGACCCTGAAAAAAGGGCAGATCAAGATTGCCCATTTCGCCCACAAACCGCCGACGGATTGCACATGGGCGTCGGGCGAAACACAGGCGCATATGGAAGCTAAAACGGTGTTGCGCGACAGCTTCCGCGCCCTTGGTTACGGTGCAGACTACGAGGTGGAGGTTTTGTCAACCGGCGGCGACCGCCGTGCTGACGTTTTGGTCACCTCACCAGATGGTCTGGCGCGTTGGGCGATAGAAGTTCAACATACCCCGATATTGTTCGATGCGATCGAGACGCGCACCACTGCATATTGCGCGGCCGGCATACCCGTTTTGTGGATGGGCATATTGAGCAAGAAAATGAAGGACGATGCACAATCCGTTCCAAACGGTCTGACGATCCGCCAATATACAATCCGGCCGTGGGAGAAATGGGCGCAGGCTCTTGCGTTCAAGGAATTGTGGTATGTGGATCCGGACGACAAGACTCTTTGGCGAGGTTCATTCACCGACCACCTAATCCATGTCGAATCCACGTCCTGGTATAGCGAAGGTGGCGAAGAGCAGTCTGCAGGCGGCTACTCCCGTAAATCCAAGCGTTGGCGGACGCTCAATCTGCAAGGCCCTTTTCGCGTCCATCAGCTGTCGCTGGGATCAAAATGGCGCAAAGCGTGGTCATCGCCGGTATTCAACTTGCCCGGAGGGGTAATCGCGCAACTCGCATTCCGGTAACTGGAGGCGCGAGACTGCTTCACGTCAACGTTCTTTCGGTCCAGTTGGGCAAGCTACGACACAGCGAAGCCTGGTACTTTGAGATTGATGCCGAGCGAATCTCTTATCAAGGATTTGCGCGGCGACTATCGTGCCATGGCGCCGATGATGTTTGATGAAAAGCCGCTTTCATTCGACGACATACTTGCCAAAATCAAAAAGCTCCAAGAAACAATTAACAGCTAACTCATTGCTGCATGCCGGGGGGAAGTCATTAGTTCGATACGGTCCATCGATCTGCGTCTCGTAGATGATCTCGTTGACTTCGTCCGGGGGCAGGGCTTCGTGCTGGACTTTTCTGACAAGAGCTTTTCCGACTTCTTCGCCTCGGAGCTCAAGGTCAACATCGACGACCCTAAATATGCCGTGAACGGAGGTTCGAAGGGAAAACGACTTCGCTATTTCCTGGAACACTGCGACGATACCACCGCCGTTCGTACTCTCGCGGCGCTTTGGGAACATCGTTCGGAATATCTCGCGCGCACCGCCAGCAAAGACCCGGTCGTCAATGCTGAAACCCGCTACCAAGGGCTGATCAATCGACTTTCGGGTAATTCCGCTCCGCAAGCAGTCGCGCCCGGTGCCACGGCAACCGCCATCGATCGTCAAAAAATCGAGAGGGCCAAGTCGGATCTTCTGCAAATCACCACGCTCACAGCACAGGCGCGTGGTTATGCCTTCGAGGGTTTTCTCAAGGACCTCTTCGATGCCTTTGGATTAGCCGCCCAGGAGCCCTTCCGTCTCCGCGGCGAGCAGATCGACGGCAGCTTCCAGCTTGGCAGTGAAATCTACTTGCTTGAGGCCAAGTGGCAGGGACAACCCATCGGTGTCGCCGAGCTGCACACCTTTCATGGCAAGATCGAGCAGAAGGCAGCGTGGACCCGCGGCCTCTTCGTTAGCAATAGCAGCTTCACCAAAGATGGCCTTGTTGCCTTCGGACGAGGCAAGCGCGTCATCTGCATGGATGGTCTCGATCTCTATGAGATGCTGGATCGCGAGCTCCCGCTTACCCAGGTTCTCGAGCGCAAGGTTCGCCGTGCCGCAGAAACAGGCTCGCCGTTCGTCCGCGTTCGTGACCTCTTTCCACGTTGACCAGGCGGAGGAAGTGCAATTGGTACCGTTCAACGATTGGTGCGATTCTGCCGATGGTGAGGTTGGGGCGCACTTTCGCAGGGTGATAACCGGAAGGGCGGCCGACCTCGGCACTGGGATACAAGCGACAGCGGCAGTCATTCCCAACCATTACGCTTCTGAAGAACATGTCGCCCGAGCCCTACGTCGACTTGGAAAACCTGCTGCTGCGGCTTTGATCGAGGGCAAACTTCCGACGACCAAGGCAATTCGCTCCGGTGACCTCGGCGAAATCTATGCGACCGAGTGGATCGATGCCCACAGCGGCGGCTATCATGCGCCGATCAAGCGACTGCGTTGGAAGGACCATCGCAACATGGCCATGCGCGGCGAGGATGTCATCGCGCTCCTCCAGGATGCAGAAACGCAGCGGTTGCGGTTCTTGAAGACCGAGGCCAAGAGCCGGGCAGCCCTGACGGCGCAAGTCGTCGCCGAAGCGCGCGAGAATCTGAACAAGGATGGTGGGTTGCCTTCCGGTCATGCCCTTTCGTTCATTTCGGCACGCCTGCTTGAGCTCGGCAACGAACCCTTGGCCGATGCGATCGACGACGCGCTTTTGAAACATGGAATTCCACCCGCAAGCGTGAAGCATCTTCTTTTCACATTCTCTGGAAATTCACCGGAGGCGATGTTGACCGCCTCATTGCAAGCCTATCCAGGTGAGGTTTGTCAGTGGGGGGTCGGTCTTCGCGTCGATGGCCATGCCGCCTTTATCGGCGCCGTCTATGATCAGGTGATCGTCAATGCCAACAACGCGTGAAGCGATAATCGCCGATATCAACGAAGCAGCGACCGCGGGATTTCGAGGGCGCCTGATCGCCCGCGGCCAGGCCAGAGCGATTATCTGGCGTGATGGTGTGTTGCCTCCGGATGCGCCAGCGTTCGCGCCCCAACTGACCTATGATTTGCACACCTACGGGTACGCCCTTCTCGGGCTCGGCCTTCGTCTCCTCGAACTCGGCGGCGACGCGGCCCAAGCACGCATCGCCTTCGAACAGGCAGCAACCGCTCTTGAAGCCGTCATAGCCAAGGGTGATCCTGAGGAGGTCGATCGTGACTTCCACTTTGTCATGGCTGCTGCCAGCTATCATCTCGCGCATCTTTCCGCCCGCGCTTACTCTCTCCTTTCAGTTGTCAGCACAGATGAGAATTTCTCGTTGATCGAGCGGGTGCTGGCGCAGTTGATGCGGCGGGATTTCAGCGCTCTTCGCGCTGCAGTGTTCGATTACAGGGCTTCCGGCGAAGGCAGCGATGCCCGAATCGCCGCCAATGTCCAGGCAGGTCTTGATCAGGCAGAGGCCGCGGCAGCTCCGGCTGACGCCGGCAACGACTTCTTGTTTGATGGTCTCGACGCAGCGCTGACAGACGCTTTTCTTGCGGCCATGTCTCTATTCCTCCTCGCTCTCGAAAGAGGCGAGCGGTCGCTGCTCGATCAGGCGCTGGAGCGGCTTCGAACAAGCCTTTCCATTTGCAGCGAGCTGAATTTGCTACCACAATGGTGGGCGCATCGGATTGCTATCCATCTCCTGTCGGATCTGTGGTCGAGTACGTTTCACGAGAGGGTGCCGCTCCAACCGGCGGGCGGGGAAGCCGCCGACTGGCCGCGTCTTCGCGAACTGTTCATCGCCTTGCTTCAGCGCCGCCCCAAATCGGAGGTCGACCTTTGGCCTTCGCAGATCGAGGCTGCGGCCCGCGCCGCCGATCAGTCTGACGACCTGGTGGTTTCTCTGCCTACTAGCGCGGGAAAGACGCGCGTCGCCGAGCTGTGTATTCTGCGATCCCTTGCCAGCGGCAAGCGCGTGGTCTTTGTCACGCCTCTGCGTGCCCTTTCTGCTCAGACAGAAACCAACCTGCAGAGAACCTTCGGCCCACTCGGCAAGACAATTTCTGCGCTCTATGGCAGCATCGGTGTGAGCGGCTTTGACGAGGACGCCATCCGTGAGCGCGATATCGTGGTGGCAACGCCGGAGAAGCTCGACTTTGCGCTGCGTAACGATCCCTCTCTTCTCGATGACGTCGGTCTGCTCGTTTTCGACGAAGGCCATATGATCGGTCTCAATGAGCGCGAAGTCCGGTATGAAGTGCAGATCCAGCGGCTTCTTCGCCGTGCGGATGCGCACGAGCGGCGGATCGTATGTCTATCGGCAATTCTGCCCGATGGAGATCAGCTTGACGATTTTGCTGCATGGCTCCGTCGCGATCATCCAGGCGGCCTTATCAAGAATGACTGGCGTCCGACCCGGTTGCGGTTCGGCGAGGTGGTGTGGACTTCGCCTAACGCGCGATTGAACCTGCGCGTCGGCGACGAGCGTCCATGGGTGGCGAGGTTCCTCACTGGTGCCGAACCGCCGAGATGGGTGCCGCCAAAGCGTCGTCGAACGCGTCTCTTTCCCGACAATCAGCGCGAGCTTTGCCTGGCGACGGCGTGGCGGCTGGCCGATGATGGGCAGACGGTCTTGATCTTCTGCCCGGAGCGGCGGAGTGTCGAGCCGTTCGCAGACGTGATCGTCGACCTTTATGAGCGCGGAGCACTGCGCTCCCTGCTTGAAGCCGATCCTGCGGTGCTCAACACCGCGGTTGCGCTCGGAGAGGAGTGGCTGGGTTCGAACAGCGCAACCCTCAAATGCCTTCGCCTGGGCGTAGCGTTGCATCATGGCGCCTTGCCAACGGCCTACCGCAAGGAGGTTGAGCGATTGTTGCGCGAGAACGTGCTGAAGGTGACCATCTCGTCGCCGACTTTGGCACAGGGACTCAACCTATCAGCCACCGCGGTCGTCATGCACTCGCTTCACCGCAGCGGTGAGATGATAGAGATTTCCGAGTTCAAGAACGTCATCGGTCGCGCCGGCCGGGCCTATGTCGACGTCGAAGGCATTGTGCTCTTCCCGATGTTCGACGACATCGCAAAGAAGCGGCGCAATTGGGAGAAACTCATCAACGATCTCGGTGCCCGAAACATGGAAAGCGGTCTCGCGCTCCTCGTTTCGGCGCTTTTGTCTCGTATGCACGCGCGTATCGGCGGCGATCTCAATCAGCTCATCGACTATGTCGTCAACAACGCGGCCGCCTGGAATTTCCCAGAAGTCGTGAACGAGAAACCCGAAGATCGAGAGCGTGCGCTTGCCGACTGGGAGCGCCATGTCGCGACGCTTGACACCGCCATTCTCAGTTTGATCGGTGAAAATGACGTTCCCGACGAGGGAATCGAAGCGGCACTGGACACCATCCTTCAATCCTCCCTCTGGCATCGGCGCCTCTTGCACCAGAATGAGCAGGTCCAGCAGGCCTTGAAGGCCGGCCTTCTTGCCCGAAGCCGGCTCATCTGGAGTCAATCGACGGCCGCGCGCCGGCGCGGTTACTTCCTTGCTGGAGTTGGACTGACGACCGGGCATGCCCTCGACGCGATAGCGGCAGAGGCCAATCTTCTCCTGATCCAGGCTAACGGTGGCATTCTCGAAGGGGACGCAGAGGCGGCAATCGCCGCAATCACCGCGCTCGCGGAGCGCGTTTTCACATTCTTCCCTTTCACGCCCGACCCCATGCCTGCAAACTGGCGAGACATCCTGCGGACATGGCTTCTGGGTCAGCCACTTGCCAATATTGCCGCCGGCCAGGAGTCCGAAACGCTGCAATTCATCGAGGGAGGTCTGGTTTATCGCCTTCCATGGGCTATGGAGGCGATCCGCGTGCGTGCCGCTGCGAACGGCGATACGGTCGGCGTCTTTGGTGCTCTTCTCGAAGACCATGAGCTGGGCCTCGCTGTTCCCGCCGTCGAAACGGGTACGCTCAATCGCTCCGCATCGATCCTTATCCAGGCCGGCTTCAATTCGAGACTTGCGGCAATCAAGGCCGTTGTCGACACAGGCGCTGCATTCCAGACGGGCCATGAGCTTCGGCAATGGTTCAATTCCGAAGCCGTCATTGCCTGGAGCGCACTGCCAGATTGGCCGACGCCTGAGACGAAGGCAATGTGGGCGGAGTTCGTGCAAAGCTTTACCCCGGCCGAAAACCGAACTTGGGCGGACCGTCGATATTGGGCAAACGTGGCATGGGTCGGAGCGCCACCACCACCAGGCACTCCCGTGCAGATACACCATTGTGGTGGTCAGCCTCGGGTCCTCGCTGCCGACGGCGCGATGCTCGGCAATTTGCAAGCCGCGCTTAACCCTGGAAGAGCGGGCTTGCTGCGTGCTCAGGTAGCCCAGGACGTCGGCCGGATCGACATCGCGTATCTCGGGCCGGCCGATTTGTCTGGCGCGTGACCTGCCAGACTCGCACGAGTTACCGTTCCACGCTACGCTGGCAGGATGGCGAACAGCTTACCGATGCACCAAGCGGGCATGCCATTGCATCTAACTCGGTCCTGGTACGGAGCCGATAGATACGTCGTTCAGTTAAGAGGACGACTGGCGATCTCGTCAGCTTCCATTGCAAGATCGATAACATGATGGACGAGAAAAGCGTCGATCAGCGAAAGAGCATATCCTCGCGCGATCGGAAGCATGTCCTCCGTGAGGAGAAATTCATCGACGTAGCGTTCAGGATCCCAAAGCGCTCGGGTCACCTCGGCGTTTCGAGGTTCGATACGTTCCACGATCCTTTCGAAGACGATTTTCGCGGTTTCGATGAACTCGGAGCGATCCGGCTCAGCGAGTGGAAGTGCCGAAATTAGGGCGTGAGGATCCACGGCGCTGTTGCGCATGTCAAATTCTTGGAAGGCGAATTTTTCTCATCAGCCGAACCGGGTGCCACCCGGCGTCGGGTTCTGATCTCGGTGACTGTATCAAAACGCCAGGCGCCACCTTATGCTCACGTGCGTGCGGAATTCATACAAGACTTCATTTCGACTTGAACTAGGTGGTGCTTCCCAGCATTTGAACGACAGAAGCGGGTGATAAAGCAATGGTATTTTACAATTATCTGCTGCGCAGCAAATATTGACACAATACGGTATATAAGATAAATCTGGCTTATCCGCTGCACAGGATATAAGGATGATTGACAGCATAACGCCGGATTCTCTGGCCCAAGAATTTCTGCTGGCGCTTGAGAAGGTGCCTGGTGTTTCGGTTCGTATCTCTGATGAACAGTTGTCATCGGGGCCGTATAGGGCGGATTTTCTGATAGAAGCCTCGATTGCAGGGCGCAATGTCCTGCTCGTCGTGGAGGTCAAGCGAACTGCTTATCCGCGAGACGTTCGTGAGGCTGTTTGGCAACTTCGGAACTTCATTCTGCACCTGGATATCAAAGCCGACGTCGTCGTTCCTGTTCTGATCGCGGAAACGATCTCTCCCGGTGGTCGCTCCCAATTGCAGAGCGAGGCTGTCGGGTTCTTCGATAGAAGCGGCAGCATTTACATCCCGGCCCCCGGCGCATTTTTGTACGTTGAAAAACCAGCACGTAAACAGCAGGCCAGAAAACTCAGGAGCTTGTTTGTGGGCCGCAAGGCCCAGACCCTTCATTCTGTCTGGCTGTCCGGAGGCGACTGGTTCGGAGTCCACGAAATTGCCGAACGTGCCCAGGTGTCACCGACAACTGTTTCACAGACCCTCATTGCCCTTGAGCGTAGTGAATGGGTCGAGGTGAGGGGGGCAGGGCCTGCCAAAGAGCGTCGTCTCAGCAACCCTCGAGCCTTGCTTGACGCCTGGGCCGCTTATCAATCGAGCACGAAACCCAAGCCTCTACGCCATTTTTATGCACGTGCCCTCGATACAGGAGAGCTTGTGCGCCGGCTTGATCGGGCGTGTGATGCTCATAACCTTGCCTACGAGATCACCGGATTGATGGGTGGCCAGACCCACGCACCGCACCTTTCCAATGTTACTCAGGTTCATTGTCGGCTGCAGGCTGGCCCCAGGCAAGAGGTGGTGCTTGAGGCGATCGACGCGCGGCCGGTTCGGGAAGGCTGGAATCTTGCGCTGGTGGAGCAAGGTTCAAACGATCCCTTTGCCTTTCGCGAGCGGATCGGTGACGCATGGTTCGCAGATCCTCTCCAAACTTATCTCGATCTCCTTCAAGCAGGAGGCCGGTCAAAAGAACTGGCGGACCACCTTCGCCTCGAAAAACTCGGTGTATGATGACGAAACCGCAATTCCTCCAAGACTACAGCGCCGACGTCACAAGAGACTGTGAACGCGTCCTAGTGACCCTCTTCAGAGGGCTGGGGCCGTGGCGCAATTCGGTCTTTCTTGTTGGTGGACTAACCCCACGCTATCTCGTCACTGCACGGCCGCCCGACGTGCCCCCGCACGCCGGAACCGGAGACATCGATGTTGTGGTCGACCTCTCCATTCTCGCCGACATCGAGGCCTACCGGACACTTGAGGAAAATCTCAAGAAGATGGGTTTCGAGCGTGGTGAGAACGCAAAAGGGGACAAGGTCAATTGGCGCTGGAAGACCAAGACTGAACACGGCGTGACCATCATCCTCGAGTTTCTAGCCGACGACCCAAAACTGCGGGGTGGAGCTCTTCAGGAACTGCCGACCGAAGGTAATGTTTCGGCTGTCAATATTCCGCATGCCTCGCTCGTCTTCGATCTTCACGACAAGATGGACGTGACGGCTGATTTGTTGGGCGAGGCCGGCCGATCGACCGAGACGATACCCTTTGCCAATATCGTTTCCTTCACGTGCCTCAAGGCCTTCGCATTCGATCATCGAGGCGAGCGCAAGGATGCCCACGACCTCGTCTATTGCCTTGCCAACGCGGAAGGCAAGTTGGAGGCTGCGGTCACGAAATTCAAGGACGCCCTCGGGGGAAAGCACCACGACGTCATCGAACAGGCCCTCGCGATCCTTCTGAAACGCTTTTGCGATCCAGAGCCCGACGACGGCTATTTGCGTGAGGGACCTGTCGCTGTTGCCCTGTTCGAAATTCCGGGCGATGGCGAAGAGCCCGAGATCAAGGAGCAACGTGCTTTACGGCAACGCAACGTCAATGACCTGATGGATACGTTCCTGGCCAATCTCGGCGTGAGGTTTCCCAAGCCTTGATCGGGTTATCATGCCAGCACTTGCTCCCGGTGCAAATGCCCACGCCGGTGGGCGGGTATCCCTATCTCCGGCGCGGATATTTCCTGGACGCTTAGCGTTATGGTCAAAGCTGCTCACCCGGTCAGTCAGCCAGTAGACGCATTCCTGGACCTGATCCCTCGCCATACGCGCTGTGAGCTTCCATTTTGACTTTTGTGCTCACCGCCTCGACGTACCACGGCCCCCAGATCAGGGCGACAAGACCACAAACTTAATGGCGGTGAATCAGAAACCTCTGAACCGTCCTGGGTTCGCCGGAGGCCATTTGGTTCAAGCTGTGCCACCAAGGCTGGTGCATCCAACCTGGCGTAGTATCTGTTGCTTCCTAAGGTGAGGTTGTGCGTGTTGTTGCACGTGAACTGACCTCTCGGCCATACTTGCGAGCGTCGGTTGGCGGGTTGCGCCTCCATTGCTGCATGGCAGGTGACGAGTTTCATCATAAGCCGTTGCCCGATTTACGTGGCATGCCGAAGGCTCACAGGATACCTGATCCAGATCTTAATCTGGACGAGATCAGAGTGAACACGAGGGATTTCAGATAGATCGCCCGGGTAAGTCCCATGAAACCCACCGGAAGCAGACCAATCCCGCTCTTTTGAGACGGCTTCCTGGCCCAGGGACGGATCTGCGTCGATCAACCCACTCACGGGGTCGGCTAGCAAGCTGCCGCCGCTTGGCTTCGCCTTCGCGGTGATCGCGACCGTCCCCGGTCCTTTCGAGGCGCCATCGAGCGGGATTGGCCTGCTCCCGGATGGAGTTCCTCACCCATGTCCCACGATCTCTCCCTCATCCAGTCCCATGCCTTCCAGCTTTCCCGCGACCTAATGGTCCCGGTCACCGTTTTCTCGGTCGACGGTGAGTACGGCGTCCTGCCGTCCGACGAGATCGACGCCGACGACGATCTTCAGATCGTCTCGGAATTTTATCCATGGCCGGCTCATTGAGCCGGCCGCGCCGTGCCGGCGTGCCGCTCGCGAGCAGGCGGCCGCAAGGGAGGCTTCGCCGCGGCCGGCCAGTCAAGGACTGCGAAATTCCGCAGTTGCCGGCCACGCCCTTGCGGCCTTTGCTCTTCGCGGCGGGCCTGGGCGGACCCGCCAAGTGACGGGAAGGAAGAAGAGAAGGGCCGCTCGCGTCGCGATCGGGGAGCAAGATGAACAGAGAA
>Ga0247823_10001437_pt1 | contig 19828 bp, 19 predicted proteins | sample 13C_PalmiticAcid_2_FD_192426 | JGI IMG/M metagenome (GOLD analysis project Ga0247823, IMG submission 192426) | Soil microbial communities from agricultural site in Penn Yan, New York, United States - 13C_PalmiticAcid_Day30 | ecosystem: Environmental > Terrestrial > Soil > Agricultural land... | reverse complement strand
GAGGTGTTGATGGCGGAAACCATTTTGAAGGGCAGCCCCAGCTGCTCGGCGATGATCTTGGCGATGGTGGTTTTCCCACACCCCGGCGGCCCCCAGAAGACCAGCGAGGGAAGAGCGGCTGGATTTTGAGAGGCGTTATCAATAAGGCGTGTGAGCGTGCCCTCCGGCCCTAAAATATCGGGATGTCCGAGCACTTGCGATAAGCTGCGTGGACGCATGCGTTCGGCTAGCGGTGCGGCGGACTTTTCCATAGGGACTTTCTAACGGCATCTCGGCCCACAATTCAATCAAACTAATGACACCTTGACCTAGATTTTTGCGGAGAGATAATGAAGTTCACCATGATGAAAATCTTCAGCTTAGTTACCACCCTCGTCACCACTAGCGTTCTTTCTGTTGCGGCTCACGCCGCTGTCATCGAGCCTTCGGCCGCCATGGGCAAGGGCGTCTTCAACAAGCCCGAAGTCGCCAACACTTGTGCCAACTGCCACGGCATCACGGGCGAAGGTGGCACCGTAAAAACGGCCGCCAAGCTGACCATGCCCAAAACTTGGAAGATCTACAAAATTCTCGGTGGCGATGCCGCGTTTGCCAAAGACAAAGCGGATTTCCTCAAAAAAATGCAAGCCGCCACAGAACACCTCATCATCCGTAGCGCGGTGGCTCACAACGTGACTTTCAAGCAAGCCAATCCCTGGTTTGATGTTGCTAAGGGCGGCGGTGCTTACGATTCGCAAATGCTCGGTCTGACGGCGGCTCCCGCCAAGGCTTGGCTCAAGAAGCAAGAATCTAAGGGCGTCACGGCGCCAATCGCGGCCACCTCGGCATATTTATACGTTCAGACTTTAGACAAACAAGGCGTCTTCAAATAGATATTAACTTAAGATGTTTTCGCGAGTCTTGAACAAGTCCACTCTTCTCGTAATGGCCGCCGTGAGCTTTTCGGCCGCGGCGTTCTCTCCGGCGGACCTCAAAAAGAAATTTGATGCGGAGCCGGCCGTGATGCTCAAAGCGGGCGACAGCCTCTATCACCAAAACGGCGCCAACGCGTGCATCTACTGCCATGGCACAGCCACTCAGGCGGGCAAAGTGGCCGCGGCCGCCAAGCTCCACCTGCCCAAGACCTGGAAGATCTACAAGATCCTCGGCGGCGACGGCGCCTACGCCAAAGACAAAGCCGGTTTCCTCAAGAAAATGCACGACGCCACGGTACACCTCATCGCCAAAGGCGCGGTTTCGCACAACGTCTCCTACAAGGAGCCGTGGTTTGACGTCGCCAAGGGCGGCGGCGCTTACGACTCGCAAATGGTCGGCGTCGGTGGCCCTCCGTCGAAATCGTGGATCAAGAAATACGAAAAAGCTCGCGGCATGACGTCCGACCTCGCAGCTGAAGCTGTCTACGATTACATCAAGACGATGGATACGCAGAAGCTGTTTTAAGCTCCTGGGGACTTCGTAAATACACCACGCCAACCGAAACCCAGATCCCATTCACGTTCTGCTGTTGCCAATCCCCCACAAACCCAAAGCAGACTCTAGTAAAAGGCACGGACACACTTCTGAGACGCAGCGAGTCTCAGAAGTGTGTCCGTGCCTTTTACGTGCCTTTTATACCAGGGGGATTTGTTCGGACTCGTCACCGGCGGCGGGAGTTTTGATCTCGAGCACCACTTCTTCGCGCACGATGCGGCGAGCGAAAGTGTTGAAAACAAAAAACTCGTTTTTGGGGTAGACCGCTTTCAGCTCGCGCATCGCCTCGACGATGAGGGCGATGTTCTTGGGGTCGTCGTCCGACATGCCAAAGCGGTGGTGTTCGTTTTGACCGTAGCACTCAAAGGCGTCCTGCACGGCCACCTTGATGGCTATCTTTTTGAGTTCGGCGATGGAAAGTTTGCTCTCGCTGTCGCCGAGGTACGCGCGCGTGGGTTCGTGTGAGACAGGATAGATGCTGAGGTAATTGGGCGAGACCGCGAGGTCGCGCGACTGCACGAGCAGGTTCACTGCGCGGCGGATGGTGTGCGGGTGGTGGCCGCGGGCCGTGATGATGGAGATCGAACGGTTGTTTTTGACCGCTTTGTAAAAGAAATCCCAGGAGGGGCCGCGCCACTCCAAAAAGGGGTTTTTGAGAGCGGTGAGCATGTCCTCGACGAGCGGCTGTTCGCGGCCTTCGAGCATCTCGCGGGGGTGCTCGCGAAAGTTGCGGTACGAACCCATGGGGTTGTCGCGCAGTTCAAAACGTTCCCACGGGGAGCCTGGCTCGCCGAGCTTTGTGTGAATGGCGGCGTACTCTTCGGTGGAGACCTCAAACTCTTCGTGCGTCTGGCGATCAAAGAGCACGATCTTGGTGGGCAGATGCACCACGTTGTCGTCAAAATCAAAAAAGTAAAAGGAGCGACCGCCCTGTTCAAAATTGCGGTCGCGCTCGATCTGAGGATCTTCGTCGAAAAACGGAATTTGGCCCGAGGTCTTAATTTCCATGCGAGTGCTCGTGTTGACAACAATCTGGGATGTCCGAGCTGCGCTTAGGGTGGTGAGTTTTCCAAATGAGAACCAGTTGTAGGGTGGCGAGCGCGGAGAGGGCGATGGCCAGGAATCCGTGGATGTGCAGGCCGAGACCCGCGAGGCCGATGCCAGCAAAGAGTGCGAGGAGCATCCACTGGTAAGTGCGGGCGTGGATGCGCGAGAGGGTCAAAAATGAGGTCACGACCGAGATGCCGAGCACGATCATCTCGATGAATTCGGAGTGGGGGAGCATCTTAAGCAGGGCCGGGCTCAGCACGGCAATCACCGCAGTTCCAAAGCAGTGCACGGCGCAGAGGGCCGAGGTGCAGGTGCCCGCCCACGAGACAAAGCGTTGGACGCGCGTAGGCGATTTGATGGCTTTGATTTCGAGACCAATGCTTTCGATTTGTGGTTTCATGAACTCCCTACCTTTTGACCCCTAGCTTTATAGCCGAAACGGGGGGTAAAAAACCACCAAAATCGCGGCCTCGGCCGGGGAGCTGTGCTAGAAAGGGCTACGTTATGGCTAGCAAATACGCTTCAAGTCCTTCCCTCCTACATCCTTACACCGGCCCCCAGGGTTCGGTGGACTTTTCGGTCGCGCAAAAAGCCGACTATGTGCCCGCAATCAAAGAGGGGATTGAGAACGCCAAGGCCAAGGTCGAGGCGATGATCGCCCAGAGCGGCGAGCCGAACTTTGCCAATACGATTTTGGCGCTCGAGCAGGCCTCCGAGGAACTCGAGGCCGCTCAGACCATTTTCCACACCCTGATGGGCACCGAGGCTGATGAGGATTTCCACAAAATCGCGCAGGAGCTGGCGCCCATCGAGTCCAAGTTCAGCACCGACATGATGCTCGACGAGCGCATCTTTGCGCGCGTGAAAAAGGTTTACGACGGCCGCAAAAACGAAAAGCTCAGCGTGGAGCAGCTGATGCTCCTCGACAAAACTTACAAGGGCTTTGTGCGCAACGGCGTGGCGCTGGGTAACGCGCAAAAAGATGAGCTGCGCAAAATCAACGAAGAGCTGTCGCTGCTGGGCGCTAAGTTTGCTGAGAACGCCCTCAAGGCCACCAACGCTTTTGAACTGCACATCACCGACGGCGAAGACCTCAAGGGCCTACCTGAGTCGGCGCTCGAAGCTGCGTCTGAAACCGCCAAGGAGCGCGGCAAAGATGGCTACGTGATCACGCTGCAGATGCCAAGCTACATTCCCTTTCTCACCTACTGTGAGAACCGCGTGCTTCGCGAAAAGGTATGGCGTGCGGCTTCGACCCGCGCCGGGGCCGGAGACTTTGATAACCGTCCGATCCTCAAGCGCATTGCGGTGCTTCGTCACCAGCGCGCCAAACTCCTCGGCTATCCTTCGCACTCGAGCTTCGTACTGGAGCTGCGCATGGCCAAAGACCCTCAGGCGGTCTTCACCTTTCTCGAGCGCATCTTGCAGGCTGCCAAGCCCCGCGCGCTCGAAGAACTGCAAGAGCTCAAAGACTTTGCGAGGCGCCACGGTCTGGCGGGCGATCTCAAGCCTTGGGATACGGCCTTCTATTCCGAAAAACTCAAACAAGAAAAATACCAGCTCGACGATGAGATGCTGCGCCCTTATTTCAAACTCGAGAACGTGATCGACGGCGTTTTTGAACACGCGCGTCGCCTTTACGGTTTGAAATTTGTTCCGCGCACCGACGTTCCCGTCTACCACCCCGAAGTGAAGGCCTACGAGGTGCGCCGTGAGGCCACAGACGAATTCGTTTCGCTCTTTTACGCCGACTTCCACCCGCGTGCCACCAAGCGCGGCGGCGCCTGGATGACTTCGTTTCGCGAGCAGGGCCTTTACGACGGCAAAGTGCAGCGTCCGCTGATCGCGATCGTTTGCAACTTTACCAAGTCCACGCCCACCAAGCCTTCGCTTCTTTCCTTTGACGAAGTGCTCACCATGTTCCACGAATTCGGCCACGCGCTGCATGGCATGCTCTCGATGTGCCAGTACCGCAGCGTTTCGGGCACCAACGTGTTTTGGGACTTTGTGGAACTCCCTTCACAGATTTTTGAGAACTGGGTTTACGAAAAAGAATCGCTCGACCTCTTTGCCAAACATTACGAGACAGGTGAGCTCATTCCGCAGGAGTACATCGATCGCATTCGTGAGTCGGCTCGTTTTCAGAGCGCGATGGCCTGCGTACGTCAGGTTTCGCTAGGGACGCTCGACATGGCTTGGCACACGCAGGATGTGGACACCGTGGCCGACGTCGAAGAGTTCGAAACCAAGGCTACAGCCGAAGCGCAGCTCATGCCGCGCGAACCCGGCACGCTCACGAGCACCGCGTTTTCGCACATCTTCGCCGGCGGTTACTCGTCGGGTTATTACAGCTACAAGTGGGCCGAAGTGCTCGACGCCGACGCCTTTGAATTTTTCAAAGAGCGTGGCATTTTCAACGCCGACGTCGCCAAGCTTTTCCGTGAGAACGTGCTCGAGCGCGGTGGTACCGAAGATCCGATGGAGCTCTACAAAAAATTCCGAGGTCGCGAGCCCGATCCGAAAGCACTGCTGCGCCGGGATGGGTTGGTATAACTCATGAGCGAAACGGAAGTTTTATCGCTCGATGCAGAGGTGCGCCGCGAGGTCGCCCGCCGCAGGACTTTTGCGATCATCTCGCACCCTGACTCTGGTAAAACAACGCTTACCGAGAAATTGCTTTTGTATAGCGGCGCTATTCGTGAAGCGGGTGAAGTCAAAGCCAAGGCCAATCGCAAAAAGACCGTCTCGGACTGGATGGAACTCGAACAGCAACGCGGCATCTCGGTGTCCTCATCGGTGCTACAGCTCGATTACGAAGAGCTGCGCATCAACCTGCTCGATACTCCGGGCCACAAGGACTTCTCCGAAGACACCTACCGCACACTCATGGCCGCCGACCTGGCGCTCATGTTGATGGACGCCGCTAAGGGCGTCGAGGTGCAAACACGCAAGCTTTTTGAAGTTTGCAAAATGCGTGGCCTGCCCGTGATGAGCTTCTTCAACAAGATGGACCGTGACGGTCGCGATCCCTTTGAGCTTCTGCAAGAAGTCGAAGCCGAGCTCGGCATCACCGCAATTCCTGTGACCTGGCCTATTGGCGCCGGCTCTCGCTTTCGCGGTGTCTACCACCGCCTCGACAAGGTCTTTCACTTTTTTGAAGCCAACGCCAAGCCTGGCCAAGTGGCGCTGCAAGAATCGCTCAACTGCACCGCAGACGATCCCGAACTGCTGAACTACATCGAACCCGAAGAGCAAGAAAAGCTTGTCGAAGATGTGGAACTTCTCGACGGGGTTTTTGGCGATATCACCAAAGAAGAATTCATCTCGGGCAAGGTTTCGCCTACGCTCTACGGTTCGGCGCGCACGAACTTCGGCGTGCCCATCTTCCTCGATCTCTTCCGCCGCATGGCGCCTGCACCTCAAGAAAAAGATGCCATGCCCAAGCCTGTCTTCCCCGATGAGCCCCGCTTTTCGGCCTTCGTGTTTAAGATTCAGGCCAACATGGACAAGGCGCACCGAGACCGAATGGCGTTCTTGCGCATCTGCTCGGGCAAATTCGAACGCGACATGGATGTCTCGCACGCGCGCCTCGGCAAAAAAATCCGCCTCACGCACTCCAAGGCCTTTCTCGCCCAAGATCGTTCCACCGTGGACGAAGCTTACGCGGGCGACATCGTGGGCATTCACGATCCCGGCCACTTCAAAATTGGCGACACGCTCTACACGGGCGATAAGGTCGAATTCCGCGGCATTCCGCAATTCTCGCCCGAATGTTTTGCCAAGATCGAACTGCGCGACCCACTCAAACGCAAACAGCTGCAAAAGGGCATCGAGCAGCTCTGCGAAGAGGGCCTTGTGCAACTTTTCGTCGACCCGCGGATCGGTATGCAAGATCCGGTGCTCGGTGTGGTCGGGGTGCTGCAATTCGATGTGATGATTTTCCGTCTTAAGGATGAGTATGGAGTGGAGGCGCGCCTTGCGCGTTTGCCTTATTCGCTCGCGCGTTGGGTGAGATCTACCGATGCGAACGAAAACCCCATGCAGATGGACCTGCGCGTGCCGGTACTGCTTGATGCCGATCAGCATCCGGTGGCGTTCTTCAAATCCGAGTGGGAAATCAACTACACCAAACAAAACGCGCCCAAGACTCTCGAGTGGTTCGCGACGAGTTATGAAGCCCGCTGAGTGTCGTAGCCTCTGCCTCGACATCACCACATGGGTGCGCGGCCCGACAACCGCCGTCGGACTCTGCGCCCTGCGCATGACCGTGGAGATCGCCAAGCTCGCGTCGGAATTCTCTCTTGCCCTTGAAATCTTCTCTCGCGAAGCAATAACGCGCGAGCGGCGGCAAGCGCTGCTTCAAAAAATTCCAGACGGCGTGAAGCTCAGCTGGGCACCTCGCTGGCGCCGCTGGTGCGCCAAACACTCAGGTCAGATTTACGTGTCCTTTGATCATCGCTCAAGCCCGGTGCGTGGCTCGCGCCGCGTGATTGTGGTGCACGATGCCTGGACGCTAAGGCAAAACCCCTGGCAGAGCGAAACGTTTGCTCGCCGGCAGCGTCCCAAAATCCTCACGGCCATTGCCCAGGCGGATATGATTTTTTGCCCGTCAGAAGTCGTCGCCGAAGAGGTGCGCGTTTTTGGCCGCAAGGCCACCGCGCGTGTGCACGTGCTGCCCTGGGCTTCGATGATCGATGTCAGTGAAGCTCCCGAGCCCAAGTTCACCTCCCGCAATCTCGCCATGGTCGCGACTTTGGATCCGCGCAAGAACCATGCGCTTGCGCACCGACTTGCAACAGAGATGGGTCCCGAATGGCGCTGGGTTTTTGTGGGAGCCCCCGGCTTTCGCGCCGAAGACTCGCTTCGCTGCGTGAGCGATTTGCGCGAGCGAGGCTACCGCGTGCAGCAGCTCGCTCACCTGGCGGTGAGCGAAGTGGCCGCGATCTATCGCGAAGCCTTCGCGGTGCTGTGTCCCTCGTTTGAGGAAGGCTTTGGCCTGACCGTGCTCGAAGGACTCACGCTCGGCCGGCCCGTTTGGGCCTCGCGCACACGGACGCACCAGGAAGTGGGCGCCGAAGCGGTCAACTACTTTGATCCTCTAGGAAGCGATATCGAAACTCTCGCGCGTGACATCAAAGCGCTGTCCCAAAACGAATCGGAATACCGGGAGCGCATTGCGCGCGGACGTCGTCGCGCCGCGGACTTTGAATGGGGTCGCACCGCTCGTCGCTTTTTAGAGCTCGTGGGCTAGGGCGCGGTACGCGTTCTTCACGTAAGTCCACATCGACCAGTATGAAAGCAGCGTGGCTGTCCAAAGAAACATGTGACCGATGTCGGTGAGGTTCACGATTCCGATGTTTTCGTAATAAATGACAGCGCCAAGCCCCAGGAATTGGAGCACGGTTTTGAGTTTGCCCATTTGGCCGGCGGCGATGATCACGCCCATGCTCGAGGCCACGGCGCGAAGGCCTGTCACAAGAAACTCGCGTGCTACTAGGAGCGAGGCGAGCCAGGGGCTGAGCTGGCGCAAGGGGTCGGCTACCAAAAAGAAGAGCGTCACGCAAAGCATGATCTTGTCGGCCACAGGATCCATGAGCTTGCCGAATTTGCTTTCTTCTTTGTTCCGGCGGGCTAGATAACCGTCCAGAAAGTCCGTAAAGGCGGCCACCACGAGCACGGTGAGCGCTGCAAGGCGGTTCTCTTGTACCAGAAAAATGCCAAGGAGCGGCATAATGGCAATTCTAGATAGCGTAAGGCAGTTTGGGAGCGTGAGAAGCCGCTTTGGCATATGGTAAGTTATCTAACATGAAAAGGTATTCTCTGCACTGTGTTCTCGGATTGCTGTGTTTCTTCGTTGCGGGGTGTGCAGGGGGGCCGGTTGCGGCCAAGCGTGACACTTCGGCTAAGATCGTGCTGCTCTACGTCTCAGATTTGCATTCACAGATCGTGGAAGACCACGATGATCTCGGCGGCTACGCCCGTCTCGCACAGTACATCAAAAGCGAACGCGAAAACGCGGGTCCTCACACCGACGTTGTGGTGGTCATCGGCGGTGATCTTTTCGGCAAGGGTCGCGTGCCGTGCCGCGAAACCAATGACGCAGCTTGTGCTCCGCTCGTGAGCGCGCTCACCCCCGACGTGGTGAGCTTTGGCAACGGCGAATTGAAGTTTCCCAATCGCGAGCTCGCAAAACTCGCCGAAAAGACGGGTGGTACGTGGATTGGCACCAACGTGGCAAGCGTGCGCGGCGCGAAGTTCTGGAAAGCCTCGCACACCTACGTGGGCACCAAGAGCGGCGTCTCGCTCGCTTTTGTGTCGAACACCGTGTTTCCGGGGCCGGGCGAAGCGCGCGGAGGCTCGCAATTTGATTTTGCTCCCACCGAAACTTTCGATAGCGAATACCTCGCCGCAACAAAAAGCGGAGCTGCTCCGATTGTGATCGTGCACGACGACAAAAAAACTCTCGAAACGCTAGCGCCGCGTCTCTGCGCGCAGGCCGTGAAACCCCTGCTCGTGCTCAAAGCGCACGAACATCTCGAAGAACAAGGCAAAGTGGAATGTTTGAAATACGTGGAGGCCGGATCTTTCGGTCGCCAGGTGGCGCGTGTGGAAATTCGCAAGGGCGCTCCGAGCGTGGATAAGGTTGATCTTGTCAAAATGGACGCCAAGATTCCCGCTGATCCCGCTCTGCGCGAGCGCATCGCAGGCCTCTATAAGAGCGCCGGCCATCAGGCGCATCGCGTGCTCGTCAAACTCAACTCGGCTCGTGATCAGGATCACGTTGCGAAATTTTTGGCCCTCTCCTATCAAAAAACCTCCAAGGCCGACATCGCCATCGTCAACAGCGGCGCTGTGAAAGACGGCCTGCCTGCAGGTCAAATCGATTGGGAGATGCTGATGAACGTGATTCCCTACAACAATCAGCTCATGGGCCTGGATTGGTCGACTGCGGATCTCGAAAAGTCGCTCTGCCTTGCGGCTCGTCGCGAGAAAGACAGGCGCCTCGACAACGGCGCGGATCTTGTTTTCTTTGGGGCCGAGCTCAAGGACGCCGGCAAGGACAAGTGCCGACTCGTGGTGAACGGCGGCAAGAGGAATCCCAAAATCGTGGTCGATTCGTATATGGTGGCGCGCTCGGCACGCTGGCTCGGCAAAGAGCTCAAGGGCAAGACCTTTTCTTATGGTCTCGACACCGAGCGGGCGGTCGAATTGGGAGTGGAGCGCTATGGCGCCAAAGAGCTTTAAATCGTTTTCTAATTTGGCGATTTCGCTGGACGGCAAAATTGCCGACCCAGCTCATCCGTCCAAGATGCTCGGCACGGCGCTCGACCGCAAAACCATGCAGGTGATCCGAGCTCGGGCCGACGTGGTGGTTTTCGGCGCCTCGACGCTCAAGGCCTCACAAAAGCCCATCAAGAAAATCGTCAATGCCGTGATCTCGGCCTCGGGCGACCTGCCCTCTGATCTGCCGTTTTGGGACGACCCCAAGGTCATTCGTTTTGTTTTTACGACCGCGCGCGGTTACACCAAAGCGGTGGAATCCTCGCGGGGCCGGGCTTTTGTGGTGCTGGCGGGCCAAACGCAGATCGAACCAGAGAAGGTCTTCCAACGCCTCCTTGATTCGGGCCTGACACGGATTCTGGTGGAGGGCGGGGGCGAAACCCTGGCGCTTTTTTTGGGCGCCTCGCTCGTGCAGGAGATGCATGTGACCCTGACTCCGCGTCTTATCGGTGGGCGCAGCTCCCCGACGCTCGTGGGCGGGGACGGCGTGCTGAGCCCCTGGGGATCGCTCCAATTGTTCAAAACGAAGCGGGTGCGTGACGAGATTTACCTTCATTACCGAGTCAAAGGCGCTAAAACGAAGGTTTGACGGGGCGCAGAGAGCTGATTAAATTCCGTGCATGGCATCCGCAGAACTCACCGAAGTGATCGATCTTCCCATCCGCTCCCTTTTTGCGGCGATCACCGATTACGACAATTATCCAAAGTTTGTGACCGGCATGAAGTCGGTTGCGGTCAGCGGCGGCGGACAGAACAAAGTCGTCTCCTTTGACCTCGAAATGATGAAACGCTTTCAGTACTCAGTGAACATGCGTGAGTCCTTTGATGAGGCGAGTGGTCAGGCCGAAGTTTCTTGGTCGATCAAGGAGCCGGGACTCTTTAAGGTGAACAACGGCTGCTGGAAACTCAAATCCCTCGGCCCCGACAAAACCCAGGTCACCTATTCGCTCGACGTGGAGTTTTCGTTCGGTGTGCCCGGATTCATTCTCAACGGCCTGGTGAAGAAAAACATTCCGGCCAATATCAAAAGTTTTTCCCAGTGGGCTCGCAACAAGTAGCGGCCCCGGGTCTTTGAAGGAGCAATCAAGATGTCTACCAAACAACAAATCTCTTCTCCCAACGCCCCCGCCGCCATCGGTCCCTATTCGCAGGCCATTCGTGCGGGCTCGATGATCTTCTGCTCGGGCCAAATTCCGCTCGATCCGAAAACCATGCAAGTGGTGGGCAATGACGTGGCCACGCAAACGCGCCAAGTGCTGAAAAACATCAAGGCCGTGCTCGATGCCGCTGGTGCCAGAGCCGATCAGATCGTGAAGACCACCGTGTTCCTGAAGAACATGGGTGACTTCGCGGCTTTCAACGAAGTGTACCAAGGCTTCTTTAACGACGAGGGCGTGAGCGTGGCTCCAGCCCGTTCGACGGTCGAGGTCTCCGAGCTGCCCAAGAGCGTGCTCGTTGAGATCGAATCGATCGTCGCGTTTTAGGACGGCTCGAGGTCAGGGGAGCAGCGCGGTGCGGAGAACGATCGCTTTTTGGTTAAGCGGGGTCTTGGTGGGTGCGTTGCTCGTTCATTTTGTCTTTTTTACAGAACAATTCTTTCGTGCCTCTTCGGTAAACCTCGATCGCATCGAACGGGTGGATCTTATCGTGGTGCTCACCGGCGGTCGCGGCCGTTTGCGCGAAGGCGTTGCGCTCTTGCGCGCCGGCAAGGGCGAGCGGCTTCTCATCTCGGGCATGCAAGTTGGCACCTCTATTGAGAGCGTCTTTCAGGCAAACCAAATCGGCGAGCTGACCCCCGAACTGCGCGACCGCATTGTGCCGGGTATGACCTCGAGCTCGACTTTTGAGAACGCGCGCGAAACGCGCGGGGCGATCGAAAAGTACAACCCCAAATCGGTGCTCCTGATCACATCGAATTATCACCTGCCGCGCGCTCGGGAACTTTTGATGGACGAGTTGCAGCGCAACTATTCTGGTCGCTGGCCGCAGTTGCTCTTTTACGGCATCGAGAGTCCGAACTTTGGACCCGATTGGTATCAGAGCCCCAATTCCTGGGGTATCTATCTGTCGGAATATTTCAAATCGCTCTTTTCGCTTTAGCGATCTCCTTTGGAGGAGGGACGAGGGGCTTTGTCGGCATCAACCATTCTTTGTACCATGGCCCGGTCTTTGGCGATGGCGGCTTCCGTCTCTGCTAGCTGTTTGAGGTGCGTCTCCACATTGATCATGTCGTTGCGGAGAATGATGAAACGACGCATGTTGAGGGCATAACGATTGAACTGCTCAAAGTGCCGCGCGCTAAGCGCACGCGCGCCGGAGAGATGGGTCTCCGAGATCGCGTCGTTTTCTTTGCGAAGCTGATCGAGTGACTCATCGATCTGGAGCTCCGTGAGTGTGTTGAAATCCGTTTTGCTCAAGGACTCAAGGGCCACGGAGCGCTCTCCGCTTTCTAAACTTTGCCATTTCAGGGTAGCTCTCTGCAAGGCACTGATCTTGGCACCGAAAGCGCTTTCGGTCATGTGGGCAGGTTGGGTGGGATAGAGGGGCCCGAGCTCTAATACTGAGGCTAGAGTGTCCGTTGCGGCATCCGTGAGCACAGTTTGATCTTTGGTGCCGGGCAGCCAAAAATCGACAATCAGAGCAAAACGTTCGGGATTTTTTTGGAAGTCCTTGAGGGCCACGAGACTCGTGTTCCACTCTTGAAGCAACAAAATCTTGGCAAGGGATGTGGAACTGAGTCCCTCGGGAATCAACTTCAAGATCGCTTCTAGGGGCGGGTTCGAGAGCTCCCCCTCGCACGTTTGAAACCTTTCGCGGGCGGCGCGATGGGTTTCTTTCGTGTCCGCGATGGTTTTAAGGAGCTTGTTGTGAGCGACAATGATGTCTGCGAGTCGAGACTTGTTGCTGGCGATAGCAAAGGGAGAGATGGCGAGTGATGCCGTCAAGAGAGAGATGGTGATCAGGTGTTTCATATTTTCATTCCTCAGTTTCATTTTTCCCTAAGGGGGCCAAATCGCTCAAGACGATATTGATTTTTTAGCTCAGCGTCGCGAGCTTCCAACACTTGGAGATGCTTGTCCACGTTGGAGACTTCGTTTTTAAGAGATAAGTAAAGGCGCATGTTCAGAGCGTAGTGGTTAAAGCGCTCAAAGTATTGAGTGCTGAACTTTCGCGAGTTCTGGAGACTCTCTTTGGTGAAGCTTTTTTGAATTTCATTGTCGACGTCGGCGAGTAGCTCGCCAATTTTGTCTTTGTCCGTGTTGGCGAATTCAAGCGTAGCAAGCGGAGTTAAAGCTTTTGAAGACGCCATGGCTCCGGTGCCTAGCCATGCTCGAGTCAGTTTCTGGAGCGAAGTGATTTTGGCGCCCAACGCCGCTTCGCTCATCTTTTCTGGTTTGATGGGGAAAAGCGGAGCGAGTTCCAATATGGAAAACAGAGCATCTTCAGGGCTTATGGGTTCGGCGGTCTTGGTTTCTGTATTAATAAAGTCGACAAGGCTTTCGAAGGTTTCCTGGTTTTGAGACGCCACACTGAGCGCCTTTAAAGTAGAGTTCCATTCTTGAACTAACAAAACGTGGGAAAGCTCCGTGAGATTGGTTCCTTCGGGTAACTGTTTGAGAAACTCTTGGGCCGGAGGACGTTGAAGCTCGGATTCACACTGCTGGAGACGCTCTTTAGTAGTGCGGAAGCTTTCTTTGGTGGCATCGATGAGTTTTTGATTTTCGGCTTGGGCTGCCGCAATGATATCGAGCCGACGTTGGTGCTCCGAGCCTAGACTTATCGATGGTGCGAGCAAGACCGAGCAAAGGGCAATCATCAAAATGCGTTTCATATTCGTGGCTCCTTAGCGCTGTTCCAGCTTTTGTTCCCAGTATTCCCACTCGTAGTCGTAGAGCTCGAGTTCCAAACGTTCGGACATTTCATTGATTCGTTCCGCCCCCTGAGAGAGGTAGAGCTCAAAGTTTTGAACCTTTTCCGGTAGTGGCAACGCGGTGAAGTTGCCGCTGCGGGGAAACTTCACGAACCATTTGTGTCGATCCTTTTGTTCGGGCTCCCTACAAGTGTCGAAGGTTTTCTTTTTGGCCTCGAGTTCTTGGATCTTCAGGTCCGCGACTTTGATGGCGTTCGCACGTCGTGCCTCTTCTTTGGGACTTTCGACGGGGTCTTTATACTGATTGCTGCGGATATCGCGCACGGGATCGGCCATGTCGAGGTTCAGAATCTGAGATTTTTCTCGGTAGGCGCGGTTTAGTTCGTTGATGTACTCTTCTTCTTGCCAACATACGATGCGCACGTCGGGATCTTCCCAGCCCCTTACCATCTTAGGTAAGGCTTCGGTGGGTACTTGGTTTCTGGGCGTTTTGTCGTCGAAGAGACGCCGGTCTTCGTCATCGAAATCTTTGGCGGGAGACTCGAATCCCGAGAAAACGGCAATGAGTTTTTCGGGCCTCTCGGCGGCGTAGGCTTCGCGGTAAGTTGAGAGCAAGTCCACTGGACGCTCGAGTCGCTGGTCCCGTGGTGCGTGGTGGCCTTCCCAGAGACCCCACGAAATCAGATTGCTCGCGAGCAAGGGGTTTTCTTCTAAGATTGCGAGGGTGTCCTCGTAGTTTTTGCTGCCCAGAAGGCCGATGGCGGACGGAATTTGCAGCCGCTGGTAGTGGTACACTGCGAGACCGCGATTAAGGTTTTTCCAAAGTTCCGGGATCCACGCACCTCCGTTGAGCAGATTTTGCTGAGTGCGGGCGACGGCCAATAAATCGCGCAGGATTTTGAGTTCGCGGTAGACGTTTTTGTTAAAGCCGCTGGGCAATTTTGCGCTCACCTGGGTGCGGATCGACCCTTCGCTCACCACGTCTCCATTCATGTCGAGATTCGAGGAGAACATGGAGAGGAAAATCACCTTTCGAAAGATCGACTCGAGCGAAGCAGGTACAACAAGCTGTCGGAAATTCAAATCGCTTAGCCGGTCGGTGGAATAATCGATGGGCGACTCGTAACCGCTACGACGGAGTCGTTTGAGTTCCCAGTAGTCTCTCGTGGGGGCGGCGATGGTTGCGAGCTCTAGATTTTTGTAAAAGCCGTAACGATGGGCATAAGCCAGAATCGCGTCGAAATAGTTTTGCGCCCGTAGCTGATTTGAGAGCACGAAGCTCTCACGTTGTTCGCGCGTCAGTTGGTCGCGATGGACGTTCGCGCCGGCGACGAAGAAGGCATGGATGTGACCGGGATTTTCACCCAGAAGGAGGGTTTGGAGATTCTTGAGGCAGCTCACAAAATCCGAGCGCTCGTTGGCACTAAGTCCCGCTAGGTAAGTTTCTATAGTCGAAGGACCAAAAGTTTCGGGAGTGTTTGGATGTTTGGTCCATTCTTGGAAATCGGTTTCGAGTCCGTTGCAGTAACCAAAAACGTCTCGCTTGATCTCGTCGGTAACGAGGGCGCGGAGGTTAAGGCTTTCGTACTGGAGCGTAGCGTAAACCTTGGAGAGCGCGTCCATGACCTCAGCGTGGTTGCGATGCATCTCAACGCGAATCATGCGGATCTGCGTAAGGATTTCCTGCTGCATTTGAACAATTTGGTTGAGGATTTTGCCGGTATCGTTGCCCCCCCCTCGCGACAGCAGCGTGCCCACGATGCCGACCACTGCCAGGGCGATGTTGACGGGTGAGGGTGGGCAAAAGGCCATCACAACGCTGAGCGAGATGGAGAGCGCTTTGTTGAGGCCATCGGCAGTTTGGGGTTTGAGGCCAAGGCTAGAGGCGATGGCCACCATACCGGTGCCGATTTGGTAAGCGTCTCGAGCGTGCTTTTGGATTTGCTGGTATTCCTGACTCTTGAGATAGCCGTCACGTTCCGCTTTGAGTTCGTCTAAGCTGAGATCTGCCGGCAGGTTGATTTCTCCTTTGACCGCGAGTTCGTAGAATTTGTCGGGAGGTACAACCGCTCGTCCAATTTCAAATTCCATGCGGTTGTTTTTTCCGGAGGCGTACCATTTTTGGGTAGCGGAAACCCCGTTGGGTTTGGCATTGGCTTCGTCGCGAACTTTTTGGAGCCGCTTTTGCGCCAAATCTTTTTGAATCGTGGCGATGCCCGTCAGAGCTTCGGCAAGACCTTTCGCGCCCTGATCAAGTTTCGCGCTCTGCTCGGGGGAAGCTTTGGCTCTGGCCTTTTCGTAATCTTCGAGGTCGGCTTTGCGTTGCGCATTGCTGGCGCGTTCACGGATGGTTCGCAAGTCGGCTTCAATCACCTCTCGAGTGACTTGCTCTTCCTTTTCGTCGATATATTCTTCGTCCTCGTCGAGTTTTTTATTGCTTAGTCCAGTGACAGCGCTCACCGCCCAGCCCGCAATTTTGCTTGAGCCACCGGTCGCTATTGCAGCACCGCCGCTAACCAAGTTACGTACCCCAGATCTCAAGAATCTATTCGATTGCATCTGCTTTCCCAGGGTCTCGAAGGTTCTTTGTACGGTCTCGTCGGTCCCTGCCGGGTCTAGCACGAGGGGGCTACTGAGCAGTTCGCGATCCGAGGCGTTTCGAGCGGCATGGTATTCCCGAAAGAATTCTGGGTTGATCCGTTGCAATTCGCTGACGATGGGGAAGCCTTTGCAGCTGAGGTGGAGGGCGCAGTCGTGAGTGTTTCGAGCGGAGAGCACGCCTTCGCGGGCAAGCACTTCGGTCAAAGAGTCACTTCTGCGGGCCCCGATAAATGCCGGTTGATTTTGCGGGGGAGTCGCATAAGCAAAGAGAGCGCTGAAGGTGTAGAGGAGCGTGTATGAGGCCATGAACAGGCGTTTCATGCCTAGGCGGTTAGCGCTGCGCGTCTACCGGGTCAATCCACTTTGCTGCAAAGACTTGTTAATGAGGCGTTATGCCCGCAATCACAAACACTTAGCAAGCTTCTCGAGCAGCGCTTCGGGGCGGATAAATTCGAAGGTTGACGCTTCCTTGCAAGCCTCGCCCTTGCCGTTCACGAAGATCAGAGCCGGTAGGCTCAGCACGCCGTAGCGTTTGGCGATGGCTTCGTTGTCGACGTTGAGCACCGTGAGGTCCACTTTGACGAGAGAGGCTTTGCCTGAGTGAAAATGTTCCACGACGCGTGCATCGGTGAGCGTTTTGGCTTCGATCTCAAGACATGCCACACACCAGTCCGCGCGAAAATCGATGAGCATTGGAACGCCCGCAGGCGCATCGAAGATCGTGTAGGTTTTGATGAGGCTCGGCTTGGTGGCCACGCTTTCGGCTTCGCGCTGGAGCTGCAAATATTTAAAGCCCGGCACGAGGAAATACAGCGAAGAGCCGAGCAGCAGTAATGTGCCGAGGCGCTTGATCCAAGGCGTCCAGCGGCCAAAGGACGGCGACTTGTTCATCTTGAGAATCATCTGTGACATCACGAGAAAAGGAAAACTCATGCCGAGGCCAAAGGTGGCGAGATAGCCAAAGCCCAGAAGATACGCGTTGGCGTCTTTGGCGGCGATGATCGCCGAAGTCCAGCTGAGCACCGCGATGAGCACCGGCCCCACACAAGGGCTGGCGACGATGCCGAGCGTGGCGCCAAAGACAAGGCTCTGTGTTTTGGGGCCGAGGCGAGATCCCCCACCGCCGACCGCGTTGATGAGACGCGTGGGCAGGGTGAATTCAACGACGCCCGAAAACAAAATCGCCGAAGCAAAGAGTACCGAGCCCACGCCGATCAAAAACCACGGGCTCTGCGTGAGAGAACCAAAAACGGCGCCCGTGGCTGCGGTGATGAGTCCGAGCGCGGCGTAAGAGATGGTGATGCCGAGGCAGTAGAGCGCGCTGAGTGCGAGCGGGCTCGTGGACTTTTCGCTACCCCATCGCGAGAAGATGCCGATGGTGATGGGATACATCGGATACACGCAGGGCGTGAAGGCCGTGAGCACGCCGGCCAAAAAGAGAATCGCAAAGGCGAGCCATGAGCCGCCGAGCTGGTTTTTGACGAGCGATTCCAGGCGCGATTGCGAAAAGAAGCCTTCGTCGCTTTCGCGGCTGAGTGCGGGGGCCTTGGCGCTCAGATCGGCGCTGAGAATCAAATTCGCCGGAAAGAGGCACACGCTATCCGAGCAAGCCTGGAACGCGGCGATCACAGAGAGACCGTGCGCTTGGGCCTGTTTGGCGGCGGCGGCATTCTTAGGAGTGAGTTTTAATTTAAAGAGCGCTTGGCCCACGTAGCCGGGCACGAGACCCTTGGAGACGGGATCGAAAAACTTTGTAGGAACGGGGCGCTCGAGGACTTCGAGGTTCCAAAAGGTGGCCACGTCGTCGGGCATCCGAAAGCTGGTGCGAGCTTCGTAGAGGTGGAACTTGTTGAGCGTGCTGAGCACGACGTCCACGGTAAGCGAGCCGCTGACGCTCGCCTGGTCGAGGCTCCACTGCAAGTGGTTGGCGTTCAGATGAATTTCGGGACTGATGGCTTTTTGCACCGACACGGGCTGATCGGCAAAAACTTTGGGGGAGGAGAGGCCACCCGGGGCCGCGTTTTGCGCGAGGGCGGGGGAGAAAAGACCGAGGCCGACGGCGAGCGCTAAAGTCTTGAGCATGGCAGTATTCTAGCTTAAAGCCACCACATGGCCGAGAAACATTTGCGTAAAAGCGATGCCATTGTGATCGTTGGGGCCTCGCGCGGCATTGGGGAAAACCTGGCGCGCACCTTGGTAGAAGCGGGATACCGCAATTTGCACCTCGTGGCGCGGAGCCAAAAAAAACTAGAAGCGCTTCGCCGTGACCTCGAGCGCCACTCCGATGAGGTGAGCGTACGCGTTCACGTGCGCGACATGTGCATCGAAAAAGACCTCATGGCGCTCGTGCACGAACTGCAGAGCGAGAACGCTTTTCCGAGGCACTGGGTGCTCTCGGTGGGCGGCACCCCTAGCGGCAAGTTTTTGATCGAGCCTTTTGAATCCACTCCTTGGGAGCAAATCGTGAGCACGGTGGACCTTAACTTCATGGCGCCTATGCGTATCATGCACCAAGTGCTGCCCGAACTCATGCGTCCTAACTCCGACGGCGTCGTGGAACCCGCTTCCGTGATCGCGCTTTCGTCGCAGGCTGCGCACCACGCGCGTGGCGGTGCCAGCGTCTACGCCGCCGCCAAGCACGGTCTCTGGGGCCTGGTGCGTTCGGTGGCCGAAGAAGTGCGCGAGCTCGGCATTCGTCTCGCGGTGGTTGCGCCCGGCATGGTCGACACGGAGCTGCATCCTTCGCACCCCAAACTCGACCGCAGCAAAATGATTCCGGTCGAAGACGTTTCGCGTGCCATCTTATTTACCCTTGAATGTTCGGTAGCTTCGGCGCCCTTTGAGGTGCACATTCGTCCGCAACGTTCGCCCAAGTGATTGTCGCAAAGCCGTGACGTCAAAAGGCCGACATTCTCGCGGTCTCTGTCGTCACGTACACTTTGGGCATATGAAAAACATTTACGTAGCCCTCGTTGCGTTCTCGATATCAGCCGTCGCTCTAGCACAGTCGGGAAGCGACCCCAGCCCTTCGCGCTCCAGCGTGATCAAGGCGTCGCCCACTCAGCCCCACGTTCTGGATAGCGTGGTGGAGCAACGCGATCCCGCCAAATTGAATGTGAACCTGCATGAGCTGCAAACCATGTTCCGCTGCTTCAAAGATTTGATGAGAATTCAGGGGCAAGGTCGCATCGAACAATTTGCGATCGTCGTGCCTGATTCTCTGGTGGTTAAAGACGGTGAACTCACGGGCCGCGTCGTTCGACTTTGGCCAGCCAAAGAAGGCTACAGCCGACCGCGTTTGAGCTCGGACACTTTCGCGATCGCGGGTGAAGAAGATGGCCTCAAAAAACTTAGCGAAAAGCCCGCCGACGTGTTGAAGGCTCTGGGGCGCAAGCCCGGCAACTTTAAAAAACGTGATTTAGGCGTGGTGAGCTCCGCCGACGTCGAGGCGCTACGCATTTGGCTCCGTCAAGAGATCAAAGATGTGGGCGCGCGACGATCTGGCATTTGCCACGGATGGTCGGAGCAGTGGGACTAGTGCGCCCACATCTTTGA
>Ga0247823_10001436_pt1 | contig 19833 bp, 15 predicted proteins | sample 13C_PalmiticAcid_2_FD_192426 | JGI IMG/M metagenome (GOLD analysis project Ga0247823, IMG submission 192426) | Soil microbial communities from agricultural site in Penn Yan, New York, United States - 13C_PalmiticAcid_Day30 | ecosystem: Environmental > Terrestrial > Soil > Agricultural land... | reverse complement strand
GGTGTGGACCGCGAGGTTCAGCGAAAGGATCGCGAAGGCGCAAAAAAATCGAGCGATGGGCTTAGTACAAATCATAGTGCAGAGGCCCTATGGCTTAGCACGATCGGAGCCTAGGTTTCTAATAAAATGCTAATCTGAAAATGGCTTCGACGCGCCAATGAGAAAAGTTGGATTTGAGGGGGTTCCCCTCTGAGTCCAAAATGTCACCACTTGCCGTGTAAGAGGTGCCCAAAAACGTCCCTGATTGGGTGGCCGACCAGGTGCCACCGAGATCGTAGACGTAGAGGGCGCGCAGAGCGAGGGCCCAGAGGTCCCCGATATAGGCTTCGCCAAAGATGCCGGCGCCAAAGAGCGCGTGGCTAGAGCTCGCGTGTAGCTTTTGCGCGGCACCCCCGGAGCTCTCAAAGCTGTGCACCACACGTCCGGAGAGGTATTCGGCGTTCAGCACCAGGCCAGCACGCAGCTGGTCGCCGGCCAGCATGGGCATGTCGAAATCGAGGCCCCCGCCAACCCCCTTAAAGCGAGTGGTGCCGCTGCCGTCCGTGCCGCCTTCTATCGTCCACGTCGAGCCGAAGCTCGTGAAATAGCGCAAATAAGTTTCGAGCGTGAAGTTGGGATCCCGATAATAAAATCCAAATCGCGCGGGAATCACATAACCCGAGCCGGATTGGTAGGTGCTGCCTGCGGGCACGGTGGCCTTGACGAGGTTCCAGCCGTTGCCCACCCAGGCCGAAATCTGTCCGGCGTAGGCGCCGCCCAGGCTGGTGCCGAAATGCGGTTGGTTGAGAGAGGTGAGGTAGGCGCGTGCGGGAGTGGCGGTGGTCGCGGCGGCGAGGGCCAGCATGGCGAGCAGGGGCGACGAGCGGAGACTCCTCATGAGGATAGTTTAGCGCTTAGAAGCGGCTAGAGGGTGCCAATATGATGGCGTCCATCCACGAGCCGATGTTGGCCGGAATGCCGGTGTCGATCCAGGCGCGGATCTCGTCGCGCGCCTCCGAGGACTCGAGCGAGGCGAGCACCCGCAGCCATGGGCGATGACCGCTGGTGCGGGGGTCCTGAATCTCTCGCAAAAAGACCCAGATCCACGGATTAAAGACCGATTCGGGGCCCGCGATGGTGTCGAAGGCTTTTTTAAAGGGCAGGATGCGTTTTTCTCGATCGATCCAGTAGGAGCCTGTCTTGACGAGCGAAGTCATCTGCTTGAGGTGAAAGTGCGAGGCGGGCGAGGCGAGAGCGTCGTGGCAGAGGGCGAGGATTTGGTAGACAAAGAGGCCGTGGGATTTTTGGTTTTCGAGCACGGCAGAGACCCACGCGAGTTCGCTGGCGCGCGCGTCGCGGATCATGTGGAAGACGGTGATGAGTGTGGACGCAAATCGCGCCGCCGTGGGATCGTACTCATGCAGCAGGTGCGAAATCGACGAGATGATGCCGGTCTTTTGCAGATTCACAAGAAAGACTTCGGCTTCTGAGCGCGGCAGTCCCGCGGCGAGCGCTTTCATAATTTCGCTCCAAGCAAAAAGTTCGTTTTCCACGCGCATCGCGATCGTGGCGTCGAGAATCGTCAGGGCGTTTGTCGCCTTTTTCCACAGCTTGCCGTGACGGGCAAAGGGCGTGCGCTCTAGGGCCCAGAGCGCGGTCTGGAGTTTTGACTTGGCATTGGTGAGCACGATCGCCAAGTCACCGGGCGCTTTGGCATCGAGGATCTGTCCGATGATCCACTCGCGAATCATGTCGTAGGGCGTTTCCCAGAGAAGAATGTCGAGTGCGCTCAGCATGCCGATCTTCGCCGGGCGCGTGAGCGTGAGGCCTTCTTCATCGGAGCGGAAGAGCTGCACCGAGACTCGGCGTCGGGTGAGGTTTTTTAGCTCGGTGAGGATCTTGGCGCCGCGATGCGGATCGGTGAGCACCCGCTGCACGGGAGCCCACTTGCTCGGATCACGGAACCATTGCTGCCACACGGGGCTGCTGAAATCGTTGTTCACGAGGCGGAAGGGGATGCCGAGATCTTTGCGCAGCTCTTCACTCTCGGGTTGATGCTGGGGGGCGCTGCGCAGCCACGCGTAAGTTTTGTGAATCTGCTCGTCGCTCGTGAGCTCCCCAAAGGGAAAATTGCGCACGAAATGTTCGATGGGCAGGCGCAGTCCTTGCAACTTGTTCATGCCCTCGGCCCATAGGGGCAAAGCGCTCGCGCCGAAAAAGCCCTGGCCGAGCCAGCGGCCCGGTTGTTCGGGGTCGCGCAGCAAGAAAAACAGCGGTGAGGCTTTTTCTTGGCGCATGAGAGCTGTGGTGAAGGGGATCTTCTCGCCGCGACTTTGCAAACAACTCCAGAGTTCTTGGCTCGAAGGGGATTTGAGGCATTCCAAAAAACGCGCCGACTTGGGCAGCGCGCCCGCGATCGGTGAGTTGCCGTAGGTGAGCAGGCGATCGGCGATGCTCGGCACCGCGGGCACCGCGAGCGGCGAGGGCGGGCGGGGAGGACGAATGGTAGAGACGGCGCCGCGGATTTTGATCACGCGCAAGAGGCTGGACATCTTTTGGTGCGCGCCGCTGGCGACGAAGGTGGCGAGGGTGTCGAGAAATGAAATGCGGTGCTGCTGGGCGCCCGAGGACCATTCGTCGATCACAGGGCGTGGGACGCGAAACTTTTCCCAACTCACGCGGCGGAACATCTCCACATGAGTGGTGATCTCGTCCGGCGTCATCTGCTGCGCCCACTGTGCGAGCACGCGCAGGTAGGCGGAGAAGGCGCCGGGGGGAGCGCTGTGCGCGAGCGTGAGCATGTGGTTGAGCTGGCTAAAGAGGCGCGTGAACTCCACCTCACTCAGTGTGATGGTGGACTGAGACCACTGGCGCAAGAGCGGAATGAGGGCGCGTGTGGAGCCGTCGGCGATGTCGAGCACCGGTGCAAAAACTTCGGAGTGCTGGCGAACGAAATAATCGAGTGCGGCATGTGTTTCGGTGTGCGTGGGGATATCCTCGGCGCGGCAAAAGCTCTGCAGCAGTCCGTAGGACTGAGCGAAGGTGCGGCCAAAGGTGACAGGATCGTCTTTGGTGCCCACGAGCAGCGACCAACCCGAAGAGATCAGAGAGGTGTCTTTGCGATCGGCCTCGAGCTTGAGACAGTCGAGAGGTTCGATGCCGCGCAGAAGAAAGCCCTTGAGGGCGGGATCGCGCGAGAAGTCGATGTAGATTTTGGTCAGGCGCTCAAAGATCTTGGCGCGCTCGGCGTCGTCTGCGGCGCGCAGTTTTTCCATCAGCGTGATCAGCGCGTCGATCGAGTCGCTCGGCACACTGGCCAGGATGGCCAGTTGTTCGGTGAGGATCTCCGGGCGCAGGCCCGATTGGGTGTCGAGTGCGGCGCGCGTCCAGCTGATCCACTCCGGCCAGTAGCGCTGCACTGTGGGGGGCACCGCCAGTGAGAAGATGTGCAGAGTTTTGCCGAAGGATTGGGGCACTGAGTCTAAAAACTCAACCAAATCGTCGCGACTCGCATCGTCGAAGGACTCGTTGAGCCAGCGCGCGGTGGTGTCGAGGGGCTGGGTTTTGAAGCTCGGCATGAGCTTGGCGTCGAGCCCGCGACCTTGGGCACTACAGGCGAGCAACGAGGTGAGGAGTTCGGAAGACCAGGTTTTGGCCGAGGGAAACTCGCGTTTGACACTGCGGCAGGTGTCGCTTTCGTGCGTGCGTGGGCTTTCGCTGGGGGCGATTTTGAGGCCGCAACCCGCCAGCGCGAAGGCCGCCAGAAAACCTAGCGACGCCGTGAACTTTTGTATGGATTGAGCCCTCGCCATCCGCCTATTGGTTTAGGGAATTTTTTCTTAGGCTTCAATCGAATTTCTGACGCAAATAAATGAGTTGCCCTAAGTTAGGCTAGAGGGGATGGGAAATCTCCGGGGGCTCCGCAACGGTCTTTTGTTTTTGAATATAGCTATTCTTTGGGGGGCCGGCGCCACGACCACACTCCCTATGAATTTGCAGAAGCTCTCGCAGCGGGCGCAGGCCGTAGTGCACGGAACCGTAACCTCGGTCGAGCTCGAGGACGGCGTGCGCGTGGCGCAGGTCAAGGTTGACGAGCGGGTGCGAGGCGTTTCGGTTCCGGATACGCTGCGCGTGGAACTCCTGCAGCGTGCCTCGCGCGCGGGGGGATGGGTGGAGCGCGTGGGCGGTGCGGTAGAGCTGCGCCCCGGCGAAGAAGTGCTGCTTTTTGTAAAACAATCTCCGCAGACAGGGCGCTGGGTGCCCGTGGGTCTGCAGCAGGGCAAATACCGCGTGGTGCACGACCGCTATGGCGTGCGCCGGGCGCTCTCGTGGCGCGACGCCAACATCAATCACGTTTCGGACGCCGATCTTCTGACCTCCGCCCGCTTTGAAGCCTCGCGCCGTGCGGGTCTTGTGAGCGCGGCGAACTTGGGCCTCTCCGAAAAGCAGGTGGAGAGCCTGAGCTCGCTCAATGATCTCATCAATCAGGTTCGGGGGTACGCACCGTGAAAAAACTCATCGCCCTTTCTTCGCTCGCCCTCGTGGCCACCGCGGCTTTTGCGCACGTTCGTCAGCGCTCGTTCTATCAGTACGACGAGGACAACGTCGACAAGGGCGGGGTAGAGGCCATCATCCGCTGGACCTCGTCGCTCACTCTCAAAATGCATCAATTCACGGGCTGCCTCAGTGCGGGCTCCGGGATTTCTTTTGACGGCACCTCGGGCGGTTGCACGGGCGATGCGCACACGATGATGGGCGAATCGGTAGCTCAGTGGTTTGGAACGAGCGCCATGGGCATCGCTCCGGATCTCGACCTTGTGCTCGACGGCGACGACAACCCCGTGGCGACCACCTCGGCCTGTGAAACCACCACAGATCGCGAAGCCGACGGTGTGAACAACATCGTCTTCACTTCCAAAATCAACACGGCGTGCGCCAATTCCATCGAAGTCTACGACGGTGTGATCGGTCTCACACGCGTGCGCTATGCGCTGACAACGGGCCAGATCGTCGAAGCGGACATTCAGTTCAACGACAACGATTATCGCTATGTCTCCACCGCCAACGACCTCGACAACACCCCTCCGCGCGTGAACCTTAAAGATGTGGCGGTACACGAGTTGGGTCACCTTTTTGGTTTGGACCACTCCTCTTCGCGCACCTCGACAATGCTCTTTGCGGTGTCAGACGGCATGAACAGCGCTTCGTCGGACGACGTGTCGGGCATGTGGTCGCTCTACCAAAATGCTAGCTCGGGTGTGGGCTCGCTCAAGGGCTCTCTTACGCTCAACGGCGCTCCCGTCTTTGGCGTGCCGATCTATGTGCTGAACGCGCGTACGCTGCAGATGGTTTCGAGCGAGATGAGCAACCTCGATGGCGCTTTTGAATTTTGCGGTCTGCCCGAAGGCGATTACATTGCCTACGCGAGCTCTTATCGTCCCGCATCTTCGAACATTCACGAATACTATTCGGGATTCGATGGTTACGCTCCGCAGGACGGTGGCCTTTGCGCCAACCCCGGCTGCCAGCGCATGAACACCTCGATCAAGCCCTCGTGGTTTGTGAGCTCCACAGCGCCGGACTTCGGCAAAAACATGAACGTCTTTTCGGTTTCGGGCGGCACCGCCAACCGCTACCTCAATCTCAAGGCCAGCACGAGCGCTGTGAGCATCGCGCCAATCGGCACGGGCGAATCGGATTTGGAGCTCGATGTGCCGCGCCTGATGACCTTCCGTTCGGCGGACATCGGCGCCGCGGCTTCGGGCGCGCTCTCGGGCCGCAACGACTACCTCGTGACGGCGCCCGCTTCGGGCGAGCTCACTGTGAAAATTGCCTCGCTCTCGCTCTACACACGCCTCGTGCTCACGGCAACGCTTCTGGATCCCATTACCGGCATCGCTCCCGTAGGGCCCACCTGTAACGATACCGCAGCGGTCACTACGGAAGGTGCCGACGGCGAGCTCGAGTGCACGGGCCTCACGCCCAGCACCGAGTACAAGATCCGCGTGACGGCTTCGGCCATCACCTGCGGCGCCGTGCCCGGCAACGAGGGCGGCTGCTTGACCTCGGCAGGCGAAGTGGCTTCGACCCCCACGCCTTATTACCTGATCAACGTCTACGACCCGACCTCTTCGGATACGGGACTAGCGACCACGTCACTTTCGACGAGCTCGCTCGCCTCGAGCAGCTACTCGGACTTGCCCTCGTGCTCCAATGGAACGACAGAGATTGCCAAGAAAGACGAGCCGGCTTGCTGCGGCTCCATCGGAGGCCATGGTATCGATGCCGGCAAGTCGCTGTGGCTGGGGCTTGTGATGAGCCCGCTGACTTGGGTGCTGCTTGCCATTGCCATCGCGCGACTCCGTCGCCGAGTTCAGACCGCGTAGGGAACATTCACCTTATTGTACGCGGCTCTGGTGTGGGACTTTTTTAAGCATGTAGTAAATCGAGGGAATGTTGATTTTGTAATGGGCAAAATCAAAAAGTTCATACCCGGTGAAGGGCTCGGCTTTCACATTTTGCTTGATCTCTTCTAAGCCCTTGCCGCGTTTGATCTCATTTTGCACATTTTCTAAGAGATGCTTTAGGTAATTTTCGGCGAAAACCACGGCAGCCATGCCAGTGGGGCGGCCGTGTCCCGGTACGATGGTCACGTCCTTGGAAACCAGTGCGCGAAGCTTTTTGTAGGTGGCCAAACGAGTCTTGGCGTCATCGTCGAGTAGCCACGGCAGCGCGGGCGCCTCGGCCCCTACGGAATTTCCTGCCCAAATCACATTTTCGGCTTTGAGCCACACGTAGAGTTCGCCACCGGCGATGCCCTCACTAAAGTCGATGACGTTAACTTCCTTGTTTCCCAAGTTGACGCTCAATTGCGAGCCTTCGTCGATGATCAGATCGGCAGGTTTCGGGGCCGCTTTCTCAATCCCTCGGCCTGCGCCCAAAATGGCAATCGAATTTGAGATTTCTTCTTTCAGACCGTTGAGATGTTTGAGCTGCGTCGCGCGGTGCTGAATGATTTTGGTCTCGGCGGGGAGCCACGTGTTTCCAAAGCTGTGATCACCGTGGTTCCCGGTGTTCACGGCATACAAGATGGGCTTCGAGCTTTGTTTGCGAATCAAAGCCATCAGTTGGTCGTAGAGACGTTTGGTGAGCATGGTGTCGATGATGAGAATGCCCTTGTCGCCGATGACAAAGCCCGAGCTCGTGGCCATGGCTCGAGCTTCGGGAGCCTTTTTGTCCGCATCCTTTTCGTAAACGGCAAAGACGTCAGGAGCAACTTCTTTAGAGATCAGTTCTACGGTGTTCGAGTCCCAGATCGGATGGCTCTCGTGGGCCTGAACCATGCTCACAAAACTCGTGGACAGTATTAAGAGTGCAGAAGTTAAAGATTTCATGAATAAGTTACCTCTCGATGCAGTTTAGGTGAATTTGGGTGTAGGGCAGGTCGCTATAGACTCCGCTCCATCGATTCGAATCTTCACTTGGCTTCAATTCAAAGGAGACTTCTTGCGAGCCTTCGTCGCCCGATGGAAAACCCCCGATGGGCGTGACCGTGTAGCCAGAGATGCGGTTTTCTTCGAAAGTGTAGTCATTTTCGAAGCCGATTTTGTTGATAGGAGCGCTGTAGAACTTTTGCAGGGTTCGCCAAACCACGTGGTCTGGTTCCCGAACCTCGATGCTGGCTTGGCTAGGAGTGGCGTTGACTCGAATTTCTTCGTATTCGTCAGAGCCTTCACAGGCAAAGACCCGAGTGTCCATGGCCAATGCTGAAATAGATCCGCAGGCAAAGCTCAGTGCCACTGCTAAGGAACAGATTTTTTGGACAAGATTCATGGTTTCTCCTTAAGACTTGATGCGAAGCTAAACCGGGGGTACATGATCTGTATATCAGTATAAAAAGAACAAGACGTGAGGTTTTTTAGAACATGATTACGCTAGATCGGCTAAGGTATTTTGTCGCAGTAGCCCAAACCGAACATGTAGGGCGAGCGGCCACCACAATGCATATCAGCGGTAGTGTGATCAGTGCCGCCATCAAGGACTTAGAAGAGTCCCTTGGCTATGCGCTCTTTGTGAGAAGCAACAATAGAATCAAAATCACGAACAGTGGAAAGGTGTTGCTAGAAAAAGCACAGCAAATTTTAGACGACGTCGCGAGCATTGAAAACCCTAAAGGTGAATCTACGCAATCCCTTCGGGGACATTACAAAATTGGAGCCAGCCATTTTTTAATGCAGCAGATGCTGGTTCCAGCTCTACTCAAGCTTAAAAAAGCCAATCCACAGCTCACCGCAGAATTGGTTTCTCTGGATTCGGGCCTGGCCCTTTCTCAGGTCAGGACTGGTATCCTCGATGGAGCCTTGGTTTTTAGGTCCTCCTACCATGAAAAAATATCGGAAACCTTGCTGCACGAGGGTCATTTTGAGGTTTTCTTAAGGTCAGAGCATCCCATCTTTCGTTTGCCTCACCGGCGTTTGGTCGAAGAGCTTAATAAGCTTCCTTCTGTTTCGTTTCGCACTGCTACGGGGGCAAATTTTTGGGAAAACCACCCGTCCTTTTCAAAGCTAGGCATTAAGCCAGATCACCAATTTTTTTACGATGATAGCGAGACGGCGCTCAATTTGCTGCGCAAGACGCAGGGGTGGGCCTTTCTGCCGAATGTCATTGGGATGAACAAGTCAAAGGTGAGGGCGCTCAAAATCACAGATCGAGCCAGCGCACCGGTAAACATTTCGCTGGTGAGGAATGGCGAAGCGAGATCTCTCAATTTTTTTGAAAAGCTTGAAGGGCATTTGCGCGAAATGCTGCCGGACTTTTAGAAGTTTGGATCGTAAGGTGAGGGCGTCTTGGTGCGCACGGGATAGCGTTCACGAAAATGCGGCGGCACAAAGGCCGGGCCGAAGAGGTCCTGGAGTGCGATGTAGGCGTCGCTTTCCATCAAGAGATTGTGACCTAGGTAAAACTTCTTTTGGTAATCATCCATTTCAGTCGCGAGGGGCATGCCCTGCGGACTGAGCAAGAACGAACTCATCTGCTGGGGGAGTCCCGCCTTCTTGCGCAAAATCTGCACGGCGTGGATCATCTCTTCGGCGGCGATCAGCACCATTTCTTTTTTAATTTTCGCCATATCCTCCGCGCCATAGTAGGCGGCGGCTTGGGGATCAAAGATGCTGCGTCGCTCGTTCGCAGAAACCGGAACCATAGGTACCGAGAGCATCACAAAATGCCCGGGCTGATCGTTACCGGGTTCCATTTTTAGCGATATCGAGATGCCCATATCGCCAATGATACTGCGAAGGTCCCCGTCACCGGAACTTTCGCGAGCGGCATTGAGGCGCGGAAAAACTTCGCGAAAGAGAGACCAGCGTCGGCTGGACTTCGGGTCCGGTTGCCAGGAGTTCGAGATGAAGTCGTCGTAGTCATCGACGCTTGTCATGTTGTGAGCGAGATGAAAACCGGTGCCGCGCAGGATTTCGGGGTCGCTGAGCTCGCGGTAGGCGGCGTCGAGGTCCAGATGAGCGGTTTGCGCCGCGTGCTGGATGCGTGCGGTCAGGGCTTCTGCCGCCACCTTGAGGTCGGCTGGCTTCATGTAATTTGGGGAGAGGTCGTTGACCTTAGAAAACGCGCCCCCGGCGGCGAGGATGCGATGCTTAAGGGCTAGGGGCATGGCCGGGTCTAAGTAGTCTGTGGCCATCTTGTTTTCGAGGTCGGTGTGGCGGGCGTCCATACCGGTCCTTAAGAGGTAGTCCAAGGCCTCGAAGTTGCGTTCCTGGGCGGCCAGGTGCAAGAGGGATCCACTTTGGGATCCCTTGGGACGAGTGGAATCCATCTCCTTCGCGTTTTGCCTGGTGACGACCTTTTTGAGGAGCTCAAGATCCCCGCCTTTCACCGCTTCGGTGGCTAGTGCGATGCGGGTTGGCGGATCGTAGCCGGCAATCAACAAACGGCAGCGCTGGCCCAGGGTCATGGCCTGGGCCGGTAGTAGGGGAATGGTCAGGAGAGATAGCAGAACGATGCGGTTCTTCATCTGTAGGAACAGCATATCACTAGGGATGGATTGGAAAGTGTCAAAAGTTGGGAGGGGGGGATTGCCAGTTAAGGTTTGATGAATTTGTGCAATGATTCATCAAATCCGCTCCCTTCCCATGGGCTGCAGCGCTTTGTTGATAAACCCATCCAATTAAGCAACTTCTCCACTTGAAGATGCTGTAACCTTGAATGATGTGGAACGTGAAATCACGAGTTTCGATAGCCCTGTGTATTGTGGCAAGCTTGGTGTCCTCAGGCTGCAGCGTTTTGTTGATGAACACCAAGAAACGAGGCTCTGGTTCGCCTGGCGTAACTGCAGGGGAGCTTACGGCGGCTATCGCCAAAACAATACCCGCTCAGCGATTTAACAACCTTGGCTCGGTCTCCTATACCATAACCTTTAGTGAAGCCATCGATGCCACTAGCTTTACGGCGAGTGATATTATCAATGCCGGTACCGCAACAGATCTTGATTGGAGCATCACCGAAATCACTCCCAATCTTGTTTATCAAATCGAGCTCATCAACGTTCCAAGCGCCGTGGGAACCATCATTCCAAAAATTTCCACGGATGATGTCCTCGCTGTAGATGGCAGAGGAGTGGTCGAAGTCACCGCAGAAAATAGCGAAAAGATTTTCTACAAGTCCAACGAGTGGGTCAACCTTGCGCTTATGAACTACGGTGTCGATTCTACAGTGCCCCCCATAGCAAGATATAGCCATAGCGCGAGTGTGATCGATGGCAAGATCTATGTCTTTGGTGGATATAATGCAGGTCCCAGGCAAGACTTACACGTTTTTGATCCTAGTTCGGGTGCCAACGGCACCTGGACTGAGGTGACAGGCTTTGCAGGCTCTGCTCCTGCTGCAAGAAATGGCCACAGCTCGAGTGTGATCGATGGCAAGCTCTATGTCTTTGGGGGATATGGTGGAGGTTACCGGCAAGATCTACATGTTTATGACCCGAGTGCCGGAGCCAATGGCACCTGGTCTGAGGTGACGGGCTTTGCAGGTTCGGCTCCTGCGGCAAGAAGTAGCCATAGCGCTGGTGTGATCGATGGCAAGCTCTATATCTTTGGGGGATATGATGGGAGTGGCAAGCAAGACCTACACGTTTATGACCCCAGTACTGGTGCCAATGGCACCTGGTCTGAGGTGACCGGCTTTGCGGGTTCCGCTCCTTCCATAAGAAGTAGCCACAGCGCGAGTGTGATCAATGACAAGCTCTATATCTTTGGGGGAAGTGCTGCTGGAGTTAATAAGCAAGATCTACACGTATACGACCCCAGCACAGGTGCCAACGGCACCTGGACTGAGGTGACCGGCTTTGCGGGTTCCGCTCCTTCCATAAGAAGTAGCCACAGCGCGAGTGTGATCAATGGCAAGATTTATATCTTTGGGGGAAATGGTGGCGGCGCCAAGCAAGATCTACACATTTACGACCCCAGCACGGGTGCGAGCGGCACCTGGACTGCGGTGACCGGCTTTGCGGGTTCCGCTCCTTCCGTAAGGATGAGCCACACTGCGAGTGTGATCGGTGGCAAGCTCTATATCCTTGCGGGAATGGATGGTTCAAATAACAGAGAAGATTTCCATGTCTATGATTCAGCGGCGGGCGCCAATGGCACCTGGTTGCAAGCCATTAGTTCTGCTCCTTCGGCGCGAGCTAGTTACAGCGCGAGTGAGATAGATGGCAAACTCTACATCTTTGGGGGAAATAACGGGGTGCCTTTTGGTGCGGTGAATAATCAGGAATTGTATGTTTACGACCCCAGTGCTGGGACAAGCGGCACCTGGACTGCGGTGACAGGCTTTGCGGGTTCCGCCCCTGTGGCAAGAAATGGCCACAGCTCCAGTGTGATCGATGGCAAGCTCTATATCTTTGGGGGAAGTGATGGAACTTACAAACAAGATCTACACGTTTACGACCCCAGTTTGGGCGCCAACGGCACCTGGACTGAGGTGACAGGCTTTGCGGGTTCCGCACCTGTGGCAAGATTTCTCCATAGCGCGAGTGTGATCGATGGCAAACTCTACATCTTTGGGGGATATAGTGGAATTCGCAGACAGGATCTCCATGTTTATGATCCCAGTGCGGGTGCCAACGGCACCTGGACTGAGGTGGCGGGCTTCACGGGCACAGCCCCATCAGCAAGGAGTAGTCACAGCGCGAGTGTGATCGATGACAAGCTCTACATCTTTGGGGGATTTGATGGAACTGTTAACAAACAGGATCTCCACGTTTATGATCCCAGCGCTGGAGCTAACGGCACCTGGTCCGAAGTGACGGGCTTTGCCGGCTCCGCACCTGCCATAAGAAACGTCCACAGCGCGAGCGTGATCGATGGCAAGCTCTACATCTTTGGGGGATATGATGGTAGCTACCGACAAGATCTACACGTTTACGACCCCAATGCCGGCGCCAACGGCACTTGGTCTGAGGTGACTAGTTTTGCCGGCTCCGCGCCTTCCATAAGGGGCGGTCTCAGCGCGAGTGTGATTGACGACAAGCTCTACATCTTTTGGGGACGAAATAGTGCAGGACCTAAGCAAGATCTGTTGATTTATTTCCCCTAGGCAAACGTTTTTAGAACGCTCTAGTCAGAGTCGTTTGAGAAGCTGTCCGCAAACGGGGAAAGCCAGTTGATTGATGACTTGCTTTTCGATCCTAAAACCTTGGTTATCAAAGTTTTCAAAGTCACCGTAGAGCAGCTGGCCTACGCCCTGCGCTTGGCGCACCAGCAGAACGGCATCGGAGCGCAGCGTTTTGTGAAGCGCGTCCAGCACGGCCTGTTTGGGCTTCACCATCGCCGCCACCCAAACAAGATCGTAACGAGAAACGTCTTGGCTTTGAGCATCCCCGTAAAGGAATTCAAATTTATCCTTAAGGCCGATTTTTTCTATGTACTGCTCTGAGAGTTCCAGGGCTTCTTTGTCGGAATCAAGCATCGCGACTGTGACCCCAGACATTCGTTGAGCCGCTAATGCTGAGTAAGGTAGGGCTCCAGATCCAATAAAAAGTATACGCTTACCTTTGACGCCATCGATGAGAGACATCTCAGACAAAAGCAATTTGTAGAGGGCATCGCTCTCATGAATTCCGTGTGGTGTGTCGCTCTCTCCGGCGATGATTTTGCGAACCATGAGCTTCTCGGCACGCATCTCATAAGCGTAATACCGAGTATAAATGATGCTTTCATACCCTGCATTGCGCATATACCTTAGGAGCGCAGTGGTTTCATCATCGTCAAGATTGAAGGATTCTAGTTGATCCGAGAAATCCTCAAAAATTCTTTTTTCATCTTCGTGGCTAGGTTCCGTGGCTTGGAGCTTGGTGGCAACCAGCTTAACCATTTCTTTCGCTTCGTTGAGACCTGTGCAATGTCCAACGTTAAGAAAGCATAAAAAGAGAAGAACGCTTATTTTTAGGAATGCTCGTGAGATGATTTTCAGAAGCGGCTCACCAAAATGGCTGCCGATGAGAGATCTTGAAAATCGCAATTGGGGCACCCTTAGAAGGTACTCATTATTTGAGAAGGGGTCTAGTTCAAATCGAAGGCCGTGCCGGTTTTAAAGCGCAGCAGGTACTCTTCGATGACGTCTTCGCCGACGATCTGAAGCTCGTAGTCCTCAAAACCGGTGAGGTTCTTGAGTTCCATTAGAGCTTCGCTGCTGAGTGGGCGGCGGGCGATGAGACAGAGCTTCTCATCGTGAATGGTAATGGGAAGAATTCGGAGCTTTTCGAGGACTTCGATCGGTAGCACATCCTTGATGGTTGGGCTGAAGATCAGTGAGGTTGCCATACATCCTACGCTTCGGTGCTATCGCGCAAATGTTGACCCGCGGGCGGTTAATTGTTCATGAAAACTTCGTGAAGCAACCCTAGAAATGTCCAAGACTTAGACGGTTTGTGAAGATGGCGTTGCCTTGGCCTCACAGGGACATTGTTTGAGCCCTGTTAGATCTTCATTTTGCGCCACAGCTATGACCTAAAAAGATCCCTTAATGGGGTCGCCGCTCGGCGACAAAGGCGGGGGTTTTGGTCTAGGTTGGCCATAAATGCGCGAGATCAACGATTCCCCCAAATTTGAGCTTGTTACCGAATACAAGCCCACCGGGGACCAGCCGACCGCCATCCGCGATCTGGTGGAAGGGGTGCGTGAGCAGGAGAAGTACCAAACCCTGCTCGGGGTCACCGGATCGGGGAAGACCTTTACTATCGCCAACGTCATCGAGCAGGTGCAAAAGCCCTCCCTGATCCTCGCCCACAACAAGACCCTCGCTGCGCAGCTCTATTCGGAGTTCAAAAACCTCTTTCCGAACAACGCGGTTGAGTACTTTGTCTCCTATTACGACTTCTACCAGCCCGAAGCCTACCTTCCCGCCACGGACACCTTCATTGAAAAAGATTCGGCGATCAACGAGGAGATCGACAAGCTTCGCCACTCTGCCACGCGTTCGCTCTTTGAGCGGCGCGATGTGATCATCGTCTCTTCGGTGTCTTGCATCTACGGCCTCGGTTCTCCCGAGGCCTACCTTGAGATGCTCCTGGTGCTCGACAAGGGCATGGTCATGCGGCGGGACGATCTGCTGCGCAAGCTTATCGAGATGAGCTACACCCGCAGCGACATCGACTTTCACCGCGGCACCTTCCGAGTGCGCGGCGACATTGTCGACGTCTTTCCCTCTTACGAATCCAACCGCGCCGTGCGCATTGAGTTCTTTGGTTCCAAGATCGACAAGCTCTTTGAACTCGACCCCATTCGCGGCACGCGCGACACGCCCCTGCCGAGGGTGGCGATCTTTCCGGGTTCGCACTACGTGGCCTCCGCGGACACTCGGCGCCAAGCGCTGATCACCATTCAGGACGAGCTGCGCGAGAGGCTGGGGCAGCTCAAATCCCTTGGCAAAACGGCCGAGGCCCAGCGCCTCGAGCAGCGCACGCTCTTTGACATCGAGATGATGCAGGAGATGGGCTATTGCCCGGGTGTCGAAAACTACTCACGCCACCTCTCCGGTCGCAAGGCTGGCGAAAAGCCGCCCACGCTGCTCGAGTATTTCCAGGGCGATTGGCTCATGGTCATCGACGAGTCTCATGCGACTGTGCCGCAGATCGGCGCCATGTACAACGGCGACCGCGCCCGCAAAACCAACCTCGTGGAATTTGGTTTCCGGCTGCCCTCGGCGCTCGACAACCGCCCGCTCAAGTTCGAAGAATTTGAACAGGTGGTGCAGCAGACGATTTACGTCTCCGCCACACCGGCCGATTATGAGATCGTCAAATCGGGTGGCCGCGTGACAGAGCAGATCATTCGCCCCACGGGCCTGCTGGACCCCACCATCGAAATTCGTCCGGCGCAGGAGCAAGTGGCCGACGCCTTGGCGCAGGCGCGCGCGCGGGCCAAAGCCGGCGAGCGCGTGCTCGTCACCACGCTCACCAAGAAAATGGCCGAAGACCTCTCGCAGTACTTTCGCGAGCAGGGCATGCGCGTGAAGTACATGCACTCCGAAGTGGAGACCTTGGAGCGCGTGGAAATTCTTAAAGAGCTGCGCACGGGCAAGATCGACGTGCTGGTGGGCATCAACTTGCTTCGTGAAGGTCTCGACTTGCCTGAGGTCTCCCTTGTGGTGATCATGGATGCCGACAAAGAGGGTTTCCTCCGCTCGCGCACCTCACTCATCCAAACCTTCGGTCGCGCCGCTCGTAACGACAAGGGCCACGTGATCCTTTACGCCGACCGCATCACGCGCTCCATGCGCGAGGCCATGGACGAGAGCGCGCGTCGCCGCGAAATGCAGCACGAATACAACGTGAAACACGGCATCGTACCGCGTACGGTGAACCGCATCGATCAGCTGATCACCGATCGTCTGGATCTGCACGACTATGTGGATCTCACGGCCGATCTCGAAAAAGACCTCGGCGCGGGTGAGATGACGATCCAGGACATCCGCGCAAAGATCACCTCGCTCGAAACCGACATGCGGCACGAGGCGAAGGCGCTCAATTTCGAAAAAGCAGCTGACATCCGCGATCAGCTGCTCAAATACAAAGAACTCGAACTCAAGTGGGGTAAATAAATGGCATCAACCGCAAATCTTTTTTTTAAACCTCGGCTCCTGACGCCCGGCCCTTCGCCCGTGCCCGATTTTGTGCACGCCGCAATGCAAACGGGTGTCTACTACCATCGTAGTCCCGAGTTCGCGACCGTCATGAACGAATGCCGGGATTCGCTAAAGAAGGTTTTCGGTACCAAAGAAGACGTGCTCATGCTCACGGGTTCGGGCACGCTCTCGATGGAAGCGGCCCTCGTCTCGCTCTTTAACCGGGGCGACGCGGTGATCGCTGTGAACTCGGGCAAATTCGGCGCCCGCTGGGTGGAACAGTCCAAAGTTTACGGACTCGCCGTGCACGAGATCAAAGTGGACGCCGGCAAATGCGTGGATGTCCTTGAGGTCGAGCGCCTCGCCAAAGCCAACCCCGGCGTGCGCGCGATTCTTGTGCACGCAAGTGAGACGAGCACCTCGGTACGTCACGACCTCAAGTCGATTGCCAAGATCGCACAAGGCCTTAAAGATTGTCTCACCATCGTCGATGGCATCACGGCTGTCGGCATTGTGGAAGTGCCCATGGACAAGTGGGGCATCGACGTTTTGTGCTCGGGCTCGCAAAAGGGCTTCATGCTGCCGCCTGGTCTCTCGCTGATTGCGCTTTCGCAAAAGGCTTGGGCGCGCACCGCGAATGTCACGATTCAGGGCTACTACATGGACCTGCGCAAAGAGCGCAAGGCGCAAGCTGAGGGCAGCACCGCCTTTACGGGCGCCGTCACCCTCATCGCGGGCCTGCACGCCACGCTCAAGTTCATCGAATCCCAGGGCATTCCGGAATTCTTTGAGTCGCGCTGGAAAATGGTTTCTGCCACACGCGCCGCGCTCCGTGCTCTCGGCTTAAAACTCTTTGTTGAAGACGAGAATGCCTATTCTCCCGCCTGTACGGCGGTGCACACCGAAGGTCTTGTCGCCAATAAAGATCTCAAGACAGCCTATGGCCTTACTGTGGCCGGCGGACAGGACGAGCTCAAGGGCAAGATCATTCGCATTGGGCACCTCGGCTATATGGACGCCTGGGATGTCTTGAACCAAATCATGGCTCTCGGCTGGGTATTTGCCGCCAAAGGCAAAAACGTCGACATTGCCGCCGCCGTGAACACCTTCCACCGTGAACTCGGTAGCGCCGAAAGTCGCGTGCCGCAAAATTGGAGAATTTAAGTGATGACCCTCAAAGTTGCGGCCCCCGACGGCATCGATGGCGACGCCAAAGCCCTTTTCAAATCTTCCGACGCTTTCCAGTGGGTGGAGACCGACGCCTGGCGCGCCGAAGGCTGTGATCTGCTCATCGTGCGTTCTGCCACCAAGGTGAACGCGCCACTGCTCGAAGCCTCGCCGCAATTGAAATTTGTGATTCGCGCGGGCGTGGGCACCGACAACATCGATTTTGACGCCTGCGACAAGCACGGCGTTGCCGTATGGAATGCGCCCGAGGGGAACTTTCAGTCGACCGCAGAACTCGCTATCGGCATGATCTTCTCGCTCTTTCGCGCTATCCCTGAGGCCACCACAACCACAAAACTCGGCGAGTGGAAAAAGGCCGACCTCTCCAAGCGCGGCCGCCAATTGAACGGCTCCAAGCTCGGCGTGTTGGGCCTGGGGAACATTGGTTTGCGCGTGGCACGTATGGGTCGCGCCCTTGGAATGGACGTTGTGGGCGCAGATCCCTTTTACAAGGGAGACGAATTCCCTGTGGTCAGCCTCGAAGCGCTGTTCTCGAGCGTCGACGTGGTCTCCCTGCACATGCCGCTCACGCATACGACCAAAGGCATCGTGACTCGCGAGCTGCTGGAACGCACGCGTCCTGGGTTTTTCTTGGTGAATACCGCGCGCGGCGGCCTTGTGGACGAGCGCGATCTGGTGGAGCTGCTCGAGTCCGGACACCTCGGTGGGGTAGGGCTCGACGTTTTTGCCGAAGAGCCTATCAAGCTGAGTGAGGCCCTCACCAAGCGCCTGGTGTCGCTGCCGAACGTGGTGCTGAGCCCGCACGTGGGTGCCGCCACCAAAGAAGCGCAGCGCGCCGTGGGCCTCGAGTCCTGGCAAAAGGCCTCGCGCATCGCTGAGGACACCCAGGCCATTCGCGAATTTCGCGATCGTCCGCTGCTGCTTCCTAAATTACCGCGTTGGCGATAGTCTAGATTTATGGCCCGTTCCAAAAGTGGTGGCAAAACGCGAAAAGAGATGCGCGAGTCGCGCGGGCAGCTCGATGCGAACCCGCGTCGATTGCAGCGCACCGAAGTGGAACTCTTTGCCGCCGGCATCGCTCACGAATTTAACAACGTCTTGGGGGCCGCGCTCGGTCACGCCGAATGGGCCCTCGACTCCCAAGAACCTGCCGACATGAAAGAGGCCCTGGCTCTGGTGATCAAGGCCTGTGAGAGGGCCCGCGAAATCACCTGGGCACTCAAGGGCCTCGCGCAACCTCGCGAAGAGCGCATCGAGGTGATGGACCTCGCGCGGCTCGTGGGCTCGGTGGGCGATTGGGCCTCGCCGATTTTGGCGCAAGACCGGATTGCGTTTACAGCCTCGGCACCGGCCAAGCTTCGCGTGCGCGGCGATCACGACCAGCTCAAAGAAGTGCTCATCAATCTCGTCAAAAACGCCCGTGAGGCGATCTACGGCAGTGCCGGGGCCGCCATCGACGTGCGCTGCGAAAAGCACGGCCAGGAAGTGTGGATCTCGGTGAGCGACAGTGGGAACGGGGTGCCCGAAGAGTTTCGAGAGGTCATCTTCCAGCCCTTTTTCACAACCAAGGGCTCGATGTCGCATGTCGGTGCCGCGTCCAGCGGCGGCGCTCCACCCCTGGCACCCACCAAGGTGGGGGGTGGTATGGGCCTCGGGCTCTATATGGCCCGCAACGCCGCACTCGAACATGGCGGCGACCTGACGCTTGGCGCAAAGCCTTCGGAATTCCTGCTCAAATTGCCAATCTTTACGGAATAGACCACGGCCTAAGTTTTTCTCCCCAAAGTGCCGAAAGGTCTTTCAGATATGGGAATTTTTTTGGTATTTGGCGCGAGCTCGGCCATCAAGTCTAGCAAAGTTGCGGATTTGGTGCGCGCGCTCGAAGGTCAAAAGATCCAAGTGGAAATCGGCACGTCGCCGGCGCTTTTGAAGTACAAGGCGCCCGAGTACTCGCATGTGGTGCTCGTGGTCGATGCGGCCATGCCGCCCATGGCCGACATGTGGGGAACCTTCTTTAAGAACCACAAAATCTTTCTCGCCGGCGCGCTCGTGAAATCTACTGTGCCCGCTCAGTTCAAAAAGTTTTTCACCTTCAACAAAGACTGGAAATTCGACGCGCCCGAATCTGTGCCGAGCATCGTCAAGTGGGTCAAAGAAGCCAAGCTTCCCGAAGAGCGTCCCAACCTGCCGCCGGTGCCTTCGATAGAACCCGGCGTGTCGATCACCGGTCTGCTCAACGTCAACGAAACCTCGCTCAAAGAACCTTCGGTAGCGTCGGTGGTGAAGGGTGCCGAGGCGCCCACCTCCTTCGCGGTAGAAGACGACGGCTTGCCCGCTTCGATGAGCATCGAAAAAGATGAATCCCCTGTGGCCGCTGATGGCTTTAGCATGTCGTCCATCGTCGCTAGCGACGATGCGTCGGCTCTGCGCTTTGGCGAACCCGTATCGGAAGTTTTGAACCTCGGTGACGCGGGCCACATTGGTGAGTCCGACGAAGATCCCGTTGATGATCTCGGCGACATTCTCTCAGAC
>Ga0247823_10001434_pt1 | contig 19844 bp, 17 predicted proteins | sample 13C_PalmiticAcid_2_FD_192426 | JGI IMG/M metagenome (GOLD analysis project Ga0247823, IMG submission 192426) | Soil microbial communities from agricultural site in Penn Yan, New York, United States - 13C_PalmiticAcid_Day30 | ecosystem: Environmental > Terrestrial > Soil > Agricultural land... | reverse complement strand
CCCCCGGCACCGGCACCGCCCCCGCCGGCCCCGCCGGAAGACGAAAGCGCCGACCCGGTGGGCGACGGCCACAGCGATGCCGAGTGGGCCGAGCGCCATCCCGGGGGCCATTGAGGCGAAGTCGAGGCGACGTCGAGGCGAAAAAAGGCCCGCAGGGCGCGGGCCAATGGGGGAGGATCGAAGGCTCAGTGGGTGGTCGCGGCCTTGTGCTGATCGCGCAGCGCGCGGATCTGGTCGTGGTTGCGCTGCACCCCCTGCATCTGGGCTTCGACGACGCTGCGGATGTCGACCGGCAGCTCGTCCTTGAGCGCGGAGCGGTAGCGCGCCAGGGCGGTGTCTTCACCACGCTCGGTCTCTTCGAGCATGGCCAGGTCGGTGTAGCCGGCCAGCGTGCCCTTGACGGCCACCCAGCCCCGGTGCGCCGCCCCGGTGGCGGTGCCGCTGTCCTCGGGCTTGCCGCCTTGCTGCATCACGATGGTCTGCAGCTCGGCGGCGGCACGGCGGCAGTCTTCGGCGCGGGTCATGAAGAGCGACTTGATCTGCGGGTCCACGGCGTGGTCCGCACTGGCCTTGAAGCCGTACTCACCGTCCTTGCAGGTCTCGATGAGGTTGTTGAGCGTGTTGATGGTGCGTGAGTCTTTCATGGCGTTCCTTCGGATGGTTGTAGAGGACGCCGAACCGGTGGACATGACGCCTCGACCAATCCGACGTGGAGTCATGGGCACATGGCGTACCCGTGCGGTTCGCTGCGCACGGCGGCCTGCCGCCGAGCGGCTGCGGCAAGATTTACCGCAAAGGGTGCGCCGGCAAGACCAGGGTGACCGTGGTGCCCCGGCCCGGCTGGCTCTCCAGGCGGGCCCGGCCCCGGGCCTGAAGGCAGAACCCGTAGACCTGGCTCAGGCCGAGGCCGGCGACCTCGTTGGGCTCGTGCGTGGAGAAGAAGGGTTCGAAAGCGCGGCGGGCGACGGCCTCGTCCATGCCGCGGCCGTCGTCGCGCACCGTGATGCGCACATAGGTGCCGGCGGGCAGCCCTTCGAGGTCATGGGGCTCGGCTGGCGCGGCCACGAGCCCCAGGTGGCCATGCCCCTCGATGGCATCGCAGGCGTTCAGCGCCAGGTTGATGAGCGAGAGCTCCAGCTCGCCCGGGTCCACCCGCACGGGGGGTGTGGCCGGGTCGACGGTGGCGCTGAGCTCGATGCGGTGGTCCAGCAGGGTGCGCAGCAAGTCGGTGGTCTCGGGCAGGAAGGCGTGGAGGTGCAGCACGCGCGGGTGCACGGTCTGACGGCCCGCGAAGCGCAGCAGGTGCTGGGTCAGGCGGCTGCCGGTGTCCACCGCGTTGAGCGTGGTGTCGATCGCGGACTGGAGCTGGGGCGGCGGGACGAGGCGGCGCATGAGGTGGGCGCTGTTGCTGATGATGCCCAGCAGGTTGTTGAACTCGTGCGCGATGCCGCCGGTGAGCCGCCCCAGGGCTTCCACGCGGTGGTTGTGCGAGGCGCGCTGCTCCAGGCCGCGGGTGCGTTCCACCGCCTCGCTCACCTGCTGCTGCAGCTCGGTGCGCGCGTGCCGGATGGCGTGGCCCGCGTCGTGCAGGGCCAGGGCCACCTCGTCGCATTCCAGCAGCCCGGTGCGGGTGCGCTGCAGCGGGCGGCCTTCGCGCAGGTCCAGCGCCATCTGCTTGATGGTGTGGATGGGGCGCACGATGCGCCGCGCCACCCAGGCCGCCGCGAGCAGCGAGACCACCAGCAAGGCGAACATGGCCAGCGCGACCTGCAGCAGGGCGTCCGGGATCGCGCCTTCGAACTGCGCGCGCGACATGCCGGTGAGGTAGGTCCAGCCCCGGGGCGAGGTGTGGAAGTAGAGCGTCACGGGGTCGCCGTCGAGCGACACCGAATGCACAAGGCCTTCGCGGTCGCTGTCCAGGTGGACCTGCAGATCCGGCGTGGCCGAGCGGCCGGTGTGCAGGCCGCCGCCGGGATGGCGGGCCACCACCCGGCCCCGGTTGTCGATGATGGCCGCCAGCCAGCCGTCCGGCAGCCGCTGTTCGTCCACGATGCGCTGGAACTCCTGCGGCAGGACGGTGAGCGAGAGGTTGAGCACGGGCGCACCGTCGCGCAGGACGGGCTGCACCAGCGCGACGTAGAGCGCACCGGTGGGGGCGTCGCGCTGCATGGGCTCGATCACCGGGCTGTCCACGAGGGCGGGCAGGGGCCCCTGGCCCTGCGCGCTCGCGGGCGGGTGGCGGGTGCTGAACAGCACGCGGTCCGCGCTGCGCAGCTCCAGCCAGCCGTCGAGCCCGGCCAGCGTGCGGCGGGCCTGGCGGTCGAATTCGCGCAGGGCGGCGGGCGACAGATCGGGTGCCCGGTCGAGCAGGCTGGAGTTCGCCAGGGCCCGCACCACCACCGCGCGTTGCGTCAACTCTCGGTCGAGCACCATGGACAGCGCGCGGGTGGTCTCCTGCAGCACGTGCTCGCTGTTCTCGCGTTCGAGCCGGTAGGTCAGGTCGATCACCCACAGCGTGGCGCCCAGCGCGGGCAGCAGCACCGCCAGCACCAGGGCGATCAGGCGGGTCCGGATGGAAAAGCCACGGATCGACAGAGCGCGCGGTTCGTGCTTCGAGGCAAGTGGAAACAACATGGGGTTGCCCTTGGTTCGTCGGGCCCAGCGCCATGGCCGGCAATCGGCGTGCCGGGCGCGGCTGGCACCCCACTTGCCCACTGTCGGCGCTGCACCACTTTCCGGGCAGTGATCTCCAACCCACAAGGACTTCACCATGAACCGCACCCTTCATCACATCAAGGCGTGGCCGCTGGCCGCGATCGGTCTGGCCGTGGCGTGCTCGGCTGCCGCGCAGTCGGGAACACCGCCGGCGCTGGACACCACGGTGGCCCAGGCGGGCAGCACCTCGGACCAACGGCGCGCCTACGCGCCGGGCGAGGGCAACTTCTCCGTGATCCCGTACACCTCGCACGGCTACGTCGGCATCAATGTGGGCAAGCCCGACTACGACCTCGGGTGCGTGGGCGGGTTTGGCTGCTCGGACAGCTCGACCTCGTACAACCTCTATTCCGGTGGCATGTTCAACCGCTGGCTGGGGGCCGAGATCGGCTATGTGAACCTGGGCCGCATGGACCGGGGCGGCGGCAAGAGCGAGGCGCACGGCATCAACCTCAGCCTGGTCGGGCGCGTCCCCCTGGGCGTGGTGCACCTGTTCGGCAAGATTGGGGGCGTCTACGGGCGCACCGAGGTCTCCGCCAGCCCGCTGGCGGGCATCGCCACCGGCAAGGAAAGCGGCTGGGAGGGTTCCTACGGCCTGGGCTTCGGCTTCGACCTGAGCCCGCGCTCCTCGATCGTGCTGGAGTGGAACCGCTACGACATGCGCTTCGTCGGTGTCGGCAAGCGCGAGGTGGAAACCACCAGCATCGGCTACATGCACCGGTTCTGAGGCCCCGGGCACGCCGTTTGCCCTGTGACGGTTTGTCACGGAACCGAACGACCGACCTATGGTGAAAACAATGGCGCTTCAGACCACCCAGCCCGAGCCCGCGCCCTACGAGCCCCATCTGGCGCCGGCGGGCAGCGGCTTGCGGCTGCTGGTGGCCGACGACAACCGCGATGCGGCGGAGTCGCTCGCCCTGCTCATGGAGGTGGACGGCCACACGGTGCACGTCGCCCACGGCGGCCAGGAGGCGCTGGAGATGGCGCAGCGCCTGCGGCCCGACGCCTGCATCCTCGACATCGGCATGCCCGGCATGGATGGCAACGCGGTCGCGCGCGGCCTCCGCGAGACCCTGCCGGACCAGCGGATGATGATCGTGGCCGTGACCGGCCGCTCGCAGGAGGGCGACAAGGCGCGGTCGCTGGCGGCGGGGTTCGACCTGTACTTCACCAAGCCCGTGCCGCTGGGGGCCCTGATGGGCAGCCTGGCCCGGTGGCGGGACGAAGGCGACGTGGTGCCTCCCGCGCAAGGCTGACGGCGATGTCCGTGCTGGCCACCATCTGGACCACGGTGCAGGCCGAGTTCGGCGATCTCGCCGACGTCGAGCGCATCACGCGCGCCGCCTGGCGCATGGGCGAGGCCCTGCTGCTGGGTGCGGCCATCGGCTGGGACCGCGAGCGGCGCGACGCCGAGGCCGGCTTGCGGACCCACATGCTCGTGGCGCTGGGCGCGGCGCTCTTCGTGCTGGTGCCGATGGAGTCCGGCATGGACGACGAGCAGCTCAGCCGCGTGGTGCAGGGCCTGGTGTCTGGCATCGGGTTCCTGGGCGCGGGCGCGGTGCTCAAGGACCAGGACGAGGGCCGCATCCACGGCCTGACCACCGCCGCGTCGATCTGGGCGACCGCTGCGGTGGGGGTGGCCGCCGGGTTGGGCCTGACCGGCACCGCCTTGCTGGCCACCGCGTTCATCCTGCTGGTGCTGGTGTGGCTGCGCCGCTGGGGGCGCTCGATCCGGCGGGAGACGGAGGGTGATGGGCCTTCGAAAGGCCAGGGGCATTGAGCTTTCCAGGGGTTCCGGTGCAGAATGGCCCGCGCGCACCGTGTACTGCCGTCCTTCATTCTTAGAGGCCCCCCGATGCCCTTGCATGGAAAAGAACTTGCCGCCCTGGCCGACCGGCTGAGCGAGCGGCGCGAAGACATCCTGCGGGCCTGGCGCGACAGCGTCTCGGCCGACTCGACCCTCACCAGCGGCGATTCGCTGCCGCGCACCCAGCTCAACGACCACATCCCGGCGGTGCTGGAGGGCTTCGAGAACCACTTGCGGGCGCCGCGCCCGGAGACCGCCCACCTGGGCGATGCCGCCGCCCATGGCCTGCACCGCTGGCAGCAGGGTTTCGGCCTGTCCGAGGTGGTGCGCGAACTCGGCCGGCTCAACGAATGCGTGGTGAATGAACTGGAAATGCAGTCGGCGCAGCACACGCCAGCGGCGATGGCCAGCGCGCGCGCGGTGTGGGCGCAGGTCTACAGCCTGGCCGTGGGCGCCAGCACGGCGCAGTACTTCAAGCTGCAGCAGCTCGAAGCCACCGCCTACGCGCGCGGCCTCGAAACGGCCCTGGAAACCCTGCGCCGCCTGGAGCAGCAGCGCGCCTTGCTCTGGCAGGAGGCGGCGCACGACCTGCGCGGCAACCTGGGGGTGGTGGTCAATGCCACGGCGGGCCTGGGCCTGCGCCAGGCCGACCCCGCCGCGCGCGAGACCTTTCTGCGCCTGCTGGGCCACAACGTGCAGGCGCTGCACAAGCTGCTGGACGACGTGACCACCCTGGCGCGGCTGCAGAGCGGGCAGGAGGAGCGCAGCCTGGAGGAGGTGGACGTGGCGCCGCTGCTGCGCGGCCTGGGCGAGTCGCTGGAAGACCATGCGCAGCAGAAAGGCCTGAGCTTCACCCTGCGCGGATCGGCCGCCTTCGTGGTGCAGTCCGACGCGGTGAAGCTGCGCCGCATCGTGCAGAACCTGGTGCTCAATGCCGTGCGCTACACGCGCACCGGCGGCGTGGAGGTGGCCTGGGAACCCGGCGGTGCCGAGGACCCGGATCGCTGGAAGCTGATCGTCAAGGACACCGGGCCGGGCATCCAGCAGGCGAAATCGTCGGAGCTCAAGGAGGCCCTGGAAGTGGCCACGCAGCACGCGGACCAGGTGGTGGCCGACACGCAGGCCCGGCAGATCACCCACATCCACGATGAAGAGGCGGGTGTGCCGCCGCCGGGCGAATCCTCCGAGACCTATGTGCACGGCGAGGGCATCGGCCTGTCCATCGTCAAGCGGCTGTGCGAGGTGCTCGATGCCACCGTGCGGGTGGATTCCGACGCCACCGGCACCACCTTCGAGATCGTGTTCCCTCGCGCCTACGACTGAGCGGGCGGTGACGGTGGTGAGGGCGCGCGCCGCCGCGAGCCGCCCCGGGGCGTGGGGTGGGCAATGACGCGGTGCACCAGGTGCAGCTTGCGCACGGCGGGGCGCGACAGCACGAAGGGGTAGAAGTCGGCCACGCCCATGCTGCGCGAGATCTCGTTGAGCGCCACGGTGAGGTGCAGCCAGTGGTTGAGCCAGAGCAGAAACTGCTCGTCGGTGGCATCCAGCGGGCGCTCGCTGGCGCCGTCTTCGTTCAGCACGTCGGCCCCGAAGGGCTCGCAGGCGAGTTCCACCCGGTCGCCCCGGATGCCGAAGCCGCGCGCGGTGCCCAGCGTGTCGCGCATGTGCAGGTAGTGCGCCCAGGTTTCGGCCCAGTCTTCCCAGGGGTGGCAGCTGGCGTAGGCGGTGACGTGGCGCGAACTCCAGTCGGTCGGCGCGCCGTTGTTGTAGTGGTTCTGCAGCGCGAGGGCGTAGTCGGCGCGCTCGTCGCCGAACACGGCGCGAAACGGCTCCAGCCAGGCCTTGCCGTCGACCAGGCGCTGCCAGAAGTAGTGGCCCGACTCGTGGCGCAGGTGACCCAGCAGCGTGCGGTAGGGTTCGCGCAGCGAGGTGCGGCGGTGTTCGCGGGTGGCGTCGTCGGCCTCGGCCGCGTCGAGGGTGATCACGCCGCCGGCGTGGCCGGTGACCACCGGCGGCGAGCCGGGCAGCGAGACCAGGATGTCGAACGCCAGCCCGCGCTGCGGGTCTTCGCTGCGCGGCACGATGGGCAGGCGCAGCGCGAGCAGCGAGGACACCATGCGCCGCTTGGCCCGTTCGATGTGGTGCCACCAGCCCGCGTGCTCCGGCACGTCGAGGTCGGGCAGGGTGCGTGTGAGCCGGCAGCACAGGCACAGCGTGGGCGTGTTCTCGCGTGGCGTGGCCGGCGGGATCAGCCAGTTGCAGGCGGCGGGCGACGACAGGTTCTCGCAGCGCTGGAAATGGCGCTGGCGGGTGCCGGTCTCGTTGCTGCGCCACCAGCCGGGCTCGTCGGTCGGCTCCAGCGGCAGCAGCTTGCCGCGCGCGGCGTCGTAGCCCAGCGCCCGGCCGCAGCCCAGGCAGACGCTGTTGCGAAAGAAGATCGGTTGTCCGCAGACGCAGGTGAAGGCTCGGTTCACGGGTGGGGGGCTTCCGTATCGGTCTGGTGCCGCAGCGTGTACGCGCGCGTGAACTCCGCGCCCAGCAGGAACACCTGCGCCGAGTAGTACACCCAGAGCAGGAAGATGACGAGCGAGGAGGCCGCGCCGAACACCGAGGCGACGCCGCTGCGGCCGATGTAGGTGCCGATGAGCGACTTGCCCACGGTGAGCAGCAGCGCGGTGATGACCGCGCCCATCCACACGTCGCCCCAGGCCAGCTGCACGCGCGGCATCCATTTGAAGATCATGGCGAACAGCACGCTGAGAAAGCCCAGGCTCAGGGCGAAGTCGACCACGCCCGCCAGCGCGGCGAGCTGGCCCAGCCAGGGTGAGGCCCATTTGCCCAGGGCCGCGAGCGCGGCGCTGAGCACCAGCGAGACCATCAGCAGGAAGCCGATGGCCAGCACCAGCCCGAGAGAGACCAGGCGCGCGCGCAGCAGGTCCATCACGCCCCCGCCGGGCGCGCGCTGGTCCTTGGTGCGCCAGATGCGGTCCATGGCGTTGCGCAGCTCGGCGAAGACCGTGGTGGCGCCGATCAGCAAGGCGCCAAGGCCCACCACCGTGCCGATGATGCCGGCGGCCGGGCGGTTCGCGTCCTCGACCAGGCTGTTGATGGCGAGCGCGCTGTCGGTGCCGAGCAGTTGCGAGAGCTGCGCGAAGATCTCACCGCGCGCTGCCGCCTCGCCGAACCACAGGCCGGCGACCGAGATCACGATCAGCAGGATGGGGGCGACCGAGAACAGCGTGTAGTAGGCGAGGGCGGCGCCCATGCTGGGCGCGTCGTCCTCCACCCAGTTCACGACCGTGGCCTTGAGGACGCGGAAGATCATCGTGTGGGGCGGGCCGGTTCGGAAATGTCGGCCAGCGCGGCACCGGCCTGTTGCACGTCGCCCCGGGCGGCCAGGTCGCCCAGCGAGAGGATGCCCACCAGGCGCTTGTCGCGGTCGAGCACCGGCAGGCGGCGGATCTGCAGTTGCTGCATCTTGGCCGCCACTTCGGCCAGGCCTTCGTCCTCGAACACCCATTCGACCTCGGCGCTCATGACGTCTTCGAGCCGGGTCTTGCCGGGCGCCAGGTCTTGCGCCACGCCGCGCACGACGATGTCGCGGTCGGTCACCATGCCGAGGATGCGCTGGCCGTCGCAGACCGGCAGTGCACCCACATCCAGTTCTTCCATGGCCTGGGCGGCCAGCACCACCGTGTCCTGAGGGCCGAGCGTGCGCACGCCCCGGGTCATGACGTCTTTCACCTGTTTCATCAGAAGCCTCCTGCGGTGGTGTTGAAGCCATTGTCTGGCAGGTGCCGTGCCCGGTGAATGGCCGTGTATCGCCGGCCGAGGCCTGGTCGGGCCACTGATTTCGGCAATATTTGCCGCAAGGTCTGCCGCTGCGGCCTGCGCGGGGCGGCATCGCTTTGAGGGTGTATCAGGATGTGCAGGGGGTGGGCGCGGTCGTTTTGTTGGAATTTGTGTCTTCATCCTGGAAGCGGCACAGCGGTTGCATCAACACCCCGGGCAAGGCTGTCGCGCGGTGCGGTTCAGCCGAAAGACCCACCAGGAGGAGTGAACCGATGATGCAGCTCGACGCGCGCACCGAACAGCGCCAGACCCTGTCTCCCCGTCTGCAGCATGCCGTGCGGCTGCTGCAGATGTCGTCGCTGGATTTCGGCATCGTGGTGCGCGATGTGCTGGGGCGCAATCCCTTCCTCGAAGCGGAAGACGAGACCCCCGCTGAAGAGGCACGGGACGATGAACTCGACACCCGGCCCGGCGAGCTGGCCGGCGAGGTGTACGACGGACCGCGTGACGCGGACGAGCTCACGCCGGCGGGGGCGGAAGCTGAGGCCGAGCCGCCAGCCGACTCCGATCGGGACCTGTGGCTCGCCGATGGCATGGCGCCCTCGAAACCCGGCCACGACGGCGACCTCTCGGCGCTGGATTTCATGATGGAGGAAACCCCGCTCAACGCGCACCTGCACGCGCAGCTGGGCACCATGGCCTTGTCTTCGCGCGACCTCGCGCTGGCCGGCGTGGTGGTCGAGTCGCTGGACGACGACGGCTACCTTCGCACCCCGTTGAGCGAGCTGTGCGGCGTGGCGGCCGTGACGCCGGCGGCCACGGTGGAGGATCTGCAGATCGCGCTCAAGCTGGTGCAATCGCTGGAGCCGGCCGGGGTGGCGGCCCGCGACGTGGCGGAATGCCTGAGCCTGCAGCTGGGCGAGATCGAATGCCCGCATCAGCGCGCGATGGCGCGCGCGATCGTGCACGAGCACATGGCCAGCCTGGCCGCGCGCGACGTGCCGGCCATGGCGCGGGCGCTGGGGGCTTCGACGGGCGAGGTCGAGGGCGCCTGCGACCGCATCCGCCACCTCGACCCGCGCCCGGGCTGGCGCCAGAGTTCCTCGCATGTGAACTGCATCGTGCCCGATGTGATCGTGAGAAAGGACCGGGGGGTCTGGCACGTGCAGCTCAACTCGGCGGTCGTGCCCCGGGTGCGGCTCAACGAGGTGTATGCGCAGCTGTTCCAGCGCCACCGGGGCGCCGACAACACCGAGATGGGCGCGCACCTGCAGGAGGCGCGCTGGACGGTGCGCAATGTGGAGCAGCGCTTCTCGACCATCCTCGACGTGTCGCAGGCCATCGTGCGCCGCCAGCGCCACTTCTTCGAGTACGGCAGCATGGCGATGAAGCCGCTGGGCCTGCGCGAGATCGCCGACGAGGTGGGCGTTCACGAGTCCACCGTCTCGCGCGTGACGAACAACAAGTACATGGCCACGCCCACCGGGGTGTACGAACTCAAGCACTTCTTCTCGCGCGCGATGGTGAGCGCCAACGGCAAGGCGTGTTCGGGCACCGCGATCCGGGGTCTGATCCAGGACATCATCGATTCGGAGTCGACCGGCCAGCCCTTGTCGGATGCGGAGATCACGCGCCAGCTGGCCCGGCAGGGCCTGACGGTGGCGCGGCGCACCGTCACCAAGTACCGCCAGATGCTGCGCATCGACGCGGTGGGCCGGCGCAAGCGCCACGACGGCCTGGTGGCGCCCGAGGCCTGATCGGGCTTTCAGCCGAGCGCTGCGGCCAGCTGCCGCAGCATCTGGTCGGGGTTCACCGGCTTGAGCAGGTGCTGGTCGAAGCCGGCCAGGCGCGCCGCCTCGCGGTCGGCGTCGCGGCCCCAGCCGGTGATCGCAATGAGGTGGATGCCCTGCGTGGCGGCGTCGGCGCGCAGCGCCCGGGCGACCTGGTGGCCGTCGAGGCCGGGCATGCCGATGTCGAGCAGGGCGACATCGGGCACCCGGGCCCGGGCCGCACGGACCGCCGCCTCGCCGTCGTGCACCACCTCGACCTCGTGCCCATGCGACGACAGCACCGCCGACAGGCTCGCCGTGAGGTCGACGTTGTCGTCCGCCAGCAGGATGCGCAGCGGGCGCAGCGGCAGCGGGTGGGCATCGTCGGCCAGCGGCGCCACCGCCGAAGGCCGGGGGTCCCGGTGGTGCAGGCGGGGCAGCCGCACGGTGAAGCAGGAGCCGTGGTGCAGGCCTTCGCTGTGCAGGGACAACGAGCCGTCGTGCAGCTGGACAATCTGGCGCGAGAGCGTCAGGCCCACGCCCAGCCCGGCACTGCCGCGCTGCAGCGACTGGTCCGCCTGTTCGAACAGGTCGAAGATGCGCTCCTGCATCGCCGGCTCCACGCCGATCCCGGTGTCGGCCACCGCCACCGACACCCAGTCCGCTGCCGCAGTGAGCGTGAGGTCCACGCGACCGCCGTCGGGCGTGTAGCGGCAGGCGTTGTTCAACAGATTGGCGAACACCTGCGTCAGCCGCACCGCGTCGCCCTGCACGTACAGGTCTTCGTCGGGCCGGTGCAGGGTCAGCCGAAGACCATGCTCGCCCGCCAGCGCCTGCGCGCCTTCGCAGGTGGCCTGCAGCAACTCGCCGAGGTTCAGCGGCGCGGTGTCCAGCGAGAGCTTGCCGGTGGCGATCCGCGAGGCGTCCAGCAGGTCGTTGACCAGGCGCACGAGGTGCTCGAGCTGGCGTTCGAGCACCTCCAGCGCCTTGTCGCGCGATTTGGGGGACACGTCCGGGATCTGCAGCAGGGCCACCGCGCTGGTCATGGGCGAGAGGGGGTTGCGCAGTTCATGGGCCAGGGTGGCGAGGAACATGTCCTTCTGGCGGTCGGCCTGGCGCAGGTCGCGTTCCACCCCCTGCCGGGTCTCCATCTCGTGCTCGAGTTCGGTGGTGCGCGTCTCGCACTCCGAGAGCATGCGGTTGAACGCATTGACGAGCACGTCCAGGTCCTTGTAGTGCGTGGCCGGCGCGCGCAGCGACCAGTCGTGGCTGCCGATCACGTCCTGCGCCACCGAGGTCATCTTCTCCAGCGGTGCGGTGATGCGGCGCTGCAGGCGCACGAACAGGGCGAAGGCCGCCGCCAGGCTCACCGCGCTCACGGCCAGGGCGATCAGGGCGAAGTCCACGAAGCGCTGCCAGACGCCGTGTTCGGCCTGGAGGTACAGCATGCCCAGGCGCGAGCCGTTGAGTTCGATCGGCCGGACCATCTCCAGCGTCGAACCGCTGAAGCTGGGCCCCCAGGCTTCGGCGTCCAGGGGAATGCGGGCGCGCAGTGGCTGGTTCTGGGTGGTGTGCGAGGCGATCAGGGCGCCGTCGCCGCCGTACACCGCCGCCGCCCGGATCTGGGGCTGCTGCCGCAGCAGGTAGAGGTCTTCCCAGACGGCCTGCCGGTCCCGGGCCGCCAGTGCCGTGACGGTGGAGCGGGCGATCAGATCGGCCTGCGTGCGCATGTCGGCAACGCCGGCGCGGCGGTACGCCATCAGCTCGTAGGTGAGCAGGGCGCCGGCGCTCAGCAGGATGGCCAGGACCGTGGTGAGCATGGCCGCCCACGTGAGTTGCTGGCGCAGCGAGGTGGATCTCATGGTCCCGGGTTCAGGGTGGTGAACAGCTGGCGACTTTAGCAGGCCAATTCAGGGCACCGGCGTCCGAACTGTCCGGCACAATTTGGGCCTGGTCCGTTCTCTCAACCCTTTCACGAGCGCGCATGCCCGAAGCTGTTCCCGGATCCCTGGCCCCTGGCGGGCGCGCAGCCCCTGCCCCGCAGGCGGGCCCGGACCTGCCCTTCGAGGCCCTGTTCATGGCCTCGCCGCTGGCCGCCACGGTCTCCCGCCTGAGCGACGGCCGCCTGCTGGCGGTCAACGACGCCTGGCTGGCGCTCACCGGCCTGCGCCGCGAGGACGTGATCGGCCGCACCACGGTGGAACTGGGTCACTGGTCCAGCGCCGAGGAACGCGCGCGCTTCGTGAGCGAGTTCCCTGCGACCGAGACGGTGCAGCACCTGCGCCTGCGCGATGGCCAGATGCACCGCGTGCGGCTGCACTTCACGGTGATGGAGGCGGCGCCGGAGCCCCTGGCGCTGACCTACATGATCGAGGCGACCCGCGAGTTCGAGGCCACGGAAGCCCGCCGCCAGTCCGAAGAGGCGCTGCGCGAGGCCAACCTCGGGCTGCAGCAGCAGGTGGAACTGCACACCGCGATCGAAAAGCTGGCGCGCGTGGGCCACTGGACCAACGCCCAGCACTCCGACGAGGTGGTGTGGTCGCTGGGCCTGTTCGACATTGCCGGCATGGAGCCGCGCGACCTGATCGCGCGCGCCGAGGGACGGTCGGGCATCCACCCGGACGACTGGGCCGCCTGGCAGGCCGCGCGCGAAGCCATGGACGGGCGCCAGGTCGAGTTCCGCTGGCGCCTGCCCGACGGGCAGCAGCGCTGGTTCCGCACCCGCATCGGCCAGACCAGCGTCGCCGGCAACCCCCAGACCGACTTCGGTGTGGTGCAGGACATCACGGCCGAGCGCGAGGCCAGCGAGCGCCTGGCCGAGCAGCTCAAGCTGCTGCAGAACGTCGCCGCCCGGGTGCCGGGCATGATGTACCAGGCGCGGCTGTGGCCCGATGGCAGCAGCACGATTCCCTACGTGAACGACATGGTGCGCACCATGCTGGAGATCGAGCCTGCCGAGCTGGAGCAGGACGCGGACATCCTGTTCCAGCGCGTGCATCCCGAGGACCGGGCCGCGGTGACCGCTGCCCTGGCCCTGTCCGCCCGGCAGTTGACGTCCTGGCGCCAGACCTACCGCGTCTGCCTGCCCCAGGCCGGGGTGCGATGGCACCACGTGGAGGCCGTGCCCCAGCGCGAGGCCGACCGCTCGGTGCTCTGGCACGGCTTTTCCACCGACGTGACCGAGGCGCGGCTGGCCACGCAGAAGCTGGAGCGGCAGCACCGCATGATCGAGGCGGTGCGCCTGGCCCAGTCGGTGTACATCGAGGCGGAAGACAAGCGCAAGGCCTTCGAAGGGCTGCTGCAGTCCCTGCTGTCGGTGACCGGCAGCGCCTACGGTTTCGTGGGCGAGGTGCTCTACACCGATGCCGGCGCGCCCTACCTGCGCACCAGCGCGATCACGAACATCGCCTGGGACGAGGCGTCCCGCCTCATGCACGCCAGCCAGGCCGACGTCGGCATGGCGTTCCGCAACCTGGACACCCTGTTCGGGCGCGCCATGCTCACCGGCGAACCCCTGATCGCCAACCAGCCGGCGAGCCACCCGCACGCGGGGGGACTGCCGGGCGGGCATCCCGGCCTGGACAGCTTCCTGTGCGTGCCACTGGCCGTGGGCGACCGGCTGGTCGCCATGGTGGGCCTGGCCAACCAGCCGGGCGGCTACAGCGAGGACGACATCGAATTCCTGCAGCCCCTGCTGGGCGCGGTGCGCCAGCTGGTGCTGGCCTGGCGCGGTCACATCGAGCGGCGCCACGCGCGCGATCAGTTGCAGATCACCAGCGAACTGCTGACCGAAAAGAGCGTGGACCTTCAGGCCACGCTGGAGAGCATCGAACAGGGGCTGTGCCGGGTCGATGCGGACAACCGCATCACCGCCTACAACCAGCGCCTGCTCGACATGCTGGACCTGCCCGAAGCCTTGCTGCAGGGGCAGCCCACGCTGGAACAGGTGCGGCGTTTCCAGAGCGACCGGGGTGACTTCGGCCCGGGCCTGGCCTGGGTGGACCCGATCGCCCACGCCCACCTGATGCACGGACCGCCGGTGCCGCCGCCCGAGAAGTACTGGCGCAAGACGCGCGATGGCCGCACGCTGGAGATGCGCTCGCGCATGCTGCCCGGCGGCGGCATGGTGCGCACCTTCACCGATGTGAGTTCCTACATGCAGGCGCAGGAAGCCTTGCGCGACCAGCGCCAGCGCCTGGCCTGGGTGCTGGAGGCCACGCGGCCGGGCATCTGGGAAAACAACATGCTCGACAACGTGCTCACGGTCAACGAGCGCTGGGCCGAGATGCTGGGCTACACCCTGCAGGAACTGCAGCCGATGCGCGCCGAGACCTGGGAAGCGCTGGTGCAGCCCGACGACCTGAAGCGCGCCGACCAGATCCGCGAGCAGCACATCGCCGGCCTGCTGCCGTACTACGAGTGCGACATCCGCATGCGCCACAAGGCGGGCCACTGGATCTGGGTCAACACGCGCGGCCGGGTGCACAAGCGCGATGCACAGGACCGCGCCACCTTCATGTCGGGCACCCACCTGGACATCACCGAGCGCGTGGCCGCGCAGGAGCAGGTGAAGGCGCTCAACGCCAGCCTGGAGCAGCGCGTGGGCGCCCGCACGGCCGAGCTGGAGCGTTCCATGCGCGACATGGAGGCCATCTCGTATTCGATTGCGCACGACCTGCGCGCGCCGCTGCGCTCGGTCAACGGTTTCGCGTCCATCGTGCTGGAAGACGAAGCCGATCGCCTGAGCCCGACCGGGCGCGACATGTTCGAGCGCATCGCGCGCTCATCGCGCAACATGGGTCAGATGATCACCGACATGCTGGAGCTGCTGCGCGTGGTGCGCGTGGACCTCGAACCCGTGCCGGTGGACATGCATGCGCTGGCGCAGTCGGTGGTGGAAGCGCTGTCGTCCCAGGCCAGCATGGCGCGCATCGACATCCAGGCCATGCCACAGGCGATGGGCGACGCCACCTTGCTGCGGCAGGTGTTTTCCAACCTGATCGACAACGCGCTCAAGTACTCACGCCACCTCGCCCAGCCCGAGCTGGTGGTGGGTTTCGATTCGCGCCAGCGCGCCTACTTCGTGCGCGACAACGGCATGGGCTTCGACATGGCGCATGCCGAGAAGCTGTTCGGTCTCTTCCAGCGCCTGCATGCGGGCAGCAACGTGCCCGGCATGGGGGTGGGGCTGGCCATCGTGTCGCGCATCGTCGAGCGCCATGGCGGGCGCGTCTGGGCCGAATCCGCCCCCGGGGACGGTGCGACCTTCTGGCTGCGCCTGCCGCTGGGCTGAGGCCGGCCGGGGTCTTCAGGCCGCCGGTTCTTCGGCGGCGTCCGGCCCGTTGGCGCGCTCGGCCGCCGCGTTCTTGCGCGCCTGGCGCACGGCCGCCTTGTCGCCTGCGCTGGCGAACTTGCTGTACTTGCCGGTCAGGCCGATCAGCTGGCCGTAGATCTTCGGGTTGGCGGCCAGGCATTCCTTCTGTTCGAGGAAGTCCGACTCGCCGGTGAAGTTGCCGACCAGGCCGCCGGCTTCGGTCACCAGCAGCGCGCCGGCGGCGACGTCCCAGGGCGACAGGCCCATCTCGAAGAAACCGTCGGAGAAACCGGCCGCCACGTAGGCCAGGTCGAGCGCGGCCGAGCCGGGGCGGCGCAGGCCGGCCACGCGCGGCATCACGTCGCCGAACAGCTGCAGGTAGGTCTGGAAAGCGTCGCCCGGGCGGAACGGAAAGCCGGTGGAGAGCAGGCAGTCGCGCAGCGTGGTGCGCTTGGCCACGCGGATGCGGCGGTCGTTCAGGTAGGCGCCGCGCCCGCGCGTGGCGCAGAACAGGTCGTTGCGCGAGGGGTCGTAGACGACCGCCTGCTCCAGCCGGTTGCCCACCATGAGCGCGATGCTCACGCAGTAGACCGGGAAGCCGTGAATGAAGTTGGTGGTGCCGTCCAGCGGGTCGATGATCCAGACATGGTCTGCGCCGCCGTGCTTGCCCGGGCGCTGGCCCGATTCCTCGGCCCAGATGCCGTGGTCGGGGTAGGCGGTGAGCAGGGTGTCGATGATCGCGGCCTCGGCGGCCTGGTCGACCTCGGTCACGAAGTCGTTGGTCTGTTTGACCGAGACCCGGACCGACTCCACGTCCAGCGCGGCGCGGTTGATGAGGGTGCCAGCGGTGCGTGCGGCCTTGATGGCCACGTTGAGCATGGGGTGGAGTGTGGACGACATGAATTGTGAACCTTGGCGCGCTCCGCAAGGGAGGGCGCGACTGTGGTGGAAGAGCGGGTGACGAAGCCCGGCGATGCGGGCGGCGACAATACCGGGGATTTTACCGTCCCTGCCCTTTTTCGCATGCGCACCCGTTTTGTCCTGATCCAGACCAGCCACGCCGGCAATGTGGGCGGTGTCGCCCGAGCCATGAAAGTCATGGGTTTCGACGACCTCGTGCTGGTGCAGCCGCGCTGGGCCAACGTGCTGCGCCGCGAGGAAACCATCCAGCGCGCCAGCGGGGCCAACGACGTGCTGGCCAAGGCGCGCATCGTGGACACGCTGGACGAGGCGCTGGAGGGCATGAGCCACCTCTGCGCCACCGCCATGACCCCGCGCGACTTCGGCCCGCCCACGCGCGCGCCGCGCGAGCACTTCGCCGGTCTGATGGGGGCGGGCGATCCACCGCAGGGCGTGGCTTTCCTGTTCGGCTCCGAGCGTTTCGGCATGCGCAACGAAGACGTGTACCGCTGCCACGTCGCCCTGAGCATCCCGACCGCGCCGAATTTCGGCTCCCTCAACCTGGCGGCGGCGGTGCAGCTGATCGCCTACGACTGGCGCCAGGCGCTCGGCGGTTTCGAGGCGCCGGCGGTGGTGGCCGAACGGCCGCAGGCCGACGCCCAGGCCCTGGCCGGCATGCTCGACCACCTGGAGCGCGCGCTGGTGGCGGTGGACTTTCTCGACCCCGAGGCGCCCAAGAAGCTCATGCCGCGCCTGAACCAGCTTTTCAACCGGGCTGCGCCCAGCGACGAGGAAATCCACATTCTTCGAGGTGTCGCCAAGGCCATGCTGCAGGCTGCCGAGAAGGCGAAGCGATAGACTGCCGGCTTATGTTCGACCGCCTCCGCTCCGACATCCAGTGCATTCTTGACCGCGACCCGGCTGCCCGCAGCACCTGGGAGGTGATCACCTGCTACCCCGGTCTGCACGCCGTCTGGCTGCACCGCCCGGCGCACTGGTGCTGGACCCATGGCTTCAAGTGGCTGGGGCGGTTCATCTCGAACATCTCGCGCTGGTTCACCGGCATCGAGATCCACCCGGGCGCCAAGCTGGGCGAGCGCGTGTTCTTCGATCACGCCATGGGCGTGGTGGTGGGCGAGACCGCCGAGATCGGCGACGGCTGCACGATCTACCAGGGCGTGACGCTGGGCGGCACCTCGCTCTACAAGGGCACCAAGCGCCACCCGACGTTGGGCCGCGACGTGGTGGTGAGCGCGGGCGCCAAGGTGCTGGGCGGTTTTGTCGTCGGCGACGGCGCCAAGATCGGCAGCAACGCGGTGGTGATCAAGCCGGTGCCTGCGGGCGCGACGGCGGTGGGCATTCCGGCCCGCATCATCCCGAGCAAGACGGGCGAGAGCGCCGACGTGACCGAGCAGGGCCAGAAGTTCCAGGCCTACGGCATCACGCAGGACGACGACCCGCTGTCGCAGGCCATGCGCGGCCTGATCGACAACGCTGCCGGGCAGGAGCACCAGATCGCGCTGCTCTGGCAGGCCATCGAGACCCTGGCCGAGGCGAAGAAGCGCGATTGCGTGCCGCAGGACGCGGCGCGCGAAGAGTGCTTCGAGGCTGAAAAGCTCAACCAGCTCGTCGGGAAGTGACGCGGAGCGCCGGGTGGCCGGCTCCGCTCATGTCCCCCGGCGGCCTGTGGCCGCCTCCTCCTTCACTTCGCTGCGCCGGCCACCCGGCGCTCCGCGTCACGCGTGGTGGTGCGCGGAAGGGCTTCGCTCAGTGGTGATGGCCGTGTGCGCCGTGCGCGTGGCCATGGGAGATCTCTTCGGCTGACGCCGCCTTGACGTCGATCACGTTCAGGGTGAACGTCAGGTCCTGGCCAGCCAGCGGGTGGTTGCCGTCGAGCAGCACGGTGTCGCCCTTGATCTTGGTGACGGTGAAGATCTGGCGGTTGCCCTGGTCGTCGCTGCCTTCGAGCTGGCCGCCCACCTTCACGCCCGGCGGGAAATCCTTCTTCGGGATGGAGGTCACGAGGCTTTCGTCGCGCTCGCCGAAGGCCAGGGCCGGCAGCAGCTTCACGGTGGTCTTGAAACCTTTTTCCTGGCCTTCCAGGGCCATCTCGACGCCCGGCAGCGTGTTGCCGTAGCCGCCGTGCAGGTAGGCGCGCGGCTCCTTGCCGTCTTCGAGCACTTTGCCCTTGGCGTCGACGGCGCGGAAGGTGAGGGTGACGATGGTGTCTTTGGTGATCTTCATGACGGGTCGCTGGAAAGGGTTAGCGGGCAGGGCGCACGGCGGACTTGGGGCGGAAGGCCTTGCAGACCTCGTCGTGCGTTTCGAGATAGGGGCCGCCGATCAGGTCGATGCAGTAGGGCACGGCGGCGAAGATGCCGTTGATGCGCTGCGTGCCGTCGGCGTTCTTCAGGCCTTCGAGGGTCTCGGCGATGGCCTTGGGCTGGCCGGGCAGATTGATGATCAGGCTCTGGCCACGCACCACCGCCACCTGGCGCGAGAGGATGGCCGTGGGCACGAAGGCCAGGCTGATCTGGCGCATCTGCTCGCCGAAGCCCGGCATTTCCTTGTGGGCCACGGCCAGTGTGGCCTCTGGCGTCACGTCGCGCAGCGCCGGGCCGGTGCCGCCGGTGGTGAGCACCAGCGAGCAGCCCGCGTCCACCAGTTCGATCAGCGTGGCGCTGATGCGCGCCTGTTCGTCCGGGATCAGGCGCGGCTCGAACGAGACGGGGTTCCTGAGCGCGCGGGTGAGCCAGTCCTGCAGCGCGGGCAGGCCCTTGTCTTCGTAGACGCCGGTGCTGGCGCGGTCGCTGATGGACACGATGCCGATGCGCACCGGGTCGGCGGGGGAAGCGGTGGTGGTGTCGCTCATGGCTGGTCTTCGTCGGCGGGTGCGCCGTCTTCGTCTTCGCCCTGGTTCAAGGTGGCCTTGACGATCTGGAAGATCTCGCGGTAGGCCTTGCCGTGGCGCACGGCTTCGCCCGGGCGCTCCTGGGACTGCGTGGCCTGCGCGTCCTTGCGCGCCTGTCGGATCAGCGCGCGCAGGTGCTGCACGTCCGCGCCGGCGTCCTGCTGCAGCCACTGGGTGAGCGCTTCGTCGTCGCCGATCAGGCGGTCGCGCCACTGTTCGGCCAGGTGCAGCGAGAGCGTGCCCTTGGCCGAACCCTTGCTCTGTTCATCGAGCGCGGCTTCCACCGAGGCGATGGTGTCCTCGTCCAGCGCGCGCATCAGCTTGCCGATGAACTGCATCTGGCGGCGGCGGCCCTCGAAGTTGGTGATGCGGCGGGCTTCGGCCACCGCGTCCAGCAGCTTCTCGGGCAGGTCGAGCTTCTGCGTCAGGTCGGTGCGCAGGGTGAGCAGGTTCTCGCCCAGCGCCTGGAGGCGGTCGCTCTCCCGTTTCAGGTCGGTCTTGCTCATTTCGGCGTCGCCCTTGAGCTCGCGCTTGAGCTCCAGGTCCAGCTCGCTGCCCAGGGCGACGAACTGGCCACGTACGAAATAGCCTTTGGTGGGTTTGCGGGACATGTGGATCGTTGAATAGGCCTTCTGC
>Ga0247823_10001433_pt1 | contig 19854 bp, 16 predicted proteins | sample 13C_PalmiticAcid_2_FD_192426 | JGI IMG/M metagenome (GOLD analysis project Ga0247823, IMG submission 192426) | Soil microbial communities from agricultural site in Penn Yan, New York, United States - 13C_PalmiticAcid_Day30 | ecosystem: Environmental > Terrestrial > Soil > Agricultural land... | reverse complement strand
CGACATCGCCCCCGGTCGCGGGCCATCTGGTCGCGCGTCTCCCACAGGGCGCGGATCGCGGCGAGGCCGCGGGCGGTGCGGACGCTGTGGATGCCCGACGTGCGCCGCCACGGTTCCTTGCGCGGCGGGGCGGGTGGGGCGGTGCGCAGGGCCTCGAACTCCTCCAGCGCCCAGTCGAGCTTGCCCTGGGCGGCCAGTTCGGCCTCCAGCGCGTCGCGCAGGGTGACGAGCAGCTCGACGTCGAGGGCGGCGTAGTTCAGCCAGTCCAGCGGCAGCGGCCTGCGGGACCAGTCGGCGGCGCCGTGGCCCTTCTCCAGGTGGTAGCCGAGAAGCAGTTCGACCAGCGTGCCGAGGGCGACGCGGTCGAAGCCCGCGAGCCTGCCCGCCAGCTCGGTGTCGAACAGCTTCTGGGGACGCAGGCCGAGGTCGGCCAGGCACGGCAGGTCCTGCGACGCGGCGTGCAGCACCCACTCTCCGGTGGAGAGGGCCTCGATCAGGGGGTCGACCTGGTCGTCGATGGCGACGGGGTCGACGAGGAAGGTGCCCGCGCCCTCACGGCGGATCTGTACGAGATAGGCGCGCTGCGAGTACCGGTAGCCGGATGCGCGCTCGGTGTCGACGGCGATGGGGCCGGTTCCGGCGGCGATGAGGTCCGCGGCGCGGCGCAGGGCGTCGGGGTCGGCCACGACGTCTGGGGTGCCATCGGCTGGCTCGGTGAGCAGCACCGGGACGGGAGGGTCAACGGCCGCCGAGCTGGGTCCTGGTCCGGGCATAGTCACGGCGCTTGACCCTACGGCACGACTGAACAAGATCGCGGTAGATCAGCAGCAGTCGTGTGGCTGGGCCATGCCCTGCCCGGCCACACGACTGCTGTTGTCTATCGGATGACGCCCGCTCGCATGGCGAGAGCCACCATTTGCGCCCGGTCGCCGGTGCCCAACTTCCGGCCGATCCGCGAGAGGTGAGACTTCACCGTGAGCGCCGAAAGGTTCAGCGCCTCGCCGATCTCCTTGTTGGACTGACCGTCCGCGACGAGCTGGAGCACCTCGACCTCGCGCGCCGAAAGCTCGCGCGGAGTGTTGTCGGTGCCCGGGACCCTGGTGCCCGTTGCGAGGACCGGGGCGACACTCGGGTCGGCGTAGACGCCACCCTCGAGCACCCTGCGGACCCCGTCGGTCACCACGACCGGCGATGCGGACTTCAGCAGGTAGGCCTGTGCGCCTGCCTGGAAGGCCGATCGTACGGCGTACGGGTCGTCGGACGAAGCCAGCACGACGATCCGCGGCCAACCATGGCTGCGGAGCTCCGTGACGAGCTCGATCCCACTGCCGTCCGGCAGACCCAAGTCGAGGATCGCCAGGTCACATGGCCCAGTGGCCTGTGCCCTAGCCCTCGCCTCGGCCACCGTGGCGGCCTCGTGCACTGTGCCCGCGCCCATCTGCGTGAGCCGAGCGGCTATCGCCTCCCTCAACAGCGGGTGGTCGTCAACCACCAGCACTGAGAACAACTCTTCCCGCGGGTGCGGGACCATGTTCGCAGGCAAACTGCCTGCTGGCGTGGTACGAACGGCCTGACCTAAGCCGACGGCAGCCACGTCACTACCTCCCTGGAGTCGGTCGTTGCCCCCCGACCGGCACTGGGACTTTCGACCAAACAGCCGCGCCGCCGTTGGACCGAAAGTGGTGTCGACAGGGGCAGCCTAGCCGCCCAAGCGGGTTAGCGGGACGATCAATCGGGTAAGTATCCGATCGGGTTGTCACTGAGGGGTGCTGTTGTCCCACGATCGGGTGACTCACCGAATGGTGACGTAACGGATGTGCTCAGTCACACGATGGAATGGAGTCACGGGTAGTGCACAACCCAGGTACCGACCGCGCGCGAGTGCTCCTGTCGGGCACGCCGCTGATAGACGGCCACAACGATCTCCCTTGGGCGCTGCGGGAGAAGTATGGCGCCGACCCCCGCAAGGTCATCAGCGCAGTGGACCTGGCGGTCGAGCAGCCCGACTTCCACACCGACCTGGTCAAACTCCGCCGCGGCGGGGTCGGCGGCCAGTTCTGGTCGGTCTACGTGCCCTGCCAGCTGACCGGCCACTCGGCGGTGACCGCCGTCATCGAGCAGATCGAGATGGTGCACGCCCTCGCCGCGCGCTACCCGGCCGACCTGGCCCTCGCCTACACCGCTGACCAGGCCGAATCCGCTTTCGCGAGCGGTCGGGTCGCCTCGCTGCTCGGTGCTGAGGGCGGCCACTGCATCGCCGAGTCGATCGGTGTCCTGCGGTCCCTGTACCGCCTGGGTGTGCGCTACATGACACTCACGCACAACGACAACGTGCCATGGGCGGATTCGGCCACCGACGTGCCGAACGCGGGCGGCCTGTCGGACTTCGGCCGCGAGGTCGTCGCCGAGATGAACCGTCTCGGCATGCTCGTCGACCTCTCCCACGTCGCCGCGACGACGATGCGCGACGCGCTCGACGTGAGCGAAGCGCCGGTCATCTTCAGCCACTCGTCCTGCCACGCGGTCACCAACCACCCCCGGAACGTGCCCGATGACGTGCTGAAACGTCTCCCGGACAACGGCGGCGTGCTGATGGTGACCTTCGTGCCGAGGTTCATCTCGCCCGCTATCGCGGCCTGGGACGACCGAATGGCCGACGCGATGGCCGCCGTGGGGGAGAAGCACGCCGACCTCGCCGCGCGCGAGCGGTTCTTCGAGACCTGGGAGGGCCGACACGAACAGCCCGAGGCCACATTGGCCGAGGTCGTCGCGCACTTCGAGTACGCGCGGGAGGTGGTCGGCGTCGATCACATCGGCGTCGGTGGCGACTACGACGGCTGCGCGCTGCTGCCCAACGGGCTGGAGAACGTCGGGACCTACCCCAACCTGTTCGGGGCACTGCTCGACGCGGGCTGGAGCGAGGACGACTGCGCGAAGGTTGCTGGCCGTAACGTCCTGCGGGCCTTGCGTTCGGCCGAACGGGTGGCAACCGAGCGTGCATAACTGGCAAAAGGTAAAAAGTCCTTCGCCTTCTGCCGGATTTCGATCATGTCGTGGGCTCGTCGGACGTATGCCCTCGGCCAGTCGTCCCCAATCCGGTGAATGGCAACTGGTAATCCCTTAAATCTGTGGAACCTGTGGTTAGCGTCACGCTGCCGGCTCCAGGCATGCGGGCTGGCGGACCTTGGGAGGAGTCGGGCGTGAGCTCAGCTGCAAGACGAATTCCGGCATGGAAACTCGCCGCCGCCGTAGGACTGAGCGGGGCTGTGGTCGGGGGACTCACCGCGTCGACCGCGGTGGCGGAGGACAGCGTTCTGCACAGTGACAGGAACGTCGCCCGCTCGTGTTTCGCCAAGCTGCTGCCGGGCGGCACCACTGGGACCGACCGCCGAGCGGTGACCTCGACGGTCGACGGCCTCATCCAGGCCAGGCTCACGCCGCGGGGCGGCGACGTGGGCGACTGGGACATCGCGGTGTTCGACAAGGCGACCGGGAACGTGGTCGCCGCCTCCGCGGCGCTGCGCAGCGCCGAGCTCGCCGAGAGCTTCGTGACCAAGGGTCAGGAACTGGTCATCCAGGCCTGCCGCTACGCCGGGTCCGCACGCGCGGTCACCCTGGGCGTCGACTTCCTGGCCATCAACGCGCAGGGTGCGCCCACCACGGTGCAGCGCGCCGAGATCGTCCGCGTCGAGACCCCGAACAAGCAGGCCAAGGACCGGCTGTTCGCCTTGGGCCTCGACGTGACCGAGAAGGCCGACGCGACCAGCGTCGAGGTCGTCCTCGCGGGCGACGCCGACCGGGAGACCCTGCGTCAGAGCGGGATGAAGTCGACCGTCGTGCAGGCCGATCTCTCGGCCCGGTCGATCGCCAACGCCAAGACCGACCAGAAGTACGCGGCGAGCGCGGCGGGGTCGGTACTGCCGTCGGGCCGCACGTCGTACCGACACCTGTACGACTACAACTTCGAGATCAAGGAACTGGCCAGGGCCAACCCCGGCCTGGTCAAGGCGTTCACCCTGCCCGAGTCGACCTGGGAGGGCCGCGAGGTCGTCGGCGTCGAGATCGCCAAGGACGTCGACAACATCAAGGACGGCAAGGCCGTCAACTTCACCATGGGCATCCACCACGCGCGCGAATGGCCCGCGGGTGAGCACGCCATGGAGTGGGCCTACGAGCTCGTCAAGGGCTACAAGGCGGGCGGCGAGCTGCGGTCGCTGGTGTCCAAGACCCGCAACATCGTGGTGCCGATCGTGAACCCGGACGGTTTCTCGATCTCCCGCGAGGCCGAGCCCAAGGGCGACTTCTCCCGGTTCGACTACGAGATGAAGCGCAAGAACTGCAACGTCAACGACTCGCCGGAGGCCTTCCGCACCGGCGTGTGCAAGGCGAACCCGGCGGGCCGCCTGCGCGGCACCGACCCCAACCGCAACTACGCGGGCTTCTGGGGCGGCGCGGGCGCGTCGACGGCGTGGAGCAGTGACACCTTCCGTGGCTCCGGCCCGTTCTCCGAGCCCGAGACCCGCAACATCCGCTCGATCGTGTCCAACCGTCAGGTCACCAACCTGATCACGCTGCACACATACTCGAACCTGGTGCTGCGCGTCCCCGGTGTGGCCGACGTCCGGCCGCCGCTCGACGAGCCCGCGTACAAGGCGCTCGGCGACAAGATGGCCTCCCGCAACGGCTACACGAGCCAGCCGTCGTGGGCGCTCTACGACACCACCGGGTCCACTGAGGACTGGTCGTACTTCGCCACCGGTGGCTGGGGCTTCACCTTCGAGGTCGGCCCCAACGAGTTCCACCCGCCGTACGAGGAAGGTGTCGTCGCCGAGTACGCGGGCCTGGCACCGGCCGCGGGCGCTGGCAAGGGCGGCAACCGCCAGGCGTTCATCGACATGCTGAACAACGCCGCGGACCCGGCGGCCCACTCGACGCTGGTCGGTTCGGCGCCGAAGGGCTACCAGCTGCAGCTGCGCAAGGCGTTCCAGACGCCGACCTCCCCGGTGATCCAGCCGGACGGCAGCGTGACGGACCCGATCTTCGTGTCCGACGTGCTCAAGTCCGACCTGGCCGTCACCGACGGGCGGTTCAGCTGGGCGGTCAACCCGTCGACGCGCCCCTACGTCGCGGGCCGCTACGGCCGCGACCCGCAGGGCCCGGCGCAGGCATCGATCGCGTTGGACAACCCGGCCGGTGTCCCGGCCGAGAACACCAACTTCCCGGCCGACATGACCGGCGAGGTCATCCCGTTCCACGTCGACGGGATGCCCGCGGTCGACAACGGCAAGATGCAGGTCAGCGTCCAGTGGAACACCCCGGACACCGACTGGGACCTGTACATCTTCGACGCGGCGGGCAACCTGGTGAGCTCGTCGGCCAACGGTGGCACCACCACGGAGAAGGCCGTGCTGTTCGACCCGCCCGCGGGCGACTACACCGCGGTGATGGTCAACTACAGCCAGGCCGACCCGGCGGCGACCGACGACTGGTCGAACCTGAAGGTCGACTTCCTGTCGCCGCTGCCGACGACCTACGGTCCGAAGGAGCCCTACACGCTGACCTGCAGTGACAAGCGTGGAAAGCTCGTCGGGCTCGCGGAGATCTACGTCGAGCGCGGCCAGACCGTGGATGTCGGCGATGTCTGCGTCCGTTCGGCCGTCGCGGCCAAGGAGCGCAAGAACTAAAGCTCCACAACGAGAGCGGCGGCGGGCACCCAACGGTGCTCGCCGCCGATCTCTTTGCACAGGCGCACGTCCGATTTGCGCCGAAGATCGCACTTCAACCCGGCGATCCGGACAATTCCCTTACCAGGGAACAACATTACGTTGTATACAAGCGTGTTCACGGTGAGGCTTCTCGCAGCCCGGGGCGTTCCGGGCGTCGAGAGAGGAACACCCGATGAGAACACGAGCGCTTCCTGCCGCGCTCACGCTCGCGGTCGGACTGGTTGGCGTGGCGTTCGCCGCGTCACCCGCCCAGGCTGCCGCGTGCGGTGACCAGATCGTCGTCAACGGCGGATTCGAGAGCGGAACCAGTCCCTGGACCGCAACCGCGGGCGTCGTCATCGCGGGCACCACCGCCCAGCCGACGCACGGCGGCACCCAGCTCGCCCGACTCGGCGGCAAGGGCACCACCCACACCGACACGCTCTCGCAGACGCTGACCCTGCCCGCGGGCTGCACCTCGGCGACACTGTCCTACTGGCTGCACATCGACACCAAAGAGACCACGACGTCGACGCAGTACGACAAGCTGGCCGTGCAGATCGGCACGACCACGCTGGCGAGCTACTCGAACCTGAACAAGGCGACCGGCTACCAGCAGCGCACCGTCGACGTGTCGGCGTACAGCGGGCAGACCGTCACCCTGAAGTTCACCGGCACCGAGGACTACAGCCTGGTGACCAACTTCGTCCTCGACGACATCACGCTGACCACCGCGGGCGTCTCGCAGAACCCGACGGTCACCAACCCCGGCAACCGCACCGGCACCGCAGGCCAGGCCACCAGCCTGCAGATCCAGGCCAGTGACCCGCAGAACGACCCGCTGACCTACAGCGCCACCGGGATGCCCGCCGGGCTGTCGATCAACGCGTCCACCGGCCTCATCTCCGGCACACCGACGACCGCGGGCACCTCGAACGTCACCGTGACCGCGACCGACACCGGCGGCCACACCGGCTCGGCGGCCTTCACCTGGACGATCGGCACCGGTTCGGCCGACCCGACCCGGACCCCGGTCAACCCGGCGTACACGGTCTCGCTGACCTCGAACGCGGCCGGTGACATCTGGAACGGCCACCAGAAGGTGAGCTTCACCAACGCGTCGCCGACCGCGCTGCCCGAGGTCTACCTGCGCCTCTGGGACAACTACCACGGCACCTGTCCGTCGAACACGCCGATCACCGTCACCAACGTGACCGGCGGGACCCCGAGCGCGCTGTCGGTGAACTGCACCGCGCTCAAGATCACGCTGCCGACCCCGCTGGCGCAGAACCAGTCCGGCACGGTCGAGTTCGACCTTCGCATCGTGGTGCCCAGCGGAGCCGACCGGTTCGGCCACGACGGCGCGTTCAACTTCATCGGCAACGCGCTGCCGGTGCTCGCCGTCCGCGACGGCGCGGGCTGGCACCTCGACCCGTACACCAACAACGGCGAGTCGTTCTACTCGCTGATCAGCGACTTCGATGTCACCTTGACCCACCCGACTTCGCTGCTCACGCCTGCCACCGGCACCTCGACCGAGACGGTCTCCGGCTCGAACACGATCACCCACGCCACCGCGGCGAAGGTCCGTGACTTCGCCTGGGCCGCGGGACCGTTCCGCAAGCTCAGCGGCACCTCGCCGAAGGGCGTCGCGGTGAACGTGTACTCGGTCAGCGCGATCAGCACGGCCGACTCGAACAGCATGTTCGCCCTGGCCAAGGACAGCGTCGACGCGCACTCCGGCCGCTTCGGCGACTACCCGTACGGCGAGCTGGACGCCATCATCGACAACAACTTCTGGTTCGGCGGCATGGAGTACCCGGGTTTCGTGCTCGACCTGGTCTCCAACGTCGCGCTGCCGCACGAGATCGCCCACCAGTGGTTCTACGGCATCGTCGGTGACGACCAGTACGCCTCGCCGTGGCTGGACGAGAGCTTCACCGACTACGCGACGGACCTGTACCGGGGCGTCACCGGCTCGGGCTGCGGCATCACCTGGGCGTCGAGCGCGGAGAAGCTGAGCAACTCCATGGCGTACTGGGACACGCACAGCAGCCGCTACGGCACCGTGGTCTACAACTACGGCAAGTGCACCCTGCACGACCTGCGCCGCAAGATCGGTGACACGGCCATGGCGAACCTGCTCAAGGGCTACGCGCAGTCGCACTGGTACGGCGTGTCGACGACCGCGGAGTTCAAGGCAGCGGCCCAGGCCGCGGCCGGGTCGACCGACCTGACCCAGTTCTGGATCGACCACCGCGTCGAAGGCTGACGAGAGAGATGACGACGGCGGCGGGCATTTGTGGGTGCCCGCCGCCGTCGCCGTTCATGATCAGCTGTGGCCCGGCCACTGCTGCTGGCCAGGGTGCTGCGGCTGCGGCACCGGGCCGGAGTGCTGCCCCGCGTATGGGGCCGCCTGCTGCGGCGCCTGGCGCGGCGGCTCGGCGCCTGCGGGCCGAAACGCCATCGCGCCGAGGGAGGCGCCCATGGTCATGAACGCGCAGGTGATGGCGCAGGCGATGGCCGCGGCGATCTCGACGGGTTTTACGTCGTAGCGGCCGCCGAGGTAGGCGACCGTGATTACGGCGGCGATGCCGCCGATGAAGCTCAGTACGGCCAGTGCGGCGAAGACTTTGCGCATGGACCCGCAGTCTAGGTGGACCATTCACCGGGTGTGCCCGTTATCCGGACAACTGCCCGCGCGGCGAGTGGGACTTGGCCGGAGCGAGGCCCGCCGGGATGTCCCCGACGGGCCTCGCCCGGTCGATCAGCCCCAGACGCTGGAGTAGTTGTACTGGCGGTGGTAGAGCGGCGTCCACAGCGACGGGTACGGCTCGGCGACCGCCGGGCAGGTGCGCAGCACGACAGGAGAGCGCCTGCCGGTCTCGACGAGGCACTTGCCCGACCACGCCTCGACGATGTCGTAGTGGCCGTTACCGCGGGCGACCCACCGGAAGTGCTGGCCGAAGCCAAGGAGGCAGGACTGCGTCACGATCGGCGTCTCGTCGGCGAACGAGCTGTTCTGCGGGCCGAGGCACCAGCGGCCGAGCGTGCCGATCCCGAAGGTGTCCACCCCGGTGCGGGTGAAGTAGAACCGCTGGTGCAGCTTCCCGTTGCAGTCGAAGCGCTGGATGATCGCGCCTTCGCTGGTCGAGGCGGCGCGCACGTCGAGGCACTGCCACGAGTAGGAGGCCCGCACCTCGTGGATGGCGGCGTCGCGCAAGTCGGTGGTGTAGGCGACGTTGGGGTTTTCGTCGGCGGTGGCCGATCCGGCGGCGCCGATGAGCCCGAACAGGGCCATCAGCAGCGCGATGATCGCGCGGGGAGCGGTGCGGGACACGGATGTCCTTTCCTTGTCGCTGAAGGGAACGCCGGTCTGGCCCGGCGTCGCAACGCTAGATCGACTTCGGGCCCGTGCCGTCTCAACGAAGTCTCAAACCACAGACTTTTGGTCAATGCGCGCCAGCCTTAAGGCTGATGTGCGTGGACGCCCATTCGGTTTGGATCACCGGATGTGAGAGAGCGGATAGCGGCCGGACTGGCCGACAGCGGTGTGGTCAACCTGGTTGGGCCATTGGGTTCCGGGAAGACCGCGCTCGCGGCGACCGTCGAGGTCGGCGGGCTTGTCGTGCTCGACGGCGTCGACAGCCCGCGACGGCGGGCCGAGGCGCTGCGCGCGGTCGGGCATGGCTCAGTGTTGGTGGTGTCCCGGCGGCCGCTGTGCGCGCTTCCCGAATGGTCAGGGATCACCACCTTCACGATGGCACCGCTGCCCGATGCCGAGGTCACCGCCCAGCTGCCGCCACGGGTGCGGCCGCTCGCCTGCCGACTCGCCGCAGGCAACCCGTTCGTCGCCGCCGCGGTCGGTCGCGCGGTGCTCGCGGGCGTGCGGCTAGACCAACCAGGCGCGGTGGCCGACCACGTGGCCACCGAATTGCGCGACCGCCTGCTGGTGGAACTGCCGAGCCGACGCCATTGGCGGGCGCTGCGCGCGCTCGCGGTCGCCGCGGGAGCCGACGAGAAGCTGGTCGCCGCGGGCGTGCTCGACGCGTTGGCCGAGGTGAGCGTGGTCGAGCGGACCGGGCTGGGTCTCACCGTGGCGGAGCCCTTCCGAGCCGTGCTCGAACTGGCATACCGGTGGCGGAACGAGGTATCGCACGACGGGTACCGTGCCCGCGTCGTCCGCCACCGGATGCGCCAGCTGGACCTCGCACGCACCCCGGAGCGCCGAGCCGAGATCGTCGGCGCGTCGATGCACCTGATCGACAACCCGGTCGTGCAGGAGACACTCGGCGTGCCGGGGACAACGGGCCGCCTGGTTCGGCAGGCCGGACCCGCCGACGCCGACGTCATCGGCGGCATCGTGCGTGCCTGGTCGATCGCCAACGGGTTCGACCGCCGCCGGGTGGATCGGTTCGCCCACCCATGGATCGCCGACGACATCACCGGGTTCCACCTGGTGTGCCGGGACGGCGAACCGGTCGGGGTCGCCCGGATGCCGCTGGTCGCCGACGGCACCGTCGACGGGATCGCTCCCCTACTGGAGAAGCACACCGACACCGCGGCCGACGGCGCGACGCTGTTCCTCGGGATGGCCCAGTGCGACGACCCGGTGTCCCGCGGCGTGCTGTTCCGCCACATCCTCGGCACCGCCGTCCGCCACGGCACGCTGATGGTGTCGACATCGACCCCGGACTACCAGCGGCTGCTGGACGGCCTTGGCTTCGACCTGCGCGGCACCATCGGCGATGACATCTGGCAATGCGGCGCCCCACCCAAGGTCTACCGCAACGACTTCACCGCGCCGGGCTTGGCGACGTGGCTGGCCCGCGCCGTCGGCGGCGGGCCGGGGCTCAGCCCCGATCTCGTGGTCAGGGCGCTGCGCGCGGTCAACGACCTCGACGCACTCGCCGCGCTGCCCATCGGCGGGCGCGGTCCCGAGGAACTGCGCGACTGGCTGCGCGCCGCGGTGTGGGAACTGGCCGCGTCCGACCGGGCGGTCACCGCGGAGGCCGGTGCCGCGCTCGCCGCCTACTACCTCGGGCGCACTCGGTCACATGTCCGCGTGGCCAGTGACCTGCACCTGAGTCGGGCGACCTACTTCCGCAGGCTCAGCCACGGCGTCGAAGCCATCGCCGCCCTCTCGGCACGGCCCCGAGCCGGGGTCATCGGGCCTTCGTGAAGTGGAGTTCGTCGGTCAAGGTGCCGTCGCGGCGGGTCCAGCTCGCGGTCGTTCGCTCGCGCAGCCGGAAGCCCGCCCGCTCGAACAGGGCCGCGCTGCGGGTGTTGTCCACGTCGCAGATCGCGTCGACGCGGGTGATCGGCGGGGTGGCGAGCAGCGCGTCGGCCATCGCGGTGACGGCGGCGGTGGCCAGGCCGCGCCCGTGGCGGCCGGGGACCAGGGTGATGCCCAGTTCCACGACGTCCGAGTCCTGCCTGAGGACGTAGAGGTCGCCCGCCAGCGGGCCGCCGAGGTGTTCGCGGATCGCGAGTTGCAGGCCGGTGCCGACCTCGAACGTCGGCTCGCCCGTCGAGCCGATGAAGTCCAGCGCGTCCGCGGGTGACAGCGGGTATGGCCAGCTCTGGAACCGGGCGTTGTCCGGGTCGGAATGCGACACCGACAGCGCGTCGGCGTCGGCGAGGACCAACTGGTCGATCACCACGCCCATGGCGACGACCGGCAGCATCAGCTGCCGTTGCGCTGGCTGAACAGGGTGATGCCGACCGGCGGCAGACCGACGACGCTGGCCATCAGGTCGCAGAACGCCTCGCCGTGCGGACGCAGGTCGGCCGTGCGCGGGGTCCACGACGCGCGCAGCTCCAGGTCGTCGACCCTGGCCGGGCCGACGATGTCGCCGAACCTGGCCGACGAGGTGTCGGTGACCGTGCCGCCCAGCGCGGTGAAGTCGGCGTTCGACGCGGCCAGCGCGTCAGTCAGCCATGACCAGCCGACCGTGGGCAGCAGCGGGTCGTCGGCCAGCTCGGCGTCGAGTTCGGCGCGGACGTAGGCGACCACGCGCAGCACCCCGTCCCACGCCTCTTGGCCCTCCGGGTCGTGCAGGAGGATGAGTCTGCCGGTGGCCGCCACGTCGGCCGGGCCCACGGCCTCGGCGGACAGGGCGAAGGCCCACGGGGCCAGCCGCTGCGGCGGGCGAACCTCGGCGAGCTGCAGCTCCGGTCGAGGTCGCAGCGACTTCAACGCCTCGACAGCCAGTCTGAACAGCTCAGGCGCAGACGACGGTCCGGTCACGATTGGTCACTGTAGGACCACCCGAGCTAGTGAGTGGGTAGGGCGCGCCGAGCATTCGTGGCTCGATCACGCCACCGACAGTGTGAGCCCGGCCGCTTCGGCTCCCGCTCGTCCAGGGGGAGACCACGACGTGGGACGATGTCGGCGCGATGACTGACACCAACACGGCCCTTCAGGCGCGCGCCGCCCGACGGAGTCTGCCCGAGTCCCCGTTCCTCGCCGCCGCCCGTGGTGAGCGGCCCACACGGGTCCCCGTCTGGTTCATGCGCCAGGCGGGCCGCTCGCTGCCGGAGTACCGCGCCCTGCGCGCGGGCACCAGGATGCTGGCGGCCTGCTTCGACCCGGACCTGGTCTGCGAGATCACCATGCAGCCCGTCCGCAGGCACGGCGTCGACGCGGCGATCCTGTTCAGCGACATCGTCGTCCCGCTGGTCGCCGCCGGGGTCGACCTCGACATCGTGGCCGGTACCGGCCCGGTCGTGGCCCAGCCGATCCGCACGGCCGACGCCGTCGCCGCGTTGCCGACCCTCGACGCCGCGCAGGTCGCCCCGGTCGCCGACGCGGTCCGGCTGCTCACCAGGGAACTGGGTGAGACCGCGCTGATCGGCTTCGCCGGTGCCCCGTTCACCCTCGCGTCCTACCTGGTCGAGGGCGGTCCCAGCCGCAACCACGAGCGCACCAAGGCGCTCATGCACGGCGAGCCGCAGACCTGGCACGCATTGCTCGACCGGCTGGCCGACATCGCGCTGACGTTCCTGCGCGCCCAGCTCGCCGCCGGGGTCGACGCCGTGCAGCTGTTCGACTCGTGGGCGGGCGCGCTGTCACTGCGCGACTACCGTGAGTTCGTCCTGCCGCACTCGACCAAGGTCCTCAACGGCCTGGCCGACGCGGGCGTCCCCCGGATCCACTTCGGCGTCGGCACCGGGCACCTGCTCGGCGCGATGCGCGAGGCGGGCGCCGACGTCGTCGGCGTCGACTGGCGCACCCCGCTCGACGCCGCGGTCGAGCGCGTCGCCGCGGCGCCCGGCGAGTACGCCACCGGCCCGGTCGTGCAGGGCAACCTGGACCCGGCGGTCCTGTTCGCGGGCGAGGACGTCGTCCGCGCCGAAGTCGACCGGATCCTTGCCGAGGGCCGCGCGGCGCAGGGGCACATCTTCAACCTCGGCCACGGCGTCCTCCCGGAGACCGACCCTGACATGATCACCCGAGTCGTCGAGATGGTCCACGGAGGGTGAGCCCGATGCGGGTGGCGATCGTTGGCGGGGGAATCTCCGGTCTGGCCGCCGCCCACCGGCTGCGGGCACTTCTCGGCCCGGACGCGGCCATCACCGTGATCGAGCAGACCGACCGCCTCGGCGGGCTGCTGCGCACCGTCGACTTCGCGGGCATCCGCTACGACGTCGGCGCCGAGGCCTACCTGACCGGCAGGCCCGAGGTGACCGGCCTGGTCGCCGAGGTCGGCATCGATGTCGTCCACCCGACCGGCGCGCGGTCGACGGTCCGCGCGGGCGGGGAGTCCCGCAACATCCCCGGCGGCACGTTCCTCGGTGTGCCCGCCAGCGCTGCCACGGTCGCCGACCTGCTTTCGGAAGACGGGCTTCGTCGAGTCGAGGCCGAGGCGGGTCTGCCCGCGCTCCGGCTGGAGGGGGCCGACGTCGGCCTCGGACGGCTGATCCGCTCCCGCTTCGGCGACGAACTGCCCGACCGGCTCATCGATCCGCTGCTCGGCGGCGTCTACGCGGGCGGGGTCGACAGCCTCGGCCTGCGCGCCACGCTCCCGCAGTTGGCCACCGCGCTCGACGGCGGCGCCACCTCGCTGACCGCGGCCGCGGCGACCGTGGTCGGAAAACCCAGTGGTGGCCCGGTTTTCTCCACTGTCCCCAGTGGACTGAGCACTTTGGTCGACCGGCTCGCCCGCGACGCCGACGTGCGGCTGGGCGCCCCGGTCCGGCTGATCGAGCGCACCGCGTCCGGCTGGCGGCTCACCCTCGGTGCCGCCGCTGCCGCGCACGCCCCGGCCGACCCGGTGATCGAGGCCGACGCCGTCGTGCTCGCCGTGCCCGCCGCCGCGGCCCGCAAGCTGCTCGACGGCGTGGTCGCCGTCGCGGCCGAGGCGTATGGCCGGATCGAGACCGCGTCCGTCGGCGTCGTCGCGCTCGCGCTGCCACCGGGCACCGAGCTGCCCGGCGCGTCCGGCGTCCTGATCGGCGCCACCGAGCGCCGCTCCGACGGCAAACCCTTCGCGGTCAAGGCGTTCACGTACTCGGCCACCAAATGGGCGCACCTCAGCGGCGTCATTCGAGGGTCCGTCGGGCGCTTCGGTGACCCGGGGGCCCTGCGGGCCGACGACGACGAGATCGTCCGGCTGGTCCGCGACGACCTGGCCGAGTTGACCGGCATCACCGCGACCCCGGCCGAGACGCTGGTCACCCGCTGGGGCGGCGGGCTGCCGCAGTACGGGGTCGGGCACGTCGACCTGGTCCGCCGGATCGAGGAGGCCGTCGCGGCCGAACCGGGCCTGGCCGTCGCGGGCGCGTCGCTGCACGGCGTCGGCGTCCCGGCCTGCGTCGGCACCGGCGAGGCGGCCGCTCGACGTGTCGCCGCCCACCTGCACACCCTGGTCGCCAAGTGAGACGATGGACGGTATGGCCCGCCTGAACTACAGCGAACTCAACGACACCATCCGCTACACCATGTGGTCGGTGTTCCGGATCGAGCCCGGCCGCCTGCCAGAGGACCGCGGCCCGGCCGCGACCGAGGCCAGTGACTACCTCGATGCCCTGTCGGGCAAGGGAGTCGAGGTGCGCGGGGTCTACGACGTCGCGGGCCTGCGCGCCGACGCCGACTACATGATCTGGTGGCACGCCGAGGAGATCGAGCAGGTCCAGGCCGCCTACACCGGCTTCCGCCGCACCGCCGTCGGCCGCGCGTCCACCCCGGTCTGGAGCCAGGTCGCGCTGCACCGGCCCGCTGAGTTCAACCGCAGCCACATCCCCGCGTTCCTGGCGGGGGAGGAGCCGCGCAAGTACGTGTGCGTGTACCCGTTCGTGCGCTCCTACGACTGGTACCTGCTGCCCGACGACCAGCGTCGCAAGATGCTCGCCGACCACGGCATGGCCGCCCGCGACTACCCGGACGTGCGCGCCAACACCGTCGCCTCGTTCGCACTGGGCGACTACGAGTGGATGCTGGCCTTCGAAGCCGACGAACTGCACCGGATCGTCGACCTGATGCACCACATGCGCAAGACCGAGGCCCGCCTGCACGTGCGCGAGGAGATCCCGTTCTACACCGGTACCCGGGTCCCGGCCGCCGAGCTCGTCGCCAACCTGCCTTGACGCTCGTCCCCGGCCCGTACCGGATCACCCACGCGGCGACGTGGTCTGTCGAACAGGCCACGCCGCACTGCACGTGACTTCCCCGGCTATGCCGTTTCACTACACGCCGACAGGCCGCTTGATGCTCCTGAATCGCCGGTACTCGCGCGAGCAGATCTGTTGGAAGTGGACCCGATGTCGGTATGACGACCGCCTAAACCGGGCTGCTCGAACCGATCCGCAATGCCTTCGCCAAGGTCAACGGCGTGAAGCCCGCGCTGTTCAGCGCGAACTCCGAGGGCGCCTGCCCCAACCGCAACGGCGCGGGTGTGCGCCCGCCGACCTGGTGGCCGATCGCTCCACTCTGGCCGGTCAGCACTTTGCCGACTACGAGGGCGCCTGACCACGGCTGAACGCGGCTCCGGACCAGCCCCGGGGCCGCGTTTTCGCATCAAAAAACGCGAATGTCGCTCTGCGTGATCGACTTCTTCACAGCCACACTCCGTAATACGGGAATACTTGGCTACTAGTATCCAGTTGTTATTGATCCTTTTGGCACGCAAGATCTAGGCACCGGCCGATGTGAGCGGCCGGAACTTGTCCCTGCACCCTGTGTTCGGCCATCCCTGCGAGCGTCAACTGTGGCCGGACGCGGAAAGGATCTTTCGTGCGAGATCTCACCCTCCGTCGCGCCTTCGCCATGGCAGTGGGCGCCGCGATTTCCCTGGCCGCCTTCGCGGGCAACGCCACGGCCGACCCGACACCGCCGCCCACCGACATGTCCCCCCAGGTGGTGGGCGGTTCCACCGCCGCCAAGGGCGAGTTCCCCTGGATGGTGCGCCTGTCGATGGGCTGTGGCGGCGCGATGTACAGCCCGCAGCTCGTGTTGACGGCTGCCCACTGTGTCGGCTCGACCGGCGCCAACACCGGCATCACCGCCACGTACGGTGTCGTCGACCTGCAAGACTCGACGGCCATCAAGCGCAAGTCGAGCTATGTGTACCGGAACCCCGGCTACGGCACCTCGACCGGTGGCGACTGGGCGCTGATCAAGCTGGACGCCCCGATCACCGGGGCGGCGACGCTGCGGATCACCACAACCAAGGCCTACGACACCGGCGTCTTCACGGTCGCGGGCTGGGGCGCCACGTCCCAGGGCGGCTCGGGCTCGCGCTACCTGCTCAAGGCTCAGGTGCCGTTCGTGGACGACGTCACGTGCAAGAACGCGGGGTCGTACTACTCGCGCCTGATCCCCGCCGCCGAGCTGTGCGCCGGTTACATGGCCAGCGGCGGGGTCGACACCTGCCAGGGCGACTCCGGTGGCCCGATGTTCCGCCGCGACAGCGCCAACGCGTGGATCCAGGTCGGCATCGTCAGCCACGGTTACGGCTGCGCGCAGCCCAGCTCCCCTGGTGTCTACACCGAGGTGAGCACCTTCGCCGCCGACATCGCCAGGAAGGCCACCGAGCTCGGTGGGGGCACCACGCCGCCGCCGACCGGACAGGTCTTCGAGAACACCGGCAACGTCGCCATCCCTGACCATGGCGCCGCGGTGACCAGCTCGATCGCCGTCTCCGGGAGGACCGGGAACGCCCCGGCCACGCTGAAGGTGGGCGTCGACATCAAGCACACCTACCGCGGTGACCTGGTGATCGACCTCGTCGCGCCAGACGGCTCCGGCTACCGGCTGCAGAACACCTCCGGTGACTCGGCCGACAACGTGATCACCACCTACACCGTCAACGCCTCGACCGAGGTCGCCAACGGCACCTGGAAGCTGCGGGTGCAGGACGTCGTCTCGGCTGACACGGGCTTCATCGACTCCTGGAAGCTGACCTTCTAGTCATCGACCGCGGCGGGGCATGGCGCGTGCGCCATGCCCCGCTGTTCTCACCGAACTGAATCGGCGATCCGGCGTCGTGGTGGTGAGCTACTTCAGTTTGAAGGCGCGCACGATCGTCTGCTCGACCGTCCCGCCACGACCGTCAGCCGCCTTCGCCCGCAACGACACCGATTTGGCGCCCGCGGGGTGGAACAGCAGCACGACGGACCCGGCGACATTCGCCCCGCGCCACGTCTTGCCCTCGTCGTAGGACACGTCGACCGACAGCCCACGTGGGACCACGACCGACCCGTCCTCCAACTGCATGGACACCGGCACGACGAACGCCCGCCCGGCCGGGGCGCTGTTCGACTTGTCGACGTCGGTGGTGAGGCGGTAGCGGCCGCGTTCGGCGGGCACGTCGAACACGCCGTAGCCCGCGCCTTCCGTTTCGCCGATCTTCACGCCGTCGCGGTAGAGCACGGTCGACGCCGATTCGGTGACGGTGTTGCCCGCGTTGCCGCCGCCGTCGCCGAACACGCTGATGTTGACGCCGACGGTGTTCTCGTACCGGAAGGTCGACGGGAAGCCGATGTCCGGCAGCGCCGGGCCGTAGATCCCGACGTTCATCCCTAGAATTCAAGCACCCATGTAATCGAAGCTAATGATCAACAGGGTCCGGCGCAAGGAAGATGATCTTGACGCCGGACGTTCACCCGAATGAGCCCGGATCGTTCGCGCGCGCTAGTCCGTTCGGGGATAGCGTGGCAGCCCCGATCCCGAGTTCTCCGGAGGTTCTGACATGGTCAGCCGCAACACCCCATGGCCCGCGGGCACGCCGTGCTGGGTCGACCTTGGCACCGACGTCGAGAAGGCGGCGACCTTCTACACCGGCCTCTTCGGCTGGGACGTCCAGGTCGGCGGCGAAGAGGTCGGCGGCTACGGGCAGGCTTTCCTTGACGGCAAGGTGATCGCGGGCCTCGGCCCGCTGCAGGACGGCGACCCCACCGCGTGGACGACCTACATCGCCTCCACCGACCTTGAGGCCGACGCCGCGAAGGTCAAGGAAGCGGGCGGCCAGGTCGTCGTCGAGCCCATGGATGTCATGGAGTTCGGCAAGATGTTCATCGCCGTCGACCCGACCGGCGCGCAGTTCGCCGTGTGGGAGGCGGGCACGCACAGTGGCGTGCAGCTGGCCAACGAGCCGGGCGCGCTCACCTGGAACGAGCACTTCAGCGGCGACCTTGAGGCCGCGAAAGCCTTCTACGCCAAGGTGTTCGGCTACTTCTATGAGGAAGTCGGCGGCCCGATGGACTATGTCACCTTCTCGCTCACCGAGGGCGGCGACGCGGTCGGCGGCATGGGTGCCACCGGTGGCGCCGGGTCGTGGGGGACGTACTTCAACGTCGCCGACGCCGACGCCTCCGTCGCCAAGGTCGAGGAGCTCGGCGGCAAGGTCATCGACGCGCCGGAGTCCACCCCGTTCGGCCGGATGGCCACCGTCGCCGACGACCAGGGTGCGATCTTCAAGCTGATCACCAACGCGCCCGCGCAGTAGCGCGGTCCGGGACAGACGTCGCCGGGTGGTGCCGATGCGCGTCGGCGCCACCCGGCGGTCCGACCACCGGCGGCGCCGGTTGCCCCGGTCGGGGTCTGGTGTGGGTCAGCCGCGGCGCCACCAGCGGCGCCTCGGCGCGGCCAACATTCCTTTGGCGGTCGCCCACTCCTGGAATTGTGCGGCATCGTCGCGGTAGCGCGTGCCCTCCAGACGGGGGTGAGTGCCCGCGTATTCGTCGAATAGGGGGCGGTAGCGGTCGCCCAGCTCGCCGGCGGCCTCCGGGAGCAGCTGCGCCACCACCCGACGCCGCTTCGCCAGCAGCGCCTCGGCCTCGACCCGCAGCACCTTCTCATCGAACCCTGGCGGGATCGGACCATCGGCCAGCAGCGCGCGCAGCAGGTCGGCCTGGGCGGCGGCGAGACGGTCGCGTGGAGCGGTCACGCGGTCTCCGCGAGCACCGCGCGGATCGCGTCGAGCTCGGCCTTCAGCGCGGCGTCGCTCGGGTAGAAGTCGTCGCGTTCGAGCAGCACACCCGGTGGGCGGACCCGCGAACACAGCTCGCGCAGGACGTCGAGCACGCCGGACGGCACCGGATGGGCGTGCGTGTCGTGATAGACGCCGTCCTTCTCCATCCCGCCCGCGACGTGCACATACGCCACCTGTTCCAGTGGCAGGCCGTCGAGCAGCGTCGCCGGGGCCTGGCCGAGATTGAGCGCGTTGGCCCACATGTTGGCCACGTCGATCAGCAGCAGGCAGCCGGTCCGCTCGACCAGTTCGGTGAGGAACTGCGCCTCGGTGAGTTCCGCGTCCGGCCACTCGATGAGCGCCGCGATGTTCTCCAGCGCGAACGGCACCCCGAGTGCGGCCTGCGCGGTCTTGACGTTCGCGGTGAGCACGTCCAGCGCGTCGCGGGTGCGGGGGACCGGCATCAGATGGCCGGAGTCGAAGCCGCCCGCGCGGACGAAGCAGACATGGTCGCTGGCCAGCGGCGCGCCGAGCGCGTCGGCGACCGCGGCCAGATGGTCGATCCGGGCACCGTCGACCGGGTCGGCGCCGCCCAGCGACAGTGAGACGGCGTGGGGGAGGACGGGGATCCCGCGGTCCAGAAGGATCCGCAGCGACTCCGGGAGGTGGTCATGGTGCAAGTTCTCCGCGACCACCTCGACGAAATCCACCCCCGGCATCCGCTCGACGGTCAGGTC
>Ga0247823_10001431_pt1 | contig 19856 bp, 15 predicted proteins | sample 13C_PalmiticAcid_2_FD_192426 | JGI IMG/M metagenome (GOLD analysis project Ga0247823, IMG submission 192426) | Soil microbial communities from agricultural site in Penn Yan, New York, United States - 13C_PalmiticAcid_Day30 | ecosystem: Environmental > Terrestrial > Soil > Agricultural land... | reverse complement strand
GAGCGGAAGTCGGTCTCGATCACCGCGACGACAAGCGGCAGCGGCGCCGGCCCGAGCAGCCGTCCGCCGGCCTGGTAGAAGACATCGTTGGTGCTGCGAAAATAATAGAGTCCCGCAAGCCACTCGATCGTCTGACCGGCGGGCGAGGCGAGGCGCAGTTCCTGGCTGAACTGCCGATAGTCATAATCGCCGCCATTATAGTCGAAGCGGTCGAGCGGCGTCTGGTCGCCGTCGAAATCGAGAATATAATGGTTCTGGCGATAAGCGGTGATCGACGTCAGTTCGAGTTCGCCGATGTCGATGTCGAGCTGGCCGCTGACGCCCTTGTAGACGCGCAGCGGCGCGCCCGGAAGGCTGCCGAAGGGCTTGCCCGCGACGACATCGAGATTGTCGGGGCCCGGAACAACGCCATAGAGATTGAAGAAGTTCGCGAGGTTTGCGTTGGCGCCGAGCGTCCGCGCGGTCGAGAAGCAGCAGGCCGACGTGTCCTTGGCATAATCGGCCGACACGAGCAGGCTGACCCTGTCCGAAGGCTCGAACAGCAGCTTGCCGCGGAAGCCGTAGTTCTTCTCGCCATTATAATCCTGGTTGAGGAACTTGTTGTGGATGAAGCCGTCGGTGCGGTTGCGGAAGCCGACGAGACGTACCGCCAGCGTGTCGCCGATCGGGACGTTCAGGACGCCACTGTTGCGCAGTTCGCCATCGCTGCCATAGGTGACCGACGCTTCGGCGGCGAGACTGCCGAGGCGCGGTGCGTTGGTGACGATGTTGACGAGGCCAGCCGATGCATTCTTGCCGAACAGCAGGCCCTGCGGCCCCTCGAGCACTTCGACGCGGCTGATGTCGATCAGCGATGCGGCCGACTGCGGCTGGCCGAGGACGACGCCGTCGACCACGGTCGAAACGCTCTGTTCGACCGTCGAGGAAAAGGTCGAGGTGCCGATGCCGCGCACGGCGAACCCCGAGGAGGTCGGGATCGGATTGTCGCGGAAGGTGAGTGCCGGCGCGATCCGGGTCAGGTCGCTCGGCTGGACGATCTGCAATGTTTCGATAGACGCACCACTTACGACCGTGATCGATTCCGAAACATCCTGGACATTCTCGACCCGCTTGCGCGCGGTGACGATGATCGCATCGTCCCCGACGTCGCCGGACCGAGTCGCGCCATCGGCGTCGGCGGTCTCCGCCATTGCGGCGACCGGCGTGCCCGCCGCCATCGCCACGCAAATGGTAAGGCAGACAGAACTCGCAAGCGTCCCTTTACGCATATCTTCTCTCCCGCAGTCAGCATCTCTTTCCGAGATTTGACCTAAAGCTGATTGTAATTTGGGTATGTGTCAACAAAAAATGTCATAGTTTGCAGGCGACGTTCAAGATGGACCCTTCTTGATCGCCATATTGTGGAGCGTCAGTCATTTTTGCGAGGGGCTTGGGAAATGGGGTGGTGCGCCGTGCAGCGAATTTTGGCCTGTCCTACGTCGCGGACCAAGGTTCCCATCGGCCGTGGTGCGGAATCGGCGGCTTTGACGGCGAGGCGCCTCGCGGCGTCATTCGCAAATCCCGACAATGGGACACCACGAAGTCGCCGGTTCCAGGTCGGGCGATTTTTGTTGACAGGCATACTATAAAAATCTCTTTTGCACGCGTGATGCCGCCACGCCGATGGCGGGTCGGGAAGAGAGGATAGTCCGATGGCACGAGATGCCGACGCGAAGATTGCGGCGGTCGCCCCCGTGGCGGCCGATCCCAAAATGCCCTTCTGGGCGCGCCTTGCCTATGGTTCCGGCGCGATCTCGACCGCGGTCAAAAATGCCGCCTTCGGTTATTTGCTCCTCTATTATAACCAGGTGGTGGGAATCCCGGCCGCGATCGTGTCGACCGCGATCGCCGCGACGCTGATTGTCGATGCCCTCGTCGATCCCCTGATCGGGCGCTGGTCCGATATGACGCGGTCGCGCATCGGCAGGCGCCATCCCTTCATTCTCGGGTCGGCAATCCCGACCGCGCTCTTTTTCATCCTTCTCTGGTTCCCGCCGGCAGGGCTGACCGATATCCAGACCGGTATCTGGATCTTCGCGGTCGCATCGCTCACCCGCGTTGCCGTCAGCGCCTATGACATCCCGTCGACGGCAATGGTGCCCGAACTGACCCGCGATTATGCCGAACGCACCAAGCTTTTCTCGCTGCGTTTCTGGTTCGGCTATGCCGGGACCTTTGCGTTCATCGCGCTCAGCCTGTCACTGTTCTTCGTAAAAACGGCCGAACATCCGGTCGGGCAACTCAATCCGGACGGCTATGTGAAATTCGCCTTCGCGGGCGGATTCGCGATGCTCTTCTCGATCCTGGCTTGCGGGTTCGGAACGCTCGGGCAGGTGTCGCGCATGCGCCAGGCCGATGCGCCGGCGCGCATGAGCATGGGCGGCCATTTGCGCGAGATTGGCGCGGCTTTCGGGCACCGCAGCTTCCTTGCCATTTTCGCGTTCGGCGTCCTGAAATTCACCGCGATCGGCATGGCCGGCGCGATGGCAATCTATTTCAACACCTATGTCTTCGACCTGTCGTCCAAGCAGGTCGCACTGCTCGCGCTCGAAGCGGTGACCGCCGCGACCCTCGCGGCGCCGCTGGCGCCGCTGTTCTCGCGCCGGCTCGGCAAGCGCCAGACCGCGATGTGGATGGCGATCCTGGGCATTGTCATCAACAATTTGCCGCTCGCGCTCGTCTATTTCGGGCTGTTTTTTCCGAGCGGGCACCCGTTGGTCGTCCCGACACTGCTCGTGGTTGGCACGATCGGTGGCGGCTTCATCGCGATCTCGCTCATCAACACCAGTTCGATGCTCGCCGATGTGGTCGAGGACTATGCTGTGAAGTCGGGCAAGCACCTCTCTGGGGTCTTCTTCTCGGCGTCGAGCTTTATGCAGCAATGTTCGGCCGCGCTCGGCGTGTTCGCGGCGGGGCTTGTCCTCACCTGGTCGGCCTTTCCCGAAAAGGCGAGCCCGGCGACGGTCACCCGCGCGATGGAGTTGTCGTTGCTCGTCCACTATGTGCCGACGATCGTCGTCCTGTGGCTCGCGGGCTGTCTCTTCCTGCTCTTCTACAATATCGACCAGGACCGGCACCGCGCGAACATTCAGAAACTGCGCTCGCTCGAAGCCGAGGAGAATGCCCGCCAGCTTCAGGACGCGGGCGTGACGTCGCCGACCTTTTGAGCGAATTGGCATTGCGCGGCCGCCGCGCTAGGAACCGGTGATGGACGATATGGGGCAACGCAGCGAGGGACAAACGCGGATGAAGGCGGCGGATCGCGCCGTCACGATGATCGAGGAGGCGGACCGGCAGATCAACCTTCGCCGCTCGGCCCGGATTTCGCCTGCCGACATCGCGGGAGATCTCGGGACCAGCCGTTCGCTCGTCTATTCCTATTTCGCCGACCCGGCGGCGCTGCTGCGAGCGGTGCTCGACCGGCATGCCGAACTGCTGATCGCGGCCGGCATCGAGACTGCCGTGGAGCGCCCCGACTTCGCGTCGGCGATGACCGATTGTTCGCTGATCTACCTCAAGCATGTGGTCGCCCATGGGGCCGCGATCGAGCTCTGTTTCCGTGACAAATGGCTGGCGCGCAATCTCGACGGGGCGATGCACCGGCTTGGGAACAGCATCTATCGCCGTCTGGCGCGCAAGGCGCAACGCGAGCTCAACTATTCGGCGCATGACGCGCTTGGTGTCGTGCAAATCTTGCAGGCTGTCCCCGAAGAGGGAGCGCGGCTCGTCCGCAACGGCGAAGTCTCGTTCGAAATGGCCGAGAGCCTTTGCCGGCGCCTGATCTCCGCCTCGATCGACGAACTCCGGCCCGCGAATTAGGCGTCGCGGCCGCGGGGGTGTGCCCTGGCGTGGCTCCGGATGCTTCCCATGACCATCGGCAGGCACAGGCGGATCGCATTTTCGGTCGTCAGTCGTCCGGCGGCGACAAGGCTGCCGGCGCGCAGGCTGATCGCGGTGACGATCCAGTTGCTGCCGAACGCTTCTTCCTCGCTCATGCCGTAGCTCGATGCCATCGCCTGGACGATCGGCTTCGACACCGAAATGCGCGTCCGCTCGAACTCCTCGCGCATGACCTCGCGTACCTCTGGCTCGAGCAGCAGTGTCTGGAGAAGCGCGCCGCGGCGCCCCGCTTCGCTCAGATAATTGACCGTCGACATGACGATCTGCGTATTGCGGTCGCGCCCGCGCAGGACAACGCCGCGGCGCGAGCGCTCATATTCGTCGATTTCGCGGCGGGCGAGCGCAGACAGCATGTCGATACGCCGTGCGAAACAATTATGCGCCTGTGCCTCCGAAATTCCCGCTTCGCGCGCCACGCGGTTCAGGCTGACCTCGTCGATCCCTTCTGACAGGCAGATGCGTCCGGCAATGCCGAGCATCTGGGCGCGGCGAGCTTCGATCGGGAGCCGGCGCCGGCCGCTTGGTCCGGCGGCGGGCGTCGCCGCGTCGCCGGTCGGTTCGGTGCCTTTGATCGACGGGAGGAAAGCAGGGCGTGCGTCGCGCCGCTCGGCGGGCGATAGCCGCCAATAGCTGCGGCTGGGACGCGGCACCTGCAGGCGATCGCAAAGCTTGGCGGCACCACCCGCTGTCATGCCGAGCGATCTGGCGACTTCGTGCAGCGGTGCGTCCCAAACTTGCCGGAACAGCGCCTCGCGATCGGGCTGCATACGGCTCATCGGCGCAGTGCCTGCAACTTGATCCGGCCCGGCCGAAAGCGTGACAGCGCCACCATAAAGAAATCCTGTCTCATGATGCGGCCCTACCTAAAGGATAATTGCTAGCGTTTCCAGATGCGCATCGTCACGAAGTTTTTGACAGCCAAACTATAAATGTGGATGGTCCTGATGCAAAACTTCTCTTCCGAAGCGTTCTCGGCTCCCTTGCTCGAGGAGGGGGGTGTCTTGGCTGCCGGTTCCAGGCGAGGCGGCGATCGCTGCCCCAGTCGAGCGACAGTTTGAGGCCGTTGTCGAGGTCGGCCGACTTCATCGGGCTCAGCGGTTCATAGACGATGTTGCTGGCGAGCATCGTCCAAGGCGCCGTATTGGTCGGTCGCGTCTGTAGGGTGACCACCCGGCCCTTGTTGTCGCGCTGGTAGGAAAGATAGCGGGCGCTGGGCAGGCGCGCGCCGATGATGCGATCGGCGAGGTCAAAGGTCCATGTCATCGTCGCGTGCGAGGCCCCGTGGATATTCTTTCGGGCGAAGTTGGCGCGATGATCATATCCAAAGATATTCAGGCCGGTGGCGTCGATCATCGTCGCGAGGCGGCCGATGCACCAGCAAGGCGGCGAGTGTATTGCTGTCATAGGCGTAGCTGACGATTTCGGCGGTCGGGCGCCCCACGTCCCCTGACCGCAACCGGCCAACCGTGGCTTCGATTGACTGCAAAAAAAGCCCGGGACCGGAGCGGAATCCTCGTCCGGTCCCGTGCAACGGTCACCCCTATTTTTTCGATGCTTTCGCCGGGCTAAAGCGTTTGTGGAAGTCGGTCAGCTGGATCGAGAAATCGTCCATGCCGTGATAATCCTTGTCGCTGCGTTGCGGCTGCTCATGCTCCTTGTACCAGGCCGCATATTCGGGCGTATCGACGCTCAGCTTCTTATAGTGCGTCGAATAGGTGCGGACCTTGATGGCGGGAACCTCGCCGGCCATGTCGAAGGTCATCAGCCGCATCCAGCCATCGCCGATCCCGACGGGCCATTCCGATTTGACGCCGGCGTCCTTGGCCGTTTGGCCGCGGTCCTGATAGTCGGCGAGCACCTGATAGACTTTGTGCCCGAAGCGGTTCGTGTCGGTCCGCATGGCCTGGCCATGCTCGTGCCCGCACAGCACGAGGAAGATCTGGTCGTGCTGGCTGATGAGCTTGTCCCAGATCATCTGCGGGCTGTTGTCCTGGGGGTCGGCGGCATGGCCGTCGATCATCGGATTGGGGATGCGCTTGCCGTCCTTGTCCATATAGTCGTGCATCGACACGATCGTCGGCAGGCCGGGGTAACGGCGGATTACCGATGCGGCCCATTCGAGCGAGGCGTCTGGGGCATCGAATTGCAGCCCAATGTGCAGGAAACGATAACCGCCGGCCGTGAAGATTTGCGCCGCATCGGCCCCGCCGTCGTGCGAGGCGACATACCAGGGTTGTCCCTTGAAGAAGGGACTCTGGTCGCCGAAGACCGAGCGGAAATTGTCGAGGCCGCCCGGATGCAGCATTCCGAGGGTCGACAGATCCTTGGGGTCGAACTTTGCCGCAGGCGGGAATTTGGAATCGGTCCACATCGCGTCATAGTCGTGATTGCCCGGAATGACCGAGAGCGGGACCTTGCCCATCAGCAGTTCATAGCCTTTGCGAGCGGCGGGCATCTCGACCGACTTCACCTTGGGGGTGGGCGCGAAATGGGCGTCGAGCACCGGATTGGGCGCGGTCTTGAAACCGCGGGCTTCATGATCGGGATCGATCTTCAGCGATTGATGCTGCCACACGTCGCCGAGGCCCGCGACGAAGGCGATGTCGCCGCCGGAGCTTTCGAGATTGTCGGCGATATATTGCATCTGTTCGAAGAACATTTCGTTTGCGTCGAACGGAAATCCTTCGGCCTTTTGGTGGGTGTAATCGACATAATTTTGCGTGTCCGGAATGACGGCGATGGTGAAGCTGTCATCGTCCGCGAACGCAGGCGACACGGCAGCCGAAAGCGAGAGTGCGGTCGCAAATGCGAGTGTGCGGGTAAGCGAAGGAAGGAATGCCACGGGAAATTCTCCTGTCGAAATTAGAATTTGACGCCGAATTCGGCGCGATAGGTGCGGCGCGAGCCCGCGATGAAGGTGGGGATGCCGAAATAGTCGCCGGTGTTGCCGGCATCGACGAGGAACTTCTTGTCGGCGAGGTTGTCGCCAACGAACGCGAAGCTCCATCGGTCGTCGGCGCCCTTGAACGTCAGCCGGGCGCTGAGCAAACCGAAGCCGTCCTGAAATTCGTCGACAACCTGGTCGGAAAGCGCGACCGGAACGCGTTGTTGCAGGTCGAGCCGGTCGTTGTCGTCGAAGAAATACATCTTCGATTGCCAGCTGTAGAGCGGCGCGAAGCTGATCGTTCCGCCGGCCATCGGCAGCGTAACATCGGCACCGATCGCAAATTTGTGATCGGGGCTGTTGCGGAAGCGATTGCCCTTGAAAGCGTCTGAGCGCAGCCGCGCCTTGTTATAGCCATAGCTGCCGAAGATCGACACTTCGGACGTCAGCGCCACGTTGAGCTGGGTTTCGAAACCCGTCGCATCGGCCTTGCCGGCATTCACCGTTGCGAGCCGCCCGTTGACGAGACCCTGAGTCTGGAAATTCTCATACTCATAGTGGAAGACGGTCGCATCGCCGACCACGCGGGCATCGAACAGGCGGAACTTGATACCGCCCTCGACCGAGTCCAGTCGCTCCTCGGGGATCAGGTCCGCCGGGCGCGTCGGGTTGAGCTGCAGCGTCTCGGGCCGCTTGCCGATGCCATAGGCCACGAACAGGTTGACGTCGGGGGTCAGCTTGAAGCGTGCACCGGCGCGGCCCGTCAATATCGTCGAGCTGTTTTCGCCCGACAGGATCGCGCCGCCGGGCGTCGGCTGGAGCAGAATGCCCGCGCCGGTGAGATTGGAAGACCCCATCGGCGTCAGCCCTTGCAGTGTCACCGTCTTCTTGTCCCAGGTGATGCGGCCCCCGGCGAACAGCTCGAAACGATCGCCGAGGTGCGTGGTGACATCGGCGAAGACGTCGTAGGTGCTGATATCGGCCTTGGTGAGCTGACGATCGAGCGTGAAGGGCTTGAGCGCCGCCGCCGCGGGTCCGAGCAGCGCGTTGATTTCCGCATTGGTCAACCCGCGCGGCGCAAATTTCTGCAAGGTGCCCGAAAACATCAATGCCATCGCGCGTTCGTCATAGCCGAGGTCGAAATTCATCCCGTTCTTCGCCTTGAAGGCGCTCACGCCGACGAAGCCCTCAAATGGTCCGACATCCTGGAAGTTTAGCCGGACTTCCTGCGAATATTGCTTGCCGTAATTGCACTGTTCATAGGCGATGATGTTGGTCGGGGTGCCATCATTGTCGCCGCTCTGGCAGGCATCGAACCAGCGATAGCCCGAGATCGAGGTGAGCGAGAGGCGATCGTCGATCGTCCAGTCGGCGGTGCCGCTAATCCCCAATATCTCGCGATGGAAATAGGCGGTCGGGATCGTTCCGAAGCTGTTGAGATGCGTCGGGGTCCAGAAATCGCGGTCGCCGATAACTGCCCCGGTCGTCTGGTCCAGCGGAACGAAAGTGCGCGATTTGAAGGGGACGCCGCCGTCGGTGTCATCGACATCATATGTCGCGACGAGGTTGAACCTGAAATCGGAACTCGGCTCGATCTTCGCCGCGAAGCGATAGGCCTGAGCATCGAGCGCATTGTAGCTGCCCTGTCCATAGGCGTCCTTCACGAAGCCGTCGCGCTTGCGGAGCATCGCGCCGAACCGCACGCCGACCGCATCCGACAACGGAATGTTGGCGACCCCCTGGACATGTCGATAGTCGTAATTCCCAAGACCGCCTTTGAACTCGAAGCTCAGGTCGTCGGTCGGTCGCTTCTGGAAAATCGAAACGCCGCCGTTCAGCGCCGATCGGCCGTGCAGCGTCGATTGCGGTCCCTTTTCGACCTCGACCCGGTCGACGTCGAACATTTCGCCATAGGAGGCCGTCGCCTGCGAGGCGGGCACGCCGTCCTGGAAGACCGCGACGCGCAATTCGCTCTGCGGCGAAAAGTCGTTGGAGGTGATGCCGCGCACCGAAAAGCCGGGTGCGAACTTGTCCTGCAGCTGAATCACGAAGCCGGGCGTGATCGCCGACACTTTCGACAATTCGGTCCCGCCGATCTGGTCGAGAAACTCGGCGCCATAGGCGCTGATCGACATCGGCACGTCGGTGATTCGCTGTTCGCGTTTCTGCGCCGTCACGATGATTTCCGAACCGCTTGCGGTCGCGTCGTCGGCGGGAGCCGCCGCGCTGGCCGCGTCATCCGCGACTTCGGACGCATGGGCCTGGGCGATGGAAAGGGATGCAAGACTGGTACAGATTAGAATTCGACAAAGCATGACACGACCTCCTTGGGGTATTTACGAGGCGGGCGTGTATCGATATTCTGTGACAAATTTGCTGCATCGCACAAGGAGTCTGCATGACCGAAACGACATCGATCGCGCGCAGTCGTGGCCGCCCCCGCGATACCGAGAAGGACGCGGCGATTCGTGATGCCGCGTGGCATATTCTGGCCGAGCGCGGCTTCGACGGCCTGACGTTCGAGGCTTTGGCCGACGAGGCGAATTGCAGCCGCGCGACGCTATACCGGCGCTATGCCTCGAAGGTGGAGCTTGTCGTCGACGTGCTCCACGAAACCTCGCGTTCGATCGAGCCGCTTCTTCCGGCGGATGCCCTGCCGCGGGACATATTGATCGCACATGCCACAGCAGCCGCCTTTTACATGACGGGCCACCGCGGAAAGGCGCTTCTGCACGTCACGGCGGCCGCCTTTCGTGTGCCCGAGCTGGCATCGGCCACCCAAAGATATGGGCAGATGGAGAAGGAATATTATCTGCGCGAACTGCGCCGCCTTGCGCCCGGCCAAGGCGACGACACCCTCGCTTTCGCTTGCGACACACTACTCGGCAGCATCATCTACCATGTAACCTACATGCAGAGGCCGCTCGCGGCCGATGATATCGCGCAACTGGTGGACAGCGCGATTGCCCTGATGACGGATCGAGGTCTGTCGAGGCCGATCCGATAAGTCCGCGACGACCCGGGCGGGGGGCTGTTGATTGCCGCGAGTCCCCGGAAGAACCGGACCGTTGTCGCCTCGGGATTCGTGTCGAAGGGCTGGGGCGCGCACTGCGCGCAAAGGCGATGATGGACCCGGCATCGAATTGTCCGAGCGCGCGCCGGCCTCATCCGGCCAGCCTCGAGAAATCGGGCGGACGTTTTTCGGCAAAGGCGGCGACCGCCTCGCGCGCTTCGACGGTTGTCAGCCGCTTCCTGAACAAAGCAGCTTGCCGTCCATCGTCGCGTCGGGTGGATTGGCATCCAGCTCGCAAAGCGCACGGGCGACTCGTTGCAAGCCAGTCTTCATTCCCGGAGAATATCATAAAGCTCGCTATCGCGCGGCGCGGTTGCCGAGCTGGCTGCTCATGCCCAAATAGCCTTCGGCAGACATGAGAGAGACAGAGTTTTGAAGATCGTGAATGGAGCAAGCTTGCAGCCCCGGTCCGGGGGTGCGCCGAAGAAACTCGTCCTGCTGCTGCATGGCTTCGGGGCGAGCGGGACGGACATGATCTCGCTCGCGTCGCAGTGGCAAGACGCTCTGCCCGACACCTTGTTTCTTGCCCCGCACGCGCCGCAGCGCTGCGGCATGATGGGGGCGGGCTATCAATGGTGGGGCCTTTCCGGTTTCGCGCCGTCCGCGCTCGCTGCGGGCGCGGCCGCGGCTGCGCCGGCGATCGACGCCTTCATTGACCGCAAGCTCGCGCAATATGGTCTGAGCGAGGCTGACCTGGCCGTTGTTGGCTTCAGTCAGGGGACGATGATGGCACTGCATGTCGCGCTGCGGCGACCGCGGGCGGTGGCCGCGGTCGTTGGCTATTCTGGCATGTTGGCAGGGACACTCGGGCTAAGTCACGGCGAAATTCCAAAGCTGCCCGTGCTATTGGTGCACGGTACAGCCGATCCGGTCGTCCCTGTCGCGGCGCTGCACATGTCGGAGAGCGAGCTCAAGCGTCTCGGCGTCGACGTTACGACCCACGTCTCCTACGGTGTGGCACACACCGTCGATCCCGTCGGACTTCGTCTCGGCCGGGATTTCGTGGCGGAGGCCTTCGGTCGCTAGTCTGTTTTTCGCGGTCCGGGCCTGAAACCGGACTGTCTCAGATCGGCCAGTAGGGATCGAATCGCATGCTCAGCTATGAGGCGGCTATCCGCTTTGCAATCGCCAGCGACTGACGGATGAGCGGCATGCGGCGGCGTTCGGTGCGGACGGCGAGATAACCGTTGACCTCGATCAGCGAAGATTGCGTGTCGAGCGGCAATACGCGGATACGACTGTCGGGCGGGCACTCCTTTTCGAACATCAGGCTCATGCCAAGGCCCTGCGCGACCGCTTCGCGGATCATCTCGCGCGTGTGGAGTTCCATCGTCTGGCCCGGCGTGATCTCGGCTTCGGCGAGCAGGCGGTTCATCGCCGCGAGCGTGCGCGAGGTCGCCTCGCGGACGAAGATCACCTCCTCGCCGAGCCGTTCGAGCGGCAGCACTGCCTTGCCGTCGTCGGGCCAGATGGCGGGGAGGATGGCGACGAGCCGGTCGCGATAGAGCGGCGCATAGCTGTAGTCGTTGTGGATCGGGGGGTCGCACACGATCGCCACGTCAATCTGCGCCTTTACCAGCAGTTCGTTGGTCTGGATCGCATTGGCGATCGTCACGCGAAATTGGGCGTTCGGCACTTCTTCCTTGAAAGCGACCATGAACTCGGCGGCATAGGGCGGCGAATCGGTGCCGAGGCGGAGGAGCGCGCCGCTGTCGACATCGTCCTCGCCGAGCAACGCGCCGATCTCGTCGGCGACGCCGAACAATTGCTCGGCCTTTCCATAGAGCGCACGGCCCGCGGTCGTTAGCGACAGCGGCGGGCGCGTCCCCTCTATCAGCTTGACCTTGTAGCGCTCCTCGAGCGCCTTCAGCTGTTTCGACAGCGTCGGCTGCGAAATGTTGAGCCGCCGCGCCGCCTTGCTGACGCTGCGCTCGCTCGCGACCGCGTAGAAGGATCGCAAATGCAGAAAATTGACGCTCAAATCACGCTCCCGACGCGCGTCGAGGTCGCGCGTCTATAGTTGCCATGCCCCGGATGCATTGGCCGTGCCGGACGATCCGGCGCAAAACGCCTGTGACGCAGGATTGTTACACATTGGTCACAGACGGGCAGGACGGAAATGAGCAGGGATTACGACGTCGCGGTAGTGGGACGGGGCATAGTCGGCCTTGCCCATGCGCTGGCCGCGGCGCGCAGCGGCAAGCGGGTGGTGGTGATCGACCGCCATGCCCGTGCAACGGGTGCGAGCATTCGCAATTTCGGGTTCGTCACCGTGAGCGGCCAGGAGCGCCGCGACATGTGGCCGCTCGCCCGCCGTGCCCGCGACGTATGGGCCGCGGTGGCGCCGCGCGCGGGCATCGCGATCGAACAGACGGGCATGATGCTGCCGGTGCGCCGCGCCGCGGCAGCGGCGGTGCTCGAAGCCTTCATGCGAACCGAAATGGGTGAGGGGTGCGCCTTGCTGAGCGACGGCGAGCTGCGCGCACTCGATCCCGAAACGCCCTTTGCGCGCTGCGAGGCGGCGCTCGTCAGCCCGCACGAACTGCGCGTCGAGGCGCGCGACGCGGTTCCGAAGATCGCTGCTTGGCTCGAGCGCGAGCATGGCGTTACCTTCGCGCCGCCCACCACAGTGACGCATTGCGAGGCGGGCTATGTCGTTACCAGCGCGGGCGAATATCGCGCCGGGGCGATCTTCGTCTGCCCCGGTGACGATCTCAATGCGCTGTTTCCCGACGTGATGGCCGAGCATCGGGTCACGCGCTGCAAGCTGCAGATGCTGCGGCTCGCGGCGCCCGGCTATCGTCTCGCGCGCCCGGTGATGAGCGATCTCGGCCTCGCGCGTTATGAGGGCTATAGCGCGCTGCCCGGGGCGGACGCGCTGACGGCGCAGCTTCGCGCCGAACAGCGCGCCGAGCTCGACGCCGGCGTCCATCTGATCGCCGTGCAATCGGCCGACGGCTCGCTCGTCGTCGGCGACAGCCATGATTATGGCGACGCGCCCGATCCCTTCCATCACGCGCATATCGATGCGCTGATGCTCGGCGAATTTGCCGCAGTCCTCGGCGCCCCGCCGTCCGTCATCGAGCGCTGGATCGGCGTCTATGCCTCGGCGCCCGCGCGCAACTGGTTCAGCCGCGAAACGGCCCCCGGCGTTCATGTCACCGTCGTGACATCGGGCGCGGGCATGTCGACCGCCTTCGCGATCGGCGAGCGCGTGGTCGGTGCGGCGCTGAATGCCCCGATCAAGGAGATTGCATGATGTCCCCTATAATTGCGGTGCTGTTCGACTGGGCGGGCACGATGATCGATTTCGGATCGCGCGCGCCGGTGATGGCGATGGCGAAGGTGTTCGAAGGCGCGGGCGTGCCCGCCGATGAGGCGACGATCCGCCGCTATATGGGGATGGCGAAGCGCGAGCATGTCGTCGCGATCCTGAGCGAGGTCGCGATGACCGAGCGCTGGCTCGCCGCCAGGGGGCAGGATTGGACCGAAGCCGATGTCGATGCGTTGATGGTCGAGCTTGAGCCCGCGATGCAGGCGAGCGCATCGGCATGCCGCGACCTCATTTCCGGCGCGGCCGAGGGGGCGACAATGCTGACGGCCCGGGGCATCAAGGTCGGATCGACGACCGGTTACACGCGTACGATGATGGCGGACATCATCCCGGCCGCGGCGACGCAGGGCTATGCGCCCGAAGTGATTGTCTGCGCTGGCGAGACCGCGCAGGGCCGCCCGGCGCCGCTGATGCTGTGGCAGGCGATGGGCGCGATCGGCGCCTGGCCCGCAGGGTGCTGCGTCGCGGTCGACGATGCGCCGGTCGGCATTACGGCAGGGCGCAACGCCGGGACGTGGACGATCGGCGTTGCGGGATCGGGCAATGGCGTCGGGCTGACGCACGCTGATTTCGCCGCGCTGTCCGCCGACGATCGTTTGGCACGCATGGCGCCGGTGATCGACGAGCTCGCCGCCGCGGGCGCCGATTTCGTGATCGAAAGCGTCGCCGACCTGTCGCTCGCGATCGATGCGATCGAGGCGGCGCTGACGAAGGGCGAGCTGCCCGGCGCTGCCCCCGCCCGCACATTGATCGGTCTGCCTGCGTGACAGCGCTCGCGGCAGACGAGGCGGTGATGGGCGAGCGCGCGACCTTGCGCGACCGCCTGTCGCGCGCGCACCCCGCGCTGTTCGCGCTGTATGGCGGGCTCGCCGCCTTTGCCGCCTATTTTTCGATGTATGCCTTTCGCAAGCCCTTCACCGCGGCGACCTATGCCGATGTGCCGGGCTGGGCGGGGGTGATCGATTTCAAGACCGCGCTCGTGATCGCGCAGGTTGCGGGCTACGCGCTCTCGAAGTTCATCGGCGTCAAGGTCGTCTCCGAGATGACCGCGTCGCGGCGCGGGCTGGCGATCATCGCGCTCGTCGCTTTTTCGTGGGCGGCGCTCCTGCTCTTCGCTGTCGTGCCGCCGACGTGGAAGGTCGGCGCGCTCTTCCTCAACGGGCTGCCGCTCGGGATGATCTGGGGGGTCGTCTTCGGCTATGTCGAGGGGCGGCGGACGAGTGAGATACTCGCCGCGATCCTGTGCGCGAGCTTCATCGTCTCGTCGGGGATGGTCAAATCGGTCGGGCTCTGGCTGATGACCGCTTTCCATGTCGGCGAATACTGGATGCCCGCGGTGACGGGGCTGATCTTCTTCCCGCTGCTCGTCGTGGCGGTGATCGGGCTGGCGCAGCTCCCGCCGCCGACCGCCGCGGAGCGGGCCGAGCGCATGGCGCGCCCGCCGATGCCCGCCGCCGCGCGGCGCGCCTTCCTGCGCGACTATGGTCCCGGCGTTGTCTTCCTCGTCCTTGCCTATGTCCTCTTCACCGCGATCCGCGACTTCCGCGACAATTTCGCCGCCGAGCTTTGGGCCGACCTTGGCTATGCCGGAGTGTCGGGCGTCTTCACCGCCAGCGAAGCGCCGATCGCGATCGCGACACTTGTCATCCTCGGCAGCCTCGCCCTGATCCGCGAAAATATTCGCGCGTTGATGGCCGTCCACGCGATCATACTCGCGGGCGCCGCACTGATCGGCCTGTCGACCTTCGCCTTCCAGCAGGGCTGGATATCGCCGCTCGCCTGGATGATCCTCTCGGGCCTCGGCCTCTATCTCGGCTACACGCCGTTCAACGCGATGCTGTTCGACCGGCTGATCGCGGCGACGCGACGCGCGGGGACCGCGGGCTTCCTCATCTATGTCGCCGACGCCTCGGGCTATGCGGGGAGCGTCGTGCTGATGCTGTTGCGCAATCTTCCCGGCGTCGCGCTCGACTGGTTGAGCTTCTTCATTGCGCTTGCCTACGCGGGCGCGGCGATGTGCCTCGTCATGGGCACGGCATCGGCGATCTATTTCTGGAAGAAGTTGAAGTGAAGGCATGACGGTCGCCAGTGAAGGCGAAGAAGTTGTGGCATATTGTCCTCGCATGATCCGTCGTGCGGGGCATTTTTCGTGCATGGCATCTCCATCACGATCTATTACTACGATGCACCCAATGAATTGGTGCGGCGCAACGAAGGCATGGCAATCACCCTGTCGTGAACAGGCCGATCCGATACGGACCGGTTTCGACGAAGGGGTTAAGTAATGAACAGATATATTCTTATGTCGGCCGCCAGTATCGGCGCGCTGATCGTTGCCACCGCCGCGCGCGCCGACGAGGCTGCGGCAATCGATGGCGAGGAAATCGTCGTCACCGGCACGATCGTCGGCGGGGAGATGCGCTCGATCGCGGCACAGCGCGAAGCCGACAATATCGTCAATGTCCTGTCGTCGGACGGCATCGGCCGCTTGCCCGACCGCAATGCCGCCGAGGCGGTGCAGCGCCTGCCGGGCGTTGCGATCGAGCGCGACCAGGGCGAGGGCCGCTTCGTCGCGGTGCGCGGCATGCCGTCGCAGTGGAATTCGACGCTGATCAACGGCAACCGCCTGCCGACCGCCGAAGAGGAAACGACGAGCCGGGCGACCGCGTTCGACTTTTTCCCGTCCGAACTGATCGACCAGGTCGTCGTCGCCAAGGCGATCACCCCCGACATGGAGGGCGACGCGATCGGCGGCTCGGTCAACTTCATCACCAAGACCGCGCCCGACAAGCGCACTCTGTAATTGACCGGCGGCGGCGTCTGGTCCGAAAAGGCGGGCAAGGGCGGTTTCCTCGCCAGCGCGCTCTATGGCGACCGGCCCGGCGACGGCAAGTTCGGTTTTGTCCTGTCGGGCACCTATTTCAAGCGCAACTGGGCAACCGACAATTATGAACCGCGCCGCGGCGGCGACGGTATCGGGATCACCCGCCTTGAACTGCGCGACTATACCGGCGTGCGCGAGACGATCGGGCTCAACGCCGCGATGGAATATGCGTTCGACGACGGCGGCAAGATTTATGCCCGCGGCATCTATGGCTCGCTGATCGACAATGAAACCCATTATAAGCATCGCCTGAATTTCGGGTCGAACCGCGCCGAAGTGCAGCATATCTTCAACACGCTGATCACTGAATTGTCGGGCGGCGAAATCGGCGGCGTCCACATGCTGGGCGGCGAGGGCGGTGCGAAATTCGACTGGAAGGCGGCGCATTACGAAAATCTGTTCCATTACGGCAACACGCCCGACGAACAGGATCACAGCTATTTCGTCGTCCGCTTCGACCAGCGCAACATCGGCTATCAGGGCCTCGAAAATCGCGGGTCGGGCACCTTGGCCTATAATGAGATCGACGGCGGCACCGATCCGGCCAACGCCATCAGCAACCATTTCCCGGCGGACTTTCAGTTCAACCCGGCACTGACCCGCCTCGCCAATGTCGAACTGTACAAGATCCGCGTCAAGGAAAGCGACCGCATCGTGCTGGAGGGCAATCTGATCGTCCCGGCAAGCGACACGCTGACCTTCAAGGCGGGCGCCAAATATCGCGACAAGCTGCGCGATGCCTTTTTCGAGGACCTTTTCTATACGTGGAATCCCGCCGCGGGACCGGTGCCGACGCTCGCCGACTTCACGTTGATGGGCCAGCCGCGCGGCAGCGAGTTCCTCGACGAACTCGCGATCGGGCAACAATATGCCGGCCAATTCTCGGGCGTTGTGTCCGAGAAGGATCTCGTCGCCTGGTATCTCGCCAACCGGGGCAACCTGCTCCTCGACGCGGCGGGTTCGGCGACGGCGCATAATGGCGGCTCGCTCGGCCGCACCTTCCGCCTCGACGAAAAACAGGTCGCCGGCTATGCGATGGCGACGTGGAAGCCCAGCGACGCGGTGACGCTGCTCGGCGGCGTCCGGCTCGAACATACCAAGACGACGGTGAGCGGTCAGGTGCTGGTCAATGGCGTGCTCGACGACGAACGCCAGTCGAACGATTATCTGGCGGTGCTGCCGTCGCTGCACCTGACCTACCGCGTCAACGACGACACCAACATCCGCGCGGCGATCACGCGCAGCTTTGCGCGGCCCGATTTCGGCGACCTTGCCCCCGGCGGCGCGTTCAGCGAGGCCGATCTGGAGTTCGCGGGCGGCAATCCGGGGCTGAAGCCCACCTATGCGTGGAACGCCGACCTGCTCTTCGAACATTATCTCGGCAACAGCGGGGTGATTTCGGCCGGCGCTTTCTACAAGCGGATCACCGATCCGATCTATGACTCGCGCCGCATCGGCACCTATCGCGGGATCGACGGCGTCGCCTTCCTGACGCCCGCGAACGGGGCTTCGGGCGATCTCTACGGTTTCGAGCTCAACGCGCAGACGCGTTTCACCTTCCTGCCCGGCGCGCTGTCGAACTTCGGTATCAACGCTAACTACACGCTGATCCGCTCGAACTTCACGCTTCCCGACGAGCGCGAGGTGCGTGTGCCGCGCCAGGCGAACAACCTCGCCAACATCGCGCTCTATTATGACGACGGTGCCTTCTCGAGCCGCCTCGCGATGAATTACAAGGGCGCCTTCATCGAGGAATATGGATCGAGCGCCGACCGCGACAGCTATTATGGCGCCTACACCAGCCTCGACCTGACCGTGAACTGGCAGGTGAAGGAGGGCATCACGATCTTTGGCGAGGCGAGCAACCTCACCAACCAGAAGCTGCACTATTATCTCGGCCATAAGGACCGGCCGCTGCAGGTCGAATATTACGGCCCGCGCTTCCTGCTGGGCGTGAAGGCCGCAATTTTTTGAGAATCGTTGGCCCCGCTCGTGAATGCATGAGCGGGGCCGTCGTGTTGGTGATGAACCGCCTACCGGTCGCACAACCACAACGCCCGCATTTTGCTGTTCTCTGCCAAAAGCTGCCTGTCTCCAACCGGCAAGAGCCGACGACTGCGATTCGAATTGTGGAGCTGTTGGGAAAACGAGTCCTTGTCACCTCAACGGCTGAGGTGAGGCGAGCCTGCCGAGAGCAAGGTTGGCACCTAAGCAGTGGCACTATCCCGAGGCCTTCCCTGTGAATGGAGGGAAGGTCAAAGATCGCTCGAAAAGCGGTGACCAAAATGGTGACCAAAATAGTCCCTACTCGCGGAGGGAGGTGAACGCTCTTTGTTAAGTGTGTGGAAAAGTAGTAGGAAATGGTGGACGCACTAGGGCTCGAACCTAGGACCCGCTGATTAAGAGTCAGCTGCTCTACCAACTGAGCTATGCGTCCACTGCCGGTTTCCGGCTCGCTTTGAAGCGTGGGGCAGGGCCCTTTGCTGCGAAGCGAGCGGCCCGCTATCATGGCCTTGCGGGGATGGCAATGGCTTGTCGTGTTTTTCCCGATAATTTTTATCAGCTGAGGCGGCTGCTCTGCTTTTTGCTGTCATTCTCGATGGCCAGCACGATGCCGACGCAGGTCATGATCGTCAGCATCGAGGAGCCGCCATAGGAGAAGAGCGGCAGCGGGATGCCGACCACGGGGGCGAGGCCCATCACCATCATCAGGTTGATCGCGATGTAGAAGAAAATCGTCATCGTGAGGCCGGTGGCGGTCAGCTGGCCGAAGCGGGTGCGCGCCTTCAAGGCGACGCGGGTCGACCAGCGCAGCAGCAGGAAAAAGGCGAAGAGGAGGCCCAGCCCGCCGATCAGCCCCCATTCCTCGGCCATCGTCGCGAAGATGAAGTCGGTATGTCCCTCGGGCAGGTAATCGAGATGGCTTTGCGAGCCGTTGAGGAAGCCCTTGCCGCCGATGCCGCCCGAGCCGATCGCGATCTTCGACTGGCTGATATGGTAACCGGCGCCGAGCGGGTCGCTTTCGGGATCGAGGAAGATCAGCACGCGCTTCTGCTGGTAATCGTGGAGGAAGGAGAAGAGTATGGGCAGCGCCGCCAGGCCCGCGGCTGCGGTGCTTCCGAACCACCAGAAGGGCAGGCCGGCGCAGAACATGACGATCACCCCGCCGATGCAGATGGCGAGCGCGGTGCCGAGGTCGGGCTGGAGCATCACAAGCGCGGCGGGGAAGCCGATCGCGACCAGCGCGGGCCATAGCGCGGTCCAGGTGCGCGTCATGCCGGGCGGCAATTGCGCATAGAAGCGCGCGAGCGCCAGCACGATCGCAACCTTCATCAGCTCGGAGGGCTGGAGGTTCATGAAACCGAGGTTGAGCCAGCGCTGGCTGCCCCCGCCGACGAAGCCAAGCAATTCGACCGCGATCAGCAGGACCAGCACGCCGATATAGCCGAGATAGGCGAAATCCTCGAAGATCCGGATCGGGAAGCGCCCGATGACCAACGCCAGCGTCAGGAAGGCGGCGAAGCGCACCCCCTGTTGCAGCGCCCAGGGCGACCAGTTGCCGCCCGCAGCCGAATAGAGGACGAGCAGGCCGAAGCCGGTGATCGCGCTGAGAAGCGCGATCAGTTTCCAGGGGATGCGCTGGACGGCGGGTGGGACGGGGATCATTGCGGCACCCCGGGGTCGGGATCGCTCGATGCGCCCGCTTTCCACGCCGCATAATCGCGGTCCATGCGTTCCTTGA
>Ga0247823_10001429_pt1 | contig 19862 bp, 21 predicted proteins | sample 13C_PalmiticAcid_2_FD_192426 | JGI IMG/M metagenome (GOLD analysis project Ga0247823, IMG submission 192426) | Soil microbial communities from agricultural site in Penn Yan, New York, United States - 13C_PalmiticAcid_Day30 | ecosystem: Environmental > Terrestrial > Soil > Agricultural land... | reverse complement strand
GTTGAGACGCGGGTAAAACCCCAGAGGCGCGCCTGCGCTAAACGCAATGCGATTGCGCACGTGGCCCGCTATGGCTTTGGCACTAGACTCACCGTTGAATTTCACTTCACCATCGGTGGGTCTCACGAGAGTCGCCAAAATTCGCAGCAACGTGCTTTTGCCCACGCCGTTTGGCCCGCGGATGACGTGCACCTGACTCGCATCAAAACGGTAATTCAGCGACCTAAAAAGCTTTGGGTGCTGGGGTCCGTACGCGTAGGCAAGGTCACTCACTTCGATCATGTTGGGCTCCTCTGAGTCTTTGGGGCGTGTACTGCTTGAGGTCGTTCGTCACATGGGCCGCATAGTTCAGGTCTGGCTGCGCGGCATAGAGCGGCACGTCTTCTGCTGGTGGTTTGTAAAATTCATTGGGATCTCGGTAGGGGCGAAGAATGATTCGCTGCTCACGAGTGATGGACTCCAAATAATCCGCGCGAAACCCTTGGGCTTCCGAGTTCTGAAGCCACGAGGGGCCATACTCTAAGTAAAGATTTCGGCGCGTGTGGGGGCCCGTGTTTTCGGCCACCCGGTGCCACAGTCCGCTGTACATGAGTACGATAGTACCAGCTTCGACTTTGAGCTGTCGCTCCTCTGGATGTTTTTCGTGCGTTTTGTATTGCTCCAGATGAGGCCATCGGTGCGAGCCGGGAATATAAATGAGATTTCCCCACTTTTCTTTGGTGACGTCGGACATGTAAATGCCCACCTTGATGCGCATAGGAAGAGCTTCGGAAAACAAATGAAAGGGCAACACGCGCGGCCCATCAAAGTGCCAGTCGTTGCGCTTGGTACCGGGCTCCTCGGGAGGGCGCACAAAGCCCTGGCTCGAGAGCAGTCGCAACCCTTCGCCGTACACGTCATAAACCAAACCGGCGTACGCCGGATGATCAATGAAGGTGGCCATTTCCCGACAAAGCCCGACGACGTGATTCAGGCGCAGCGATTGCGATTTGGCGAGCGCAAGCAAAATGCTGTCGGCGAGCTTCAGTTCCGAGGGTGCGATCGCATTGGGAATCACAAGCAGGCCATCGCGCATAAAGGTTTGCCATTGCTCCTCAGAAAAACCGGCGGGACGACTTAAGAGCTTCATGAGATCCCCTCCTCAGCCACGGGATAAGTCAGAATCCCCTCCACCGGAGAAGGCGTCTCCAAAAAGTCCGCCGATTCCCATAGCCCCACATAGGACATCGGCAACCGCGCTCCCGATTTGGCCACAAAGCACACGGGCAAAATCTTTTTGCGCTCATTCGACGCCTTCTCCCCTCGCCCCCCTCGCAGATGCTTGTGCGTGTGGATCAAAATCGGCATATATCCGCCCCCCAAAAAGGCTCCCGTCAACACCGCAAAACCGCCGACCACATCAACGGCGAGCCCCTTGCCCAGAATCGCATCGCGTCCCATATAAAAAATCGAAGCTTCTGCCCGACTGCCGTGCTCCACGTGAAAGACTTTGGCCGAGAGGCCAATCACCGCACGACCGCTGAGCTTGAGCACGCTGCGATAAAAGCTCAGACAATGCGTGCGCAGCTCGAGATCTGGCTGCGAGGCGATGTCGGTCATCGCCACAATGCGCAGCACTTCGGCAAGCGTGTAACGTCTATCGGAATATTCAAATTCGGCCGCCCAGGGCACCAGGTAATCGCGGGCGTCGACAAGCTCAGCACCCACGTCGCGGGCGATCTCGACAAAGGCCTTTTTTGAAACCAGTGCGGGGCCAACGCTCCCCTTCGCCGCATCCATAGCCACTCCCAAAACCAGCGTGCGCGCTCGGGCCTCGAGAGACGCGACATGGCGCTCACTCATGGACCGGGCGACGCTTGTCACTAGCGCGAGTCGCTCAAGGCGGCTTTCGGGCACATGAAACAAATGGTCAATGCCATCGCCCGGGGCCAGGTAGAAGTCTTTTTTAGATCGCAGCGAAAGTGGGGATGGCGGCGCCGAAACGCGACGTGAGAGGTGCTCGCTCAAAAGATCCGTGTCCGCATGACGGACTACCGCTTCCAGCAGGAGCGCTCGGTAGTCGTAAGGCATCAGCAGCCGCTGCGCATCGGTGCCCAGATCCCACAGCTCAAGCCAAATTGGCGAATCCGAGTGCTCGGCGCCTGCGGCGGCCAAGACCTCGAGACTCCAATAAGGACTCAAGCCACCCTCGCGATGCACCCAGCTGGCAGGTTGTGCCGCACCAAAGCCCAGCACCTCGCGAAGCGTTTCGCTCAGGGTGCCCGCGCGAAAGTTCTCTTTTAGAGGCTCCACAAAGCTTTGAATGAGATGCGCCCGTTCTTCTTTGTCTAGCTCGTCCCAAAAATCGTGACCGATGCACAGGATTTGCTCTGGACTAAAATCGATGAGAGTCATGGCGAAATCCCAAAGCAAAGTGCGTGCCACCGTGCAAATCCTATAGAAGACACGCGCGCGAAGCGCGAGTTCCCACTTTCCGGAAAGGTTTCCAAGTTCCCAAACATAAAAGATCTTTCCAAGGTCGGCGCAAGGCTCCCAAAGGCCTCCCTAGCTTTGGCACGCGCCTTGCTTTGCGCTTTGCCGTGCCGCCAAAGGGTTTGGGGGCAAAGAAATTTGGAGGAACTATGAACAAAGAAGAAATCGTAAGCGTGCTTGAATCTCTCGGCCTGGTTGCCACGGTCACTACCGAACAACCTTCGTCTGGCGAAGTTCAACTCGCTGGCGGCGGCGTCAAACACTAAGGACGATTGCCGTGGTAAGGGTGGCGTTCGTGGGCTGTGGAGCGATGGGATCGCTCTACGCCCAAACTTTTCGAAAACTCGGCCATGAGGTTTACCTCAGCGTCGATCCCCGCTCCGAAAAGCAACTCGGATGCCACCACTACCTTCGTATTCACGAAATCCCCGACCACCGTTGGCGCGAAATTGATCTGCTGGTGCTCTCGGCACCCACCGACCAACACCTCACCGAACTCAGGCGTATCGCCCAGAGGTCTTTTTCGGGTCTTGTGTTGCTCGAAAAACCCTACGTGCTGCCCCACCAAATCGCGGAACTGCGCGAATTCCTGCAAGACGAAGGGCGTTCCTTGCGCCTCTTCTTCTCCGATCCCTACAACCAAATTCCCATCATCGAGAATCTGAGTTCTCTATGGAATCTTGCGAACTTGAAGCGCATCGATGTCGAATTCTCAAAGAACCGCCTCGCCGACGAAGCCGCAGGGCGTTTTGTGGACCACGATTTTGGCGTCCTGGGTTACGAATATTTCCACATGCTATCCATCGTTGGCCAAGTGCTCCGCACTCCTTGGCGAGCGGAGATCAAATCCCTTAGCATCGCCGCCCATCGGGCCGATGTGCTCCTCCGCGATCCTGCACGCTCCCTCGACATTCGACTTTCGAGTGCGATGGACGGCGAAATCTTCCAACGCGACCTACACCGCGCGGATGTTTTTCCATCGGCAGACCTCAGATCTCCCAGCATCGCCGTGGGTAGCGCCTTTCGCTACCGCAAAGCTTCGTTTTACTTTACGGGTGACGAATCCATACACCTTGTCTTTGAACGGCACTTTGGCAACGCCGAGCTCGACTATAAGAATATCCACAGCATTCTCGTCTGCCAGGGAGAGCGGATCACGGACGTGATCGACTTTCATTTTCACATGCTCGAGCGGCAAGTTCAGAACGCCATTCTCGCCCTGCGCCCTTCGGCGCCGAACGCCGGAGCTCGCGAAGCCAAGCTGCGCACGGCTCTAGATTCGCACAGGATGATTCACTCCTTTCGGGAAGGGCACCTATGAGAGCCCTTCTCGAATCGATCGCTCAGATCCGCCTCGCGCTGCCGCACTTTGAATTCGATGCCAAGCTCTTTTTGTGGACCGTCGATCGTGTCGAAGCGATTGAGGAGGCGCGCGATCGCTACATCAATCTGCGACCGTGCCCCATACCAGCCATCGCCACAACGAGCAAAGCCGCCCTGCGAGTCCTGGGCCCCGAAGCTTTTTTGAATCCCGAATATCGCGGGCAAAAGTTCAAACGGCAAACTTCGGGATCTTCAGGTTCGCCAAGCGTGCTCTACAAATCTGAGCGTGCGGCGCTTGTGGACCTGTGCTTGCCTGCCTGGAAAGCCATGCGCCTCAACGATATTGACGACTCGCGCCGCGTGCGCAGCCTCTTCATCACCGACAACAGCGAATCCACTACGGCCATTCTTGTGGATCCGAGCGGTGACGAGCCACGCCTCATCCTGCGCTTGGCGCTCGGTGCCGACCAAAGCCTAGGTTTCGACCGACTTATCGAAGCTATCCGCGTTTGCGAGCCACTGCTCGTGACCTCGAACCCCAACTTGCTGCGCGCTTTTTTAGATCACTGCGAACAGCGAAACCTCGAGCCCCGTGAACTGTCTTTTGCCGGTTTTCTGTGCAGCGGCGGTGTGCTCTCCCCCGATACCGCCAGGCGCTTGCGGCGCGCCGCGCCCGGAGGCCTCTTGCTTGACGCCTACGTGTCGACAGAATTTGGTTATCTGGGAGCCCGCTGCGGTGAAGATCGATTTCACCTGGACGAATCGCTCAACAGCTACCGCATCGACGAGGACGGTAAGCTGCTCGTCAGCTCGATCTACAACGAGGCCATGCCACTCAAAGATTTCGACATCGGAGATCGGGTGACGCTCCACCCCCGCTCCAACTGCGCGTGTGGAAAACCGGGACTTCTCGTCGACCGCATCGATGGCCGGGTGCTACCGGACTTTTTCTTGGCGGGACGAAGGGTATCCCCCTCGGTGTACATGCACGCTTTTAAAAAATTTCCCGAACTCGAGGAATACCAGCTCACCCAGACCGGGGATTTGTGTTTTGATCTCAAAATTGAAGTCAAAGCCCGCACCACGAGCTTCCCCTTTGAAGCGTTTTTGAATTTTATCCGGGCGCCGCTAGGCGACGGGGTTACGATCACCGCGAGCCTCGCCGCGGGACTCCACCAGTACGACAAGTTTCAGAGATTCCGCAGGTGCCAGGTATAAGTGCCGGGTATAGGTTCCAGGAACCTAATGAAGACTAGTGGCCCAAGTGATATGGCAGTTTCTTGATGATGGAGAGCGCGCGATAAACTTGCTCCGAGGCCACTGCAGCAGCGAGTTCGTGCGGCAGAGTCATGGGCCCAAAAGACCAGGTGCGAGAGTTGGGGTGACGTGCGCGCTGGCGCCAACCGTCTGACGCTCCCACGGCGATCACAATTTGCGAAAGTCCGGCTCCCCACTGGCTTTCGATCCAGGTGGCGAGGTCTTCGGAACTCAGAAGATCCTTGGGAGAACGTGAGATATCCGTATAGAGCACCACCGTCTGGCCCTGCTCCAGTAGCTTTCTTGGCTCACCGCCAACTTCTATGGGTACAAATTTAGAGATTCTTTCTATATACTCTTGAAAAAGGCCTAGTGAATTCACGTTTTTGAATTCTTGGGCCAAGCGTTTGCTCGGACGATACCAATCGAGCCAGAAATAGATCTGCATCAAAAGGAGTTAAAACACTTCCGTATGGCCAATACCACCGCAAAATCTCCGACCATCTCGGTCAAACGAGTGCTCATCGCGGACGCTAGCGCCAATCGCTTCAAAGAAGTCATGGCGGCGCTCAAAGATGCCGGCATCGAGGTGGATTTCACCTCGGATCCCACAGATTTCATCAACCGCTGTCAGAACTCCCAGCCCGACCTCATCCTGATCAACCTTTTTCTGGGCCGGGGTTCTTCGCTCGACCTCATCACCAAGGCGCGCGAAATCACCAAACGTATCGGCACCAAGATTCTCGTGCTCAGCGCACACAACAACAAAGAGAACATTCTCAAGAGCATGCAGGCCGGCGCCACAGACCTCGTGATGGATCCCTTCGAGCCGCGTCTTTTGCTGCAAAGGATTCGCTACCAGCTGCAGGAGCGTGAAGCTTTTGACGCCAACGATCTGCGTGCCGATCCGACCCAGATTCACGTGGGCTTTCAGATGATCTACGATGTTCTTCGCATCATCTCAGAGACCAAGAGCGCACACGCTGCGATCTTCCGCTCGCTCAAGATCACCCAGGACACCACCAAGGCCTCGCGCATCAACGTCTACATCGCCAACCTCGAAACGAGCGAAGCCTTTGTTGTGGCCGCCTCGGACGATGAAAAGCTCGCCAACCTCAAAGTGGACATCGAAAAGTACCCCGAAGTTCGCGAAGCCTATTTCCGCAACCAGATCATCAACATCAAAGACATCACGGCCAACCCACTCACCAAAGAGATCAAAAAAGAGATCAAGAACGTCGACATCATGTCGATGCTGGTGCTGCCGCTGCGTCACCGCGGCGAAACGGTGGGCGTGATGAGCCTACGTTTTGGCTCTAAAGACCAGCTCAACATCTCCGAAAAGCACCTCAAGGCGTTTTACACCATCGCCCTAGCGATGGCGCCCAAAGTGGCCGCCCTGAAGCTGATCAAAGAGCAGTCGACGACTTAGTGATTTTTTAGAAAAGCCTGAATACGCGCGATGACCCAATCTGGGTCATCGATCGCCAGCTCATGCCCTGCGGTGGGGTGAATCTCCAACATCAATCCCAGAGCTTCGGCGATGCGCATGGTGCACGTCGGATCGACAAGCCTGTCGGCGGCCGAAGCCATCGCCAGTGTCGGTACCGTCACTTTCGAAGGACGACGAAAGCGTGATGAGGCCACGAGCTGGGCCACGGCCACACGGCGGATTTGAGCCTTGGGCAGGGCGATCTTCGCCCAAGTCTCGGCCAGTTCGTTTTTGGTCTCATCGCTGAGCATGTTGGTGCACATGTCGAGGATCTTGCGCTCGCGCAGCACCTTGTCTTCGGCCCTCGCCAGGGCGGTGAAGGTGGGCACGTTGCTGAGCAAAATGCGCTGCCAGGGCGTGGAATCCTTAGACGAAGAAACGTTCATCAAAAATTGGTAGTCAAAATCCTTCGCAAAGCTGGCACACCAGCTGAGTGAGACCATCGACCCCATGGAAAGCGACACGATGGCCCAAGGACCCGTGTCCGAGCCGCGCAGCTGGAGCCAGCGGGCGCGCAGGTCAGCGGTCATGGCGGCGATCGAGTAGACGGGGCGACGCCCCGCTTCGGTGCCCACTGCGATGTGATCAAGACAGTGAACATTTTCGCTACCGAAGGCGGCGTCGAACTTTTCGCGAAAGGGCCCCCAGTGACGTTGTTCGCGAGTCAAGCCGCGCAGTAGGAGCCACTTCATGGCCCCGATCCTACCCAGGCCTTGTGATTGCGCACAACCTTAAAGAAGAAGTCCAGGAGCGACCGGTGGCGGCGCAGAGTACGCTTAAAGCGGTGTTCTTTCATCGGATTGAAGGGGCCGAGCGCGGAGAAGATCTGCCAAGGGTTCTTTTTGAGCCATAACCAAGAGCCCATCTCAAGAGTCCAGGGTAGAAAGATCGATTTGGATTCGGGACCATGCTTTTCCCAGTGCGCATCAAAAAGATAATCCCACAAATCTCCGTGCGTGGTGTAGCTAAGCGACTGGGGCTCTACACTGTACACGTGGTTAGGGTACGACCGGTCGAGCAGCTCCTTGAACTTCAGCACCTCGCGCAGTCTGGGAAAGGTCGATGTGGAGCGAGCGTAAGGGTACCAAAGCCGATCTTTGGAACCAAAACCCGAGTGCAGGTCCACCGCGATGGCCAGCTCAGAGTCGAACATCTCTTTTTGCACGAACTCGCAGAGCCAGCGCGATTCGTCTTCCATGCGGCTGACATCGCCGCGAAACCAAGGCAGCACTTTTGAGAAACGATGCCCGCCGAGAAGGAATGCTGGCTCGAGCTCGGCTTCGACCGGGGAGTTGCGCATGAGGTCTACACCATTGGGATTGCTGCGCATGCCGAGCGCCATGCCTCCGGGGTTCACGATCGGAATCGCCACAATGCGAATGTCTTTGAGCGCGGCAATAAGGTCTGCATCCCAGCGGATCATTTCGACGATGGATTCGAGCCAGCTGAGGCAAAGCTGCGAGCCGATGCGCTCGAGTCCGTGCACGCCGCCGAAAATGCCGAGGGTGGGTTTTTTGGGATCGTCGGCTCCGATCACCACGCCGTAGACCGGGTATTCCGACCCATCCGGACAGCGGACCATCCCAAGCACGCGGTGACGCATGAAGGTTTCAGATGTTTTCAGGATGGATTCGAGCTGATTGAGTTCGGAGAGGAGCTTCGACATGGCTCTTTTCATTTTAAACCTTTGCCAGAGGGGGAGCCACCAAATCGGTTGTCAAAAAAAGGGCAAAAAAAAACCTGAGTCCCGGTTAGGGGACTCAGGTCTTCCGGGTCGATCGATCGAGCACCCGGAACTAAGGAACCTTACTTGCGCGCTTTGCGCTTAGCAGGCTTCTTAGCAGCAGTTTTTTTAGCTGCTTTTTTAGTAGCTTTTTTCTTTACTGCTTTTTTGGTTGCTTTCTTCTTAGTTGCTTTCTTCTTAGCTGCCATTGTAGGTGGCCCTCCTTATGTTGGTTTGGATCCCCTCAACCTACTCAAACGCTTTCGCATTTTGTGTGTTGTAGAAACCCAATGTCTATGTCTCAACTTTACGTGTCATCTTCGTGATGCGCAATACCATTTCTATTTTTTTCCACCACTTGGTGCTTTTTTTTGCAATTTTATGAAATGGGATGTCAAAAAACCCATCCCGCGTTGCGATCGAATCTTCGTTACACTGAACACATGTTTCGATTTTTGATCGCACTCACGTTTGTTTTCTTCACTCAATCTTGTGAACTGTTGCAAAAACGAGACATCGATTTGACCGAAGACACCGACAAAGAAACGCGCAAGTTCAACGTGCTCGCGCAAGTTCTCATAGACAAAATTGCCGTCTCAGAGACTTCTGATCCCGAGCGAACCATTCGCAATTATCTCTCGAGCACCATCGCCGCAATTCTTGTCACCACCAAAGAGTCCACGCTGCGCGGTCTGCACGAAGCCCAAGTGGGCTGCCTACCTTTCAACACCGACGGCAGCGCCTACCAGCGCATTCGCTTCAACCTCGACATCGGTCCGATGGTACTGACCTCGGAGAGCACGGGCCAGAAGTACACTTTTCAGCCCCAGAAACAAGATCAGGACGTGATCTATGGCGCCTGGGGTTGGTTGCCACCCTCGAATTACTCGTTTGAATTTGCGCAAAACCCTTCGCTCGCCTGGAAACACAGCGGCATCACCGCGCTCGAAGACGGCTCAGACATCGCACTCTGGTCCGATGGTGCGTGGAAATTGAGCTCACGCCCCAACCTCGGCGGCGACGACAACTACATCATTCGCAAGACCGAAGATTTCCGCGTGAGCTTCAGCGCACCGGCCGGAACCGAGCAAGCCTCGCTCATCCTTCGTTTCGGCAGCCGCAACTTTGTCAAGTGCTACGGCGCGATTGGCGCCGACGGACGGGGTGAGGTCGTGATTCCGCAAACGGTTTTGGCACAAATTCCCGCCAACCCCCGCGCGACTTTAGACCTGCGCTTTGTACGCACTCGTTTCGACACCACCCACACCAAGATCGACGAGATCTACATCGAATCGTCCACCAAGCACATCTTCGGACAGGTGGCCGTAGGCGACAACCAGTTTCTGGATTTCGGCAACGTCGTGATTGCGGACTAAAGCTCTAAACGCCCAAGACCGACGCGATTTGATCGAGACGCAACGAGGTCTGCTCGCCGGTCTTCATATTCTTCAATATATATAAGTCTTGCTTGAGCTCTTCTTCGCCCATGAGCAGCACAAAACGGCTGCCCGAACGGTCGCCTTGCTTGAGCGCTTGCTTAAAGGATAGGGCCCCCGTGGGAGCGAGCACGCAAAAACCGAGGGCGCGCATTTTGGTCGCCACGTCGAGTGCGCGCGCAAGGAGACCGGCTTCGGGACACGTCACCACAAGATCGGGAACGCTCGGCGGGGGATTCAAGAGTCCATGGGTCTCGAGAAAGTTGCGCATGCCCACGTCACCCAGACCAAAACCCATGCCTGAGAGGGCGTCTTTTTTGGAGAAGAGCCCAATAAGATCGTCATAGCGTCCCCCACCGAAAAGGGCGCGGCGATTTTCGGGAGACACGTCGTAGGCCTCAAAAACGGTGCCGGTGTAGTAATCCAGACCTCGCATGATCGCGGGGTCAAAAACCAGCACGTCGGCGTATCCCATGCTGCCTGCGAGTTCAAAAATACGGGCGATCTCGCGCGCACCTGCGCAATCAAAGCGCTGCGCGACGGTCGTGAAATCGGCGGCCAAGAACTCAGCCAAATGGCGACGCTGATCGGCATCAAGACCGAGGGCGATGAGACCAGCATCGAAAGCTTCGGGTTTCATCTTGTCTTTGGCATCGAGCAGCTTGGAAAGTGCCAGGCTGACAGTGTCGGAAATCTTCATCTGCTCGCGGAACACGTGGTTTACGAGCGCTCTATTATTAAGACGAATTTGAATCTTATCGCGCGCTCCGAATTCTTCGAAAATCCCCACCGCGATGGCCAGCGCCTCGGCATCCGCGAGATCGCGATCGCCGCCCAGAATGTCGACGTTCAGCTGCCAGTGCTCACGCAGGCGTCCGCGCTGGGGCTGCTCGTAGCGCCAGAGGTTGGGAAAGGAATACCAGCGGATTGGGCGCGGCAGTTCTTGGAGTTTTCCGGCCACCATGCGGGCCAAGGTCGGGGTCATCTCGGGGCGAATCGCAACGTGACGATCGGCTTGATCTTGAAAGTGATACAGCTGCTTTTTGACGATCTCTTCGCCCGATTTGGCGGCGTAGAGATCGAAAGGTTCAAGCATCGGCCCGTTGTAGGGTTCGTAACCAAAGGATTCAGTAACTTTAGAAAATTTCTGCATCAGCCAATTTTGGATACGCTGGTCCTCGGGGTAAAAATCGCGAGTTCCCTTGTACGGCTGAGTCGGCTGGGTCATGCCCCGACAATAAAGCTAAGCCCTTCGATCGGCAAGTCGAAAGCATCTGGTAGCGGGTTAAGGAACTAGGTTCTTTCTCGAAAAAATGCTAAGCCTGAGGCTTACCATGGCTAGTTTTAGAACTCATTACCTCGGTGACCTCAATGCCTCTCTTGCCGGTCAAAGCGTGAAGCTTTCAGGCTGGGTAAATCGCGTGCGCGACCACGGCGGTTTGTACTTTTTTGACCTGCGCGATCGCAGTGGCAAAGCCCAAATCATGGTCCCCGCAGAGATGGCGAGCTCAGTAAAACTGCGCTCGGAATTCGTGGTTTGCGTTGAAGGCCTGGTGCACAAACGCCCAGCGGGCATGGAAAACGCTAAGGTTAAAGGCGGAGACATTGAGATCCACGCCACCCGTGTGACCGTGCTCTCAGAAGCGGAGACTCCACCCTTTTCGATCGAAGATTCGGCCACCGAAGTGGGCGAGAACACCCGTCTCAAATACCGTTACCTGGATTTGCGCCGTGCGGAAGTGCAAAAAAACCTTATCACACGCCACCAAATGCTCCAGGCTTCGCGCAAGTTCCTCAGTGAGATGGGCTTTCTTGAGATTGAAACCCCCATTCTCTACAAGTCCACTCCCGAGGGCGCCCGCGACTACCTCGTGCCTTCGCGTGTGCAGCCGGGCACCTTTTACGCCCTTCCCCAATCGCCGCAGACCCTCAAACAGCTGCTGATGATCTCGGGCTTTGACCGCTATTTCCAGATCGCTCGCTGTTTTCGCGACGAAGACCTTCGCGCCGACCGACAGCCCGAATTCACGCAGATTGACATCGAGGCGAGCTTCCTCGAGCAAGACGAATTCCTCGCGATGATGGAGACCTTCACCCAAAAACTTTGGGCCGAAGTGCTGGGCGAGCAGCTCCCCACGCCGTTTCCACGCATCCTCTACAAAGACGCCATCGAGCAATATGGTTCAGACAAACCCGACTGCCGTTTTGACCTCAAGCTGAAGAACATCTCCGAAGCTTGCCAGAACTCGCAGTTCCAAGTCTTCAACCAGGCCCTTGCCGCTGGCGGCGCCGTGGTCGCACTAGCCGTCAAAGGCAGCGAAGTTGCAAGTTACGGCATCAAAACCGAGCTGAACTGGTCGCGCAAGCAGCTCGAAACCCTGCAGGCTTTTGTTAAAGGTTATGGCCTCAAGGGTCTCGCTCACGCCAAAGTGGAAGCCGACGGTTCGTGGAACTCGCCTATCGCGAAGTTCTTCGATGCCGAACAACTCAAAAAAATTGCTGCCGCCCTGGGCGCTAGCGCAGGCGACTGGATTTTCTTTGCCGCCGACTCGGCCAGCAAAGCCGCCCAAGCCATGGGCGCACTGCGTTTGCAAGTGGCCAAAGACCTCGGCGTGCTCGACTCACCCAAGGTCAAAGGTCAGTGGGCCTTTCGCTGGATCACCGAATTCCCGCTCTTCGATCGCGACGACAAATCGGGTCGTGTGGTTCCTGCCCACCACCCCTTCACTCGCCCCAAAGCCGAAGACGCACCGATCCTGCTCAAGAGCGGCGCCACCGCCGATGAGCTCATCAAGATTCGCGCCGAAGCTTACGACTTGGCACTGAACGGTTTTGAAGTGGCCGGTGGTTCCCTGCGTATTTTCGATTCCAAGATGCAATCGGCGCTTTTCAAAGCGATCGGTGTCAGCGACGAAGAAGCCAAAGAGAAGTTCGGATTCTTTGTGGAAGCTCTTCGATACGGCACCCCTCCGCACGGCGGCATGGCCTTTGGTTTTGACCGACTCACCATGCTTGCATGCGGTACCGAGGCGATTCGCGACGTGATTGCGTTCCCGAAAACCACCTCGGCTTCGTGCCTCATGAGCGATTGTCCTTCGAGAGTGGATGCCGAACAGCTTGCCGAGCTGCGCATCAACACGATCAAGACTTCGACCTAAAAGCCCAATACGCCAGTGCAATGAGCACCGCGAGTGCAAGGACGGTGCGCACCCAAGCTGGGGTGCGCGTCCATAGGTTGCGCTTGATCGGATGGTTGCGCGCTTCCACAAAGGGACTCAGGGATTCTTCGAGCACGGTGGGCGGAACCGTCTGCACCCAGCTGACACGTACCATTTCGGTAAGTTCAAAGGCAAAGTTTCTCAGGGATTCGCAGCGCCGGCAGGTGCGCGCGTGCTCCTCGAGATTCGATCGGAACTCAGGGTTCATGGGCAGGCCTAGATTCTGAGCGACCAGGTACTCCGGCAAGCGCAGGTCGTAGTGGGCGCAAGCCGACGATAAGTGACCCGAGTTGCGTTTGAAGAGGGGGCTGCGCAGGCGGATCGCGTGAAAGAGTCTAAAGTAATAAGCCGAGCGGGAAATCTTCAGCGCCGAGCAAACACGATCCGGCGACCAGCGGCAGGCAAAGGAAAGGAGCAGCAAGAGGTCCTCTTTGGATTCGTAGTACTCGCGACCCGAACGAATGCGTTCGAGCCATTCACCCAGCACAAAACGATCCACGGTAGAGAGCTTTTTGGGCTTTTCGAAAGCGGTCCAAAAGAGCGCTTCGGAAACCTCAATCATCTGGCTGCGGGCCCACTCATGCGAGGTGGATTCGCTCTCGCCCGACATGAAAAACATCGACCAGTAGTCGTTGAAATACGTTTTGAGCTCGTTCTCGACTTGATCTACGCCCAGGGAACTCATTTTACATCTGCCCCGTCATGATCATCTGTAAGAGATTGGAACGCGTTGAAATCATCGAAAGGTCTTCGTATCCGAAATCGGGAAGTTGCGCCCTTTCGCTAAGCGAAAAGACGTCGACAGGGGAGAGGTACAGATTATCGTGGATTACCCAACCAATATTGCGATCGCCAAAGTCCACCCAAGTACGCACGGAATGGCCCCCGAAGTTGGGTCGGGCCAAAAAGGCCCGTCCGCTGACCATGGCGCGGATGGACACCGTGGTATTGGACAGGGTGTGCACCTTAGTGTCGATCCAGGAATTCGAGTTGAAGGCCTCGGGAGTCCAGTTCAGCTCAGATTCGATAACGCCACTTTGCTTGAGCCACTCGAGCCAGAGCACCGCACCGCGACCTATGGCGACAACGCTGATCTTTTTCTCTTTGAGCAGTTCCGAGAGCACTTCGAGCGAAGCTTGGTGGCGCTTTACGAGTGTCTTGATGAAAATGCGTTCCTCGACGGTCGCCGACCAACGCGAGCGGAACACCACGACGGCCCCTGTAGGAAGACTGGTGCGCAGATCCTTGGCAACGAGTTGATCGAGGTCCACGCTACGGGCATCGATCGAAAAGAGCGAGAGCTCATTTTGAAAGTTCGACTGCTCACCAAAACCAATGCCTTCGATCAATGTGACGCTCATCAGATCACCTCTTCGCGCAGGTTAGCAAGCTCTTTACGCGATTCAAAGAGTTCGTCGAGCGGCAGGCTAAGAACTTTTTTACCACCACTCGTGCCGAGCTGAGTATACATTTCGCTGGGCACGATGGCTTCGAAGTTTTTTACAAACTGGGGAAGGACCCCCACCACGAAACGCCCCGGAGCCCCCGAAAAGAGTTCGATGGTAGGCACGCTGGGCTTGATCTTGGCGCCCATCCCGCTCCAAAGCGCCATCTCACCGAGCGCCTCGGCAATGCCTCCATGCGATACGGGCCGCATCGAAGACAGCAGCGACTCGTCGATGCAATGGCAGAGGTTTTTGTAGAGAGCAAGCTGATTGCCCGATACCAATTCCGTGACATGGTTTGAAACCACGCGCACGTAGGGCAAGATTTTGGATCCGGCGTCCACGAAGGGCGGCTTGGGCCCAACGGCGTAGAGAACCTCGTCTTCCATACGAAAGCCCGAGATCGTAAAGTTCTTTTTGGGATCGATGGGCTTGGAAACTCGGAACACGAGTTCAAATTGCTGCGAAGGTCCGGAATGCGCCGAATAGCGCACGTTGCGCACACGAATGCCGTATTCCTTACATGCGCTCATCATGCCGTCGAAAGCGAGCGAGAGCGCGGCGCGCTGTTTGGAAGCGAGCGATTGGATATCTCCGCCCGGTAGCGACACATAAATGGCACCGATAGCGGCGTCCGGAAGCGTGCCGTGAGTCACCATCCAGCGCACGGCATCGTCGACCACGGTGAGACCCATGCTGCGAGGGTTGTGTCGCGAGAGACCATGTGTCTGTCCCCCCGCTTCAATATGCGTCGCAAAACCGTCCGACCAGCGCAGCGCTCCGAGAGGATAGGAAAAAGATCCTCGCTGCAGCGAAATACGGCTCAAATCGCCCGAGAAATAAGCTGGCAAGAGATTGCCGACTTCCATTTCGAGTTTGTTCTTTTGGGTGCTTCGTCGCAAAAAGCGATCGGGATAAATGTTCGCGCGTTCAAAACCGTAGGCAGGGCGACGGTCGTCTTCGTAGAGCCAAGTGCCCATGACAGCTGACTCAGACTGCGCCTGCACGATGGCCATCAGATCGGCAGCGGGGATCTCCTGCAACTCGTCTTTTTCGTTGACGATGGAGAGCACCGAACGCTCTTGACGCTGGCCCGAGGCCAAAATGCTGATGTCATAGTGCCGTGCGATCTTTTCGATGTCGCGCTTGATCTCATCGGGCACCCACATCAAGAGGCAGCGCTCGTAGCCTACCTGCTGGCGATCCCACTGCATGAGCTGCTTTAGCACCACGTCGAAAAGCATCATTCCCGATTCTTTGGCCGCGAGTCGCGCAATGGAGAGACAGAGCCCGAACTCAAGACCCAACAGGTGCGTGCGCACCCCGGGCATGGCGTCGAGCCGCGCGCAGAAACGCTCAAACTTGCGAACCTCTACCGAGTTGCGCGAGTCGAAGGGACGGCTGATGTACAAAAAGGAATTCTTGGTTTCGGCTTCAAAGTTGCGTACGTAGGTTTCTCGAAACCCATCGTGGATCTCCAAAAACGAAGAGAAGGGATAAAGCTCGGTGGCATAGGCCAGGGAAACCCCGCGATCCCGAAACGCGGTGAGCATTTCGAGCTCTCGGTGCACGATTTTCGAATACTCGCCCGAGTAGCGGGCCTGCAAACCAAGAATCAGCGTGAGGGGATCCAGGCCGCGGCGAAAGTTTTGCTCCTGCGGATCGCGTACGGGACTCAGAATATCGAGCGGCGACACGGTCGTCACCACGTCGCCATCTTTGAACTTGGACCCAGTCTCCTTAATCACAAATTTGGACGAGAGTACGTGCCGCTTGGAAACGCGGATGTACTCCATAAAAGTCGTCGCGCGTTCGTCTACCGGAAGAGAATAATCCCAAGCGACGGGATCTCCCGCACCCATGATACGAGCTTCTTGAAAAAGCGGATCAAAGAGACCCGACTTGGCGCCGAAGAGCACGAGCTTTTCGAGCGATCCCTTGAGGGCGGCAATTTTGTCAGGCTTGGGACCCGTGACGGTGATGATGCGAAGCTTTTGCACAAATTTGGGCGCGTTCTCGCCCATCACCGAAAAATACGACTGCAGAAGCGATACCACGTCGTCCGCGTAACGCGAACGAGCACGAATTTGGATCGTGATCGGCGCCGTGGCGGGATCTACCATTTCTACTTTTGTTAGGCCCGGAACTCTGAGCAGCTCGTTCCACTGTTCCGTCGTATAGGCCGTCTTGTCCTCGCCCCAATCGACCAATATGCCGTCGAAGATTTCAAAATTTAAATTGCCGACGCTCTCTTCAATAACTTTCCATAGAGAAGGATCTCCGGGCACGAATTTGTCGATCACGTTGGCCAAAGCGTCGAAGTAGGCCCACCGGATGAGCTGATGCCGCGAAGTCATTACTTACCTATTGTAAGTCAAAATCACTGGTTATTGAATGAGCGGAGCACACAAAGATGTTCGGATTCATAAGGCGTCAGCTCGGGAATCCGGTTGCTCGAAATGGAGTGGAACCATACCGAAGCGGCGTCGCGGTTGATCTGAATCTGAGCACGTACGTTTTCGGGTTCGTTGTCCACAAAACCCAGCACTCGGTAGCGCCGGTTCAGCTGCTGAAGGTAGCGATGCTTGTACTCCACGTCTGACTCGTCGTGATTGCTTTTGAGCACAAGAAACGAAGATTGATCATCGAGAGGAAAGCCTAGCTGGCGCAAGGATTGGCGCGTGCCCTGAGTCATGTTTTTGGCGGGGCGACCGGTGAGATAGCAAACGTGAACTCCCATGGCCTGAACCGCCGAAACAAAGGCCGCGGCCCCTGGGTAAGCAAAGTCCTTATCGAGGTAACGATCCGAGAAAAAAGCGTCGAGCCAAAAGGGAAGCATCCGCTCTTCGAATTGCCGGGCAAGCGCTTCCGCATCCTCGATGCCACATTGCAAGAAGGCGGGGTACAGTGATTCAAAGATTCCGTAGCGGTGTTCCTCGGGCGAGAGTCGATGCGCCGCCGCCCAAATGGCGGGGGATACCGGTCCAGGGTGATGAAAGCGCAAGTAGTCAAAGAAAATGTACTGGAAGCGGGCCGAAAGACACATCAGCGTTGAGTCGATGTCGAAGATCCACAGGGGTGTAGCATCAGCGCTTTTTTCAGCGTAGTGCTGCCCGGTGCGCTCGAGCAATGCGGAAGAGGTCACGGCACGGTGCTTACCGTAGCGCGCCCAACCGTGCGACTCGTCGATGTAAATCTTCATAGCTAACGTCAAAGCACGCAATTCTTTGATTGTCACTAGCCAGTGAAGTCTCTATAAAATGGGCCGTGGTCAAGAAACTCAAACGGTGGCTCGGGATTTCGCATTGGCTGCCGCACTGGCGCGGCGAACTCGAAGAAGCCCTACAACAGACCCAAACCTCCAACCGTGTTCAACTCGCGGTGGTTGTTGCCAAAGAGAGTGATTCTTATTCGGAAATTCTATTTTTGTTGACGCTCCTAGGTCTTGGCATTGGATCCCTCGCCTCGTATCTCGCCCAAGGGCTTTTCGAGTCTAACCTCGACATGCTTTCCATGCCGCTCTTGGGTTTTGCCTCGGGAGTGCTCGTCTACCAGTTCCGCTCGCTCTACGTGCAAAAGCTCGCCACCAAGGCGGTTCGCGATCGCGTGGCCAACAAGGCCAAGGCCTTCTTTTACGATTATCTAAGCGCCACGAACGGGCCGCTTTTTCTGCTCTACATTTCAGAAGTCGAGAATGAAGCTTATTTTGTGGGCATGCCTCAACTGCTACGCGAGCTCGGCGAGCATGAAAAAGACATCCAGTCGGCGTTGCATCGCCTAGTGGTGAATTACAATCCCAACGATCCCATCCCCCCCATCAAGGTGGCACTCAAGGAGATCGCTCAGATTTTATCGGATACCTTTACAGGCGATAATTTGGGTTCGATGGAGCTGAGCCACGAAACCCCGAGGGCCCTGGTCTTCATGCCTTCGGATTCGGCTTCGACGCTACCCACCGTGGTGCTCAAAGGCACCAAAGACATCAACTAATCAGAAATCAATTGACCGCTACGTAATCGCCCACGAGCACGCCACGCAGTCCCACATAGGGACCCTTCTTGGCATCGGTGAGCGAAACGAGTTGAGCCACGGCCACGTCGTCTTCGACGTGCATGACTTCGAGCACAGCAAAGTCGACTTTGAGTTCGAGTTGCTTGTTTCCATTGTAGGGATCCACGACAGGCAGGGTACGGTAAACCTTGAGCTTGGATCCCTTGGAGAGACCCAAACGGCTTCCAGCGTTGATCACAAATTCTTGGTCGATCCCTTTAGCAGCAGCTTCGGTCAGCGCGAGTTCACGGCGCACACCGATCACGCGACCTTTCATCGCCACAGAAGCGGGATCGCGATCGATTTCAGCGTGAGCATCGGCCTTTTTAAACGAATAACCTTCGGGGTACACAAATGTTTGCACCGTGGACACTACGGACTCTGAAGCCAAAGCACGCTGCGCCACCCGCCGACGAGCCGGTTTGCGGCGCGGGGTCGGCTTGGCGGCCACTGGCTCCTCCCAAAGTTTAGAGGCGTCAAAAAGCGTCGACATGGATTCTGCGCGAACCAATAGTGGCGCAAGGGCGAGGCCCATGAGGATGGCGTTCAGGCGCTTCATACTGTCATTGGCACCGAGCCGCCATGTTGACGACGGGCGTCCTCTTTCCAGTTATGAGCGGACCACTTGGGTTCTTCACTATCGCTGAGTTCGAAATGAGCTAGCGAATCCATGGCGTTTTGGAATTCTTTAAAGACGTTCTCGCGCAACGCGAGGGTCTTGTCTTGAAGAATGATCTGTCCGGCTGTGGATTCGGTCATGTTCACGATCACGGGGGCGCGTAGGTTAACACTCATATGCTCCACACTCGCTGGGATGGTCATGATCAAAAAGGCCTTGAGTTTGGACTCCGGCTTGATCGAAATCATCGCGTCATCGGCGTGGTTCAGACTGTAGGTGTAATCTTTGCGGAAGAGTTGTGGCTCTACGAGCGGAAAGGCCACCGAAGCGTCTTCGGTGCTCTGAAGCCAGAGCACGAGAGGCATCGTGGTCGACTCGATAAATACGTATTCTTTGAGGTCAGGAAATCCGATAATGCCGTCGCGGAAACGAATGACGTAGTCCGTTGGGAAACTTAGTTTACCGAATCGTGTGGTGTTGATTTCTTTTGTCATCTGGCTACCCTCCTAGTTGCCAAAAATAGTCCATTAAAAAGCCTTAGCCCGTTTTTTTGGGGCTTCCTTTGGCTTGTCCGAGCGAGGTCAGTTCCGTAGCCATAGACTTCATCGCCGCGCGATTTTCGTCCTGGATGGCTTGGTAAATTTCTTCGCGATGGATTTTGGTTTCTTTGGGAGCATCGACGCCAATGCGCACTTGCTTACCTTTGATTTGAACCACAGTGATACGAACATCGTCGTCGATCACTATCGTTTCACCAATCTTTCGAGTTAAAACGAGCATCCTTGACTCCCTTATAGGCCCGAAAAAGCTTCATGCTTTTCCCTGCA
>Ga0247823_10001428_pt1 | contig 19864 bp, 24 predicted proteins | sample 13C_PalmiticAcid_2_FD_192426 | JGI IMG/M metagenome (GOLD analysis project Ga0247823, IMG submission 192426) | Soil microbial communities from agricultural site in Penn Yan, New York, United States - 13C_PalmiticAcid_Day30 | ecosystem: Environmental > Terrestrial > Soil > Agricultural land... | reverse complement strand
GTCGCCGCCCTGGCGCCTTTGGTGGTGGCCGACTGGATGGAGACCACGTGGTACTGCGACGCCGACTTATTCCGCGTCTGCGGCCCTACGGAACTCGGGCCCTACCACCACTTTCACACCACCTACGGCACGTACGAGCTCGCTAGCATCTACGACGGCTGCCATGGAACCTCCGTCCCGGGTATGACCGAGCTCTGCATCGACTGGAATAACAACCGAGCCCACTTCAAGTTCTCGCACCAGACTTCCAAGCGCTGCCTGCGCAAGAACGCCGCCGGCACGCGCTTCGACGACAATTCTTGCCCTTACGCCGAGTGTTGGCGCGACGTTTGGGATGAGGTGACCTGCACCTGGTGAGCTGGGAAATCTCGGTGGGGAGCTACTTCAGGTATTTCTTGGTTCGTGCGGGTTGGGACGCTTGAATGTTTGCTGTAGGCCGTCGGTTGCTTTGGGGTAATAATCTTCCTAAGACTACTCCGGCTGGCTGCTTGATGGTCTGGTGTAGATAGCTTCTTTTGCTATCTTGGCATGAAGTTGATAGAAGCCCCACCACCCAGGCGTGGGCGGCACTGACAATGGCAATCCGACCGCTCAGCCATTTCGACGGGGCGAGACTCATGGAAGGTCGCCGTCTTGTGTTCCGGCTTCATATCACGGGGAAAATGGCCGAGCGGTATACCCATGGGTTGGTGAGGTTGTTCTTCCCGGCCTCGACCAGCAGAGCCTTGAAATTATAGTCCAGGGTTGGCCAGCCTAAGCACAACATGATCATGTTAAACCAGCTCCGTCTTCAACGCAGTCCTCGGTCGCGGCTCATCCCTTTCTGCCACCACACATCCGCAGCTTTCACCACCGCATGCAACAATATCGAGCTCCTCAGGCAGCGGCGACCTCTTGTTCTCGAGATGTCTTGTGTTGACTCAGTCTCTCAAAAAGCGGGACCTCACACCACTAAAGACTTGCCAGGTATCACTTTCCCAGTGAGGCGACCGTCTTCAGGTTGATATCTTGTCCACGCCTTTTTGAGACATACTGAGTCAATCACAGGCGGCAGATCCAATCCGTCCATTCTCCTTCCCTCCTTAGAGATCCTCTGGAATTTTGCAAACGCCAGGGCAAGTCAAACAAGTCCCTCGCCGCGAAGCAAACGCCTCGCGGCTCACCCTCAAGGCTCAGTCTTCTGCCAGTATCGGACCTCTACAGGATGAACCATCTCCCAAATCCCCAGTACCACAAGCAAAAGCTGGTTGATACGGTATACGAGAACCCGGTCCTTCGAGCCAGCGTTGGCCTGCGTAGGACCGTGACGTTTGAGAGTCACCAATCTCGGCACCATCGATGGCAGTCTATCCGAACCTTCCGAGTCCGCGCACCTCTCCGGGGTCAGTGCAAGGGAGGGTGCGCTCGCACCGCCTGCAGCGGTTCGCAAACGCCGCCGTGTTACGAAAGGAAAAGGCAAGGGCAATCGGGCGGACCAGTTCTGCATATACAGAACCTCGGATGGCGCAAACATTCCCGCGACAGCAATTAAGTACAAGGCGCCGCACAAGCTGCGTCAGCACGAGTTGGTCACGCGTCTGGTGTCCGAAATCCAACCGGAGGGAGATGTGATCAACAGGGACGATGACGACTTTACATTCGTAGCTAAGGCGCTTGCTGCTACCGTCGTCACCCAACTCTTCTCCTACATGGTCGGGAAGGGCATTCAGTACGTCGGAAGCTCGAATTTGACCTTCTCTTTCTGCGTGGAAACAACCTCTTGAGGCGGGGTTTGGCCCGATGTCGCCCACCCAGCGGCAGACACGTTGATAGGAGTCGAGAATTGTCATATCGCCCCCCAACACACCTCGCACCGCCTTGTCATCGCAAGTATATTATTGAAGGCAATTTAATACGACGCGGGTCCTCACTAGGTTGGAGAGCCCTCATCATAGAGCGTCGTAGTGATAAGCTTGATAGGGGTGGTTTTCATGGGTTGGATATTTGTATTGCTGTTTGACTGGTCATCAATGAGGGTTGTGGAAGACCTCGTTGGCCGTCAAGGTTCTCACTCCGCTATGGAGATATATGATTGATGCCACCATCTTTCCCCGTCCTACGGCCAGCGGTATATACGAAGTATTGAACATTTCAAACGATCTGATTCATAGCTCGAGCATCATGTGGCTGTAAGTGCATCTGTCTTTTCCCGCTCAGCAAGACTACTTGTCGGATGGCTCGAGTATCCAGTGGCCCTAGTTGCAATACAGTATGCATTTTCCCGGGCAGCAAACAACAGCTGTGATTAACGGGTAGCAACTATTACAGGTTCATTTTGATTTGTCTGTTCATCAAGCTGAGCTGTTCCTCTCTTCAAGTTGAGTCCCAAGACTTTCTCAGCCCCCGCTCACAACCATCAACTCCCGCCTTAGTAGAATCCAGCCTACATCGCTCTGAGTCGTTACACTGTGAATAACCGTAGTTGGAACAATATAAAAGGCGGAAGAGAAATAACCTTCTCAAATCGAGTTTGAATGAGCAGCCTAGAACTGAATTCAACAACCCGACACTCTGTTCCCGCACACATGGTTCCACCCCCCGGCTCCGATCCGTGTCCGTGGACGAACTCCAAAGTGGGGCCTCGGGCTTGCTCCCGGCTCCCTGTCTTCGGAGAACAAAAATGGATGGGTTCAGGCCAGCGACCACATCGGGCAATGGCGGTACCAATGTAGCTGCGGGCGACATTTCCTGGTGTGGCCGAGGAAGCAGGAGGCCCCTGACAACCCGGGTTATCCGAACCACTGCAGCGTCGAGAGAGACATATGGCACATGGAGAATCCGGGTTTAGCAAGCGGGAGATGCCATCTCTGGCGCACATCAACTGCCGTGCCGGCACGGCGACCACAACCTGCCCGATTGGTTTTACTCCTCCAATTTCTCTCCATAAAGATGACCTACTGGTTGCTGTTCTAGAAAAGTGCAGAAACGGGACCATCCGGCCTCGTGGTCAGCTCGGCATGGCAGGCCGGCGCCGGGTTGCCAAGATGTCATGCCCTCCATCCCCGGCACTGCTCTGCCGGGATCCTTCCGGTGCGCGTCAGGAAGCCCTGGATATGGCCAAGAGTGGCACACCACCACGTGTGTGGCCGGTCCCTACCCAGCCGGCTGCCGGTTAAAGACGTAAAGAAGGCCGGTGCGGCACATCTTGCCCCGTCAATCTCGGCAGATGCGTCGCCCGGCAGATGTCTGGTTGCCAAGACCAACTTTAACAGAACCAAGCCGAGACGGCGGCCCCTCAGGGGGTCTATAGCCACCGTTGAGTGGCAAGACGGGCGCCAGACGATCACTTGGGCTCCGTACCTTGAATAATAGCGCCGGTCGCTAAGGGCGAAGCCATTGGGCGGTCCCATATTTGTTGTGTCTCGTGGATGCGCAGGAATCCGGTCTGGCTGGTGAAGTAGATTAGGGGCGGATTTACTGGCCAATGCGGTTCTTCGAGAAGCTGGGTCAAGACGGTGTCTGTATAAACATACAAGCTTGCAGACTCAGGGGCTCGTGCTCCCCAATCAACCTCATGCCACCCCGCACCCAAATAAAGGGATAGATGAGTATGTCTCTGGGCGTCAACGGGCGGCAAGTCGCAACGGCGAGCTGCCGGATGGGAGCGGCAAACCCGACGCGTCGATTATATATCGACGTCCCAGACCCACCGCTCAACCCTGTGAATATTCCTTTTGGTGCCGAACCTCACCGTTGCAGATTCGACGTCCCAACCCGGTTCAAACCATGAAGTGGCTCTCGCTCACGCTCGCCCTCGCCGGGCCTTCCGAGGCGGCTCTGCGCTTCGGGTGCTCAACGGTGAGCATCCAGCGCCTCGACCCGCTCGTCGAGCCCGGCAAGCTGCCGTCGGCGCATCTGCACCAGATCGTGGGCGGTAACGGCTTCAACGCGACCATGGAGGGCGACATCGCCGAGAAGGCATCGTGCACGACGTGCACCTTCTCCGAGAACTTCTCCAACTACTGGACGGCCGTCATGTTCTTCAAGCACACCAACGGCTCGTACAAGCGCGTGCCCATCATGCAGAACACGGCGCTGCCCAACGGCATCAACGGCGGCATGACCATCTACTACACGCAGCAGGACTTTAACTCGAACGGCAACCAGAAGATTACCGCGTTCAAGCCGGTCAGTACCCACACCCACCAAGTCTATCAAAGAGAAAAAAGCTGACGCGGCGCAGGGCTTCCGCATGACCGTCGGCAGCCCGACGTACAGCGCCGCGCCCGGCTCCAAGGGCAACCCCGGCCTGCGTTTCGTCTGCCTGGCGAACAAGGGCACCCGCTTCCCCGAGCTGGCCAACTTCCCCACCAGCAAGTGCCAGGGCGGCATCATGACGGTGCACCACTTCCCCAGGTGAGTTTTGCCCCTCCCCCTTCCTCCTCTCCTCCATCCAATGTACTGACAAAGGTAAACCAGCTGCTGGGACGGCAAGAACCTCGACTCGCCGGACCACCAGTCCCACATGTACAACACCGTCAAGGAAGCCTTCGCGCCCGCAGGCCCTTGCCCCGCCTCGCACCCGGTGCGCATGCCGCAGCTCGCCTTCGAGACGCTCTGGGACACGACGCAGTTCAACAACATGTGGCCGGCCGACGGGTCCAACCCCTTCGTGCTCAGCTACGGCGACCACCTGGGCTACGGCACGCACGCCGACTACGTCTTTGGCTGGAAGGGCGACGCGCTGCAGCGCGCCATGGACTCGTCGTGCATGTTTAATGCCTGCGAGAACGGCCGGCCGCTCAAGAGCCAGAACGTGGCGGATATGAATAAGTGCGCGGTGAAGAGCCAGGTGAAGGAGGATTTGGATGGCTGTAAGTCTTTCCCTTGTGGCGTTGTGTGAGGTGAAGCGGGTGACTGACGTTGTTTTGTAGGGCTGGATCATCTCCCCGGACAGGGGCCGATGTAGATGGTGTAAGACGGACGGTGCTGGACCCAGGTGAGACAAGGGCTGGAAGTTTGGATTTGCGCTTAATTGGAGCGTGTGGTGCTGTGTAGTTAGCTGTGCGGCCTCTTATTCTTCGTCAGACAGTCTTGTAGGTTGAGAACAGTCGTTGATACCAAACAGCGGACGGTCCTTGTCGTGACTCGTGTTTGGTTGAGGATGGGTGTGGGGCGAGGGGAATGAGCCTCGTACAGGGAGACTCCCACCTGCGGTTGCGTGTCGTCGTGATGTGACGTGATGCCATGACGTCGAACCCTCCTGAACGACAATCCGAGGATCGTAAACCGAGTCAAGACACCCCGATGGGCCATGGAGTAGAGATGGGACGGACTGTCGTCATTAACCCATAAAGTATCTACATGAAACGCGTCCCTGGGCCAGCGTCATCGTCCATCCCACCCTGGGCAGACCCAGGGACAAAAACACCACCTCGTCATGTAATTACAACTGCCCGACGGCATCACATCCCATACCCGGCATCGTCAAAGGGCCCTGCCGCCATCTCTCGTCGCGGCAACCCCGACATCAACTCCAAGCTGTGCCCTCATGATGGCATCAAATGGCGTCCCATACGCAAGAGCCTCCCAAATTATCGTAAATGAGTGTAGTAAAATCGAAACCCCCGCGCCGTCGTAACGGCAGCGAACAAGCCGCGTCGTGAGAAAATGCCCCGTGCAAATGCCGAGTCCAGCCGATGATGATGAGCAGAACTTTTTCGTGGTCATGAAGAAGCGGGAAAAAGGCGGAGACCGGAGGATTCGCCCCGGCAGTGTGTGCCACCACGACGCGCCGGCGAAGCATCCGGCACTGTGCCATCGTGGCACAGCCGGCCCGGAGAAAACGTCCGCACCCGCAACTGTTCAGCGTGTAGCACGTCCGCAGACGCGCAGCACGAGAAACTGTGGATCAAAACCCAGTTGCTGGGAACGACACCTCCAGGGCCCTCCGTCCTTGGAAGGAAATATCCAAAACACCCCCCAGAGAAGAAGCGCATCGCTCAGTATGCCCTCTCGTCATGGAAGCTAGATCGGTTCCTCCACTCCTGTTCTCGCACGGTCGGCATCCCGCCCATCCCGTCTGGCTTGGAGCTTGACCCGAACCCGGGCATAGACGACCACCTGTTCAGCCTCTTTTGCTGCTTGGTCGCGCTGTTGGTTACGCGCTGCCCGTCGCTCCCCATGGCCGTGATCGTTGTTGGTGCCGTGGCAGTGGGCGAGTTGTGTGTGGTCGCGCTGCTGCTCATGGTCGTGCTCGCTGACGAGCCGGTCGTGTTGGGAGAGTTGTAGATGTATTCGCCGTCGACATAGATGGCGTTGGAGACGAAGGTGGAGCGGCGGTGGCGGCGGCGGGTGTAGCGCTGCTCGAGCCGGAAGAGCTCGATCTTGGCTTGGATGCGGTCGAGGAGGTTGAGACCCATGGTAGGCAATGTGTGTGGTTGTGGCTGGTGCGGTGGTGGTGGTGGTGGTGTTTGGCAAGGTTGGTCGTCAGGGAGTGCTTGGGACGCTCCTGATGATGAGGATGGATTAACGTCTTGGAGTGTGGCTGTCTTTCAATCTCGTGGTAATGACGATCGTGTCTTGGTCGGACTGGTGGTGTCTCGTATTGTTGCAGAAAGCTCCGGGGGATCGACAGTGGTTCAGCGGGAATTGGGATTGTTCGAGCTCGAGTTCGTGGGTGGCGTCGGGCCAAAGGTTGCAGGCTGCGTAAGGATTGGACGAAGAGGAAAAGCAAGGAGCGACGGATGGACGGCTAGCAGGTCCAGTTAATACCCAAGCGATCGTGGGGGGTTGGCCCGGGAGGTTGGGAGAAGAAAGAGGAGAGAAAGTCGAGAAACGAAACGGGAGGCGCTGCGACTTGAAGCATTGTGTGGAGCGAGGGCCAGGGCCTTTCCTTGCCTGAGCTTGCCAATCCTTGGAGGGTTGAAGTCAGTGGGGTCTGCCCCCGGAACTGGGATCCCGGTTGGCTCGGGGCTGGCTCTGGGTCGGATCGTCTCCACCCCAAAATTACCCCATCCGAGCCATTGTGCCCGAGACGCTGGATGGGTGCGTGCTGGCGTGCTCTGGCTCGTCTGGGCATGCGACTGGCGTGGGACGACGAGCAGGCCTCGCAGGACTCGAGCAGGGCCTTTCGCTTGAAGTCCCCTGTTTTTCCCCTGGCGATCGCAGATAACACCGCAGGTTGCAGCGCGCATTGACCAGTGATGAAGGCGCGAGCCAGCGGGAAAATGGGGCGCGACAGGGATGCGGCCATGAGGCCAAGCCCTTAGCTTTCCACTGGTGCATGCAGCCAACACACGCCAACGCCAAACTCGGCAAGTGCGCCCCATCGCGCAGAGCTAGCGACGCAGGAGAACATGTCGCGAATTGTGCGCAGAGTGGTGGGAAGGGCGGGGAGAGAGGAGCATTGTTCTTCTTCGCGCTCTTCGCACAATCTTCGGGAAGCTTTTCCATGCGTGGCTGCCACGAACTCGAAGGATTGAGGGGTTTGCACCCTGCGCCTGCACCTGCACCTGCCTGCATCTGCACCTGCAGCTGTTGGGCTTTGGGGGTGCATTCGGCTGTCTTGCTCCTGCCACACTGGGTTACCAATCCCCTCCAAATCGTCCCACCTTCCACGCGCACCGGGCCGAAATGCCAAACCTGAGCCCCCGCAGTTTCCGGTTGCGCAGCAAACAGCAAACTCACGCAACTCGAGGCCTCAAGTGGCATTTTCCCTGTGCTGAGCACGCCGATTCCCGCGGGTTAAATCGACGCCAATCGGCTCTGCTGGAGCGGGTTGTTTGATCGCCGAGTTGTGGGTGCCAGCAGTTCATGCTCTTGTGCTGGCGGGGAGACCCCTGTGTCCACGTGTGGCCCACTGGCACCATCGATCCAGTGTGTGGTTTTGGGAGGCACTAAAACTCGTCCGCCCCAGCTCGGCCCTCCTCGGCAAATTGGATTCTGCATAAGGCATTCCTGGACATCAAGCATCCATGGCCTCGCACGTCGCTTTGCCGCGTGGGCCTCCGCCAGTAGAGCCACAGCTTTCGAGCCATCTCTGCTGCAAAAGATCGGACGCTCAGGAGGCAATGTCAGGGAAGGGCGCGTCGCCATCAGGCTGCCTGCCTTGACGTAGATGCGTCAAGCCAGGTTTCTCCTACCATCCTCGTAGCCCCAGTGTTTGTCGCCCATTGCCCTGGTCTGGTCAGTTGTCCGGCCAGGCATCCACGGAAAGGTGTCGTGCGCTGCCGAAGTGCCTCGACTCTGCCCCTAACTGAAGTAGAACTGAAGTAGAGTCGAGGTATGGAGATGACAGCGAACCTTCGGAAACAACGACCAGATTTGCAAAGTGATCTGTGGTACTGGCTGTCATTCCAATTTGTCCCTAAGGTCGCGCTGGCCGCCTTGAAGGAGTAGCCACTGTCAGGTGGCTCCTTTTCCTACTAGTAGCAGACGACAGCGTTGGCCTCCTTGCGAACTATGCATTCTGTCCTAGGAGTCGAGCAAGAAAATCAGGTACTAAACTGGTGTTTCAATGCCGCGGGGAACTTAATGAGGAGCATCTCGAACTGGCAAGGGCCTACCGTGCCGCTCTGGTAGATTTGCAGAACCAAGAGAGACCCAAATGAGTGGAAGCGGTAGACATACCTGTATCAGATTTGACAAATACTGGTGATTCGAGGCGGAGAACAGTGCGGTCGAATATCTGGTGGAGCATCCGGGCCTGTTTTAATGCACCTCCCCAACGACCCCAACAAATGGGCAAGTGAGTGGTGTTTGGTCAGAAAGAAACGGCGTGTCTCGGGCAGTATCAACAAAGGATTCTCATCAAGCAGCTAAACGCATTGGATCTTGGTAAGTTCAGTGAACGGGATGTTGTGGATAGTCAAACTCTGTGTGAAGATAACACTCGAGTCCCCGAGATTTGATACGTGTGCAAAAGTCAGTCTGGTGTCTTGTACTTCACCTGTCGGCATGTTTGAATCGTTGCCTGAAGACATAATTTATCTCTCGTTACAAAACGTCAAGAAGTGTGGCAGGCCTGGTGAATGCCCGGCAATTCCCACCACCGAGTCATAGCTGCCCTACATTCACAAACTTTGCGCTCGCGTGGTAATACAACCTGGAAGCCATTCAGCAAGACACACCGAAGGAGCCGCCCCGGAGGATCATGTCTTGGCGTGCCGGGTGGCACCCTGACTTGTCTCCACAAGCCCGACTTCTGCCGTTTGTCCCCACCCGGACCGACGGGCCAAAACTTTCCTAAACGGGCGTGCAGCACTCCGTCACTGCGTCGTGGCTCCCTCTGATCCAAAAGACAAACACCAAAAGCGTGCTTTGGGGTGCCCTCGTTTCCATTACTTTATTGAAATCTGTTTACTCAGAATATTTGCACTTAAACACTCAATACTCTGCATTTCTTCCCGTTCAGAACTCCAATTCCCACCAGAGGCAAAAGTGCCTTCGCATTTTGGTGTCTCGTTCCAAAGTCTTATCCGTCCCTCATCATTCGCCTCAACTCCATCCCATCACGCCAACCCCCAGGAAGACACACCGATCTCAGGCGCCCCAAATTCCTCCAGCCCCCTTACCAAGCAAAACTCGCCCCTCATGGCACGCAATTCCTGTTATTTGAGGCCCAACTCCACTGCCGTCCAACAGCCTGGACGTGTGAAGTGCAACAGATGGTCCGAGTCGGGGAGCTGGAATTGGATGCATCGCCAGTGGCGGAAATGGGACCTGATCTCTCAATTCCTGATTATAAGTAGGTTGGCCCAACCAAAATTGCAGAAGACGTGGGCAAACCTGTCGATGAAGACCCCATTCAGCTGACAAAGGGAAAAACTGAGATCGCGGCAACGTTTCTGGAAGTGATAAGAAGATTGCAATGGTCCTGGTGAGACTTGCCATTCAGCGGACAGCCGCGAGAGTCGAGTTCGTTATTGGTGGTGGGGAATGAGACATGAGATGGACCAGACCATGCCTTCCGACCAAGTCTGTTCTTTCTTGAAATCTAGACGAAGAGTTCGCGAAATAAAAACTGTCAGGGCAGAGAGTGCATCATGGGAAGAAAATGTCAAAAAGGTTTGAAAGAGCGCGCCCGAGCCCGGGATCGACCCGGATCCTGCTGCCGCCACGAGGGTTCATCCCGCTGACCACAATAGCTTTTGTCAACGGTTAGGCCTCTCAGTAGCCAACAGCCATGCCATTACACCACACGCTCAATCCGGGGGGGAGTTTGATTTCAAGCGACCAAATTTAGTTGATCAAACCCCACACCGTCTCCTCAGCAGAATAATCTTTTCCCGCCCCTCTCCTCAACACACCAGCCACCTGCCCAACATTCACGGTTCCCTTTGCAACTTTGCAACTTTCAACGCATCCACTTGCAAACATCCACTTGCAAGCTTTTGGCAAGCCTACGATGCTTGCTTGCGGAACTGCACCTTTGCAATTCTTAACTGCCAACTTGATCTTGTTGCCATGGAAAATTTCCGCAAAGCCCTCGCTTCACCAAATTGGACATTGAGAACAGGCTACGATGTGACCCTCGGCGGCGCTGCCTCAAACTGTGCAATGCAATAACCGATTTCTAAAGAGGCAGCCTAGTGGCTTGATCGCAGCATTTGAATCACCGTGTCCGATGCAAGTGTTGACGAACACTTTAACTAAGAATACATATACACAAAGCCCGATATTACAACAAGCCCTACTTCCAACACTCTGTTTCTTACACGATGAGGACCATGCCAAGATCCCACCTCGCCCTGGTCTTTCCATGCAAAAGACCCCATCAATAGCGCCCAAGTAGCACCCAGGCATGCCAGCCGTCTCCCTTTGCAATGCTCAAACCTTTCAGGTTCTGGTCATCCTCCACCAATCCGCACGCAATCACTTGCACACCCTTGACACAACCTGCATTTCATGCGCATCTCATCGCCTCCAACCCGATTTCATCCCTTACTGACGCTCTCCTCAGTCTTATCCAGCCCATCGGCACTGACCTCATCTCCAGCATCGCCTTCCGGAGTGGCCGGGTTGCTCAAGTCTTCATCATCATCGTCCGTCAAAGCCGGACAGGAAGGGCTGGCAGCCAAAAGGCTGGTGGAAAGTTCGCTCCGAGCAGACCCCAAAACATCGCTGCCGGCGTCGTTTGCGCTGACATCTCGCTCTCTCGCGGCCTCGGGCGGGCTCGCAATGTCTGCCGTGCTGGACACTCGGGTCGTATCTCGAGCAGCGTCCTGCGCAATGTCCCCTTTTTCGCTTGTGCCGGTGGGTTGAGGGGCCTTGCTTGCTTCGGTGGGGAGCGCATTCGCTTTGTTGCAGGTTAGGTCTGGCTGCGCTGATGACGAAGGGTTGGTTGGGCTCCCTGGAAGGGGAGTGTCCGGCTCGGAAATGCCTATAGACGGGGTCCGTTCCGAAGGGAGCAAGGCAGGAGGTTGCTGCTGCTCTCGCGCCTCTGCTGTTGGCATGGTCTGAGGTGGTGTCTTGGAATCGGGCGCCAAGCATTCCGGTGATTGCGCCTGGTCTTTTTGTTTCGTCCCGGGTTGGGTGTTTGACAGGGAAGACGCTGCGCTCGGAGGTTGGTGGGGGGTGGATCTGGCAGCAGGCAATCGGCTTTGCAACTCCGGCATGAACTCGACAGCTCTAAGAGCTGCATCGGCCAGTTCCAACTTGAGCAATCTGACCATGGGGCCTTCCTGTGTGCCGCCCCAACCTCCCCCAAGAATTGTCGAATAGGAGCGGCCAAGCCGTCGCGCCTGTCCTGCCAGCCAATCTGCCGAAATATGCGGCTGAACCTTGTGTCTATGCCCAGGAATCCACCGAAGCTCCAGGGACACGTCCATTCCCAGCTTTTTGATTGCCAATGACTGAGTCGCAATCATCTTGAGAACCGGCTCAGCCATAACCAAAAGTCCGGGATGAAGCGCTTTGCGGCTGCCCCACAGATACTCCAAATTGTGCATGTTGTCATTGAACACACGCACAATAACCGTCTTCCCCGCGAGCGATGGGCTGTCCGCAAACTCTTGAATCTCCCGTGTTGCAACAAACAGGCACTCAGACACTGCCAGTAACTCTCCCAAATCGCAGGAGTACAGAGGTGTGACGGGCCACGCAGCATGGATCTGCCGTCTGTTGGTGCGGCCGCCGGGCAACCAGGGCAAAAAAGTCACCCCAATTCCCCCCTTGTCAGCGTGCAAATCTTTGGACACGTCGCAAAAAAGGTTCATGTGGATGTAGTCGTCCGTCGAGGGCAGCTCGCATACCCACTGGGCGTACTGCTCTGCCTCTCGCCTGTTGCGCTGGATGTGAATTTTGCCGTCAAACCGGGGCGGCATGGCGACGCGGGCATCGGCTTGGCGACGAAGTTATCCTGCCTGTGTCGCACACCGTGTCAGCAAAAACAAAGTGAGTCCACGGTTGAGCTAGAAAAGAATGAAACGAGATCCGAGAAAAAGCTAAACAAATGCACACCCGCTCTCCCAGTAGTCTCCAAACAGCAGGCAAGGGGGAAGCAGTTAAATGTTGCAATGAAATGTTGACGTGGTGAGATCGAACGGACAGCTCCAGTTTCTTTGGTAGACTTTGGACAGGCGGCGGGATGCCCAACCAAGACGGTGCCTTGATGGAAGTGATGTCGCCACTGCCAGCACTCAAACGAGCGGGCCTGAGGCATGCTGGTTCATCCAAGCGATTTCTTTGCCAACTCCGACTTTCCCAGGCGCAAAGGGTGGGTTTGGACCAGGCCGGCAAATGCTGAGGCTCAAGAGACCAAGGTTTGTGCCGTTGGGGCTCGTTCTCGCTTGAGGATATGGGAGGAGGGAGAGTTCGACTGCCAGAAGCAAAGCTCATGGGAGTGATGGGAGCAGCACGCATTCGGCGCTTCATAGCAAAGCCCGACAACCCTGGTATGGCCCCGTAGGAAAGGACAACTTTGCGATGGGAATCCCTGTGCCGGCCTGTCCCGCATGGCTCCTCCAGAACGTAAGAAACGGGAAGCACTTGCTTCAATGTTCGTGACAGACTTGCCCAGTTGCTTCCCGAGAACGAGAGAGCGTAGAGCACTTGCTTGATGGTGGGACACTGCCCGTCCGTTCCAAGGCAAGACGCACCTCCTCAATGTCCTGCCAAAACAGCAACATGAGATGGCATGCTGGATCAGCAAATGGCGATCCATGCAGTATAATCCCAAAGACTTTTCAGCTGTTGTGAAACATCCTCATGTCCAAGAAGTCCAAGCCTCTGCAATTGCGTCAAGATTCCTCCCGGGGGAAGGGGGGACGTCGCCTAACCTTGGGCTCTGTGTCCGCAATGGCCTGGCACTGGTGACCCCTCTGTCAACAGGCTGTCAAGAATTGACACGGGGTGAAAATTCTCCATCAAGCACAATTTGCTGTCAGAAGTGTAGCCGGTGTCAGAACTGTTGCAGCACGAGAGCCGGGTGCCGAAACCGGTGGCAGCTTGTCGGAATCCCCCCTTCCCTCGCTTCCTCAGTGCCTGCATAACTGGAGAGTCCCGACCCGAATTCATCAATCGTGATTGCGAGTATATATATATATGTGTGTGTGTGTGTGTAGACTTTGCTCCCAGTCTCTGCATCTCTTCCATTTGTCCTTCGAGAAAGAAATTGGTGTTCTGCTCCGGTTGAGGCGGGGGGGGCTCGGATTGCGGGTGGGGAATTGTGCTGAAAGGAATCGGATGGGAGAATCAGGCTTTCGTTCTCTCGATCGGTTGACAATCTAGATCAGGGACTTGGCCTCTTCAAGGAAAATCCTCGAGATCATCCCCATGTCTCAATGGTGCTGTTGGACAAGAATGCCCTGGTGACCGACGAGGAAAATCAAGCTGTGCCTTGACAGCCATGGACCTTGGCAAGACATTACTTGCTGCATCGGTGTTGGGAATTATCGGAAGAAAATTGCGTCCGGCTTGAAATGGAATCGAGGTAACGAGCAGGAAACTTGAGCAGAGAAAACTTGCTTACTGGCGGGTTGGCGGGGGTTGCGGCTTTGGTCCTGGCAACAACACTTCAAGTTAGAGAAACTTTTCAGCAGGGAAGAGATAAAAAGAAGGGCAGATTGGCGTTTAAGCAGAAAGGGATGCGATGAATTGCCAAAGACGCGGAGCAAACCAAAGAACCTGCGTCCCAGGTTGGCTTGCTCTGGCGATCCGCGCGAGCGACAAGTCCAGGATGTTGAAGTTCTTAATCAACGTGTGAGATCGAAAGCGATTTACCTCGGTGCTTGCTAAAGTTTACCAACCCGTCAGTTGGTCAGAAACGTTTGTTACTTGGGCAGAAAGGTAGAAAACGGAAAGAGTAGAAAACGGAAAGACTGGTGTTCTGGAGGCGAAAACACTGCTGGGCTGGAGAACCGGAGGGGCGCGCTCGCGACCACAACCACTTGGAAGGAGTCAGGGAAGTCTAGTGCAGATGAGAGCACAGAAAAAAGAATAATGGTACACGTAACAGAATGCCGATCAAGACAAAATGAACTGACGTTTTTCCCTTGGAGTTCTGGTCGCGGCAGTTTCCAGACTTTGGGTTGTTCCTGGTTCTGAGGTTTGCGACTGGAAAATTCACAGTGCGGAAATGGGCCTAGGAGAACAACTTGAGAATATTCTAGGCCTAAAGCAACTTGAAGCAGAGGTTGGCAATCGTGACAGTGGTTTGCGGTCTCAAAGCTGAATGCCCTACACAGCGAAGATTGGGGCGAACGTCAGAGGTTGCGCAGAAGTGCAGTCTCAAAGCTGGCGGTGGCGGGCAACTTTCCAACAGGACAGCGAGAAAAGGCAGCATTGTTGTTTGACGCGTCAACAGACCTGGAAACGCGCTGCCACAAGTGTCGAAGTTCATCAGATGGAAACATCGAGAGAGGGGCAGGTGGCGGGCGAGGGCCGGCGCCAGCGAGCCCCCCCAGCAACAGGCCTAAGGCCGGGCCAGGAGCAGTTACAGTGCTCTGGGACATGGCTTGAGGGACCATCACCGAAACACAATGGTGACCACCTCGCCCTGCAAAACAAGGCAACGCAGAGGACGACCTCGCAGGGTTGCCTTTGAAGAGGACGTGGTTGCGGGCATCCCTTGCTTTAATGGCTCGACATTTTGGTGAAATTGTTTGTGATCTGTCAGTGTCCTCGAACCTGGTGGGTTTGGGGAGAACATAAAGACGTAGCAAAACGGGAGGCAAAGTGGGAGAAAAAGTGAGTGGGCGCGGCAAGGTGGGTTAACGCGTCAACGGAGATGAAAAACGCGCTGCCAAAACGCGTAAACGAGAAGGCCGCCCAAGGCCATCAAGTAAAAATATCAAGCGACGGACAAAGGGCCGGCAGTGACCGGTGCGAGTTGGCCCCAGGCAAAGGAGTTGTGACATTTTCCGACGCCTCGACGAGAGGAGGATGGAGCAAAAAGAGCAAAAGGAAGTCGGGAAGTTTTGCATTTATCTAATACGAGTCCTCGGGAAGAAAGTCATAGGAACCTCAGCGCACCCAAGCGTCTTGAAGGCAAAGAAAGAGAAGCAGCCTCAGCCATGCGACATTGCCGACCGTCAAGGTTGTCTCGCACTTTGCGAGTTTTGGCCGGCACCTCAACGGTTGTTTTTCCATCACCAACGCAAGAACTTGGAGTGTCGGAGAATGAAGACAAGCAACGAGAATCGCGCAGTGATAGAGAAATGCCGCTCTTAATAATTTAAGCTAGAGGACTTGACAAAACCATGCCGGTCACAACACACACATTCGGGGTGGTTTCCAGTCCCTTGTCAAGCTGTTCCATCTCATGTCAACAATCTGTTCGTGGTCTCCGCAACATCACCTGCCAATCTGGAAGGAACATGCCCCATAACCAAAGCAAAAACGCGCTGACCAGGCCGGCGTCTTTTCAGAGTCGCACCCAGCCATTTTGGCAGATCGAAGTGAGAATTTGCAGTGCGAGTTGGCGTTCTTTCCAGCTCGCACTGCCGTTCCCACTTTCCACCTTCGCCCTCTCTGCGCTCCTGCCACAACCACTGCGGCGATTCCAAACCCACTGCGACAGTTCCAGACCCCCAGTGATTTTTCCAATGAGTTCAAGGTATCTAAATTTTCGACTTCAGTCCCAGCCGTCGCTCCCTTTGTTTCTATTCCAGAACGCCTTGATACTGATGTTTTCGCCCTCAGTCACGATGTCATCTTCTCCCCGCCTGAGATTCGACGGGCGAATTTACGTCCAGCAGTTTGACCTGGCTGTGCGATTCGCAAAGAAATCATGCGCGCAGCAACCAACCGCGCAACAACGTTACTTCAATTTGTTTTGCGATGCTTCAAAGGACCTCAACAATGTCGTCCGAGGCGGGATTTCGGTGACCTACCCGCCATGGGGCCCCCACCAGGACTCCGCGGGGGAGGTTGTCGCGGCGGCCTGGCCGGTCAACCCCGTGTACGACCATCGCCTCGGGGAGCTGCTCGCTTTGGCGGAGTGCCTGGTGGTGGCCACATCCCAGATTGCCGATTTCGACGACTGCATGTGGCTGCAAGGTGTGCGGCCAACCATTGTCGTCCGGATTTTCAACGACAATATGTACAATCTTGAGTACTTGGGTGGAATAAGGTGGCTCGACGACGGACTCTTGGAGCTTGCGTAGCCTGTCTTTGAGAGGATTGCCGTGCTGTCTTGGGCACTGCGAACCATGCGCCCAGGAATCGAGCTCGAGCTGCACTGGATTCCTGGACACTGGCACCATGTCGGGCCGCACGTCCTGGCCGATGAACTGGCCAGAAGGGCTCGAATCTTGCGGCGCTCGTACTGCTCATTTGTCGGAGAACGACTGGCGTGGGGAGCTGGAGCCGTGTGTGGTACGGTGGTTAAAGAAGGACTTGGTTAAGTCTGCTTCCAGAGCAGCAAGGCTCATGCCGGAACTGCTGGGTGAGTTGGTTCTCCACGCACAGGTCTTGCTGCTTGCTGACGATCATGACCCAAGGCTTCCGCAGCAGAAACCAGGCCGCAGAACGTCAGCGTCGGCAGGCTTATGTCGACCCCAGTTATCGATTCAGGATGCGTTCCCCGGCACGCGGTCACAGTCCCAGACTCGAAAGCATCAAGCAAGTACCTGCAAGAGAGGAGAGAAGCCACGCTGTCTACGATCAGAAGGGCACCTCGACCAAGTTCCAGCCAGCACACAGCACTTCCCCGACATCCGTCAGACACTCTGGTGCTGTTCAATCCCATATCTCCCAGAGACGACATCACACCCACCTGAACTCGAGAGGCGCGGTCCAGAAGCGATCTGCTTTTGCATGCCAGAAACAGAGACTGGGTTGGCGCAAGAGGAACCGGCGGCACCGACAGAACCATCGTTCAATCGGCCATAATTCTGATGGGGCCACGTTGGCTAACGACCCTGCCTTGGAACCAAACGAAGCCAGTCGGCAGGCTTCTCCTCCCAAGTCGGTATTTACGGCTCGGAAGGTGTCTTGAGACAAGGTGCAAAATCTTGTCATGAGGGAAGGGCGTGAGCGGTGCTGGTGAAGCGTTGATGGCGTGACAATTGGTTTATGTCCTGTTTGGCAAGGTGGTGCGAGAGGATAGATATGCATTTGCGGGGAGTTTGGCGTGAGGATGGTGGCAAGGGTTTGTGAGTTTGTGATTCTGTTGGCAAGGCGGTGGAGGATGAGTGAGCATTCGCGGGGTGTTTGGCGTACCGTAAGAACGGCGGCATGAGTTTGTCCAAGGCGCCATGACAGTGCATCCGGTCGTGATGGGATGCTGAGAAGTCGTGTCGGATCAGGAGGGAGCTGTTGACTAGATCGTTTCTGTCAGACTACGTACTGATTGTGATGATAGCTAGAAATATATTGTTTCCGTCAAATGTTTGCGTGACGCCTCGCCTCTCTGTTTGCAGGCGTGCGATGTGGGCAATCAGCTTGGTGGGTGAATGCCAACATCGGTGGCTCGCAGGGCGTGGTCCAGGTTCAATTCTGCCACCTCAGGGTTCGGGTTCTGGGAAGCGGTGGTGCTGGGAAGGGGGTGGAGGGGGGTTCATAAGTTTGGAATGTTGCGCCTACTTTCGGCGTCGTGGTGTAATTGCCATTGGCAGCACGCCCCCAGAGACGTGTTGACGATTTACGCTGACTAAACGCTGTGGTAAGGAGGCCATCGTTCTGCTCTGGGTGGAGGTCCTGACTTCGATTCGTCGGTGTTAAGGGGGCGCCAATTTTTTTATCGCCTTTTTCTACCTGAAAATATTCTTCTCGGCCTTCAATACTAGAATGAACCAATCACTCTAGGCAGCTACTTCACTGCTCCTTCTTTGAACCTCGGAATATATAGATATTTTTAGTGTGTCCTCGAACCTGAGCCTTTGAACTTGGGGCTGCCTGCGCTGGTCACAAACCCAGGTTGCCTCGGAAACGTCGATCCTTAGCGTCTCTCTCTCTCTCTGACCACTACGTCCCTCCCCAAATCTAACCCCATTGAACTTTAAGGCTCAGATCGCATTTGCGCTCATCAAGAGACTAGACTTGTTATTCATCTTGTTGGAAAAAGGGTTCGAGCCTTTGGTGCTAAAAAAAAAAAAAATTCAAGGATTTTCACAGCTTCAAAAAGTTGGAAAAATTTGGCGCCGCCTGAACGTCGAGGAATCGAAGTCAGGATCCCCCAACACCAGAGCAGAACAATGGCTTCCCTACCACAGTGTTTGGTCAGCGTAATCGTCACACCTCTCTGGTGTGGTGTGCTGCCAAAGGCAATTACACCACGACGCCGAAAGTAGGCACACAATTCCAAACTTATTAACCAGCCCACGCCCATCCCCCCACTGCCGCTCCGGGGACAGTGCAACACAACATGCCGCTTGGCCCACAACACTGCTTCAAAGCAAGGACGCGCTCAACTTCCAAATTCGCTCTCTCTCAACGCCACCAAAAAAACGAAGTGCGATGCTTCTTGATGAAACTCACGCAAAGCAGATTGATCCTCGCTGCAGCGACATTGAAAAATAACAATTTTGTTGTCCACACAAAGGAAACATCAACTTTGCCACGTCTTCTGGGACATTGTAAGTTCGTCCGTCTCCACTCCGTGTTGCCCTTTCAGGACATTTCCGGCGATGCGCCGAGGTGGAGACAACGGCAGAGGTCGGACATCACGGCAAAGTGTGGGGACAGCAGGGTTGCATCAGCGCCGAGGGATGCGGAGCCTTTGAATCTGGGGGAGAAACTTCGGCTTTGATGTCAGAATTGACCAGTTCAGACTTTCTTCAGCTAGTAAGCCAACCAAAAGTGGCTGGGATTGCTTGTAAAAGATGGTTGTCCCACCGGGTGGAACTTGGCTGATGGACAGCGATTTCCGTCGCTCATGAAAAAGCCGGGACTGGTGTCTTGAGAAACTGGCGATGAAGCAGCACAGACCACCGAGAGGTTGCGCCACATGCTTGGGCAATCTCGCCAGCTGGTTCTTCCACACTTAGAGAAGACGATGAATTTTGCTCGTCGATTTTACTCGTCACAGCCATCTGCGACTGGCCCAGACGCAACGTCTTGACATGTTGTCATCATCGTGAGCCACAGTGACCTTGTTTGTTGGAAGGTTTGGAAACTGAAGACAAGTCATTATTAAGAGCATCTCGGTCAAGTTTCCCCCACAAACGTGAAGCTTCCCCAAACACAAGACACAAGAGAAGTAAACTCTTCAATCAGCAAGCGCAGCGTATCTATCCCGGGTATTCCAGCGCCCCCAACCCCGATCCGATCAAAATAGTACAAGACACACAAGATGCCCACCCCTCTTCAAATCCGGCAAGACAAGACAAGACAGAAAAAAAAAAAGAAACAACTAAACCGGTTAAAACACACCGCCTCCGAAACGAAACCACCCGTCCCCTCACCCTCCATTAAACCTCCTCCGCCCCACCTTCTTCACCCT
>Ga0247823_10001427_pt1 | contig 19879 bp, 29 predicted proteins | sample 13C_PalmiticAcid_2_FD_192426 | JGI IMG/M metagenome (GOLD analysis project Ga0247823, IMG submission 192426) | Soil microbial communities from agricultural site in Penn Yan, New York, United States - 13C_PalmiticAcid_Day30 | ecosystem: Environmental > Terrestrial > Soil > Agricultural land... | reverse complement strand
ACTTAGAGGAGAGAGCATCCATGAAGGAAGTTAGCATCGTCGGCCTGGACCTTGCAAAGCGGGTGTTTCAGGTTCATGCCGCGGGAAGCGATGGAAGTGTGGTCTTGCGCAGGAAACTGTCTCGCAGCCAACTGGTCACCTTCTTTACGGAACTGCCCAAATGCACGGTCGCGATGGAGGCCTGTGCCACAGCGCATTACTGGGCGCGTGAGATCGGCAAACTTGGCCACGATGTTCGCTTGATCCCGCCGGCTTACGTGAAGCCTTTTGTCAAACGGCAGAAGAATGATGCGGCCGACGCAGAAGCGATCGTTGAAGCAGCGACCCGGCCGTCGATGCGGTTTGTGGTTCCGAAGACTAAATCCCAACAGGCCTGCTCCATGCTATTCCGGACGCGAGACTTGTTCGTCCGTCAGCGAACGCAGCTTATCAATGCCCTTAGAGCACATCTGGCCGAGCATGGTGTCATTGCACCTCAAGGCATCGCGAATCTGGCCTTGCTGGCGGAGATTATTGAAGATAGCGAGGCCGGCCTCGAGCTCATCGTTGTAGAGACCGGCCGACTGTATCTGGATCAAATAGACGCGCTCTCCTCTCGGATCGCATCCCTGGAAAAGGCGCTCAGATCGGAAGCGAAGCGTTCGAAGAGCACCGCTCGCCTCCTGTCCATGCCCGGCATGGGACCGATTACCGCAATGGCAGTCGAGGCTTTCGCGCCCACCATGGTGACCTTCCGAAGGGGGCGAGATTTTGCGGCCTGGCTCGGCTTGGTGCCAAAACAGCATTCGAGCGGAGGGAAGCAGGTTCTCGGCCGAACATCGAAGATGGGACAACGCGACATCCGCAGGCTTCTTGTCATTAGCGCGATGACCGTCATTCGATGGGCATGCCGGAAAGCCCCACCCGAGAACTCGTGGCTGGCACGGATACTGGCGCGCAAACCTCGCATGCTCGTCGCGATCGCCCTCGCCGACAAAATGGCTCGATCCATCTGGGCAATGATGACCAGGAACGAAGATTACAAGGATTCCGTTCTGCCTGCAGTGTAGCAAGTGCTGAGCTAAAGTCAGGACGGATCGTCGGCGTGACAGCGGCGGTATCGCCAGCTTGGCTACGCTGACGTGACTGTTTCCGCTCGCTACGACCAACCCGAACGCTCGCGGCGGAAACCTTTGCTGGCGGCTAGCAAGCCGCGTGTATAATCCTGCGTCACTTTGCCGGCGGCGAGGTCGGCGGACGCGAGTTCTTCCACAGGGCGACCGTTCTGCATGACCATCAACCGATCGCACAAATGGGTGACGACGGCTAGATCATGACTGACCATCACGAAGGTGAGTTGCCGCGCGGCACGCAACTGCTCGAGCAGGTTCAGCACCTCAGCCTGAACGGATGCATCGAGCGCCGATGTCGGCTCGTCGAGCAACAGGATGGACGGCTCGAGGATCAACGCGCGCGCGATCGCCACGCGCTGGCGCTGGCCACCGGACAGTTGGTGCGAATAGCGGAAGCGGAAGCTTGACCCGAGCCCGACCTCGTCGAGCGCGTGCACGATACGGCCTTCGGTATCGTCGAAGCCATGGATGGCAAGGGGCTCAAGGAGCAGTCGATCGACCGTCTGGCGCGGATGGAGTGAACCATAGGGGTCCTGGAACACCATTTGGACCTTGCGGTAGGAGGCTTTGTCGCGCCGTTTTCCGAGTATCATACCGTCGACTGCAATCGCGCCTGTAGAAACCGGAGTAACGCCAGCCACGGCACGCAAAAGCGTGGACTTGCCGGAGCCGGATTCGCCGACAAGACCGAAGGACTCGCCAGGCGCCACCGAAAGGCTGACATCTTCGAGCGCCACGAAATCGTCGAAAGCGACGCCGAGGCCTTCTATGGCGAGAGCCGGTGTCATGTCTTCCACTCCGGCTTCCGGTCGAGCACCGGCAACGGGTGCCGCTCAGTGCCGATCTCGGGCATGCAGTTTAGCAGGCCACGGGTGTAGGGATGCTGTGCGTCCGAGAGCCTCGCCGCTGGCAGTTCCTCCACGATGCGGCCGGCATACATGACGATGACCCGGTCGCAGAACGAGGAGACGAGTCGCAGGTCGTGCGAGATGAAGATCAGCCCCATGCCGCGCTCGGCGACAAGATGATTGAGGATGCCGAGAACGTCGAGCTGCACGGTAACATCGAGCGCCGAGGTCGGTTCGTCGGCAATCAAAAGTTCCGGGCCGGCAATCAGCATCATGGCGATCATCGCGCGCTGGCCCATGCCGCCGGAAACCTCGTGAGGATAGAGGCCGAAGACGCGTTCGGGATCGCGGATCTGCACGGCGGCCAACATGTCGAGCGCGCGCCTCTTCGCCTCTGCTCTGCCAACAGGCTCGTGCGTGCGCAGCGTCTCGACGATTTGCCGGCCGATGGTCATAACCGGGTTAAGCGAATATTTCGGATCCTGCAGGACCATCGCGATGCGTTTTCCCCGCAGCGCGCGTCGCTCTGCCTTCGAGGCCTTGAGGAGATCAGTGCCGTTGAAATCAAGCTTGCCGGCCGCGATCACGCCGTGTTCGGCGGTCAGCCCCATGATAGCGCGGCCGGTCTGGGACTTGCCGGAACCGCTCTCACCGACAATGCCGAGCCGCTCGCGGCCAAGTGTGAAGGAGACGCCGCGCACGGCTTCGATGACGCCGGTGCGCGTTGGGAAAGACACGCGAAGGTCCTCGACATCAAGCAGCGCCCTCATTGGCCGCTCCCACGCGGATCGAGCGCATCTCGAAGGCCGTCACCCAGCAGGTTGAAGCCGAGACTGACGATGAGGATCGCGAAGCCCGGAGCCGCGGCTACCCACCATTGATCGAGGATGAAGCGCCGGCCGGAAGCGATCATCGCGCCCCACTCGGGCAGCGGCGGCTGTGCGCCGAGGCCAAGAAAGCCAAGGCCGGCTGCCGTCAAGATGATACCCGCCATGTCGAGCGTCACACGCACGATGAGGGAGGAGATGCAGAGCGGCATGATATGGCGCAGCACGATGCGCCAGGGCGAGGCTCCCATCAGTTGCACTGCCAGGATATAGTCGGAATTGCGTACCGTCAGCGTCTCGGCGCGCGCGATGCGCGCATAGGGCGGCCAGGAGGTGATGGCGATGGCGATGATGGCGTTGCCGATGCCTGGCCCGAGAGCAGCGACGAAGGCGAGCGCCAGCACGAGTTTCGGGAAGGCGAGGAAGATATCGGTGATGCGCATCAGTACCGCATCCACCCAGCCACCCGCATAACCGGCGACCGTGCCGACGAGAAGGCCGATGGGTGCGGCAATGACCGCAACCAGCAGCACAACCTGCAAGGTCAGCCGTGAGCCGTAGATGAGGCGCGACAGGATATCGCGGCCTTGATCATCCGTGCCAAGCCAATGCCCCGGCCCTGGCGACAGCAGGCGCGCCTTGGCAAGATCGCCGATATAAGGCGAATGGGGTGCCAGCAACGGGGCAAAAGCGGCGAGGACGACGAGGCCGAGAATGATGACAAGGCCGATGACGGCGAGACGGTTGGCGGTAAACCGCCGCCAGGCGACATAGGCACGGCCGAGCCGGGCCTGCATGCGCGATTGCGGCCTGTCGGTCAGGAGCCATTCGCGGCGGGTCATGGTGACGTCCCTCATCGTGTCCTCGTTCGGGGATCGAGCATGCGGTAGAGCACGTCGGAGAGAAGATTGATGGCGATGAAGACGGAACCGATGACGATGGTGCCGCCGAGCACCGCGTTCATGTCGGCGTTTTGTAGGGAATTGGTAATGTAGAGACCAAGCCCCGGCCAGGCAAAAACGGTCTCCGTCAGCACCGAGCCTTCGAGCAGGCCGGCATAGGAGAGCGCGATCACAGTGATGAGCGGCACCGCGGCATTGCGCAATGCATGACCCCAAATGATGCGCGCCTCTGACAGGCCTTTGGCGCGCGCTGCGACGATGTATTCCTGGCCAAGCTCGTTCAGCATGAAAGAGCGTGTCATGCGGCTGATGTAGGCCATGGAGAAATAGCCGAGCAGCGAGGCGGGCAGGATGATGTGCGAGAGGATGTCGCGGAATGCTGCCCAGTCGCGATTGATGATTGCATCCAACAGGAAGAAGCCAGTAACCGGCGTGAACGTGTACTCGAACACGACATCGATGCGGCCGGGGCCAGAGACCCACCCGAGGCGTGCATAGAAAACGAGCAAGGCGAGCAGGCCGAGCCAGAAGATCGGCACCGAATAGCCGACGAGGCCGACGATGCGCACCACCTGGTCGCTAATGCTGCCGCGCCTGACGGCCGCGAGCACACCAAGCGGAATACCGAGAAGCGCGCCGATGATCGTCCCGACGGTGGCCAGCTCCATCGTCGCGGGGAAGACGCGGCGAATGTCGGTCATTACAGGGTTTGTCGTCAGCACCGATGTGCCGAAATCACCGCTGAGCACGCCTTTCATATAGAGCCAGAACTGCTGGTAATAGGGCAGGTTCAACCCCATTTCCAGCCGCACGCGCTCCACCACATGGGCAGGCGCCCGATCGCCGACGATCGCCAGAACCGGATCGATCGGCACGACGCGGCCGATGAAGAAGGTGACGGCGAGCAGGCCGAGATAGGTGGTGGCAACGACCACGAGGAAGCCCGCCACCGATTTCAACCGCCCATAGGCGCGCCGTCTGGCGCGCCCTGCCGGCTTGCGCGTTTCCATCATGCTCAAGGAAGACTATTCCTTGGAGACGGGTGCGAGCGGGTTGGAATCGAAGCTCGGGCCGAGCGTGTAGCCCTTGACATTGCCACGAACGCCCGCGACCTCGATCTGCTGGAAGATCATGACGAAGGGGCTGGTCTCCAGTGCCTGCTGCTGCAGCTTTTCATACATCGCCGCACGCTTGGCGTTGTCACGCTCCAGGAGGGCAGCCTTGGACTCGGCCGTAAGTTCCGGAATATCCCAGGCATTGCGCCAAGCGAGCGTCTTGACGGAGGCATCGTCTCCATTATCGGGATTGGAGGTGAAGGCCTCGCCGTTCGAGTTCGGGTCCCAGTAGTCCATGCCCCACTGGCCAATATAGAGATCGTGGTTGCGGGCACGGTACTTGGTCAGCGTCTGCTTGCCGTCGCCGGGAATGATCTCGATTTTCACGCCGGCTTGGCCGGCGGTTTGCTGGAAGGATTCGGCGATGCCCGTTACCGGCTGCGTGTTGCGCACGTCGAAGGTCACGGAGAAGCCATCCTTCAGACCTGCTTTCTCAAGCAATTCCTTGGCCTTCGCCACGTCCAACTTGTAGGGGCTTGCCTCCAGCGCGCCGAGCACGCCCTTGGCCTGATAGGTCTGGCGGATCTCGCCGATGCCCTTGATCAGGGTCGAGCCGATCGCGTCGTAGTCGACGAGATACTTGAAGGCCTCACGCACCTCGGGCTTGGCGAGATTCTCGTTCTTTTGGTTGAGGCTGATGTAATAGACTGTGCCCTTCGGCGCGCTTGTCGTCGTCAAATCCGCATTCTTCGAAACGGCGTCGAGATCGCCCGGCTCCAGGTTGCGGGCGACATCGACGTCGCCGGCTTCCAGCATCAGGCGCTGCGTCGCACTTTCCTTGACGTGACGGTAGATGACACGGGCGAGCGCCGGCTTTTCGCCGTAGTAATTATCGTTACGCTCGAGAACGAGGATTTCGTTGGCGCGCCAATCGCGGATCTTGAACGGGCCGGAGCCGGCATAGTTGGTCTTCAGCCAGCCATAGCCAAAATCGGTGTCGTATTTGTAATCATCGCTCGGCGTCTTGGCTTCGGCGTGCTCCATCACCAGCTTCTTGTCGAGCACGGCGCCGACGGTGGCGGTGAGGCAGTTCAGCACGAAGCTCGGCGCATAGGCCTTATCGACGGTGAAGACGAAAGTGCTTTCGTCAACGGCCTTGGCCTTTTCAGCGACATTTTCGCCGGTCAGGCCGAACTGGGTGAGTATGAAGGCGGGGCTCTTGTCGAGCTTGACGACGCGCTCAAAGGACCAGGCGACATCCTCCGCCGTCACGGGGTTGCCGGAGGCGAACTTGATGCCGGGCTTCAGCTTGAACGTGTAGGTGAGGCCGTCGTCAGACACGGTCCAACTGTCGGCAACGCCACCCTTGACTTTGGTCGTGTCGGCGATGTCGAGGCGAACAAGCATGTCATAGGCATTGCCGATGAACTCGGCCGGCGATAGCTCGAATGATTCGGCGGGGTCGAGCGTAATCGTATCGTCGATTGCCCAAGCCTGCACGAGCGTATCGGCCGGGGTTTCCGCAAAGGCTGGCGTCATGCCACCCGAAATAAGTAGCAGCGATAAAGCTGCACCGGCAAGCAGCGGGCGTATATGGTTCGTAAGCGTTTCCCTGTTCATTCCCGTTCCCCATGTCAAATGATTGTTCTTTCGTATCCGACGGCCGGACGCCATTTTGGTAAGTAAATCATACTATTGTCCAGCGTGACAATCCCCAGATCGTGTTTGGCTATCAGGCAAAAGTGCGAACGCCATCGCCAAGCCCATCCATCCCAAGGCAATGCCGGTTATCCTGACAACCGGGGAGGAACGCTACGTGTGGATGCACGCGCCCTAAGAAGAGGCGAAGGCGCTGCAACAGCCCCTGCCCGATGACGGAACATTCTCGGGTTGACCACAGTTGGTCAAGCTGAAAGGAATTCAACATGACCGATGATCCGAAAGACCCGAAAAGGCCCCAGGAAATCCCGCCTGGTGAGACACCGGACTCTTTGCCGGATATCCCTGAGCGTCCGATTGAAGAGCCCGAACCGGATGCAGTTCCGGAGGAGGCTCCTGACGTCACACCCCTCCCGGGCGAGGATGTTCCAACGAAGATGGGCGGATAGGTCGGAACACCTCAGCAATTGTGCACAAATTTTATCGATCTGACACGGAACCAGCTCGCCTAACCGGCATTTATGGGCCCGAGAAGATTGGGAAAATGAAATGCTTTCTGTAATTTGGGACAACGCGCTCGCCATCCTCCTCCCAGGCATGCCGCGCGCAATGGAGATCAAGGACCCGCGGAACGCTATGTTCGTCCTGGCCGAGAAGTGGCCGGTCACCTATGGGCGCGCATTTCAACGAGCGCTCGCGTTTTGCGCCAAGGCAATTGAGGGCAAATGCTCGCCATCCAAGGCAAGATTGGCGTTCCTCGCCGCGGCGCGAGAAGCAAACGTCGTGGTGGTTCGCTAGGGTTTGTCCCCGTCACCTCTTTCCCTACATGTCTAAGAGGGCGTAACGAATCCATCGTTCTCGGTGTTTCCCCGGACGAAAATGTTGGTTCTCCGCCCTGCTACCGAAGCAGAAAACCTTTTTGAGCCGCTGCAGGAGACGCTTTATGAACGGCAGAATCCCGCCACGGCAACACCCAACCACCGACCCCTATTTTACGTTTGAATGCGAGCGGGCCATTGACGGCGCGGTGCGCGAACTGGTCGATAAGGCCATCACCGCCGGTTGGCCTCCCGAGGCGGCATTTAAGGCGATCAAGCGCGTCACCGAACGTCAGGCACTGGCTTACCAAGAGGATCCCGATCCAGCAGTCAACCCGGTGGAGGTTCGCATACGCACGGGGTTCTCGCTGGCGCCGTTCTGATCCGCGGAGCCCGTGCTGACGCATTCGGGACCGGCCTCATGCGCCGGGTTTGTCCTTCGGCTTCTTCGAAATTGACAGCAGAGCGAGGGCAGCTAGCATGGAAGCCACGAAACCGAGGTTGCCAGAGCCGATCCATTCAATCCCAAGTCCGCCGATCGAACCGGAGAGCGCGATGGCAAGGTAGAGGATGTCTTTCGGCGTCTTGTTTGACCCCACCATCGGCGCCGACAGCTGATCCCAGTCACATCGGAGAAACCACAAATTACTCAGCATGTTAATCTAACAAGGCCGGGGTCATTCTTCCGCGCCGAAAGGGGTCAAACCTCGACGCTTAATCACAACGAGGCGTTTGCGCCGCGTTTGCGTGCTGCCAGCACGAAATCAACTGTCTTGCCAACCGTCGACAGATCGGTAACCGGCCTTTCGGGGAACGTAATCCAGAATTCGTCTTCGATCAGCATCATGATCTGGGTAACTTCGAGGGAATCTGCTCCAAGGTCTGCCGTAAAGGACGCATCATTCTCGATTTCGTCTTTCGGGACGTTCAACTGTGCGGAGACAATTTCCTTTACCCGGAAGGCAATATCGGGTCTGCCAACATTGGTGGTCATGTTGATTTCCTTAGTCGGTAAGGGGCATGGCGCGCTCGTTCAGCACGGCGCGCTTTCCCGGTGGGGTTAGCAAATAGGTCGGGTCGACCTCCCTGGAGCCCCTCCTTCATCGTCCCAAACATCGATGCCGGCATTGCGATCGCGGTGCAATGAGGTTTTGGAAAGCGGATAGTTCTCGGCGCCAATTGTCGCGGCCTTGATGAGCCGAATCAATTTTCGCGCTTCTTCGTGCTGGGCGCCAATGCCACCGACAAGTTTCTCGGTTTCGTAGTTCGCATCCTGTAGGACCGCTCGAAGGACCGTCCTCTGTGGTATCTGACTCTTCCTCGCGCCGGTGAACAGCAGGATCACCATATCGTGCCCTCCGTCAACACATAGAGTGTTGCAAGAAGACAGGCAGCCGCAAACGCATGCCCCGCCATAGTGGTGACTAGATATCGGTCGTTGAGGCGGTCGAACAGGGAAGACATTTCGTCCTCCTCTCGTTTTGGGGCCAGGGTAGCCAACCCTCAAACAGCAGCGCCCGTAAAGTTGGCTGCCGAAGAAACAACCCTGCGCGCCTTCTGCGGATTTAGCAAGCGCTCAAGTGTGTTGGTTTCGAGGCGCCTTGGTTGCGGCCGATCCGAGCGAGATTATCGTCACGCCCCAATGTTGTCGCGCATCCAATCGCTTACCGTGTAATGCATTTTCAAAGTTGCCCAATCGCTTGAGGGCTTGACCTCACAAATGAAAAGCCCGTTATTATCGCGAACCACCGTCCTGAGGATTTCCCTGACGCGAAGCGCATCACTGTTTAACCTGCCGAACCAGAGAGTGGGTAGTGGGCGGACGCAATTCCATTCCCGCATTAGTTCACCGAATGCGTCGTTTTCGTCGTTCTGACTGTCGTAGCAAATCACGTAGGTAGGCATCCTGCTCTCCTATTCGGTATTTATCTCAGATGGTGTGCGCCAACGACCAAACAGCCATCGGTCAGCCGGATTAGACTTTCGGGGTGGTCTTCAGGTGTTTGGTGGGGAGCACTACGCACCCAATCCCGTCCGCAGCTTCGGGAAATCCACTTCAAACCTCAGTTTGAACAGAATGCTGCCAGTCGCGTCGGTCACTGCCATCATCCACTCGTTGCCAAGCCAAACGTTCATGTCGGCGTCAGCAAGCATCTCACCAGCGCCGCGAAGTGCTTCAACCCGAGCTTGAGTTTCGTTGGCAAGAAAGAGACCCTTGTCGTCGATCGCTGCTCGGCCGTCCAATACGTGGAAGAAATATCTAGGCATAGCGCTACTCCATAGGCGGGAGTGCGAAAAGCCTCTCTGTCTCAGCGTGCCAAGGGATAGCTGATGATGGCTAACCTTACGCCTATTGCGCCATACTAGGAAACGAATTCGCGGCGACTTCAGCCGCCGCGTTATCTATCTTCGTTGGAGGGTAGAAGTGGTGACGCCAAACTGCCGCCTGTCTACTCCGTGGGCGCGTCGGTAGCCCGTAGGGCCGAAACACCCTACGGCCAACATTCATATGGGAGTCAGCCCGGGCAGCTCGCTGACATATCGACTTAGGTCCGGCTTCTCACGTAGCCTTAGTCACCACTCCTGCCGAGCCCAGACGGGCCGTCCAACCTCCCGGCGGTTGCAGCCAATGCACGGATCGCATCTATCGCCGTCGCCAAGCCTCGCATGAGGAGGGCGGTGTCACGGTCTTCGCTGGATTTGTCGATTTCCATTGCCCGCCGCCGCAAGTCGCTGCTCTCGGTATTGAGGCGAGCGATAAGGTCGTTATCCATTGCATTCTCCTTAAACCCGTTTTTGTCGAGCATATGGAGAACGTATCGATAGCCGCGGCGTTCCCTTGCGTCATGAGGACTTGCACTCAGCGCCAATCCGCGGACGAGGCAAGGGCTTCACTTGAGATATCGCACACTCAGAATTATCAGAGGCATCGCGAAAACGCAGAAAGACACACCCCCAAGGGCCTGATGCCCCAGCACCCCGAGCACCCCACCCAGCGCAAAGAAGACAATAGTGGCGAGGTGGAGCTTCAACCGCTGCACAATCGCCAATTTGTCAGTGTTGGAACTTGCCCCAAGAAGTATGGCCAGTCCGACGCCCAGATCGGTAGCTACGCCGGAGACATGGGTCGTTCTAACCCGGCTACCAGAAATCCGGGTTGAGGCCGCATTCTGTATACCCATGGTAAAGCTCAGTAGGCCGACAATCAGCACTCCGTTCGGCGCCCTTGGGCTAAGAGCCACAACAAGGCCAACGAGTATCAGAAGGGCGGCTTCAAGGATCAACGTCAGTGCATAGACGTTACTGCGTCGCCGCCGTCTGCCGAACTCGATGAACAGTGAGGCGGCAAAGGCACCCAAGATGAACATCACAATGATCGCCAGGAAGCCTAGCGCCAAGTCGAACTGGAAGACGGCGAAGTGGTCGGAAGCCATAGAGACGTTGCCGGTCATGTTGGCCGAAAAGTATTTGTAGGCCAGAAATCCCGCGCTGTTCACGCCGCCGGCCACGAAGGCTAGTGACGATGCCAGCATGAGGTCGGTTCGTGGAGTCCGGCTGTCGCCTTCATGAATTAGCATGGGTGGTCACGGTGCGATCGTTGGGACGGCAGAATGCAACTTCAGGCCCAGTGTGTCGAGCCAGGCAGGAGAACTCCAGCCGTTGGCTTCTCATCTGCTTCTCTCTGTATCCTCGGAGGAGGGTAGAGGCAGGGGCTTCAGAGCCTCGCTTGGAATCGCCAAATCTACAAATTACATGCAGGTTCCCGACTTGTCTTCGAACAGCCCACCCTCGGAAAATTGCCGTCCAGCTTTCCAAGGCCAGAACCAATCGTGAAGCCGATCACGTCCTGTTGCGTGCGATCGACGGCAAATGCGACAAGGTCAACGCTAGCTGGCGTCCGATTGTGGAACCGGCTTCGGACAATTCCGGAGGTGCGGCATGACAGAATTCGTCAGCCTGGCCATCGGCAACGCCGCCCTCGCATTAAAGGCCGCCGCAACTGGTACGTCCCCAGATGCGGCGGCCCCACTCCTTGTCCACTCGCACCCTTTGCAAGAGGCGCGAGCAGGTGACGAACTATCCGCTGCGGACCGAGCCGGCTTTCACAAAAGTGCCGATCTATCGAAATTTCGCCACGAACTATGCGTGCCGCCCTCGGGAAAAGAGGCCGCAATCGCAGCCTCTTTAGTTCGCTACAGAGTTTACGCAGACAAACGACCGCCGCCGGAACGCGAACGGATCATCCAAGGCTGGACGCCCGGAGATTTCACCAGGATACCCTTCTTCTCCCCAAAGGAGCGGATGGCATCCCGTCCGATTTTCACCGGCTTGTGGCCGTCGAAGGCCATGTAGCAGGTCTTCAAGGTGGCATCGTGTACTATGTCACGATCCCTTTCAGGCCATTCTTCCAGAAAGTCGATGGCGTCTTCCAAGCACGTTATCTCTCGGATCAGTTCCCTGCGTTCCTTCAGATAGACGGGCTTATCAAATACCTTCGAATTCATCTCTACCTCACTGAAAACGTTGGTGATCAACAAGGAAGGCGCTGCGCTTCAGCGCCCGCCGAAGATTTATTTTCTCTTGTTTTGAGTTTCAAGGGGGTGCCTCTGCACATGCCGCAAAATTCTTGGGTGACTGCCGAATGACGATTGTCTTTCGGCGTCTTGTTTGACCCCACCATCGGCGCCGACAACTGACCCCAGTCACATCGGAGAAACCACAAATTGCTCAGCATGTTAATCTAACAAGGCCGGGGTCATTCTTCCGCGCCGAAAGGGGTCAAACCTCGACGCTTAATCACACCGCATGAAACAGCGTCGCCGGTCTCTACGGTCGGATGAAGACGTCGGCTTCTTTCGCCGCTCTTATGAACGTCTTGCGCGCAGCCGCGGAGTCTTCTTTACCCTCCAATACCGCCAGACACGTTCTCCGCGCTTCCTCCCGCGCCTTGCCGGTTCTACCGGCCACCTCTCCATCAAAGCTCTCGCTGCTTCAGCGGTACTGGTCACGATCCGGTATCTTCCGAGCTTGTTGGTTTCGAACGTGATAAGGCTTCTCCCAAACTCCCTGATCCATGGATGCCTGACTCCTCGCCGGTTGCGGCGACAGCGTCGATGTTGATTTCAGTCGGGGCGGTATTCCCATCGCCGAAAAGAGGCATAATCAAGATCGAGCCGAGGATCACGATGAACATCGACAGCAGGCATAGGCCGATAATGTTGATCCGAAGGCGCATTTTCTACCTGAAAACAAAAGGCCCCGCGCTGAGGCGGGGCAAGAGACTGAACTAAAAGTGGCACTAGTGGAACGCGGTTTTCGCCGCTTTGTTCCGAGCTCCCCTGTGAAATCTCTAGAGCGAACCATCCTGCCACAGCATTAAGCCGTCCCTGCATTGTCTTGCATCTCCACCAGTTCTGCAAGGTCGACGAGCAGTCCCTGAACGTCGGGCCCGATGCGAGAGTTATTGGCCTCGATTGTCATCCGGATATTGGCAGCATAGTGGGCCGGATCCAGGGCGCCAGCTTCCTGAAGGGTTTTTACCAGGACGACGAGCGCATTGGTGTGCGCTGCATGGACCGCTGAGATGGCCTTGATTATCTCGTCAGACTTCTTGGTCATTCAATGCCCTACCAGAATAGCAGAGTGCCTGATTCACTCCATTTCCGGAAGCTTGTCGGCCTGAAACGGGATGGTCGACATACCAAGTTAGTGGATAGACACTCCTGCCTCACCCGCCAACTCGATAATTACCTGCCGAGCCGCGGTCGGCAAGACGAAAAAGAAGGTCGCTTCGGAGGGGGATCGAAGCGACCTTCTGTTGCGGCGGGTTGGGGAGCCTAGTGAGCGCGGAGGCACATCACTTGCCGCGCCTTTACAACCATATCGGCCGTCACTTGTTCCGCGCTCACCGCTCAGGAAACGGTGGATTTTGCTGCCTGTTGGAAACGCGCGTCACCATTTCATGTTCTCAAGACCCCGTGTCTGATTGGATTCGACAAGTCGCTAGATTGGCGTATGGTGTTTCTACCGGCTGCCATTTAAATGGGCGCGGCCATGGAGCTTAGCAACCTTCCCCATTACTTTGGAGGTTAAGCTATGTCTCGCCGTTCCGTGGCAATTTTTACTTCATATGACGAGTGGTCGGTCATGATCGTCGAGGCCGATGGCGAGTCTCTCCATTCATTTCGCTTCCAAAAACACGCGCAAACGTTTGCTGACGGCCAGCGGCTACGCATGGGCTTTCCATTGGCCGACTTCGCGGCATGCGGAAACGGGAACGCTGTAACGACTACCCGATAAGTTCCAAGGTCCGTTGGGGGACCGGGCTCGGCTCGCAAATGGGCCGGGTCCGCACCGCGGCTCCGTGTGATCACGCCGACATGTTGATCGGCGTCTCTTCTCTCGCCCGGAACCCAACGAGCACTCTATCAGTTTTCACTGATAATCAAAATAAAGGAGGATGAGATGTTCCAGGCATCTCTCGGCGGTGGCTTCGGCGCGCAGGGCTATGGCCTACGTGCATCCATTGCCGCTGCAGTAGCTTACGACGATCTATGCTCCCAACACCGGATCGATATTCGATACGAGCCACAGGCCATCATTATCCAAGGGCGACTTCCGCCGGCGGTCGTTCAGCGTGTGCGCAGGATCATTTTCGAGGTTGCTGGGTCTGTCCCTGTCTGGGATCGAACGTTCTGGCTGGGGTGAGGTTTTAGCCTCTGATAAACACCCCGGCCTCCTTCGCCGCCTTCAGAAAAACTCTCTGCGCTGCGGCAGGCTCTGCGTTGCCTTCGAGTGTGTTTCGGCCCTTTAATTGCGGGACTTCGTCAAGTCTGTTTTGTCCGTGCTCGGATCATAGTCGTTTTCGAGCTCATGCCTCATGATGATGTTCGGATCGGATGCCTCTACGTGTGGAGCGCTGTGCGGTCTAATCCGCCAGCAGCCGAAACAACGAGGTCACCGCAACCACCGTCCCGGTGGGACATCACAGATGCAAATCAACCCTGCGATTTTGGGTGGAGGTAAGCAGGGAATTAGGCCGGTTCCTTGCTCCACTGGAATGAGGTGCCGTCGATCCAGATGCGGTATAGGATGACCGCCAATTTTCGTGCGACTGCGACCTGTGTTTTTTCGTTCCATTGCGTTTCGCCAACCGCAGCCCCCACACTTTCAACGCGCACCAGCGCCGAGGCCGATCCTGAACGCATTGCCCAATGACCTTTACTGCTCCGACTGCAAAGCCGAACGGCGCGAGACTCGCATGCGACAATCGATGGCCCATTGCTGATCCTCCGGTGAATCAGCAAAAACTTTCCTCAAGACAGCAGCAAATATTAGTCAGAGCCAATCCTCGACGCTTAATACAGATATGTGCGCCTTCACGCGATATCGTTTGCCTCACCCGATCGAAACCATTGACGGATAGTTACACGATCCTAGTTAGGTGGGTACTGACAGAGACGTTCAGGGTATCATGGTGAAAAGCAGCCTAGAAAACAAACGCATTCTCATTCTGGAGGACGACCCTCTCCTCGCTCTCGACCTCGAAGACTTCTTTACGGAACTCGGCGCTAGGGTGATCGGGCCTGTCTCCAGCGTCGAGCAGGCCCTCCAGGCGGTCTCCACCGGGATCGACGGGGCGGTCCTCGACCTCAATCTGAGAGGTGCCTACTCCTACCCGGTCATCGAAGCACTCGCCGAGGCGGGCACACCGCTCGTCGTATGTTCCGGATACGCCGAACTGCCCGACACCCGGACGGAGCTGACTGATATCGTGCTGCTGCCGAAACCTTGCGACCTCAAGGTTTTGCAAGCTAGACTCGCTGAGCAGATTACCGCAGCGCCCCAGACGACTTCCTAGACGCGCAAGATCGAAGCCGGCGAAGTGCCGGGACAGGTTCGTTCAGGCCGACACCGCCCTTAGCGCTTCGCTCTCGGCGATCGGAAGGTCGATTTCGGCTCTGAACCCGTCCGGCAGGTAGTGGAGGCTTGCCTGCCCGCCCAGCTCATATTCGATATTAGCTTTGATGAGCCGGGTACCGAAGCCCTCGTCATCGGGCGCCTTGACGACCGGTCCGCCGCGCTCGGTCCAGTTTATCCGAACGGACCGCCCCGGACCCGTCTTGTTGACCACCCACGCAATGGAGACACGCCCCTGCTCGTTGGCCAGCGCCCCATATTTCGAGGCATTCGTCACCAGCTCGTTGAAGACCATGCCGATGGAGAGCGCGGTCCTGGGGTCCAACCGAACGAGATCGTGCCGCCCAATATCGAAGCGCGAGAGATCCCTGTTGTGTGGCCGAACCGCGCGTTGGAAAACGCTCAGAAGCTCCGTCTCGTCCCAATTGCCTTCGAACAGGAGCTCGTGGGCGTCTGCCAGCGCCGACACACGGGCGATGAGTTTCTCCTCGAATTCCGCGACTGACCGGCAACCGCGACCGGTCCGGCGGATTAGCGAAAGCACGACGGCGAGATTGTTTTTCACCCGGTGGCTGAGTTCCCGGACCAGCAGATCCTTCTGTTGCTCGATCCGCCTGCGCTCTGCCCGCTCGCGTGCTTCGTTCACCGCACGCGTCACGGCAGCCGGCAGACGCGCCAGGCGCTGCTTCAGAACATAGTCCGTCGCGCCCTTGCGGAAGGCTTCGATGGCAGCATCCTCGCCTAGAACCCCTGAGACGAAAATGAAGGGCGCGTCCGGCGCTGAGGCGACCGCTAGGTCGAGCGCGGCCATGCCATCGAAATCGGGAAGCGAGAAGTCTGAAAGGATAATCTCGAACGTGTGTTGTGCCAGCGCGGCCTGATAAGCAGCACGCGTCGCGACGCGATTGACCTCAAAGGTTTCTTGCAGGTTCTCGAGCTGCGCTTCAATAAGTTCAGCGTCGATGGTGCTGTCTTCCAGCAGCAGGATACGCAGCATTCCGGCCATGTCAGTCGCCGCCCACCTGCCGCAGCTTCGGCGGCGGCTCGTTGAGAAGCGCCCAGAAGACGCCGAGGTCCTGGATCGCCTTGAAGAACTGGTTGAACTCGACCGGCTTGACGACGAATGCGTTGACCCCGAGCTGGTAGCTTTTCACCAGATCCTGTTCTTCGCGAGACGAGGTCAACATGACGACTGGAACGTGACGCAGGTTCTCATCGCGCTTTACTTTTTCGAGCACCTCCAGTCCGTCGACTTTCGGCAGCTTGAGATCGAGCAGGACGACTGCGGGATCACCTGGATCGCGGGCGGCATGGGAACCGCTGAGATAGAGAAAATCCAGCGCCTCGGCGCCGTCGCGGGCAACCACGATGTCATTGGCGATCTGACACTTCTCGAGCGCCGTCAGGGTCAGTTCGAGATCCCGGGGATTGTCTTCAACGAGCAAAATTGGCCTCAGTTCTGGCACGGATTACTCCTCAGGTAGCGCCGGTAAGGAAAAAGTGAAGCATGCGCCCTCGTCCACCGTGCCAATGGCGTCCACGCTGCCGCCATGCCGCTCGACGATGCGCTTGATGAGGGCAAGGCCGATACCCGTGCCCTCGAAATCCTCGCTTCGCTGCAGCCGCTGGAATACACCGAACAGCTTAGACTTGTAAGCCATGTCGAAGCCGACACCGTTATCCGCGATCCGGTACAAAATGCCTTGGTCGGTCAGAACGGCTGATATCTCGATATGCGCCTCTTCGCGCAGCCGCGTATATTTGACCGCGTTGTCGATAAGATTGTACCAAACCTGCCGAAGGAGGGTGGCGTCCCCCGTCGCAGCGGGCAGATCATCGACCTGCCAGACGATCGTGCGGCCCGCCGTCTCCTCTGCCAGTCCCCGCCGCACCTCGGCGACGAGCTTGTTCATGTCCACCTTGTCGGCGGACAGTGCCGCTCGACCGAGATGAGAGAACGTCAGGAGATCATCGACGAGGTCACCCGCGGCCAGCGCCGAATCCGAAATCATCTGGAGATAATGGCGCGAGCGCTCGCCGAGATTCTTCTCCCGCTCCGTCAGAAGCTGGGAGAAGCCGACGATATGGCGGAACGGCGCCCGCAGATCGTGAGAGATCGAATAGGAGAAGGCCTCCAATTCCCTGTTGGACTTCTGTAGGTCGGCGGCAAGCCTGGCCAATTGCTCGGCCTTCTTCAGCACAATCTCCACGATCGAGGCGCGCAGGTCGCGCGCGGCGGCGATCTCTGCAGGGTGCCACGGTGCGCTCTTGCCGCGCACCATCTCGCGCCAGGCCTCGAAGGACTTACGAGGATGGATCCGCCCGCTCTCCCGCACCACCTTGTGCGGATCCCCGCCCCAGGTGACCGTCTTGACCACTTCCTGCCGGAACCAAACAAGCCAGCTGTCTTCCACCTCGGAAATGCGCAAGGCGAGGACACCGCAGGTGCCGTCGTTGAAGCCGCCGTCGTGCGGGAACTCCGAGACGATAGAGTCCGTAATGTAGGAATCGGTGGCCGCGTCTTGCTGTGAAAGGCGGGCGACCAGGCTTCTTACCTGATGTTCTTCCGGAGCCTCGCCGACAGGCAGGAAGCTGTTCTGAGACAGGACCGCCGCCCCATCCGCTCGGGTGAGTTCCAGCAGCGCCCCCGGCGTGCCGGCCAGGCCTTCATCCCACCGATCGGCCTGAGCCATCGCGGCCAAAAGCTTGGTGTGCACGCGCGCGAGTTCGACGCCGAGTGCCGCTGTCTCGGCCCGGCTGTCGGCGCTGATCCGCATGGCCAGGCTCTGGACCACGAAATCGCAGGCTTCGCGGATGTCGCTCGTCACATGGTGGGCATTGCGGCTGTGGCAGGACAGAAGGCCCCAGAGCTTGCCGTCCACCATGACCGATATCGACATGGATGAGAGCGTGCCCATGTTGCGCATATATTCGAGATGGACCGGCGACACGCTGCGAAGCTGCGTGAACGTCATGTCGATGGCCCCTGCGTCGCACTCCTCCCCGAACGCGGTCAGCGGGACCGGCGTGTAATTTGCATCGGGGATCAGGCGTATGCGGTTCAACGTGTAGAGATTGCGTGCTTGCGCCGGAATATCCGCAGCGGGGAAACGCAGGTCGAGATAGGAGGGCAGGGTACCGTTGCCGGCTTCGGCCACGACATGTCCGTTCCAGTCGGTATCGAACCGGTAGACGAGTGCCCGGTCGAAGCCGGTCAGGTCAGCGATCAGGCGCGCGGTCGCGGAAAGCCCATCCGTAAGCTCTTCAGTGGCCGTCATTTGCTGTGCGAAGCCGGTCAGACGGGAAAGAAGCGCGTTGGGTAAAAAGGGCGCGCTGCGTTCGAACTCCACGATGGCGCGGCCCTGATGGGCATGTGCCGCCATGTCCACTTCCGGGTTCTGCAGCCTGGCGCGGTAGGCATGCGCGCCGCTGGCCCGCCAAGCGCGCAAAGCAGCCTCGACCGACGGGAACAGTTCGAGCGGCGTCCGGCCCGTGATTGCTTTAAAATTGGCCGATGCCCACAGTACATCGAGACCGGCGGGATCAAGAACGAGCAGAGATCCATGGGGCTGGATTGCGCCGGGAACATGGATCGGCTCGCGCGCGCAAAAATCCAGATCGCTTTGGCTCCCTGACATCGAATCCTCTCTCCCGCACGCCAATCCGGCCAAGCCTGCTGATGGGGGGATCGTATAGACCGACCATCGCAGCGTTGAAAGACACCTACTATCTAAGAGCGTATCGCATTTTTTGTAGGCCTCTTTCGTGCCCGGAACCCGTTATCGCATCCGACGCACGGGGCGTGTCTCGCGTCGCGAAGAGCCTTCTTTGCATTTTATTAAGATTGTTCGCAAAGACTTGTCTTGGGGACGGGCGAAATTCCAAGGGGTGTACGTTGTGCGGAGACCAACGAACTGGAGATACCGATGGCCGTATCGCAGTCCACCATTCTCGTCGTCGAGGACGAGCCGCTCCTGATCGAGGCGTTGCAGGATGCAGGCTACCGCGTGCTCGCGGCGTCCAATGTCCTGGAGGCCATCGGGTATATCGCAAGGCATGCTGAAATCGACGGCCTGGTGACGGATGTCGACCTGCCCGGCGGGCTGAGCGGCCTCGACTACTGGAATTGCTCAGCAATTGCCGGCCGAATCCAGCCAGGATCATCGTTTCAGGAAGAAGCGATCTGCAGGAAGCGACCCTGTCGGTGACGTGCCGGGTGTTCGCCAAGCCTTACAATCTCGACGAGGTGATCACCGAACTCGACAACCAGATCGTGACGAAAAGCGCCGTCCTTTCCACCCAGCGCATGCGTTCATAGCGCCGAGGCGCGCATGCCGGCCGCCACATAAAGGCCGCTGCGACGCGAAGACGGCATCGCCCCTCTTATATCCCTTTCCATTTTTTTAGAATTTCCACAGGGTTATCGCGCTTTTCAATTGTTGGGACTTTCCCATATAAGCCTGCGACACGTCGAGAAACGGCAATATGACCTTTGTTCCCAACACACGCAGCGAGATGAACCAACGAATCCAGGAGATCGATTGGACGAAGACGCCCTTCGGCGCGGAAGCAGACTGGCCGCAGGAACTGCGCATGGTGCTGAGTCTGTGTCTCAACACCGCGCTTCCCACGGCCCTTTACTGGGGGGACGACCTTCGCCTTCTCTACAATGACGCCTGGGCGCCGATTGCCGGGGAAAAGCATCCATGGGCCCTGGGCCGTCCAGCCCGCGAGGTCT
>Ga0247823_10001426_pt1 | contig 19881 bp, 10 predicted proteins | sample 13C_PalmiticAcid_2_FD_192426 | JGI IMG/M metagenome (GOLD analysis project Ga0247823, IMG submission 192426) | Soil microbial communities from agricultural site in Penn Yan, New York, United States - 13C_PalmiticAcid_Day30 | ecosystem: Environmental > Terrestrial > Soil > Agricultural land... | reverse complement strand
GGACGGATGTGCCATCCACTCAGGTAGAACTTGACCACGGCGACAAATCTTTCAACGGGATCGTCAATCTCGGGAATCGGCAGTAGCATCTCGGGATGACACATGAAGCTACCAGCAGCTCGTTAGCCCCTCACTCAAACCCTGTTGTTGCCGGGGAAAGGTTATCGAAAAGGCCGGTCTGAGCGTACTTGGTGATCCGTTCGAGCATACTGCGCGGCTCCAGGATGAATGTCGGGAGCACCACCCTGCTGAGGTCGGCACCTGGCCTCAGCTGGGATATGATGTGGGACAGGACTGCATCGACGTCAGTTCCTCTGTTCCTTCCGATGCCGATGGGCTCGACTGCGGGTGGACGGACCATTTCCCTGATCGGGCTCAACCACCAGGGTATCGTCTTCGAGCGGGTCCGTTGCTTCGCCGGAGGATCGACTGCCTGGATCAAGGATGATTAGGTTAGCCGGAACCAAAAGAGCTGTGACAGGGCATGTTTCCGGTCTCTTGCCTCCAGTCTTGCGCCGGAAGACCTCGACCGGGCCGCCCTCTGTGCATATTCGGTGCTCAAAATGGGGCCAGAAAGGGCAGAATCGCGCGCGACTCACTGGCATTCGAGGTCGCCCTGCGGCGACCAGATACGAGACCCATCATGTTTACGGTTCTGCGGGCACGGGTGCCCTCCTTTCCGCCGTCTGAAGCTGTTGAGAAAAGAGAAGAAAAAAAGTGGGGTAATGGAGCTGCAAGAGGAGTATTTGTTGGGAAGCTGAAGAAGGCTCCCCCGAGATCCCGCTTTTGCCTGTTGCTGTTTTTGTTTAAACAGAAGGGAGTTCAAAGTCGGGTGCCTGGGGGGATTACGTCGTCAACAGGCAGCACGGCAGGCTGGGAGAAGTTTAAAGTTGGAGACAACGGCTCCCGGGGTTCGCAGTTGCAAGACCCGATGATCGGGCGGGGGCACGGAGCAGACGCCCAGAGCAGGGGTCGATGACGTGGGGAGGTCGCCTTTCCATCGTTTGTCTCAGCAGGCAGCCCAGGCACGGAAAGTCAGGAAGATACCTTGAACCTCTACGCAGCAAGTGTGCTAGACGATTCAAAGATGGCAGCCCAGGATACAGTGAACTGCTCAGGAGACCCTGCGAGAGCCGATTACCTACGCCGCCCTGCTGCGACCATCTTCAAAAATCCTCAACTGGAGCATTTGTGGACAGAGTCGGGGACGGGATCTTGTCAAAATCCATAACCCCACGTGGTGGACCCAGACTGTGGAGTCCCAGGTGAGGGGCCGGGCCGGGCACACAAGCTCCAACAGGACAGGGGTGACGGTGACGAGACACTCACCGCCACAGATGTCATAAGCCTCATGGCCCAAGCATAGAAGAGGTTGTCATTCTTGACAGATTCGACGATGCCATCCTTTGCATTCTTTCTTGAGGAATTCTGATCCGACGCTGGCAAAATGTTAGCTACTGTGTCTTCTCGTTGCTCAGGTACAGGATCTGTTCTTCAAGCCACCCGTCTTGTCTCTCTGCCCATTGCCCGGCACTGACCAAGACCTGTGTCATTGGGTGATCTTTCACAGCATCGCCCGCCGCATGGAGATCAACGCCAGTGACCTGACCCGTCCGCCCCACAGTCCCCAAAACTTCCATCGTGATCCTCGGTGTTCTTTGGAAAAGTTATCCGGGTCATCGATACCAAAATAAACGGTTCGTTGATCACAATCGCCGGCACTTTGCTCTTCCAGTCCCCAGAAATGCTGGGCTCGACGAGATAGCCAGCTCTTCGGGTGTGATCATCTGATTTTCCTCAGCCGGCATTTGTTACACCCGAGCCCAAGTTCGTGGTTTGGTGTTGGCATGAGGTTGGTGATGATGTGGCATCCGGGCTTGATTCAGTTGCAACGAGGTACGCTTGTTGTTCCTGAAAATCACCTGAAAATCAATCAGCAGAGGGACTGGCCCGTGCTGGGTTTGACTGCGGTGTTTGCCCTGCGCTCTGTGTCACACGCCTCGTCCAGCCCGAGCCAGGTAACAGGAAGGAACCGTGGATCTGCATGGAGACATGCCCCTGGGCCGCATCGGTTTCAGGGACTCCGCATGGTGCCGTCGAGAGGCATTGTTCGGGCCGCCTGGGACTTTTGTTCGTTCGGGTCCAGACCGCTGGACCCTAAAATATCGCCAGTCACTCAGCTCACAAGTCACTGGGCCTTGAATACGAGGCCAGGTGCGAGTGCGCTTGTTGCTGGCTCCGCACGCTGCTGCTATGTATGGCAATTAAACTCCAGGGTGAGCCAGCCGGGATCTGGCATGGGATTGGTAAAACGGTCGCTGCCGCCCAAAGTGTGGAGAAACGTCGCTGGGTTGACGCAGAAGGGGCCTGCCCTACCCTCGACTCTGAAACATAAACCCGTCGAGTCCCATCAGATCGATATGCTGCATCAGACGGCAACTAGTCCCTTTTCGAGAAAAAAATACAGAAAGGAAAAAGGGGCAAGAGAACCGAACCCAGGAGAATCCCCCGTACCTTCGTACCCTCGCGCGTCCAGAGCTGCGTTGCAGAGTCCGGGTCTGTACAGAATACAAATTAGTTACCCTGGGCGTCCAATGCTAATGCAGGACACGGCGCTTCGAACCCTGTTTAGGAAGTCGATCCTTCGCTTTGCTTGCCTTGCCCCGCCGAACACGACCGCCCGCTGCCCTGCCTCGCCTGTCCACTGCCAGGCAGTGCACTCGTTCCAGTTGACGCTCTCGCGCTCTCTCTTTCCCACCATTCGTTTCCACTTTAGCGGCGACCTCACGCCCTCATCTCGGCTCACCGACCCGGTCTTCCCTGTCTCAATCAGCCGGGTCACATGCGACACCCGGGGCCCGACAGCAACGGGCCTACTTGGCAGCTCTCCCGTCAATTGTTGGGCTGCCGGGCGCACACCAGCGACGAGCACATGCTTCCTTTCCCTTTCCGTCACGGCCACCACCTCGACACCGCCCCTCTCCTTTCCTCACCGGCGCCGAGACGCCAGAGAAGCCCATGAACAGCCTGGCCTCCTCTCGATAGCACACACGACCGAGCGAGATGACCGAGAACGAGCCCCCCGCCCTCGCCGTGCATGACGATGGCCGCTCGACGAGGAGGGGCCGCATCATGGGCAAGCTCTTTGGCCGCGATCGGGAGAGAAAGTCGACACGCGACGAGGGCGACCTGAACGACTTCTTGCACGGATCGACCGACAAGTTGCAAGTCTCCCACGCCGCACCGCCGGTCCTCGCCAAGATTGACACCAAGACGGCCACCCGGTACCCCAACGCCCTCAATGTCAGCGCCGCCAGCGAGCCCATACCGCAGGAGTACGTTGTACGGCCCCGCGACCCGCCGAAGCGAGCCAAGAAGGGACTGCCCGTGAGCTTCGCCGACACATACCCAGAAGTCATTGGAGAAGGCGGTGACGAATGCGAGGTTCCCACCATCGAGATATCAAGGCGGAAGAAACAGAGACCCCAACCTAGCCCCGCCATGGCCCCCAGCCGTCCCGCCAACTTTGGGGACAGCTCTCAGAACCCATTTGGAGACAGACAGGCGAGGGACCCCCAGTTCAGCCCGGGGCTGCGGCGCACACAGACGGGTCTTCCTGCCGGTCTGGATGCCCCGGAACCGAGGCAGTCCCCGGGGCCGAACATCGGTAGCCGGCGTCTGGAAACGCCGCCGACTTCTCATGATGATCGACGGAGATCATTCATCGAGATACAACAGGCCCAGATGCGGGAGGCTGAAGGACGGGCATTTGCAAATGCCGTACGATCGGCGTCAGGAGACCGTTCTGCGCGACCTGAGCGGCGGGATCCCTCTCCCCCTTCGCCCGAGCACGAGACAGAATCACCCGTCACCGCCTCTCCAGACTCGGCGCAGCTTCCACAGCTTCAGTCATCGATTCAAGCCACAAAACCTCCCCCGATTCCACCCAAAGCACCCCATCACCACAGACCACAGCTACCTCTGATCCCGCCGCCACCTCCACCAGAACCACGGGACCCTCCACCTTCGCAGAGTGCATATACCCCAACAAGCCAGTACTCCAACTCCCCCGAGAGGTTGAAGAGGACCCAGACGCTGGACAACAGCCCTGCAACCCTTTACTCTGCTGCCTCAAACTTCCATCGCCCCTTCGCGTTTTCACGGCAGGGGAGCAAGGTGTCGGACAAGGACTACGCCTCGCCGCTTCCGCAGCAGGGAACAACAAGCTTTCACGATGTCGTGGCCGCTGCCTCGGACGACGCTCTCAACGCGTTTGTGACACGCACGCGCCACTTGTTTGAGCTCTTCCGTCTCCATGCTGAGAGCGTGCGGACCTTGCTCTCATCCACGCCATACGATCTTGCACGGGCTGCTCTGTGGTGGTTTCTGACGGGTCGGACGGCGTTGGAGGTCTCCATCCGAGATCGCCCCTCCACCCCGGAGTCGCAGAGAAAGAACGAAATGACGAAGCAGCAGGCATACGCCGACTTGGCCAAGTCCTACTGGCTCCTGGAAGAAGCGATGCCTGAAGTCATTGGCAGCGGGCGTAGCCCGGTCGACATGGAGGCCGAAAATGTCAGGACGACGCTAATTTCTGGTCTCCGTAAGTTGGCCGTGTCCATGAAGCGAAACGGCTTTCTGCCGCCAGAAGAGGCGTTCCTCCCCCAGACGGTTGACAGAACCATCTGGCTTGACTATCCGCCGCTGTCCCAAGATATCAAATCCCTGCTTTGGGGCTCGAATTCTGCTCTTGCCCAAAGCCACGCCACTTCCGGGATGTCGGTACTCGAGTCTCTGCCGTTGGGCGACTCGGCGACCACATTCTGTTTCGCTCGCTTCCAGGTTGATGTTTTCTTGATGGAGCAAGGGAGGGACTCGCAGCGGCTTTATCTCCCATGTTTCCTATCCACCGTCAGGCCCCAGGCGCATCCGGACATGGTCTTCATCCTCGCCAGCCAAAACGGGGCGGTGCAGCTTCGGATCTCTGGGAACAAGAACAGTGGCCCCGTCTGGGAGGATGTGCGCTGGCACCCAGAGAACTCCAACCTCGAGGTGAGGTTGCCTCGTGGTTTCATGCTTATTGTGCAGTGCACACAACAGGCGTACACGACTCTGCGGAGCATGTACGAGTTCAGCGCGAAGGTGCACTCCAGCCTCTACCCGAGGCAGGATGAGAATTGCATATTCAGGTCATCTTTGCGGGCGTTCCAGTACTTTGACAACGACCCACAGGCAAGACAGTTCCCGAAGGAGTCTACGCCCAACTGCGAACTTGCCCTATTCGAGCGTCTCTTCAGGGAGGGGGCCGCGACAGGTCCCCGTACTTACCACAAGGGGTACCGAATCGCAGTTGTTACTGGCCCGAGGACCAAAACGTTGAGTGGTGTCAACCAGACATACTCGCCTCAGAGCCCCATCCAATTCGGCTTCTTGCGCAGCGAAGCCAACGATCCTGCCCTCGCGCTCAAATTCGACAATGGCCGGTTCAAAGGGAACATGGTGCTGTCGTTTGCGGACGAGACGGAGAGGGTGCGGATGCACAGTCTGCTGATTGGTACTGCCCTGGACCGTGGCGAAAGCGTTGTTGGCGAATGCGCCATCCAAGGCGTGTGGTTCTCGGAGAATTACGGCGACTCCCGTGACAAGGGCTTGCAGGTTCTATCCACATTGGCATGGAACAAGGTCAGAATTATCAACTACGACAACGACGGCGACAAATCATCCTGTGTCCTCGCCGACAGACTGCGTGTCGTCTACGAACACAAGGACGGCACCTTCACAGACCGCATCAACGTCGCCCCAGGCGAACTCAAACTCCGCCTCGACGTCCAGAACCCCAGCTGCCTGATGGTGTTCCGCCAACCCCAGTCGGACATCACTGCCGCCGTCAACGAAGCCAACTCGTCTCGGGCCCTCTCTGATGGTCTGGTCCAGGCCCTCGAAGGTCTCAAACAGACAGCCACCATCCGCACCTTCATGTTTCCGAGCCTGGACGATCTCCATGCGTTTGAAACCGCCATCACGGGCTTCAAGGTCCTCTTTGACGGCGTCGCCTCGGCATTCGCCATCTCGCGCCGCCGCATGGTGGTGCCGATCCACAAGAAGTGGGAGGCGGGTGCGACGCGGATCCAGGTGGTGCAGCAGGACGGCGTGGCCCAGCTGCTGGCCTTCTTTGAGGACTTCAGCCACGGGCAGTGCATGGGGTTCCACCTCAAGGGGACCGACGTCTTTGAGTCGTTTGGCAGGAGCGGGAAGGCGGGGCTCAAGATCGACGACGCCAAGTTCCCGCTGCCCAGGGTGCTCGCGCCTGATGGGGATGGCGCACAGCAGGCGGCAGACGCGGCGTTTTTGTGCCTGGATCTGCCGGAGCTGCCGGGAGAGCACGATGACATCTCAATATTGTTCGACAGTGAGGCGGGTAAGTGTCTATTCCATTCTATGGGTTGGTGGGTTGGACTTTGACGCAGGATGACTAACCGAGCCGACCAGAACGCGACAAGCTTATAGCCTGCCTCCCGGCGCCAGTCAAGGGCTCGCGGCTCCCCAAGATTAAGGGGATCACGTAAAGAGTTGGAGGGATTTACTACCGAAACGGGGAGCGGGGGGGATCAAGCATGCACTTGGGACTGTGTATCCTGCGTTGATAGCACGAGATACCCTCTGGAATCTACATTGTGTTGTTCAAACTAGTTGTATCTGTGGTGGGCATGGGGGCTTAAGTGTTTGGTGTTCCTATGCAAAAATGGTACAGGGACAAGTTCATCGCGAACCAAACTTTTGACTTGATTCAAGAAGTGGATTATAGGCCACACTCCGCGCTAATGACATTCGCCTCAAGTTTATGATACAGAACACAGAACGACAAGCAAGATGGGTAATCTTGTGCCTGGCCCACCCCAACGCCGGAACTCCATTCGCAAGCCCTTGCCAGCTTTTGATCTGATCCATGCCATGCCAAACAATAGATGAGCAAGCGACGTTGCGATATCGTGGTTGCCTCAACCATTTTAGCCTCAACTCAAACCCTTCCCGCTAAGCCGTCCTTCACCAAATCCTCCTCAAATTATGTCTAATACCGCCTCCTCGTGGGCTCCGGGCTAGGCGACCTCGTGGGGCTGCGCGACCGCGGCCTCGTCTTCAGCCACTTCTTGGTCGACAGCTCGAGCTCCCTGTCCAGCTCCGGGCTCGGGTTCTTGCGATGGATGAAGTTGCAGAAGCCGCCCCTGACGCAGCCCTCTCCACTATTGAGGCGGCAGCAGGCCTCCCGGAAGTCGGTGACGGGGCTCAGCTCGCAGTAGATGGGGCGGGCGGCGTACCAGCGGCTGTTGAGGTCGTCGCAGGCCTTTTGGGCGCTGTCCTCGTACTTGAAGCGGGCGTAGACGTTGCCGATCAGGTGGTCGTTGTTGTTGTCGCACACGACGAGCTCCTCGACCTCGCCGTACTTGCACATCTCGCACCAGATGTCCTCGTAGAAGGCGTCGAAGTGGTTCTGCAGCTGCGACGGGTTCATGTGGTTCTTGGGGTCGAAGGCCGGGTTCTGGTACAGGTTGGGCATGAGGATGGTCTGCGAGTACGAGGGCTTGACGTGTTTCCTGCTGCAGCGGTCGCCGTGGCGGCAGGCGCCGATCTTGTAGTAGAAGGAGCAGTTGACCTTGTCCTGCTCGGTGCCGAAGATGGAGGCGAGGAAGTTGGCCATTGTGGCGGCTTGTGTTGTCCTGGGATTCTGGTCGGTCTAAGGCGTCGGACGGGTATCGGCGATGACGGGAGTGATGATGGTGTCTTCGACGGTTGTGTTGGTGCGATTCGCGCGGGGGGTGTGGTTGATGGATGGGTTGAGAACTTCAGTCGCGATCGCGGTTGAATTGGCGTCGCAGGATGGGGCTGGCAAGAAAATGGCCTGTCATCGCCACAAGTGGCTGATTAATCTTCATTGGCTAGGTCACAAGGCCAGCTTTTCGCCAAGGCAAGGCTGGAAGTGGTGTGGCTGAAGCTTCCAGAAACTCCCCACCAGAACGCGGAGAGAGAGAGTGCATGTGCTTCTCAATTGTCCGTTTCCGCATCCCCGAATCCCGCTGCAGACCCGAGTCGATCCCAGGTCTTCCCTTTCACACGGCATTCCAGCCGGTCCACCGTCTTCATAGCGGTCCAATGCCACATCCACAAAATCCATCAAACTCTGATGGAGAAGCCGCAACCACGCTGCCGCGGTCATGTCTCACAGACGCTTGGCTGCCATTGGCTGGTGGCGCCGAGGAAGCCAATGAATGGAATCCCCCGCTGCTTTCGCTGTCAGGTTTTCCGGGGCTCGGCCAGCTGTACGACATGGTGTCGTCCCCTCACTGCAGCGAGAAACACTGCAGCGTCAGCCTATCGCAACGCTGGCTACCCGAATACTGGCATCCGAGGAAGCTACGGAGTACAGAACCACGAAGCCCAAGAAGAAACCCCTGGGACCCAGGGAACCACAGCTGATTGTTTCCAATTCCCCAGCGAACGCCAGGGTAGCATTGAGCGATCGGGGTAGCAATTGGGTCCATCTCCAGCTCCACATCCTCACGTGGTGGTAAATTGCGACGAGCTCAACATTCGGCGGATCAGGGCCGAAGACCTGAGGACGCCCTCAGTCGGATGATGGCAACCGGAGACCTCGCCACAAGAGGCTGGGCAGCCCCGATCCTCTTCAGCTTCACTCGCTCGCACCCACCCGGCTTCACCGCTGTGCGCTTGACAAGCCGTGGTCCCTCGAGACACGCAGGTTGCCGAAAAGCCCGTAGCGCATTCGGGCTTCTGGAAACCGAATAGGGAACCGGACCGGCCTCCTGGTGCCGAGATTCTCGCAGGGATCATTACCCTGGCAAGCCCACCCTGGAGCTCTTGGCTGCCGCTTCAACCATGATGCAATCCCAAGATGCGCCTCATCGGCCGTGGCCGCACTGCCATCGCTCTGCTGGACAACCATGTCAAGGTCGGTCTGCAGCACCAGCCATGAAGCATTTCGGCCAGCGAACACCCACCGTACTACTTTGTACACCAGAAGGTACGACGTTTAAGAGCTCCTGGTGCGCAGAACACGAGTTGCCCGAATCGGGGACCAGCCCCGCCAAGGTTACGCAATGTCTCTTGCGCCTCGGTGGATAATGACAGCTGTCCAAGGGTGAAATTGCTGTGATTTCAACGGGGTTCCCCATGCCGGGGCATGCACTATTCAGCTGGCGCGATTTCTTTGCACCGCACCGAGAGGCGGGATTCGCGAAACACCAGCCACTTTGAGAAACGTGCAAAAGCCAGCGGTGTCTTCAAGGTGCCCGCTTGGGCTTAGGCTCTGCGCCGACGCACAATCTGGCCGCCCGTGCCTCAACAGCGCAGCTGCAACCCCCCCCCGCCCTGCTCCAGGCCCTTTCTGACGTAGCGTGCGATCTGGCTGATCTCTATCCCAGCGGACCTGGTTTTTGCTGCTTGGGGTGTGCTCGTGCCAAGACACATACGGGCAACTCTCGGTTCCTCAAGTCCTCGCCCATCAGTTGATCTGCTGGTGGGCTCCCCTTTTCCCCTTTTTACAACTTTCGTCGTGCCCAGGTGTGGTGCTCCAGCCTCCATCTTGCCCGGAGAGCCGTTTGCGTCGTCTGCATTCTTGTCCGGCATCCGAGTGCGTCGGTTCGGTGGCCTTTGTGCCGCATCCGCCGCCTGAACGGAGCTCCAACACCAGAGGGTCAGTTCCGGCCACCCCCAAAGCTGTGCCGTTCCAGCGCCCCAATTGCTGTTGGCAACAGACCTCGTCGGAGTGCTGCCGACATTGCCATTGAACCAATTGAGAGGCAACCGAATTGCAGCTGCAGGAGCAGCTTAGATCGCTGTGCAAAATGGCGACTGCGCAAGCTGCCAACGAGCTCAAGCAGCAGGGCGCTATCGAGGCCGCCCGCGACTCAAACAGCAGCGTCACGGCAGAGGATGCCGAGCGCAAGATCGTCGAGGACAGCAGGCAAGCTGGCGTGACAGCATTCACCTTCGACCCCGATGCCAGCCCGGAAGAGAAGAAAGCCCAGGCCAGAGCTGTATGTTCCAACGTCCCCATCGCCAGTCCCCCGCTGCGTGCTCACAGCTCTTCACCCCGCATAGGCAATTCCTCAAGGCTTCCCCCACAAACAAAAAGGCGTAGCCATCGTCACCGATATTGACGACGGTACAAAGGCCGATATCGACCTCCCCCCACCCTCCAAGGCCGGCGCCATCGAAGTTCGGAAAGGTGAAGATGGCAAGCCGCTCGCGAATGGGCAGGTAGCCGTAGAGGAGGGGGACGATTGGAGCAAGACGGGCTGGGAGCCCAAGTTTGGCTGGCCTACCGAGTCCGCCCACGAGACCGAGAGCATGCTGGACCATACGACATGGGTTGAATCCCAGCTGTCTGAGCAATTCTTTGGAGGTAAGAAACCCCCTGAATCACGAACTGGGCGGGGGCTTGCGTGGAGGCTGACAGCCGTGTCACACAGACTGGTACCACAACGCGGGCGTTATTGCTTTCGCCTGCCTCGCCTCGTGGCTAGTCGCCGTCCTTGGCGGCGGGCTCGCTTGGGTCTTCATCGTCATGGCCGTCTGCTCGACCTATTACCGCACTTCGCTTCGGCGGGTGCGCCGAAACTTCCGGGACGACATCACGCGCGAGATGGCCCTCAAGAAGCTGGAGACGGACAACGAGTCTGTCGAGTGGATCAACTCGTTCTTGGTCAAGTTCTGGCCCATCTACCAGCCCGTCCTTGCCCAAACCGTCATCAACTCGGTCGATCAGGTCCTGAGCTCCGCCACTCCGGCTTTCTTGGACAGCCTGAAGCTCAAGACCTTCACCCTCGGCTCGAAGCCGCCGCGGATGGAACACGTCAAGACGTACCCCAAGGCCGAGGATGACATCGTCATCATGGACTGGATGTTCAGCTTCACCCCCAATGACACGGCCGACATGACGGCCCGCCAGCTGAAGAACAAGATTAATCCCAAGGTCATTCTGGAGATCAGAATCGGCAAGGCCATGGTGAGCAAGGGCCTGGATGTCATCGTCGAGGACATGGCCTTCACCGGCCTGATGCGTCTCAAGATCAAGCTGCAGATCCCCTTCCCGCACGTCGAGAAGATCGAGATGTCTTTCTTGGAGAGACCCACCATCGACTACGTCTGCAAGCCGCTTGGAGGTGAGACATTTGGCTTCGACATCAATTTCATTCCCGGCCTCGAGAGCTTCATCATGGAGCAGATCCACGGCACCCTGGCCCCGATGATGTATGCGCCCAACGTCTTCCCGATCGAGGTCGCCAAGATGCTGTCCGGCACTCCCGTCGACCAGGCCATCGGTGTGATTGCCATCACCTTGCATGGCGCCCAAGGTCTCAAGAATACCGACAAGTTCTCCGGCACGCCCGATCCGTATGCCGTGGTTTCCTTGAACAAGAGACAGCCGCTTGCGCAAACCAAGGTGGTCAAGGAGAACGCGAATCCCCGCTGGAATGAGACTCACTATGTCATCATCACTTCGTTCAACGATTCCCTCGACCTCGACATCTTTGATTTCAACGATATCCGGAAAGACAAGAAGCTTGGCTCCGCGTCCTTCGCATTGGAAAACGTCGAGGAGGTCTACGAGCATGAGAACGAGAGGCTCGAATTGAATCACGACGGCAAGGCGAGAGGTATGGTGTTCTGTGATATCCGCTTTTTCCCAGTCCTGGAGCCTAAGAAGCTCGATGACGGGACCGTGGAGCCGGCGCCCGATTCCAACCAGGGCATTCTTCGGTTCACCGTCGAGCAAGCCAAGGAGCTCGATGGCTCAAAGAGCATGGTCGGCCTGCTCAACCCCTACGCCATGCTTCTCTTGAACGGCAAGGAGGTCCACACCTCCAAGAAGCTCAAGCGGACGAACAACCCGATCTGGGATAACGGATCCAAGGAGATCCTGATTACGGATAAGAAGAACGCCAAACTGGGCGTCGCCATCAAGGATGACCGTGACATTGCCGGAGACCAGGTCGTCGGAACGTACCAGATCAAGCTGGAGGACATGCTCGAATTCATGGCCAAGGGACAGGAGTGGTACAATCTTGCCGGCGCAAAGACTGGCCGTGTCAAGATGATGGCCCAGTGGCGGCCGGTGGCCATCTCGGGCATCGCTGCCGGCACCGGAGGTTACATGACCCCCGTCGGCGTCCTGCGTGTCCACTTCAAGTATGCCAGACAGCTGCGCAACGTGGAGGCCCTGGGCAAGTCCGACCCGTACGCGCGGGTTGTTATGTCGGGCATTGAGAGAGCACGCACAGTCACCTTCAAGAACAACCTCAATCCTGACTGGGACGAGGTCCTCTACGTGCCGCTCCATTCTCCGAGAGAGCGCCTCCAGCTGGAGGTCATGGATGCCGAGAACGTGGGCAAGGACCGTAGCCTGGGTCTCACGGAAATCTATTCTGGCGACTACATGGTGCAGGATGAGAATGGCGAGTGGGTGGTCCACGACAAGAAGGAAGAGAGACAGGACGGCTTGCGTCTGCACGGCAAGGGCACTGCTAAGGGTGTCCTCACGTACTCCGTGGCCTTCTACCCTACGCTCAACATTGCAGATCCCGAGGAGGAGGAAGAAAAGGAGAAGGAGAGAGAGCAGGAGAAGGAACAGCAGAAGGAGAAGGAGCAGCAGAAGGAGAAGGAAGCCGAGAGTGACAAGGACAAGTCTTCTTCTTCCTCGAGCGGGCTTTCCATTGATGTCAAGTCATCCGTCAGGCAATCTCTGGACGTCAGATCTACCGATGGGAAGGAGCCGCCGGCCACGCCGTTGACCCCGACCAGCCCCGCTTCAGCCGTGTCCCCCAGGAGGTCACGCGACAGCAGGGAGCCCCCCAAGGTGTATCTCACACCCGAAGAGCTTCTCAAGCACGAGTCCGGCTTGGTCATTTTCCGGCTTATGGAGGCAGATCTGCCCAAGAGCCAGAGCCGGATCGAGGTGTTCGTCGACGACATGGCCTTCCCATCGTATGTCTCTTCGACATCGAGGACGCGGCACCACAAGTTTGACGAGATTGGCGACTGCTTCATTCGCGAGCTGGAATTCTCAAAGTTGACCATCAAGGTCTCGGAGAGGACCGATAAGCAGGAGGAGGACAGGAAGCAGCACACGCTGGCTCGTCTGTCGGGCAACACGCTCGATACGCTCAAGCAGTGCTTGGTAAGAGGCTCCTCATATGGCGTTTTTCGATCATGATGTGCAAACTGACCGGCGACAGAACAACCCGACGACCCTCAAAATGAAGGACGAGGACGGCCAAACCTACTCGATCAAGGTTAGCCTGAAGTATGTCCCGGTCAAGATGAAGCTCGACCCGAGCGAGAGCATCAACAACATGGGCAACCTCCGGGTCGACGTTCTGGACGCCCAAGATCTTCCCTCTGCCGATTCCAACGGCAAGAGCGATCCCTACGCCAAGTTCGAGCTCAACGGCCAGGAGATCTTCAAGACCAAGGTTCAGAAGAAGACGCTCAACCCATCGTGGAATGAAGTCTTCAACGTGCCAATTCCTTCCAGGACTGCGGCCAAGTTCAAGGCCACGGTGTGGGACTGGGACTTTGCCGACAAGCCTGATTTCCTCGGCGGTGCGGACATTAACCTGGAGCAGCTCGACCCGTTCCGGGGCCAGGAGTTCAAGTATGCTCTGGATGGGAAGTCGGGTGTGATCCGCCTCCGTATGCTCTTTACGCCGGACTACGTCACCCGCACGAGACAAGGCACGTCGACCTTGGCTGGCACCTTCTCCGTGCCGGGCAGGATCGTGACCGGCGTCGCTGGGGTTCCCCTCAAGGGAGTCGGCGCGGTAGGACACGGCGTCGGCAAGGGCGCCTCCTTCCTCATCCGCGGCTTCCGCGGCAAGAAGGACGACGACAGCGACAACGAGTCTTCCAAGGGCTCAATCGACGTGCCCCGCATCACCACCGAAAGCCCACCCGAGAGCCGCAATGGCGGCCTCACGGTGCACCACAACCGGAACAAGAGTGTCGGCGCGTCGTCGATCCACAGCGCCATCTTTCCCGGGGCGTCGTCGGGCACGGCATCCTTCACTGTCGTCTCGACCACGGGTTTCCCGCCGTCGTCGGACGTCTACGTCACGATCACGCAGCTGCGGGAGGGCAAGTCCAAGCAGGTGGGCAAGACCAAGCACCACAAGTCGTCGAGCGGCACGGTCCAGTTCGACGAGACGTTCCGCATCCAGTGCACGCCCGACGCGCAGTTCAAGGTCGAGGCCAAGGAGCATCATACCTTTGGCAGCGACGACCCGCTGGGCGAGACGCTGTACTTTGTCGATGACTCGAACTCGGGGGCGGAGAAGCACTTGTCGGTGGGGAGCGGGACTGTGGTGATCAAGAGTTCGTTCGTCCCCTCGGGCGACGACGGCAAGCTGGTGCCGGATAGCCCCAAGTCGACCAAGTCTGGGGGAGGCGTCAGGAGGAGCTTCTTGAGCAAGAGGGAGTTGAGGGTGCCGAGTCGGGATGGGAGCTCTTCCTAGTGGGAGGGCGGTAGTCGCGGGCGCATGAGGAGTGAGGGGGGAGCCGGAAGCGGGAGGCGATGATGAACTATCTCTTTTTGATATTACTTGATCTCACATGATATTGCTCCTCTCCATAGCGTTTGATACCTTTTTTTGGTCCGCGAGGAGGATCTATTACTCTCGTATAGTCTACTGGGCCTCGGCGAGTCTGTTCAATGGATGGTTAACAACGGGATGGATATCTGGTGGTGCAAAAATGAGGTAGATGGAGCGCTGGGTTGATTGATGCTTTTACCGGTTCCGTGTTGGAGGTTCACACCAATGATCTGAGTCTACAGATGTCTTGAATTTGCTGGGAGTGAGGAGTCTAGCGTCGAGCAGATGCACAAAATTGATCTGATATTATGCCCGCTCCGGTAGCCCGGCACAGTGACTTGTCCCGGGATACCCGGGGGAGACGTAAGCCACTCATGGCAAACCCACATCTCGCAAGCAATCAGTTTCTACTCGTTCAGATGTCTGTACGACCCAACGTCTTAAGGCGAATGGCCAGCTGCTCCAGCTGATAGGATCAGGGCAAGACGCGTGATGCTGGGTCTCTCCACCAGCCTGGCAACCGGGTGACCAAATAAACCGCACTCACAACCAAAAACTCACCCTGTCCAAGGAAATTCTCTTCTGAAAACCAGTTCAAAAGTAAATATTAATGGGTGCAAAATGTAGTCGAGAGAGATGATATGATGATAAGCCGTTGGATCACTTATTTTTGTGTATGAAATGCTGGGAAATCGAGGTATCTGGTGTGCGACACGCTTTGTGAGTGCGGATTTTTTGTCACCCGGTTGCCTGGCTCCTCCCTGCACCTCCCCATCAGCCTGCTCACTGCGCCCAAGTGGTTGCGGTGGCCTTGTCTTGGCAGTCTCACAACCTCACCTTCCGCTCAGGTACACTTCTCTTCTAATCTTACTCATCATCAGAGGATCTGCCTCTCCCTCGCCAGTCACCAACATGGAAGACCACGACGCGGCCACAGCCGTCGTCGCCTCACGGATCCGTCAATTCCACGAAACCAAGACACCCTTCCGTGTCTACCATGGGTCCACCAACAGCACCCGCAAGTCTGAACGCCGGAAGGACAACACGGTCGACACCAGCCTCATGAACCGCATCCTCGATGTGGATACAACGAAGAAGACGGTTGTGGTAGAACCGAATGTCCCCATGGATGCCCTGGTCAACGCGACTCTGAGGCACGGCTTGGTGCCCCTGGTGGTCATGGAGTTTCCCGGCATCACTGTGGGCGGCGGGTTCTCGGGAACGTCTGGCGAGAGCAGCTCGTTCCGCTATGGCGCCTTTGATGCCACCGTCAACTGGATCGAGATTGTCCTACCCAACGGCGAGGTCGCCCGAGCCTCCAAGGCGGAAAAACCAGACCTGTTCTGGGGTGCCGCCTCGGCATTTGGCACCCTGGGTGTCGTTACATTGTTAGAGGTGCAACTCAAGGATGCCAAAAGATATGTCGAGTTGACTTACCGGCACGTCGAGGAGTTTGACGAAGTCGTTTCCATTCTTCAGAAGGAAACCGCCGAAGATGGCCCCAATGACTATGTCGATGCCATCTCCTTCTCCCTGAACTCTACCGTCATCTGCACTGGTCAGCTCGTTGACACTCTCCCGCAGGGGGCTACCCCAAACCAATTCCTCCGCGCCCGCGACCCATGGTTCTTTGTCCATGCGCAGCGCATCGAGAAGCACCTCCAGAGATCGGCCTCTCCCACAACAGTGACAGAACACATTCCGCTGGTAGACTACCTCTTCCGATACGACCGGGGCGCCTTCTGGACGGGGCGGTACGCCTTCCGCTACTTCCTCGCCCCCTTCAACCGCATCACGCGCTTCCTGCTCAACCCCTTCATGCACACGCGCGTCATGTACCACGCCCTGCACCAGTCGGGCATGTCCGACTTCTACGTCGTCCAGGACGTCGGCATCCCCTACCCGCAGGCGGCGGAGTTCACGCACTGGCTCGACCAGAACCTGCCTCTCTACCCGCTTTGGCTCTGCCCCCTCCGCGTGCGGCGGGCATCCCCGGATTCGCGCCACGGCCTACACGCCGAGTTTGGCGACCCGGGCGCCGGAAGCCTGCTCAACTTTGGCGTGTGGGGCCCCGTCTCGTTCGACCGGCGGGAGTGCATCGCGCAGAACCGGGCGCTCGAGCAGACGGTGCACCGGCTCGGCGGCAAGAAGTGGCTGTACGCGCACGCCTACTACACCGAGGACGAGTTCTGGGCGCACTACGACCGGGCTTCGTACGACGCGCTGCGCAGGCGGTACGGGGCCGATTACCTGCCGAGCGTGTACGACAAGGTGAAAGTGGACGTGGATGCCGAGGAGGCGGCGGCCAAGGCGTCGTTGACGGCGTGGATGCTGGCCGTGTTTTGGATGATATGGCCCATGAGGGGGCTGTATGGGGTCTACAAGGCGATTGCGGGCGGGGACTATCTGTTGCAGAAAAGGAGGAATGATGCACTGGAGACGTTGAAGAACAAGTAAATCAGCGGGGAAGGATTCTGTCTTTTTGACCTCCGAAGATTTAAGCCTGCATCCCGTAAGGAGTTTGCGTTCAGAGCCATTTCGGGTCCCTGCCTGAGTGCTTTGAAGAATTTGGTTTGTGTACAGATGACCCAGGCAGGTGTTCTTGCACTTGAGGAAAGAGACAAGAAACAACGTCGAAGGCCTGGTTGACCCCTGCAGTTGCGAAGCCATTGACCAATGAAACACGGGGATAGCGTGACGGCCAGACCGAAGCGCCCCTGGTCTCTCTCCCCACACGTCCCCACTCCCCGAGTTCATCCCAAATTCCCCAAGACCCCTGATGCGCTTGAGCCTGCAACAACCAGGCGACCGACCAGATTGAGGATTTCGACTTCCCTCGGCGGAAATCGACACTCGCAAAAACACCCACCACATGGATCGGAGAACTCTCTACCCACACCGACCATTTCTACCCACCGCGTCGTCAATCCGACCTGCTGCACGCAGCTGACCCTGCCAGGGCCGAGCGCCCTTCATCCGCGGTTCCCCCCCCACGACCCTCGAGCCTGCGACCCGAAGTCCCTTGAACGAAGACAAAGAGAAGTGAAACCGCCAAAATGGACCAGGCCGACATTCCCGCGCTCCTCTCGCGCCTCGCCTCCGACGAAGATGCCGCCCGCAAGATGGCTGTCTTCAAGCTGCAGTCCTCCATCAACGACCCAGCCTTCGCCGACGTCTTCATCTCGTCCGGCGGTCTCGTCATTCTCCGCCGCCTGATCATGACCGCCGGCGGCAACACCCTCGCCTACTCGCTCCAAAGTCTTACCCGATTGCTAGAGGTCGACATGGGTTGGGACATCTTTGAGGGCCCCGCCGCCGGGGACCTGGTGGAGCGCATCGTCGAGCTGATCGTCACCAACCCGCTGGTCAACATCCTGCGGGGCGCCATGTCGATTCTGGTGGCCCTCGTGGGCCGGTCACAGTCCTCGGGCGGCGGCGGTGAAAACACGGGCCTCTCACCTCGGACTCCGACAGTAGGACACACGCCGGGCGCATTTGGCTTCCGCGCCCTCAAGCCGGCGGTCGCCGTCTACCCGCAGTTCTTCGAGTTGGTCATTCAGCAGCTGCAGAGCGCTGACCACGCGCTGTGCGCCAATGCCTTGATGCTGATCAACGCGCTGATTCGGGACGCCGTGTCGAGCGATGGGACCATAGGCTCGGGCGCAGCAGCACAGGCCAAGGGATCTGGCGGTCCTGCCGGCGAGGAGTGGAGCAAGTTCATCAAGCGTCTACAGGATCTCGGTCTGATCCGCGCTGTGTTCAACCTGCTGCAAAGCTCGGCGTTGCAGGATTTGGCACACCCGCTGCTCGAGTTTCAGTCTTTGACCAAGGTGCTGCTGAGGAAGTGGAGGGAAGTGAGGGTGGACCTGGAGCGGCCGGAGCACAGGAGGGCGCTGAAGGGGTTGCATCTTGCCAGCGCTCCCGATAGGAAGCATGCAAACGGTGCCGCCGCGGCGACAGGAGGGACCGGTGACGATGGTGAGGCGGCAAAAAAGGGGAGCAGGAGACACAACCCCGAGAAATGGCGGCGACTGGGATTTGAGACGGAGTCGCCCGCGATCGAGTTCGAGACGGCAGGGTTTCTTGGCATGATGGACCTCACCGACTACGTGAGGAAGAACGAGGATGGATTCCAGAAGCTGCTGCTGGAGCAGTCAACACGGCCACTAAACGAGCGGTGTCCTGTCGCGAGGGCGAGTTTGGCCGTCACCATGATACTCTACGACCATTTCGAGGTGGACAAATCTGACCTGGAGGATATTCGGGGCTACCTGGCCCTGAATGACGCCAAGTCCCACGACAAGCTGTTCCGCCCATTATTACTGCAGTGGTCGCGGTTGCACACCGCCGGGCTTCATGCCTTCTTCCGTCTTTGGAAATCCACCGGGGCCCAACGCGACGACTTTGACAAGGTGGCCGAGCTGGTGCGTGTGCTCGTTGAGCAGGTGGTGGGCCAGGCCGGCAGGACAAAGGATGTGCTCGAGGTGGAAGACGACCTGCAAGACTACGATGCAGCACGGCTGCGGGAGCTACAGATGGAGCTTTTAGAACTGTCTTTTGAGGATCAGTGGGGTCCGCATCTCTTCCAAGTCCGTGACGAGCTCAAGCATGAGGCACTGCAGTTTGTCAAGGAGCAGCGCATCCGTTGCCTGCTGCAGGGCTGCTGGTTCACCAAGCCGATGCCGCACACCCGACAGGAGAGCTACACCAAGCGTCGCTTATACCAGCCCTGGCGGTACGCCAAGCTCTCCCACAATCGCCGGTACCTCCACTACGCCGATTTCCCCGAAAAGCTGCCCTACGAACCCGGGCTGGACGCGCTCACAGAAAAGATCGATCTCGGCACCATCAGCTCGGTCGTCTCCAACGTTTCCACAAACCCCGAGGCGGACGCTGCAGAATCCGAAGCCGACCAGAGCCCCAACTCCAGCACACCAACCCTCCGCCACAACGGCGCCGCGATTACCAAACCAACCACAAAAATCACCATTTACTCCTTCTCCGACGACATGGCAAACTCCAGCATCACCCCAGTCAGCCCTGACACAACAATAAACATCCCCCCTGGGGCAGGCAGCACAGAGCCGAAAGAGCAACCGGTCCTCACCCTCTACCCGCTCAACCACAGCCTGGCGTCAGAGTGGCTGGACGGCCTGCTCATGCTGCTCAGCCAAGCGCCCATCACGGCCGAGACAAACAAGCTTGTCACGCTCGTCAGCGAGTATGGGCTCAAGATTCGGCTGCTGAATGTCAGGTTGGAGCACATGTATGCTGC
>Ga0247823_10001425_pt1 | contig 19890 bp, 18 predicted proteins | sample 13C_PalmiticAcid_2_FD_192426 | JGI IMG/M metagenome (GOLD analysis project Ga0247823, IMG submission 192426) | Soil microbial communities from agricultural site in Penn Yan, New York, United States - 13C_PalmiticAcid_Day30 | ecosystem: Environmental > Terrestrial > Soil > Agricultural land... | reverse complement strand
ATGCCGCCGAACAGCTCGGCGGCATCGGGGTGCCGACCCGCGTCCTCACGGTGACCGTGGACGGCCCCGGCGGGTTGGAGGCCGCGGCCCGGCGCGCCCGCTACGCCGCCCTCCGCGAAGCCGCCGACGGGCTCGTGCTGCTCGGCCACACCCGAGACGACCAGTCCGAGACCGTGCTGCTCGGCCTGGGCCGCGGCTCCGGCCCCCGCTCGATCGCCGGGATGCGCCCGCTCGACCCGCCGTGGGCCCGGCCGCTGCTCGACATCACCAGGGCGACCACCCGGGCCGCGTGCGCCGACCTCGGCTTGACCCCGTGGGACGACCCGCACAACCTCGACCCCCGCTTCACCCGGGTCCGGCTGCGCCGCGAGGTCCTCCCCCTCATGGAGGAGGTCCTCAACGGCGGCGTCGGTTCGGCGCTGGCCCGCACCGCGGCCCAGCTCCGTGAGGACCTCGCCGCACTCGACGCGCTCGCCGCCGACCTGCACGCCGCCGCGGCCGACGGCCCCGACCTGCGCGTGGCGGACCTCACGTCGGCCCCGGCCGCGCTGCGCAGGCGGGTGCTGCGGACGTGGCTCATCCAGGCAGGCGTCGAGGAACTGACCGATGGGCACCTGCGCGCGGCCGACGACCTCATCGGACAATGGCGAGGTCAAGGCGGTGTCGCCCTGCCGGGTGGCTTGGTGGCACGCCACGCGCATGGCAGGCTGATTTTCGACAAGCCAGACTCCTGAGAGGGACCACTGTGTACGACGGCGACATCGCCTCCGTTTTGATCACCGAACAGCAGATCGGCGAGAAGATCTCGGAGCTGGCCAAGCAGGTCGCCAACGACTACCCGGAGAACGGCACCGACCTCGTCCTAGTCGGCGTTCTCAAGGGCGCGGTCATGTTCATGACCGACTTCGCCCGTGCGCTGCAGGTGCCCACGCAGCTGGAGTTCATGGCCGTCAGCTCCTACGGCTCGGCGACCTCGTCCTCCGGTGTCGTGCGGATCCTCAAGGACCTCGACCGCGACATCGCCGGGCGCGACGTCGTGATCATCGAGGACATCATCGACTCCGGTCTAACGCTGTCGTGGCTGCTCAAGAACCTGCAGTCGCGCAACCCGAAGTCCCTTGAGGTGTGCACGCTGCTGCGCAAGCCCGACGCGATCAAGGTCGACGTGCCGGTGAAGTACGTCGGCTTCGAGATCCCCAACGAGTTCGTCGTCGGCTATGGGCTCGACTTCGCCGAGCGCTACCGCGACCTGCCTTACATCGGCACGCTCGACCCGAAGGTCTACACCTCGTAGGACTACCGGTCGTCAGCGCGGGAAATTCCCGATCCGGACATCCCGGGAACCCTTCGGCATCCACCCGCGTTGACTACGGAGGGCACCCCGTCGGCACTTCGTTCGGTTCGGGGCACGCCCCGGGCGGTACTCTGGTGGGACCGGAGGCCCCGTCCGGTCGGGTAATGGCTGTCATTGCCCTCACATGCAAGTCAGGGAGGGTGGAGGCCGCCCGGCGGCCGTAAGTTAATGGACCGCAAGCGCCTGCTTCGCAACCCGCTGCTTTGGATCCTGGCGGTGTTGCTGATCTATTTCGCGTTCAGCATGCTGTTCGACGACACCCGGGGCTACACCTCGGTGCCCACCTCCAAGGCCGTCGCCCAGATCCAAGCGGGCAACGTCAAGCTCGTCGAGCTCGGTGACAAGGAACAGCAGCTCAAGCTGACCTTGAACGAGGCGATCGACCAGGATGGCCAGAAGGTCACCAAGATCATCTCGCAGTACCCGGCCGGTGCGACGCCGCAGATCTTCGAATCGATCATCGGCAAGACCGGGACCGAGTTCAAGACGCTGGTCACCCAGGACTCGTTCCTCACCCAGATCCTGATCTTCCTCATTCCGCTGGGCCTGCTGTTGCTGCTGCTCATGTGGATGATGAACAACGTCCAGGGCGGCGGGAACCGGGTACTCAACTTCGGCAAGTCCAAGGCCAAGCAGTTGCCAAAGGACATGCCGAAGACCACGTTCGGCGATGTCGCGGGCGCGGACGAGGCGGTCGAGGAGCTCTACGAGATCAAGGACTTCCTGCAGAACCCGGCCCGCTACCAGGCGCTCGGCGCCAAGATCCCCAAGGGCGTGCTGCTCTACGGCCCGCCCGGAACCGGCAAGACGCTGCTCGCCCGAGCCGTCGCCGGTGAGGCCGGGGTGCCGTTCTACTCGATCTCCGGGTCCGACTTCGTGGAGATGTTCGTCGGTGTCGGCGCCTCGCGCGTCCGTGATCTCTTTGAGCAGGCCAAGCAGAACTCCCCGTGCATCATCTTCGTCGACGAGATCGACGCGGTCGGCCGCCAGCGCGGCGCGGGCCTCGGCGGCGGCCACGACGAGCGTGAGCAGACCCTCAACCAGCTGCTGGTCGAGATGGACGGCTTCGACGCGCGCGGCGGCATCATCCTCATCGCCGCGACGAACCGGCCCGACATCCTCGACCCGGCGCTGCTGCGCCCGGGCCGCTTCGACCGGCAGATCCCGGTCTCCGCGCCGGACCTGATGGGCCGCAAGAAGATCCTGGAAGTGCACTCCAAGGGCAAGCCGATGGCGCCCGACGCGGACCTGCACAGCCTGGCCAAGCGCACGGTCGGCATGTCGGGTGCCGATCTGGCGAACGTGCTCAACGAGGCCGCGCTGCTCACCGCCCGCCAGAACGGCTCGCAGATCAACGGCGCCGCGCTGGAGGAGTCGGTCGACCGGGTCATCGGTGGTCCCGCCCGCAGGAGCCGGATCATCTCCGACAGGGAGAAGAAGATCACGGCCTACCACGAGGGCGGCCACGCGCTCGCCGCGTGGGCGATGCCCGACCTGGAGCCGGTCTACAAGCTAACGATCCTGCCGCGCGGCCGGACGGGTGGACACGCGCTTGTCGTCCCCGAGGACGACAAGCAGCTCATGACCCGCTCGGAGATGATCGCGCGCCTGGTGTTCGCACTCGGCGGTCGTTCGGCCGAGGAACTGGTGTTCCACGAGCCGACGACCGGCGCGTCCAGCGACATCGAGCAGGCCACCAAGATCGCCAAGGCGATGGTGACCGAGTACGGCATGAGTGCCCGGCTCGGCGCGGTCAAGTACGGCCAGGACCAGGGCGACCCGTTCCTCGGCCGTTCCATGGGCCACGCGCCGGACTACTCGCTCGAGGTCGCGCACGAGATCGACGAGGAGGTGCGCAAGCTCATCGAGGCCGCGCACACCGAGGCGTGGGACGTGCTCAGCACCTACCGCGACGTGCTCGACGAGCTGGTCGTGGAGCTGCTGGAGAAGGAGACGCTGACCCGCAAGGACCTGGAGCGGATCTTCTCCAGCGTGGAGAAGCGCCCCCGGATCACCGCGTTCAACGACTTCGGCGATCGCACCCCGTCGGACAAGCCGCCGATCAAGACCCCGCGCGAACTGGCGAAGGAACGCGGCGAGCCGTGGCCCGACCCGGTGCCGACCCCGGTCGGCGTCGCGCCCGGCGGGTCCGACCTGCCCGGCGGACCGACGCGGACGATGCCGGAGCTGCCGCCCAGCGGCAACGGCGCGGCCCCGCCGTACGGCCAGCCCGGTCCCTACGGCCAGCCTGGCTACGGAACGCCGCCGCCATACGGCCGCCCGACCGAGCCCGCGGGCGGACGCCACTCGGGCCCGCCGCACTACGGCGCGCCTCCCGGCTGGACTCCGGCGACCACCCCGCAGGGCGGTCCGCACCAGTCGTGGCAGCCGTCTTGGGGCGAGCAGCAGAACGAACGCGGTCACCAGGAGTCCACAGGTCGGGATCAGGACTCCGATGGGCGCCCGAACGGTTCCTAATGGGATGGTGGCGGAAGCCCGCCCATCTCGGAGGTACCGATGACAGACAACCTGAGCCACGGGGTCGGGACGCCACTCGACGTCCCGATCCCGGGCTTCGACCAGGACCGTGCGGAGAAGGCGGTCCGGGAACTCCTCCTCGCCTGCGGGGAGGACCCGGACCGCGACGGCCTGGTCGACACGCCCGCCCGGGTGGCTCGGGCTTATCACGAGCTTTTCGCGGGCCTTTACACGAACCCGGAATCGGTACTGGACAAGACTTTCGACGAAAGTCACGATGAATTAGTCTTGGTCACCGATATTCCTATGTTTTCGACATGTGAGCACCATTTGGTGCCATTCCACGGTGTCGCACACGTCGGGTATATCCCTAATGAGCAAGGGCGGGTCACCGGGCTGTCCAAATTGGCCCGTCTGGTGGACCTCTACTCCAAGCGCCCGCAGGTGCAGGAGCGGCTGACGTCGCAGGTCGCGGACGCGATGATGAAGAAGCTGCAGCCGCGCGGGGTGATCGTGGTCATTGAGGCCGAGCACCTCTGCATGGCCATGCGGGGTATTCGCAAGCCGGGGGCGCGGACCACGACGTCGGCGCTGCGCGGCATTTTGAAATCGTCGGCCTCCTCACGTTCCGAGGCCATCGAGCTGATCAACGGGCGGACTAGGTGAGCTTGCTGCCATATCCCGGTCGCTGCGCGGTCATGGGCGTGCTGAATGTGACGCCCGATTCCTTTTCCGACGGTGGCCGGTACCTCGGCGTCGATGACGCCGTGGCGCACGGGATCGCGATGTGGCGGCGCGGGGCCGACCTGATCGACGTCGGCGGTGAGTCGACGCGGCCGGGCGCGGAGCGGGTAGACGCGGGCACTGAGATCGCGCGGATCATCCCGGTGATCACCCAGCTCGCCGCCGAGGGGGCGGTGGTGAGTGTGGACACGACCCGGGCGAAGGTGGCCGAGGCGGCACTGGCCGCGGGGGCCACGGTGATCAACGACGTGTCCGGCGGGTTGGCCGATCCCGACATGGGCAAGGTGGCCGCCGCGGCGGAGTGCCCGTGGATCCTCATGCACTGGCGTGGCCACAGCCGCGAGATGGACACCCTCGCCGACTATCGCGACGTCGTCGCCGAGGTGCACGCCGAGTTGCTGCAGCAGGCCGACAACGCGCTGGAGGCCGGGGTCGACGGGGACATGATCGTGCTCGATCCCGGGCTCGGGTTCGCCAAGAACGCCGCGCACAACTGGGCGCTGCTGCGCAAGCTCGACCTGTTCGTCGCGGAAGGCTTTCCGATTCTGGTCGGCGCGTCCCGCAAGCGGTTCCTCGGCAGCCTGCTGGCCGACGCCGACGGCACCCCGCGCCCGCCGGACGGCCGTGAGGACGCCACCACCGCCATCTCGACCATCGCCGCTGTCGCGGGTGCGTGGGGCGTGCGGGTGCACGATGTCGACCGGTCGCTCGACGCGGTCGCGGTAGTGGCGGCGATGAGGGGAGCACGGTGACCGACCGGATCACGCTGACCGGCCTGCGGGTGCGCGGGCACCACGGCGTCTTCGAGCACGAGAAGCGCGACGGCCAGGACTTCGTCGTCGACATCACCCTGTGGATCGACCTGGCCAAGGCCGCCGCGACCGACGACCTGCGGCACACCGTCCACTACGGCGAACTCGCCGAACGCGCCGCCGCCGTGGTCGCCGGTCCGCCGCGCGACCTGATCGAGACGGTCGCCGCCGAGATCGCCGACGCCGAGATGGCCGACGACCGGGTGCACGCCGTCGAGGTCACCGTCCACAAGCCGAGCGCGCCGATCCCGCTGACCTTCGCCGACGTGGCCGTCACCGTGCGGCGCTCCCGGCGGAACCGCGCATGAGCAGGGCGGTGCTGTCCATCGGGTCCAACCTCGGCGACCGCCTCGCGCACTTGCGGGTCGCCGTCGACGGGCTCGCCGACGTGCTCGTCGCGGTGTCCCCGGTCTATGAGACGGCCGCGTGGGGCGTCACCGACCAGCCGGACTTCCTCAACGCGGTGCTCATCGTCGATGACCCGGGCACCGACGAGTGGGGCTGGCTGCGCCGGGGGCAGGCGCTGGAGGACAAGGCGGGGCGCGTGCGCACGCTGCGGTGGGGGCCGCGCACGCTCGATGTCGACGTGGTCACCGTCGACGGGGTCCGCAGCGACCATCCCGACCTGCTGCTTCCGCATCCGGGCACGCCGGACCGGGCGACGGTGCTGGTGCCGTGGCTCGACGTCGACCCGGACGCGGTCGTGCCCGGGCTCGGCCCGGCAAGTGACTTGCTGTCCACATTGGACGTTGAAGGTGTGCGTCGGCGGGACGATCTCGACCTGGGGGTGCGGTGAGGTTCACCAACGCGCGGGACCTGGTCCCGGCGGGCGCGGTCACCGCGGTCGCGGTTTATCTGGGGATCCGGCTGATCTACGGCGAACTGCCGCCGCTGCCGACGCTCGCGGGGATCACGCTGCTGGTCCTGGCCATAGTGGAGGTCGCGTTCGGATTCGCGCTGCGCGGCCGGATCCGGGCGACGTCGGGCAAGCCGGTGCAGCCGCTCACCGCGGCGAGGGCGGTGGCGCTGGCCAAGGCGTCGTCGCTGCTCGGCGCGATCATGCTCGGCGCCTGGCTGGCGGTGCTGGGATACGTGCTGCCGGAGAGCGCTCAGCTGGAAGCGGCCAAAGCGGACATACCGAGCGCCGTCGTCGGCGCGCTGTGCGCCGCGGCACTGATCGGGGCGGCCTTGTGGCTGGAGTACTGCTGCAAGACCCCGACCGACCCCGATGATCATCGGCGGGATAGATCGAGAACGAACTAAATGACATCCGTTTGGTCTCGCCGAGGTAACGACCCGGTACGGTGTGGCGCATGAAGGGCAGGACGGACGCCACCACGACCGGGTCCCTGGGCGCGCGGGCGATGTTGCTCGTCGCGGTGGGACTCGCGATGACGGCGACCGCTGTCCTCGTGTTGAGCGAGTCAGTGCGGTGGATGCGCCTCGGTGTCGTCGCCGCCCTGTGGGCCGCGTTAGCCGGGGCGTTCCTCGCGGCCAGGTACCGCAAGCAGGTCGCCGACCGCGCCGAGGACGCCGCCGCGCTGCAGAAGGTCTATGAGCTGGAACTCGAGCGGGAGATCACCGCCCGCCGCGAGTTCGAGCTGGAGGTCGAAGCCGAGGCCAAGGCCGCCGCCGAGTCCGAGGCCCGTGACGACCTCGCCGAACTCCGCGCTGAACTCCGCGCCATGCGCGAACACCTCGAAATGCTGCTCAGCGGCGGCGAGGTCCTGGTCGAACGGGTCGCCCTGCGCGCGGAGGCCACCCGCATGCGCGCCGTCGCCGACAACGACAAGCGCGCCATCCCCAGCACACCGCTGCGCCGCATCGCCGCCGCCAAGACGGGGGAGGCGGACACGGAGATGATCGAGCGGATCCGGGTCGAGGCCAAGGCGGGGCCCGTTCGGCGGGCCGACTTCACCCCACACCCGTCGGAGATGTCGGACCGCTGGTTCATCGAGGGCACGTCGGGGCAGCGGATCGACCCGAACTGGACGCCGTCGTGGGAGACGGGGGAGCAGCCCGCGATCCGCGACATCACCACGGCCAAGCGCCCGTCCAACGGCGCGGGCAGTGTCAATGGCGCGGGTACCAGGAACGGCGCGGGCAGTGTCAACGGTGCTGGTACCCGGAACGGTGCGGCCAACGGTGCGGGCGCCAGGAACGGCGCCGCCGGTACCGGCAATGGCGCGGGTAGCGGAAATGGCGCGGGCAACGGCAGTCGCCCGGGCAATGGCACCAGGATCAGTGCGGGCGAGGCTGTCGGCGATGGCCACGCGGGCTCGGTACGACCACCGGTCGTCGCTCGACCGGCGGCCGAGCCGCCGACCCGTGCCGCGCAGGCCCAGCCCGCAGCCGCGAGCGTTCCCCGGCACGACCCGGTCAGGGTGAACGGCACACGGGATGACTCGCTTGGTCGGCGCGCGGAGGCCCAGACGCCTGCGGCCTCGGCGGGTGGCGTGCGGGTACCCGCTGAGCTGCCGGTGCGGCCCGCTCCCGAGCCGAAGACCAGCCAGAACCTTGTTCCGGTCCGACCGCCGGAGCAGCCTGTCGCCGAGGGCGGACGCAGGCGGGCGCCGACCGGGATCTTCCCGCCCGTCGCGGCCGCCGCGGCGGCTGAAGGTCGACGGGCCGCGGCCGCGCATGCCGAGGCCAGCGGCTATCACCAGCCGGTCGCGCGGCCGACTCCGGCGGAGACGTCCGGGCATGGGGCCGCGGTGGGTCGCGAGGCTGAGGCCGCCAGTCCCCGCAGGCCCGCCGCAAGCGCTGAGGGGTACCAGCAGCCTGCCGCTCGGCCAGTTTCGGCTGAGGCGACTGGGCATGGGTTACCGGTGAGCCAGGAGCCTGATGTCCGCAGGCGCGCCGCGCACGCGGAGGCAAGTGGCTACCACCAGCCGGTCGCAAGGTCGGCTGAGGCGGTGCCGGTGAGCCCGGACCCTGAAGCCCGCAGGCGGGCCGCGCACGCGGAGGCCAGTGGCTACCACCAGCCGGTCGCAAGGTCGGCTGAGGCGGTGCCGGTGAGCCCAGAGCCTGAAGCCCGCAGGCGCGCCGCGCACGCCGAGCCCAGTGGCTACCACCAGCCGGTCGCGCGGCCGACTCCGGCGGAGACGACCGGGCACGGCTCCAGGCCGTTGCCCACACACGACGCCACGAGCTCCCGTCCGCCTGCCGCGCACGACTCCGGGGCCCGCCAGCCCGCGCACGACGCGGCGGGGTCTCGGTCCCAGTCCGGCCACGACCCCGGTTCGCGGCCCCAAGCCGCGCATCGGGCGCCGACCGGGTACCACGCACCCGTGCAGCCCGTCGCTGGTCGGCGGGCCAAGCCCGATGAGGACACCGGTGGCCGCAGGCGTCGGGCCGAGGAGATCCACGAGCCAGAGCCCGCCGGGTCCCACACCGAGGGCAAGTCCGTCCGCGAACTCCTCGCCGCCCACGGCGCCGCGCCTACCAGGCGTCGTCGCAGGCGGGATGAGGATTAAGGCCGCCTGATTCGCCGGGCTGGCTCTAAGATCACTTTCCGTGTCTGAACCTCACGCCGCCTACCGCGCCGCTCGGCGCTGGACGGTGCTGCTTCCGCTGGCCGGTCTCGTCGCGTTGGCCGTGTGCGGGCTGGTCCTGTTGGCGCTCAGCACCGCCCGGTTCGGGATCGTGGCCGAGCTGGTCGGGATCGTGGCCGCGCTGCTGCCCGTCGGCCCGGTGATCGCCGCGTTCCTGTGGATGGACCGGTGGGAACCGGAGCCCGCCCGCCTGCTGTGGCTGGCGTTCGGATGGGGCGCCTGCGTCGCCACCGTGGCCGCGCTGTTGATCAACAACACCGCCGAGGTCGTCGGCGATCTGTTGCTGGGTAAGGGCAATGGCGACAAGGTCAGCGCCGTGGTGTCGGCGCCGCTGTTCGAGGAGGCGTTGAAGGGGGCGTTCGTCCTCGGGATCTTCCTGTTCCTGCGCTCCGAGTTCGACGGCGTGGTCGACGGGATCGTCTACTCCGGGTTCGTCGCCGCCGGGTTCGCCTTCACCGAGAACATCTACTACTTCGGCCGCGCGTTCGCCGAGCACGGGCTCGGCGACAGCACGTCCCCCGGCGTGGTCGCGGCGTTCATCCTGCGCGGTGTCCTGTCGCCGTTCACGCATCCGCTGTTCACCGCGATGATCGGCATCGGGATAGGGATCGCCGCGCAGTCGACGAAGCGGCGGACGTGGTTCCTCGCGCCTATCGCCGGTTACCTTGGCGCCGTTGTGCTGCACGCGCTGTGGAACGGGGCGGCGACGCTGGGGACGGCGACCACGTTCCTCACCGTCTACTTCCTGGTGATGGTGCCCCTCTTCGGCGCGGTGCTCGTGTTCATCCACTGGCACCGCAAGCGGGAGCAGCGCATCGTGGCCGCCGCGCTGCCCGCGATGGTGCGGATCAACTGTGTGGTGGCCTCCGAGGTGGACCTGCTGGCGAGCCTGCCCGGCAGGCGCAAGTGGCGCAAACAGGTGCGGGCCAACTCCGGCAAGGTCGCCGCCCGCCTGGTCGGCGAGTACCACAGCGCGGTCACCGAGCTGGCCTTCCTGCGCCACGCCATGGACCGGGGCACCAGCGAACCCGGCGCGGACCGGCGGGAGAACGAACTCATCGACGCCGTGCGGCAGCGGCGGGCCGCCGCGGTCGAGGCGGCGAGTGCGGGCCGGTGAGCCGGGATCGGTGACGTGGCGGAGGCGACACCGGGACGGCCGGTGAAGCTGGTCACCCGCGCGCCTTCGCGGCACCTCGCGGCGGCTACTCTTCCGCCGTCGTCTGGTACCCGCACCGTCGCGGGACTGGAACGAGACTAGGAGCAAGTCCTATGCACGGATATACGCCGTGACCCGGCCAGCCCGCCTGGCGGTCGGAGTCGTGTCGGCCGGTCGCGTGGGTGCCGTCATCGGTGCCGCGCTCGAACGGGCCGGGCACACCGTCACCGCTGTCGCCGCCGTCTCCGACGCCTCCCGCGCCCGCGCCGAGGCCTTGCTGCCCGGTGCGTCGATCCGCCCGCCCGACGAGGTCGCGCGGGACGCGGACCTGGTACTGCTGGCCATCCCCGACGACGTCCTGGCGGGCACCGTGCGCGGCCTCGCCGCCGCCGGGGCCATGCGCCAAGGGCAGATCGTGGCGCACACCAGCGGCGCCCACGGTGTCGACGTGCTGGCGCCCGCCGCCGAGCAGGGTGCGCTGACCCTCGCGCTGCACCCGGTGATGACCTTCACCGGCCGCGGCGAGGACCTCGACCGGATCGCCGCCTGCTGCTTCGGGGTGACCGCTGCCGACGGCGACGACGCCGCGTGGAGCGTGGCCGAGGCGCTGGTGGTGGAGATGGGCGCCGAGCCCGTCCGGGTCACCGAAGCCGTCCGCCCGCTCTATCACACAGCTTTGGCGCACGGCGCGAATCACCTGGTCACGCTGGTCGCCGAATGCGCCGACCTGCTGCGCGCCGCCGACATCGCCACCCCGGAGCGACTGCTCGGGCCGCTGCTGTCGGCCGCGCTGGACAACGCGCTGCGCCACGGCGACCGCGCGCTCACCGGCCCGGTCGCCCGCGGCGACGCGGGCACCGTCCGCAAGCACGTCGGGGTGCTGGCCAAGCACGCCCCCGATGCACTGCCCGCCTACCGGGCGCTGGCGGCCCGCACCGCCGACCGGGCCACCGCGTCCGGCCTGCTGCGCGCCGACCTGGTCGCGGATGTCCGCGCCGCCATCACCGAGGAGCCCGCATGACCACGCCGCCGCGGTTCGTCGCGGGCGAGCTCAACGTCCTGAGCGACCCGTCCGACCTGGCCAGGACCACCCGGGCGCTGCGCGCGACCGGCCGCAAGATCGCCTTCGTGCCGACGATGGGCGCTCTGCACGACGGCCACCGCGAGCTGATGCGCCGGGCCCGCCGGATCCCGAACACCGTGCTGGTCGCGTCGATCTTCGTCAACCCGCTGCAGTTCGGCGCGGGCGAGGACTTCGAGCGCTACCCGCGGCCGCTGGAGGCTGACCTCGACGCGTGCGCGCAGGAGGGCGTCGCCTTGGCCTTCACCCCGGCGAAGGAGGCGCTCTACCCGCCGGGCGCGCAGGTCACCGTCCAGCCGGGACCGCTGGGTGACGAGTTGGAGGGCGCGGTCCGCCCCGGCCACTTCGCGGGCGTGCTGACGGTGGTGGCCAAGCTGTTCAACATCGTCCGGCCGGATTACGCCCTGTTCGGCGAGAAGGACTTCCAGCAGCTCACCCTGATCAAGAAGATGGTGCGCGACCTGGACATGGAGGTCGCGGTCGTCGGCGTGCCGACGGTGCGTGAGTCCGACGGCATGGCGATGTCCTCGCGCAACGCCTACCTCGACGCCGACCAGCGTTCCGCGGCCGTGGCGATCTCGGCCGCGCTGGCCGCGGGCGCGCACGTCAGCGAGGGCGGCGTCGACGCTGTCGTCGACGCCGCGCGCGCCATCCTCGACGACACCCCGGAGCTCAAGGTCGACTACCTGGAGCTCCGCGGCCTCGACCTCGGACCGGCGCCGGAACGCGGCGACGCCCGGCTGCTGGTGGCCGCCAAGATCGGCGCGACCCGGCTCATCGACAACGTCCCGGTGCTCCTCGGCACCCCTGACCTCGCTCAGCACCAGTAGGAAGGGATCTCCCTGATGCTCCGCACGATGCTCAAGTCCAAGATCCACCGGGCCACCGTGACCCAGGCGGACCTGCACTACGTCGGCTCGGTCACCGTCGACCCGATCCTGTTGGAAGCCGCCGACCTGCTGCCCGGCGAGCAGGTCGCCATCGTCGACGTGACGAACGGCGCGCGCCTGGAGACCTACACGATCGAGGGTGAGCGCGGCAGCGGGGTGATCGGCATCAACGGTGCCGCCGCCCACCTGGTGCACCCCGGCGACATCGTCATCCTCATCGCCTACGGGCTCATGGAGTCGGCGGAGGCCGCGTCCCACCAGCCCAAGGTGATCTTCGTCGACGCCGACAACAAGATCGTGCACGCGGGCACCGACGCCGCGCACGCCCCGGCGGACTCCGGTCTGCTCAGCGGCGCGGCCACCGCCGAGCCCCCCGCCGAGACGGTCGACGCCGCCCGGCTCGACGCCCTGCTCGCCCACGAGAGCTGAGACGAACCGTGCTGCTCACCATCGACGTCGGCAACACCAACATCGCGCTTGGGCTGCACACCGGTGATGGTGAGCTGCTGCGGGACTGGCGCATGCGCACCGACGCCAGGATCACCGCCGACGAACTGGCGCTGACCATGCGGGGCCTGCTCGGCGAGCACGCCGAGGAGATCACCGGCATCTCCGCGCTGTCCACCGTCCCGGCGGTACTGCGTGAGCTGCGGGTGATGCTCGCGCAGTACTACGGCAAGGTGCCGCGCGTGATCGTGGAGCCGGGCGTGCGCACCGGGGTGCCGCTGCTGGTGGACAACCCCAAGGAGGTCGGGCCGGACCGCGTGATCAACACGCTGGCCGCCCACCACCTGTTCAGCACCGCGTGCATCGTCGTGGACTTCGGCACGTCGACCAACATCGACGTCATCTCCGCCAAGGGCGAGTTCCTCGGCGGGGTGTTCATGCCGGGCATCGAGATCTCGGTCGACGCGCTCGCGTCGCGGGCGGCGGCGCTGCGCAAGGTCGAGATGGTGCGGCCGCGGTCGGTGATCGGGAAGAACACCGTGGAGTGTCTGCAGTCCGGGATCATGTACGGGTTCGCCGGGCAGATCGACGGCCTGGTCGCGCGGATCACCCGGGAGCTGTCGAAGACCGGTCACGGTGGTCCGTTGACGGTGATCGCGACGGGCGGGCTGGCGCCTTTGGTGGTGGATGAGTCGATCTCGATCTCGCACCACCGCCCGGATCTGACGCTGTTGGGCCTACGGCTTGTCTTCGAGCGAAACAACTGACCGCAGGGCGATAGTGGTCAGGGGCCGGTCGAACTCGCCGTGCCCGGTCTCCTGCCGGGTGGCGAGGTAGTCGCGGACGCGCTCGAACAGCTCTTCCTGCTCGTGCTCAGTGGCCAGGGAGACCTGGGAGTGGGTGGCAAGGGTGGCGATGAAGCTCTCGATCGTGCGCCGCTGGACGTGCGGGAAGCGGCCTTCCTCAGCTGGGCTGAGCCGCGGGTGCTCCGGCACGACCCAGCCGGGCCGCAGGATCTGGCCGACGCTCGTACAGGTCAGCTCGACCAGCCGCCACCCAAGGCGTCGTGATTCCACAGCACCGCAAGGACCCTGTCTGGGGGTAGACGCGGGTGATCTCGATGAGCGCGGCCTCGGTGTTGAACCAGTGAACGTGTGGCCCACCCCGACCAAGGCACCAGATTCGTCCGGCAGAGGGATTCGGTGGGCTGTGCCGCCATCGCGGTTGGATGACGGCAGCTCAGGGTCGTAGCCAACGGCATGGGCGCCAACCGTCACCTAAGGGGAACGTGGCGGCGCCGGACCACGGTTACCGCTCAAACCGCCGCCTATGGCTCGACGGGCGACCAACCATAGAATTCCGGGGAGGCGGGCTAGTCCATAAACCCAACATAACCAGGTCAGAGGGCTGGCCGTAGGCTTCCTGCGTGACTGAAGAGCTTCCAGACGCCGTGACCACCGACGACCTTCCCGAGCAGATGCGGATCCGTCGGGAGAAGCGGGAGCGGCTGCTCGCCGCCGGAGTGGACCCTTACCCGGTCGAACTCCCGCGCACGCACAGTCTCGCCGAGATTCGCGCGGCCTATTCCGAACTGCCGACCGACACCGCCACCGGTGACATCGTCGGGGTGACCGGTCGGGTCATGTTCCTGCGCAACACCGGCAAGCTCTGCTTCGCCACTCTGCGCGAGGGCGACGGAACCGAACTCCAGGCCATGGTGAGCCTGAACAACGCCGGTGAAGAAGCCCTTTCGGCGTGGAAGTCCGATGTCGATCTTGGTGACTACATATTCGTCTCCGGTGAGGTCATCACCTCTCGTCGCGGTGAGTTGTCGGTGTTGGCCAATGAGTGGCGGATGGCGGCCAAGTCGCTGCGCCCGCTGCCGGTCGCGCACAAGGCGCTCAGTGAGGAAACTCGCATTCGGCAGCGTTATGTCGACCTGATCCTGCGCCCGCAGGCGCGCGACACCGTGCGCAAGCGTGCCGGAGTTGTCCGTTCGCTGCGGGATAGTTTCCACGAACGCGGTTACCTCGAAGTCGAGACGCCGATGTTGCAGACGCTGCACGGCGGCGCCGCGGCCCGGCCGTTCGTGACGCACTCGAACGCGATGGACATGGACCTGTTCCTGCGTATCGCGCCCGAGTTGTATCTGAAGCGCTGTGTCGTGGGCGGGCTGGAGCGGGTCTTCGAGATCAACCGCAACTTCCGCAATGAGGGCAGCGATTCATCGCATTCGCCCGAGTTCGCGATGCTGGAGTTCTACGAGGCGTACGCCACCTACGACTCGATGGCCGCGCTGACCAGGTCACTCATCCAGGAAGCCGCCCAGGCCGTCAACGGCTCGCACGTGGTCACCCTGGCCGACGACACCGAATACGACCTGTCCGGCGAATGGACGACCCTGACGATGTACGGGTCGCTGTCGGAGGCGCTCGGCGAGGAGATCACCCCGCAGACCACCGCCGACGTGCTGCGCAAGCACGCCGACCGGCTGGAACTGAAGGTGGATCCCAAGCTGGGCCATGGCAAGCTCGTCGAGGAACTCTGGGAACACCTCGTCGGTGATCATCTTTTCGAGCCGACTTTCGTCCGCGATTTTCCCGTGGAGACCTCGCCGCTGACCCGCCAGCACCGCAGCGTGCCGGGGGTCGCCGAAAAGTGGGATCTCTACGTGCGCGGATTCGAGCTGGCCACGGGTTACTCCGAACTCGTCGACCCGGTGGTGGAACGCGAACGCCTGGAGGATCAGGCCCGCCTCGGCGCCGCCGGAGATGATGAGGCCATGCGCCTGGACGAGGACTTTCTGCGCGCGTTGGAGTACGGAATGCCACCGAGTGGCGGGGTCGGAATGGGCATCGATCGGCTCCTGATGGCGCTGACCGGTCTCGGTATCCGGGAGACCATCCTCTTCCCCCTGGTTCGCCCCGAATGACACGCAGGGGTATCGAGCACTAACGCATTGCGGAGGATTTGCGCTAACCTCTGACAAGGAGTATTTATATCCGTGACGGCCGTGCACCCATTGGGCAGGCCACATTCACGCCCGGAGGAGACGCAATGGCACAGAAGGTTACGGTTTCGCTGGTCGACGACCTCGATGGTTCGCAGGCGGCCGAGACTGTCGAGTTCGGTCTTGACGGCGCCTCTTACCAGATCGATCTGTCCTCCGACAATGCCGAGAAGCTGCGCGAAGCGCTTGCCGACTTCGTCGACAGCGCACGCCGTTCCGGTGGCCGCAAGCGCGCGTTGAAGGTCGCTGTCGGCCGCGCGCCGCGGGCCGCCTCGGCCGATCGCGAGCAGAACCAGGCAATTCGTGAGTGGGCCCGCAAGCAGGGCATGAAGGTCTCCGACCGCGGCCGAATCCCTTCCGAGGTTCTCGACGCGTACAACGAGCAAGCCTGAGGCACAACATCTAGGGGCCATCCGCCGCGGCGGATGGCCCCTAGTGTTATTTCAGAGGCTGAACAGATATTCAGCCAATCAGCACTTGCGGCTCAGCCTTGGGCATGTCGAACACTCTCCGCCACCGGACTGAAGCAGATAGTGGAAGCAGCAGCTTTCCCGGCGCCGGGTCCATTGCGTCGGCCCATCCGATTTAGCAGCGGGCCGCAGGTTCGACGCCGAGGTGAACGGCGGACGGCCATCGCCCATCACCAATGCCGCGTCCAGCACGGCGGGGCCTTCGTCGCCGCTGAGCCGTCCAGCCAGCCACAGGCCGCCTTCCAGCGCGTCTGTCGCGGCGGCCCAGAGCGTGTGGTTGCCGAAGCGGACCTGCGGGCCGAACCGGGCGATGAACGCGGACGCGTGCGTGCGGAACCGGCCGCGAAGGACCGCGGCCAGGGTCGCCTCGTCGGCGACGACGACCGCCTCCGGGGTGCCCGCGGCCGGGTCGTCCGGCAGGCACACGAAGTACGGGGAGAGCAGCGCGACGCCGTCCGGGTCGGTCTTGTCCGGGGCGCGGTGGAAGGCGAGGTCGGCCGGGCGGATCGACGGCACGCGGCGCTCGTGGTGGAACAGCAGGCCGGCGGCGAGGGCGGGGACGGACAGGTACCAGGACATGAGGTATCCGCCGACCGTTCGATCGGGTGATTCTCCGTAGTTCTCGCGCAGCCAGGCCGCGAGGTCGGCGCGCCAGGCGGAGAATCCGACGGGATCACCGAGGAACGTGTCGCAGGTCACCCAGTCGGGGCTCTCGGCGGGCAGGCCGAACCGGAGGAATCCGGGACCGCGGCCGTGCGCGATCCGGTCGCTGTCGATCCGGTGCACGGACTTGGCGAGGTAGGCGTGGCCCAGCCGGGCCGCGGTCGTCATCGCGACCCGACGGCGGGATGCGGTCCCGATCGCATCGGCGCCCCTCTCTTCTTTGGTGAGGCTTGCCTAACCTTACCCCGAAGATCGAAGCCGCGCCTGTGAGTCGGCTCATGCGGAGAAACGGCGTGTTCGCGCTCAGCGGACAACAGCCGTTTCGCGGAATCCGGCCAGGCCAGCGCACGTTGTGGAGGGTGAAGCGACCACCAAAGGGCGGTTGGGCACGAAGTGGCACTGAGAGCTAACGCCCGGCCTACTACAGTGGTCCCACGGTGCTGAATCCACTAGAAGGAAGTGGAGAAGGGCCGCCGGCGCAGCAGTCAGGGAGTGCGAATGTTCGAGAGGTTCACCGACCGCGCGAGGCGGGTGGTCGTCCTGGCCCAAGAAGAGGCCCGGATGCTCAACCACAACTACATCGGCACCGAGCACATCCTCCTGGGCTTGATCCACGAGGGTGAAGGTGTCGCCGCGAAGGCGCTGGAGTCGTTGGGGATCGCGCTGGAAGGCGTGCGGCAGCAGGTCGAGGAGATCATCGGCCAGGGCCAGCACGCGCCAAGCGGGCACATCCCCTTCACCCCGCGGGCCAAGAAGGTCCTGGAGCTGTCGCTGCGTGAGGCGCTGCAGCTGGGCCACAACTACATCGGCACCGAACATATCCTGCTCGGGCTCATCCGTGAGGGCGAGGGCGTCGCCGCCCAGGTCCTGGTGAAGCTCGGCGCCGACCTCAACCGGGTGCGCCAGCAGGTGCTGCAGCTGCTCTCGGGCTACCAGGGCGGCGAGAAGCCCTCGGAGTCCGGTGGCCGCGGCGAGGGCACCCCGTCGTCCTCGCTGGTCCTCGACCAGTTCGGCCGCAACCTGACCGCGTCGGCCCGCGAGGGCAAGCTCGACCCGGTCATCGGCCGCACCAAGGAGATCGAGCGGGTCATGCAGGTGCTGTCCCGCCGCACCAAGAACAACCCGGTCCTCATCGGCGAGCCCGGCGTCGGCAAGACCGCCGTCGTCGAGGGCCTCGCCCAGATGGTGGTCAAGGGCGAGGTGCCCGAGACCCTCAAGGACAAGCAGCTCTACACCCTCGACCTCGGCTCGCTCGTGGCCGGTTCCCGCTACCGCGGTGACTTCGAGGAGCGGCTGAAGAAGGTCCTCAAGGAGATCAAGACCCGCGGCGACATCATCCTGTTCATCGACGAGATCCACACCCTCGTCGGTGCCGGTGCCGCCGAGGGCGCGATCGACGCGGCCTCCATCCTCAAGCCGATGCTGGCCCGCGGCGAGCTGCAGACCATCGGCGCGACCACCCTCGACGAGTACCGCAAGTACGTCGAGAAGGACCCGGCCCTGGAGCGTCGCTTCCAGCCGATCCAGGTCGGCGAGCCGTCCCTCGAGCACACCATCGAGATCCTCAAGGGCCTGCGCGACCGCTACGAGGCCCACCACCGCGTCACGATCACCGACGCGGCGCTGGTGGCCGCCGCCACGCTGGCCGACCGGTACATCAACGACCGGTTCCTGCCGGACAAGGCGATCGACCTCATCGACGAGGCGGGCGCGCGGATGCGCATCCGCCGGATGACCGCGCCGCCGGACCTGCGCGAGTTCGACGAGAAGATCGCCGACGTGCGCCGGGACAAGGAGTCCGCGATCGACGCGCAGGACTTCGAGCGGGCCGCGAAGCTGCGCGACAACGAGAAGACGCTGCTCAGCCAGAAGGCCGAGCGGGAGAAGCAGTGGAAGGACGGCGACCTCGACGTCGTCGCCGAGGTCGACGACGAGCAGATCGCGGAGGTGCTGGCCAACTGGACCGGCATCCCGGTGTTCAAGCTGACCGAGGAGGAGACCTCCCGCCTGCTGCGCATGGAGGACGAGCTGCACAAGCGGATCATCGGCCAGGAAGACGCCGTCAAGGCCGTCTCCCAGGCGATCCGCCGCACCCGGGCGGGTCTGAAGGACCCGAAGCGCCCGTCGGGCTCGTTCATCTTCGCCGGCCCCTCGGGTGTCGGTAAGACGGAGCTGTCGAAGGCGCTGGCGAACTTCCTGTTCGGCGAGGACGACGCCCTGATCCAGATCGACATGGGCGAGTTCCACGACCGCTACACCGCGTCGCGGCTCTTCGGTGCCCCTCCCGGCTACGTCGGCTACGAGGAGGGCGGCCAGCTCACCGAGAAGGTGCGGCGCAAGCCGTTCTCGGTCGTGCTGTTCGACGAGATCGAGAAGGCGCACCAGGAGGTCTACAACACCCTCCTGCAGGTGCTCGAGGACGGTCGCCTGACCGATGGCCAGGGCCGCACGGTGGACTTCAAGAACACCGTGATCATCTTCACCTCGAACCTGGGCACCCAGGACATCTCGAAGGCCGTCAGCCTGGGCTTTACCAGCGGCAACGACCAGGGCTCGAACTACGAGCGGATGAAGAACAAGGTCAACGACGAGCTCAAGAAGCACTTCCGGCCCGAGTTCCTCAACCGTATCGACGACATCATCGTCTTCCACCAGCTCACCCGTGAGCAGATCATCACGATGGTGGACCTGATGATCGCCCGCGTCGAGAAGCAGTTGAAGAACAAGGACATGGCCATCGAGCTGACCGAGAAGGCCAAGTCACTGCTGGCCAAGCGCGGCTTCGACCCGGTGCTGGGCGCCCGCCCGCTGCGCCGGACGATCCAGCGCGAGATCGAGGACCAGCTGTCGGAGAAGATTCTGTTCGGGGAGATCCAGCCCGGCCAGATCATCATCACCGACGTCGAGGGCTGGGACGGCACGGAAGAGTCGAGCCACGACAAGGCGACCTTCGTCTTCCGCGGCGAGCCCAAGCCGAGCAAGGTCCCGGACGTCCCGCCGGTCGAGCTGTCGGCTCCGGCCGCGAGCGACCAGGGCGAGCCGGAAGCGGCTTCAGGCGAGTAAGGATCGACCATGTCGAGGGCGGTCTCCCCGGGTTCGGGGAGGCCGCCCTCGGCGTTTGTCAGCCGGTCGGCCCAGCGACGTCCCCGGACACGGTGAACAAGTGGCGCGGCGCGCGGGGAAACGTCAGGCATCCTTGACCTATGGGCTTGCAGGAGGACCCGTTCGACT
>Ga0247823_10001423_pt1 | contig 19912 bp, 8 predicted proteins | sample 13C_PalmiticAcid_2_FD_192426 | JGI IMG/M metagenome (GOLD analysis project Ga0247823, IMG submission 192426) | Soil microbial communities from agricultural site in Penn Yan, New York, United States - 13C_PalmiticAcid_Day30 | ecosystem: Environmental > Terrestrial > Soil > Agricultural land... | reverse complement strand
CATGAACATCGCCGAGCGCCGAATCCCGCAGGACGGCCGTATCGAAGTTCGGCATGCGGGCAAGGAATTCGACCTCCGCGTCAGCTCAATCCCGACTCCTTACGGCGAGAAGATCGTCATGCGTATCCTCGATAAGTCGAGCGTCATGATCGGTCTCAACAAGCTCGGCTTCACTCCGGAGAACGAGGCGAAGATCGAGGAGCTGGTCTCCCAGCCACAGGGCATGTTCCTCTGCACGGGTCCCACGGGTTCCGGTAAGACGACGACCCTTTATTCCTGTCTGAACATTTTGAACACCATCGGCGTGAACATCATCACTGCCGAAGACCCGATTGAATACCAGTTGGCAGGCGTCGCCCAGGTTGGTATGAACCGTAAAGCGGGCCTTACATTTGCAACCGCGCTCCGCGCGTTCCTTAGGCAGGACCCCGACATCATGATGGTTGGCGAAATGCGCGACCTGGAAACGGCGGAAATCGCGATCGAATCCGCACTTACGGGGCACATGGTGCTCTCCACCATCCACACGAACGACGCTCCCTCCACCACTCTGCGTATGGTCGATATGGGCGTCGAGCCTTACCTGATCGCGGCGACGCTGACCGGCGTCCTCGCCCAACGCCTGGGACGACGCGTCGACTCGGAGCACAAGGAATCCTACGAAGTTCCCGCGATCGACCTGCGCCGATTTGGATTCCAGGTGACAGACCCAGATGAGAAGGTCACCCTGTTCCGCGGCATCCCGCACGAGGACAACCGAATGACGGGTTACAAGGGACGAACCGGTTTCCACGAACTCATGACGATGAATGCCGAGATCGCCGAACTCGTCGTGCGGCGCGCGCCCGTCAACGACATTCGCGCCGCGGCCAAGGCGAACGGCATGCACGAGCTTCGCGAGGACGGCCTCGTCAAAGTGCTCGCCGGTCAGACCGACCCGCAAGAAGTTATGCGCGTGGTCTTCACCGCTGGCTTCGCGTAGGCATAGATTTCGAATTCGAAGAGACAAGTAACAAAGATGGACACGAATACTCCGATGTTTCAGGTGCCGGGAGCAGCCGCTCCCGAGGGAGCCGCGACGGAAGAGGTCAAAAAAGCTGGCGCGCCGGTGCCGCTGGAAGACCTCCATATCGACGAACTCTTGCACATCGTCGTCGACCGCAACGCCTCCGACCTGCACATCTGCCAGGGAGAAGCACCGGTCATTCGCGAGGATGGCGCGCTGAAGCGCCTGAACTTCGAGAAGTTTACGGCTCAAATTCTGCAGCGAATGATGTACGAGATCATCTCGGACGACAACATCAACCGCTTCGAGACGACGCTTGAACTCGACTTTTCTTACCAGCTTCCGCGTCGCGCCCGATTCCGTGTGAATATGTATCGCGACCGCGGTTCAGTCGCCGGCGCGTTCCGTTTGATCCCGCAGAAGATTCCGACCGTTCGCGACCTCAACTTGCCGCCGCTGCTCGAGACGCTGACGGACAAGCCCCGCGGTTTGATTTTGGTCACCGGCCCCACCGGTTCCGGTAAGTCGACTTCGCTCGCGGCGATGGTCAACCACATCAACATCAACAAGGCGGTCCACATTATCACGATCGAGGACCCGATCGAGTATCTGCACACCCATAAGCAGTCGGTGATCAACCAGCGCGAGCTGGGCGGCGACACCAAGAGCTTCGCCAACGCCCTGCGCGCCTCGCTCCGTGAAGACCCCGACGTCCTGCTGGTCGGTGAAATGCGCGACATGGAGACGATCTCCCTCGCGATTACCGCGGCAGAAACGGGCCACTTGGTCTTTGCTACCTTGCACACCAACAACGCTGCGGAATCCGTCGACCGTATCATCGACGTCTTCCCCCCGGGGCAGCAGGAGCAGATCCGCGTCCAGTTGTCAAACAACCTTCAAGCGATCATTTCGCAGCAGCTATTGCCGCGAGCTGGCGCGCCGGGCCGAATCCCTGCGAACGAGATTATGCTCGCCAGCCCCGCAATTCGCAACCTGATTCGCGAGGCAAAGACCCACCAGATTCCGTCCATGATTCAAACGAGCGGCAACCTCGGCATGATTACCATGGACCAATGTTTGCGCGACCTTTATCTCAAGGGCTACGTAACTCTGGAAGAGGTCTTCAGCCGATGCCAGAACCCGGATGAGTTGAAGAAGATGATCAACACGCCTCAGAGCTCGCAGACGGGAGGAGCCTCGGCTCGGCGCTAAAGGAGAACCATGCCAGTATTCACATACACATTTAGAGATGCAAGCGGCGGCATCCAAAAGGGCACGGCCGACGCAGAAAGCGAAGAAATCCTAAGGAAGAGGTTCGAAGAGCAAGGGTTCACCATCACCGAGGTGACCATGATCAAGGCGAAGTCGGCAAAGCCGAAGTCGTTTGGAAAGGTCAAGCTCTCTAACCTGGCAGTCTTTTGTCGACAGTTCTCGACGATGGTTGACGCAGGCGTCTCGCTGGTGCGTTGCCTGGACGTTCTCGGCCAACAGACTCAGGACGCCAAGCTAAAGAAGATCATCGCCGACATTGGCGAGCGTGTTGAATCAGGCGAAAGCCTCTCGCGTGCGATGCAACGGCACCCCAAGACGTTCTCCAACCTTTTCATCGGTATGATCAAGGCTGGCGAAGTCGGCGGCGTATTGGAGGAAACCCTCCAGCGCCTCTCGCACTTCTTAGAAAAGGACGTCGAACTGCGTCGCAAGGTGAAATCGGCGCTTACGTACCCTGTCCTTGTCGCGATCCTTGCCACTGGAATCACAGGCTTCCTTGTGTACTGGTTCGTCCCACAGTGGTCCGATATCCTCTTCGACCTTGGCCTCAAGCGGGACGAACTCCCGGCTCCGACGAAGTTCTTGATCGCCGTCTCCGACACGATCAAGTACCACTGGTGGATCGTGGCGATTTCAATCGTCGTGATCATCATCGCCTACCGCCTTTTCGTATCCACGCGGTTTGGAAGGCGCGTCGCGGACCGCGTCAAGTTGAAGATTCCGATTTTCGGCAAGCTGCACCACAAGATCTGCATGGCGCGTTTCAGCCGCACGATGGGCACGCTGCTTACGTCTGGCGTTCCCATTCTCCAGGCGATGGAAACCGTTGCCGGAACGGTTGGCAACACGATCATGGCGGACGCGGTGCTGGAGGCACGGGCGAGAATCAGGGAGGGAGACCGGATTGGCGACCCGCTAGAGGAGTCGCGCCTGTTCCCGCCGATGGTCGTTCACATGATCGGCGTCGGGGAAGAGTCGGGTTCGTTGGACTTCATGCTTCAAAAGATTGCCGACTTTTACGAGTCTGAAGTTGAAGCTACATTGGCATCGCTGACCGCAGCGCTTGAGCCAATCATGATCGTCGGACTGGGCTTCGTGGTCGGCTTCATCGTCATTTCGATGTTCCTTCCGCTTGTCGACGTCATTTCGAAGCTGTCTTCGGGCGAGGGCGGCGGCGACGGCGGCGGCACAGACTAGATCCATTCTGGTTCGAAACGGCCTGCCGGGCGTAGACCGGCAGGCCCTTATTTTGCTAGGATTGAGCGTTGTTCCCTGAGTGGTCTTGGTTAATGGGGTTGTTCTTCGGGGCTGCTATCGGCAGCTTCCTGAACGTGGTGATCTACCGCATGCCCCGGGGACTCTCCCTTAGCAATCCGCCCAACAGCTTTTGCCCCAAGTGCCGTCATCGCCTGTTGATGAGCGACATGATCCCGCTCTTTACCTGGCTTATCCAACGCGGTAAGTGCAAGTACTGCGGAGCGTCGATCCCGTCGCGCTACTTTTGGGTGGAACTGCTAAACGGTTCGATCTGGGCGGGTATCTGGTGGCAGTACCTAATTGTCGGCGAGGACTGGGTCAAGGCGTTATGCTACGCCTTGGCCGCAAGTACCTTGGTCGCGATCATCTTCATCGACTGGGAGCTTTACATCATTCCGGACCAGATCAATGCCTTCCTGCTGTTCTTGGGTCTTGGCTACAATGCCTGGCTCTATGCTCAGGGGAATCCGGCCGCTACTACGTGGGGCATCCCGAGCAGCATTGCCGGGGCATTGGTAGGCGTCGGCATTCTTTGGGGTATCGCCTTCTTGGGGCGAATCTTGTTTGGCAAGGATGCGATGGGCCACGGGGATATCAAGATGGCGCGCGGAATTGGTGCGATCCTGTTTCCGGTGCTTTCGGTTGTGAGTTTCGCCCTCGCCGTACTTCTGGGCGCGGTGCTGGGCGTGGCGCAGGTTTTCCTTCGACCGAGAACGGTGGACAAGGAATTGCACTCGGACGGGGAACATTCTGACCTCGTTCCTGATCCAAATTTACAACAGGAAGAGGAATACGAGCCAGAATCGATCGCGTCATTGCTTAAATGCGGGTTAGGATATATCCTGTGCATCGACGTCATCGGTCTCTTCGTTCCAAAGCTTTACAAGGCTTGGTTCAACGAAGACCCGTACGAGCCGATCGAGGATTTGGAAGATTTCGAAGCGGACTTCACGATGATTCCGTTTGGGCCTTATCTGGCACTTGGGGCGATCGTGGGGACGGTGTTCGAGACGCAGCTTTTAGGCGCTGTTCGCACTTATTGGCGATGGGCGGCTGGAGAATGAAAAAAAGTGGGAACATGGGGCAAAAAGGCTCCGTCCCACCTCTGGGGATATACGGAGTCGAAAGACTATGAAACGCAATTTTGGATTTACGTTGATCGAGCTATTGGTGGTGATCGCTATCATTGCGATCTTGGCGGCGATCATCTTCCCGGTGTTTGCACGGGCGAAGGTGGGGGCCTACCGGAGTTCGGACATTACTAACATGAACTCCCTGCGGACGGCGTTGCAGCTCTATCGAGCGGACAATGGCGCCTATCCTCCGCAGCTCTTGGGTTACGTCAACACCTACAGCGGCGACCCGCTGGGCTTGGATGTGATGCCGGCCAACGAGATTCGCGGTCCGCTCTATTCTCGGCGCGTCGAGTCGTTGCGCACGTTCACTCCCGCCCTAGAGAAGGCCAAGAACGGCGACGTGACTACTGCCGAGTGGCCACCCCAGGATCCTCGGCCCGTCGGGTCCGCGCCGCAGGTAGACACCAACGGCGACGGCAAGATCGACAACCTCGACGATGTGGCCAACGCCCGCCAGTTTTATGGTCCGGGCACCATGGTGCTTCGACCAGACCCTGTAAACCCGGGCGGCACGATTTCCGCGCGGTTCTACAGCATTAGCGGCTACGACACCGCCGCGGTGCGCCTACCCGGCTCCGGATTGACCCGCGAATTGCGGTACGCGCTTTTCTGGACCGGCTGGGGCCTGTCCACCGGCAGCCCCGACGATGACCCGCGCCAGTTGGGCTATTCCGATCCTCCTGAAAACACCGTGATCACTTGGAACACATATTTCCGGGATTACGACAACGGGTTGGTCGTCCGGAACAAGAATGACATCGTTCTGTTCTTGGGCGGGGCGGCGCGTCCCCACGACGCAAGAGATTTGAGCGAGCGGTCTTGGCGGGTTCTCCCCTAAGTTCCGCCATGACATGTTTGGGCCGCAAGGCCAATTTGGTTGGATGCTGTGCCCTTGGCTGGGCGCGAGGAGTTGTGAATGAATCGTAGTCGACGCACTGCAGGGACGTCGCTCGTAGAGATTTTGGTTGTGATCGTGGTGTTCCTTATAGGAATCCTGGCGATCGTCCAGATCTTCCCCGGCGGCTTTCGCCTGCTAGGGCTCACGCGCAGCCAGTCCCAGGCGACACAGCTCGTGCGAACCTACATCGAACAGATGAAGAGCCGCGCGGACCAACTTCCGGACCGCGTGGTCCCCGTCCGCTACGTTCGCGCCAACGGTGAGTTGGTGGCGATCGTGGACTCCAACCGAAGAACCAACGACCTTGGGCCGACTGCAGACGGCTTGACGACGGCTGGTTTCCTCAGCTATCTCGGCGACAACCTTGGCCCATGGCGAAGGGCATCCGGCGCGAACATGGTCAACCGCATCGTCGGAGAAGGATCCATCGTCCCCGCGCCCCGGCCGGTGGCGAACGCCATCAACGACCCCGCCTACTACGGCGGCCTTCTAAACCTCCAGTTCGGACCGGCAGTTTTCAATCCCGAGGTTGCAGGCAACTCCACTGACAACGACGTCGTTTTCAGCGTTTACGCAAACGACCTTTCGCTGGCGCTTGGCCCGCCCCCCGATCCGCTGACCAACCCGTTCCGGGACTACCTTTATTACTGCGACGCTCCGGAGCAGCCCGGCGCGACGATTTATGTTCCCCAATCGGCAACTCCGATCCGCTATCGATTCGCCGCAACTGCCTATGTGCGCGACGCTGCCAACGTGGTGCGTACGGTAGAGCTGCTGGACTACATCCTGACGATTCCCGCCGGCGCGCCGCAAACCTATTACGCGGTTCCGCTGAGCGCAGTGTTCTCGGCTCCGATAATCAACCCCGGCGACACGTTCCTCGGCGTCGCGTTCGACTCCCTGCAGTTGGCGCCGATCTTCGAGCGTATTCCCAAGGGCACGAACTTTGGCGCGGGCAACCCCTACGAGTACAAGCTGCTCGACGACCTCAACGCAGGCCTCAGCAACGCCAATATGGGCGTGCTGCTCTTCAACCCCGCCGGGCACAACTACTACGTCCCCAACTCGGACGGCCGAAGAATCCCTCTGACCGTCCGCGTGAACTACAACGTCTACGACTGGGGCATCCTCAGAAACGAGGTTCGTATCCCCAGCGCTCTCGCCGAAGCGGTCCGGCTCCCCTTGGGCAGCCTCAAGGTGAAGGGCAATTCGGACACCGACGGCCTCCCCTATCAAGGTCTCGGCTTCGTGGTCTCAAACGGCGCCGGCGGCACCCAGGAGCTTGACGTTGTTGTGCAGGACGCGGAGACTGGCGGCATTTACTCGCCCGACTCTTACGTCATCGACAAGTCGATCGGCACCATCCGGTTCATCGACGGAAACACGGGCACGCCCGAGATCGACGTGACGATATTCAACTCCGCCAACTGGACGCCGGTCGTCATCAACGACGCAGGAGGGCGAACGGTACGAGTCTATTACCAGTCGAGCCAGGAGTACCAGGTTCAGGTCTTGAAGGCCGCGTCCCGGTACATCGGCGTCTCTGGGGTCCCCGGCTCGGGGCAAGTGGCAATCGGCAACCCGCTCGATCCGATTCAACGCACGCGGCTTTACTTTGCCAACAGCGAACTTGGACGAGGCGTCGCCATCCACGAGGCCTTCGTTCAAGGCGACTTCGACGGCACCGGCCCGTTGGGAGTGGAAGTCCGCAAGGTCAGCGTCTCCGGCACGATCAAGTCGCCGGCGCCGTCCGACCCTGTTGGCCTTCCCTACTTCGACTTAGTCGATGTGTACGGTCCTTCGGTTATCGGATGGAGCACGGTGGATGAGAACGGCAAGAATCCGGGCTATATCGTGCGCGGCGTTCGCGGCTCGTCGGTTGCCGTGCGCGTGCTGTGGAACCCGGCCAAGTTCTCGTTGACGGGCACCGATACGCAAAACATGGCGGCGTTCGACAAGTGGGGCGCAAACTGGCGCAAGTCGACGACCGAGACCTACCTCCAAAAGGGAGGCACGCAGTGATCGGGAACAGTGGCAGCGGCGCCCATGTCAGAGGTCAAGTGGATTTGAAGATGAACCGACGAAAAGCCTTTACTTTGATCGAACTCCTGACGGTCATCGCGATTACCGCGATCCTCATGACGATCATCGTCCTCCCGATCTTCCAGAGCTTCAACATGACTCGGGCGGCGCAGGCGTTCAGCGACTCGCAGGACAAGGCGCGCGTGCTCATCGAGCGGATTCAGCGCGAGATCAACAACGGCGCGGCGGTGCGCGACAACGGAGGCATGAACGGTTCTTTGGCGTTACGGGTGCCCACCAGCCCCGGTGGCGTCTATGGCCCTCCGGTCATTGTGACCGTTCCGAACGTCAAGTTGGACATCGTCCGGCCGGCAGAGGGCGAGCCCGGCCCGGCACCGGGTGTGTTTATCGACCCCAATACCGGCAAGATCGACCCGACCCTTCAATCACCCAAAGGCCAAACGATCCTCCCGGTCAGCCAGGGCTTCACGATCGTCCGGTATTTCATCGGCCCGCGAGACCCCTTCGGCCAGTACAACAACCCCTACGACGGTTTATTGATGCAACGCGGCGGCGGACGGGACAACCTGTTTGTTCTGTACCGCGCCGAAGTCCAGCCAAGGGTTTGGGACCAGGCCTTGGGACGGTACGTCGTCAACTCCGCTTTCTTTGAGTCCGATCCTGCCGACGCCACAGGGCTTACCCCGCTGATCGACGACCGATTCTTCTTCGTTCCCGACCTCGCGAGCGACGGCAGCCAGTTGAATCCTCCCGGAGACGCTGCCCGCGACGCGAAGGAAGCCCGGGTTCGCAATTGGCTGAGCAAGGCTGTGATCCAAACCGAGGTCTCCCGCTACGACATGATCCAGCCGATCTACAACAAGGCCAATCGGATGGTCTACCACGATTTGAGGACGGACGCGAGCGACTTTGTTGGGCCGGCACTCAAGGACCGACCGCGATTGCTTCCCCTGGTCCAGTTTAAGCCGACCCGCGTGAACGGCGAGCCCGCGGAGGGCATGATGGCCGTTCGCCTCGGCAGCGAAATGGAGAATGCCAAGGAAAGCGGACCGGACGTGTTCAAAACCGAGATGGGCGCTTGGTCCAACACCACGGTGCGCATGTACCCATCCGGCTGGGACCGAAACAACCCCAACTTCGACGAGTACCTGGTTGCCAGGCTGGACGTCGATCGCCACATCAAGATCTTTGCCTACGACCCGGGAAGCGGAGTCTCCGACAACCTGGGCGGAACGGCGATATTCGACGTGACGGCTTATAATCAGCGGCTTTCCGAGCTCCAAGCGATGCCCAACCTGCCCGGACCGTTCTCGGCGGGCCTGCTTCCGGCTGCTTCCGGATTCCAGAACCTGTTCATGGCATTCCTGCCTGAGACGGGTCCTGGCCGCATAGTTGCCAGCTTTGGCATTGAAAACGTTAAGGACACGAACGTCGCGTTGCCCGTCGGGTTCACCATGAACCAGCCCGTTGCAGACGCCGGTCCGGCAGTGACGCCGCTCAACGACCCGAACGGGGCGCAGCCCTGGTCGGCGGCAACCACGATCAACGAGCGGTTCAACCGAGTTTGGAACGATCCCGTCTATGCAGGCCTCAAGCCGGACAAGATCCACCGGTTCCTTGACTTGCGCGTGACCGCCCAAGTGGATGGTACGCCAAGCCCGATGGATCCGGCGGCAGGATTCGGCCGCACCAAGATCGTCGCCGGTTCGGACGTGGTCATCGGTCCCGACCAAAACCCGGGTCCCAACTATGGGGAGCCAATCCGGTACACCCGAACAACGCGCGCCCCCGGACCCAACCAATACAAGATCAACTACGTCGACCTCCCCGAGCCCGACTACAGCCTGTACGGCCTACCCAATCCTCCCGCGAACTACACGCCGGGCGACTTCACCAGTGCCGTGTTCCAACCGAGGTTCAAGGTGGGTTACATTCAGTTGAACTCGGATCCGAACGTCCCACTGCCCGCGGGAATCATCCGCGTGTACTACAGATTCCAATTCACGGGCGGAATATCCGACGGGTCCATTGCCGGAATCGCGGCGGGCGGCGCCCGGCAGGATGCGGTTGCGGTCGACTACGACACCCGACAGTTGATGTCGGTGCTGCTAACGATCCGAAACTATCCGCAGTCGAACCTTCCCAACCCGCAGACGATCACCCTTTCTGCCACGGCAAAGGTCCGGAACTACCTTAGGTAAATAAACGAATGAGCGCAACAGCACATGTTTTGAAGCGAACGCGGAAGAGCGGACAGACGCTGATCATCGCCCTGTTGATCATGGGCGTCCTGCTCATCCTCGGTTTCGTGTTTTTGGGCTTGATTAGCCGAAACATCGCCACCGGCGTGCGGTCGACCCAGCGGTCGATCGGCAACGATCTCGCGGAAGCCGGCATCCGATATGCCCACGGCCAACTGTTGCGCAGCGGCCTGGGAGCGGACTGGCGTGTGCCGCTCACCCCGATGGATCCCGTTGGCAACCAGCGTGACCCGGATTTCGATTACCTGAAGCCCGGAGGGCCGGACGGACTCGGAAATTATGGCCGCGTAATGAGCGACCAAGGCCGGTTTCTCGTACGGGTCCGCTACGGCCCGACGGACGCCAACGTCTTCTCGAGCAACCCGACCGGTCCTCTGAAGCTTCCGGGCAGGGCCAAGAACTTTATCATTATCGAATCGCTGGGCAAGCCGGGCAAGATCAACCTGACCGACCCGACCACCTCGAGAAACACAACCGGCGTCGACCGAGAAAACCTACAGGTTCGCAAGCTCATCGCGTTCGCCTCGATCGGAATCACCGAGCAGGCGTTCTTTGTGACGAACCGCGACAACGTCAGTCGCGCGATCGAGTTCGGCGCGCCGACCGAAATCGGGGCACGCTACAACGACGTTCCGGGCAACCCGTTCCCGATGGTGAACGTCCCCACGCAACTCGGCGACCTCCAACTGATGCCTGGTTCGGGAGTTCCGATCCCGTACGGCGGTTCGGCACGGTTTAACGGACCTGTAGTGTTCCACGGCCCGATCACCGCCCATGTGAACAAGTATTACGGGGAAGCGATCCTCAGCTCCGACTCGATGATTGGCGTGGACGACATAAACGCCTCGTTGACCATCAACTCCGCCAACTTCGACCCGGTTGCCGGCGTTTGGACCGCAGGCGGCGCCACTCTGACCAACACGGGCGCCCAAAGCCTTGACAGCCGCAGCCCGAACTTCAGCACCGTCACAGGCTTGGTGCGAGATGGATTTGGCACGGCAGACGCCGCGGGCTATACGCGAGGAAACCGCAACAATACCCCTCCATCTTTCCAGACGGAGGACGCCACTTCGGGCGAACTCGTCTATCGGACAATGACCCGCGATAGCGGAATCGTCTTGGGACAGGGCAACTCAGGCGCGTTCGGCCATGGCCGCAACCCCTACATCAACAACCACTCGGACAGACAAAACCGATCGGACGAACAGGGTCGGGAAATCAAGGAGACTGAAGAGTCCCTAGTCTACGACTGGCTCAACCCGAACAACGGCCAAGCCGGGTCGGGCTGGCAGGGAGCCTTCTATGTTCCCCGTGGCGCATACATGCAGTTGGTTCCGGACGGGTTCTTGATCCTCCGCGACAGTCGCGGCGCCGCGAACGAGCGCACTTGGCGCGATCCAAACGGCAACGACACCACCAACTCGGCGATCCGATATCGGATCGTGCGGAATGGGGCTGGAAAGCTTTTCATCGCCAACAGCTACTCAGCGTTCGGCGCCGGCGTGACGATCAACTCCGCCACTCCCGCGCAGATCGCGTCGGCCGGCTTCCCATTTGACGGCGTCGTCTACTTCGAAGGCAACGTCCGGATTCGCGGCACCATCCCCACCGACGTCCAGATGACGGTAGTCTCGGGCGGCACGGTCTACGTCGAGGGCAGCATCACCAAGGGTGTGGTGCGAACCCAGGCGGCGTGGGACCAGGGTGGACCTCTCGGCCAGCCGATTGCGACCTCGAGCCGGTCGATGCTGATGCTTGCAGCGAAGGACTTTGTTGCGATCAACACGAGCCAGTTCTTCGGCACGGCTCCAACCCAAGTGATCGAGGAAGTGAACGACCTCGCTTCGGCCTTGGAGTTCAATCCGATCCGAATGCGGCGCCAAGCCACCCCAGGAACCCCCGATTCGTACCAATTCCGCACCGAACTTCTGCTCAACCCAGATTCCGGTGCCGCGAATGATCCCAGTTCCTGGACCGCCTACGGCATGCAGTATTCGGAGTCCACGGGTGCCGGAGCGCCGATCAACGCCGGACTGCTGATCGCCCACACGATGGACGACGGTCCCGCGACCAACTCCTTCGTCTCGCTCGATGTCAACTTTGGCTTGGACGATCCGGGAACCGCCAATCCGGCTGACTGGCAGTACTTGTTCGACCTGAACAACACAACTGCCCCGGTCAACCCGTTCGACCCTTACCAGTCGAATAATGCCAGCGACTACGCGCCTTACAACGTGGCCGGGTTCATCAATCCGAACTATGCAGCGGCCCAAACGGATCGCGGTCCGATCTACGGACTCGGCGCCGAGTCTTGGCAAAGGTACGGCAAGTTTGAAACGACGTTCTTCCCGATGATCCAGTCGGGCGGCGCGGGCACCTTCCCATTCCTGCCGATCACGGCCGAGCACGGAACCTATCGGTTGCTCGCCCAAGAGACCAACGACTTTAGCCTCCGATTCAACGATATCGGCACCAACGCATCCAACGACTACCTCATCGCCAGAGCGGCGATGGTCCCCAACGATGTGCGGATCGAAGCCTCGCTCTACGCCGAAGGCGGATCCTTCTTTGTGATCCCGAGCCCGTGGTTCAACCCGAACCCGAACGACCGGCGCGATGCCTACATGGGCAGAGTGACCGCGGTCGGCCAGGCTCAAGCCGATGCCGAACGATATCAGAACTTTGGCTCCGCGCCGATCACCCCGTTCTACGGTGAGCCGATCGACGTGAAACTCAAAATCGTCGGCGCCGTCAGCCAGAACATGCCGGCCCCGATGAGCCAGCAAGCGGAGTGGCTGAAGAAGTGGGGTTGGATTCCAAGGACGCTCGGAGCGACCAACATCCGAATTCCGCAGCAGCACGTACCTGCCAACCTACCGAACACCGACGGCGTGCTTTACGTCCCGAACTTGATTATCACTTACGATCCCGCACTCGGCAGCGGGCGGGCTTGGGAGGCGGGTCGGCCAAACCCGTTCGATCCCGCCAACCCCGCGCTGAGAACGGACGACGACGGCCGAATGCTGGCGCCTATGCCCAGACTTCCGGTCAGCCCAACTTTGGCCTATTTTGGCGAGGTGAACCAGTAATGCTTCGAAGATCGGCTGTCCTAGCCGCCCTGAGTATGATCGCCGCGGTCGCGGGCGCCCAACCTCAGAACTATGCCCAGCGCGGAACTCAAGTCCGCGCTGGCGTCGCTCTGATTGAAAGCTCCCAGGTCACGCCCGGCCAGCCGTCGAACCCGACGCCTTTTGTTTGGTACAACCTCGACTCGAACCGCGAGGCAAAGCCGGCAGGCTGGAATATCTACAACCCGAATGCGCCCGGGCAGGCCACCCAGGCAATCGTGGATCGCTGGGCAGCCGTCTCGACGGTGGTCGGCGGTACCGGACCTGCGCTCTACGACAGGATCAACAAGCGACAGGCTGCCTATTGGGAGGTTCGTGTCAGCCAGGTCACCGACGTGCAGCTTTCACAATACGACGTGCTGCTCGTCAACGCGGCAGGCAATGTCAATTTGAACAGCACCGAACGCGAACGACTGCGTCAGTATGTAGATCGAGGCGGCGTGCTGTGGATCGACGTGACGGCTATCGGCGCCACGTTCGACGCGGAGTATACGATCAACAGTTTCCCACTACCGTTTACGGTGGTTCCCGGTGGCGCCGGAGCGGGCACGCTTGACGCGTTCCACCCGGTCATGCTCTACCCGTATTCTTTCAACATCTCAAACCTGAACTACCTGAACAACGGGGGAGTCGGCAGCGTGTTGAGCCAGGCGAATCCCGCGGGTGCGGCCGGCGCACTGAACCCCGGCACTATCGCCGATTGGTTCAAGCTCAAGCCCGTTGTCCTTCAGGGCGGATTTGCCACGATGATGGTTGGCCGGCTCGGCGACGGCTTCGTCGTCGTCACGTCGCGTGGCGCAGCGAACTACTTGAACCAGATTCGAACGTCCGGCGGATACGATCCCAACAACCGGTACGACTCGCTCGACCCCCGCAATGGCCTCGACCGCGGTTCGGACGTCCTCGGCAAGCTGGCGATCAACATGATCAGCCTTGGTTCCAGCTCCGAGCAGCCCGGCAACGGCACCCGGAAGTCGAATAGCAGCCCGATCGATATCGGGGCCCCGCTCCTTCGCCGTTTCGGGACGAATACGATTCCCGGACTCGACTTCGGCTCACGTAACTCTTTCCCGGCGGCGGCGTTCAAAGGGCTGGCCGTGGTCTCGACCAACAACCAGATCCTGGTCTACGATTCGAGCCCCAATTCGGACCTCGATGGCGACGGTAATCCCGACGACGGCGTGCAAGACCTTTCACTAGGTGCAGACCTCGACCTCGTTTGGACGAGCGCCGTGCTTGCGGGCCCAATTTCTTCCGCCACCTGCGTAGAAGTGGCCCAGCCTGTCGGAACCCCGAGCGATCAAATCCTCGTGACGTTGGCGGACGGATCGGTTGCCGCATTCAACGCTTTCCCAACGAATCCGGCAGGTCAGATATTGCCCGGACCTTTTGGACCCTCCTACACGGTTGCACCACCAACATTGGTTGGCGGCATCAACACCGGCGAAATCAGCCATGGGCCGTATGCTCCGACATACCATGAGGGCTTGGCCTACGTCTCCACCAACCCCACGGGCGCGGTGACCACGGGGCAGGTGTGGGTTTTCGATCCAGCTTCCGGAACAGGCTTAACTACGGGCGGACAACGGTGGCTCGTCGGCGACCCGGTCGCTCCGTCGATTCAACAGATTTCAGCTCCTCCGACGGTGGGCTACATCCCCATAGCCGACAACTCGTCCGGTTTGGACAAGGTGGTCTATGTGCCAACCCGGCCGGGATCTGGGCCGGGCGGGCCAAACGCGGGCATTTATAGCCTGTGGGCGGGAGCCCGCGGCGAGAGCCCAATCTCCGCAACCGTTGCCGGCGGAACATTGACCGTGACTACTCGCGCATCCCAACGCGGCCTGTGGCTCGTAACGGGAGGCGGCTCGCTCGGCATCAAGCTCACGATTCTAAAGGCGAACGGCGACCCTTTGACCATCACCGAGATGAACAACCAGTTCACCGGCGCGGTGGTTCAGAGCTCGCCGGGCATTTTGGACTTCACGTTAGGTGCGGCGCCCTGGGACCCGACTTATGCGGTCCGGCTCGACTACACCATTGACTGGGGACGGGGCCCGGCGGCAAGCCAAGCCATCGTTCGTGGCAACCTCTTCCTTCCAGACGACGCGCTGAATCGGCGAACAATTCTTGGCAACATTGCCATGAGCGGACGGGGCACGATCTATGTGGTCCACTCCACCGCCACCGAGACAACCGGCGGCGAAGGCGGCGCTCTTTACGGATTCCGTGAGCAAGGCCAAGGCGCCTTCACTTGCATCATCCGATACGACGCCTACCGCCAGCACACCGTGAACTTGAACCAGTCGCTCCCGCAACCGGTGGCTGCGACAGTCAGCGACAACGATCCGTTGCAGCTGATGGTGCCAATTTTGAACGGAACGGTGGACCGCGTTACCTTCATGACCGGACCGGCGGTGCGCGGCGACTACGTCTACGCGCTCGGCATGGTCCGCAAACAAGGTCCTTTCCCGGTGCCGTTTATTCCCTTCACCGTGCTCTTTGCGTTCAACGCCGAGCCGGAGGCGCCGGAGATCCAGGTCGGCGACCTGAATGGTGGATTCACTTTGGTACAACCGGACATGGTGCGTTCGCGCACCAAGGCGACGCCCGAGGTCTTCTCCGTCGCGAACCAGGGAATCTTCTCCTATAACCGCGGTTCGGGCAAGATTCGGTTCAACAACCTGATGACGCCCAACCGTGGGCAGATCGCGAACGCTTTCAGCCTCAGCCAACCGATTATCATCCGATCTGGCGGCAACCCCGACCAGTTGGTCTATCCGGACGCCGTTGGCGGCAGCCGGTGGAGCCCGTTGGCTTGGTACCACATCATGCACGGCCTCGACCAACCGACTGCTCCTGTCGTCACCGGCGGGACGCTGTTCGTTGGCGGATCGAGTGCGCTTCCAGAGTTGATCTTGAGCGGCAACCCGCTTAATCCGACGGGCGTGCTCTTCGGAATCAACGCCGACATCAGCGAGCGCGACTCGTTCAACAACATCGACGCATCTCGACCGTGGTTGCGCCAAGCTGTGGTCCTCAAAGACAACGGTGGCGGAACCATTGTCTCGAACCCGAATATTCGGTGGCCACAGAACCAGGGCATCACGAGCATGGCCGTTTGGACGACCCGTGTCCTTCAAACCGCGATGCCGGGTACCGACCGTGCCATGTCGGTGGCAGCTGGCGAAGGCGGGCTTTTTGCTACGGGAGGACCGGCGGTGGGCGGCTATGGAAATCCCGGCCGAGTCTACGGTTTCTCTCGCGCCGACTTCGTGGTTGCGGATGAGGGCCGCCTGGGCCGATACGACCCGGCGGGCAACCCGATCTTCTCAACCGACATTTCGAACAACTCGGGAACGGACGTCAATGTCGGCGGCGCTACCTCGGTCAAGGCCATCCAGCGACCCATCCGGGCTTACCCGGTAGGAGCGCGCGACCTCGCGGTGGTGGATCCGGCGACGAACCGGGTCATCAGAATCGACGGCTCTGGGCGAGAGCTTAGGAGCATCGAATCTTTCCGCATCGATCCGGTGTCGGGAATCGCTCTTCAAGCTAACGAGCCGACTACGCTTAACAACCCGCGCGACGTCGCGGTATACACCGAGTACGTCGCCAATCCGGTCGGGGTCACAAACCCGCAGGCATTGGAATTCTGGGTGCACTACGTGATCGCCGATGCGGGCAACCGCCGAATCGTCGACCTGATCGACCGCTACTATGTGGGAGCTGGCCGCGTCGTCGGAGACTTTATCGACGTGGGCGGTGAGCGACAAATCGGGGTGCTTCGTTGGCACAGCCCGGCGGAATACTCGGGTAAGCGCTTCGAATATAACGCGATCACCCGGATCTACGATTCGAACACGAACCGACACTACTACGTTGCGGGAATTGGCAGCGCAACTCCGGCGCGTGTGGACGTCGGCCTGGACACCCCAGCCGGAATCCAACCTCGAGAATCGAAGGATGGAAATGGCGGAATCGTGATCTTCGACCCGATCACCCCGGCGAACAACTATGTGATCAACGAGGTATCGGTGCCAGCGGTCGGACCGAACGTGATTATCGACCCGGCTACGGGCAACTACGATCCAAATCCAATCGCGGCGCATGAGAAGAAGCTCGTCAATTTGACCTCGGTCACGGCGCGCACTGTGCAGTCGGGCGGCCTCCCGAGGTGGGCGATCATGTTCACCGACGGCAACGGCGTCTTCGAGATCGTTCAGAACGTTGCGAACGGACCGTGGGTTGTGCGTTGGATGATGCCCAATTCGGCGTATCGATTCCTTAGGAACAATGCGGGGGCTCCGCCGACCATTTGGGGGAACAACCCCAATGGACTGCGCGCCAACTACGCGCGCCGCTTGGACTCCGGCGAGGTATTGATCGTCAATGGATTCGTAGGTAAGAGATGGGACGGGGCAGATTTCAGTGGCGAGGTCGTCCAAGTGGACGGTGATATCAATCCGGCCGCCGGAACCCCCGGATTCGACTTTAACAAACCCAATTTAGGCTTTTACTTCGGCAGCGTCCGGTTTGAGCTTAACTTGCTGACAGAGACGCGGAAGCTGTACCAGCCCGTGTTTGCAGATCGACGTTAATGGAAAACAGCTCGGTGAAATCGATGAGATGGACTAATAAGCTTTGGATTGGTTCCGTGATTGCCGCGGGCATGATGCTCGCGTCTGTCGCGGTTAGCCAGACCTTTCCTACTTTGAAGGGAGACAATGCGCGTACGGGACGCAACGCCACTCCGGCGATCAGCAACCCGGGACGTGGCTTCCTCACTTGGTTCCGGCCGAACGCCAACGACGTTCTCTCGGGCACCATCATGAGGAACAACACGGCTGCCGCGCCCAACGTCGCCGCCTCGGCCGGCTTTTTTGCCGCGCCGGCGGTAGACCTCGCGTCGTTTGTGTTCGACCTGCCCAGCACGGGCGATGTCAACGCGGACGTGGCGACGGGTGCCTATGCGGTATATCCCGGCGTACCGTACGACGGTCGATTCCCGGCCTATCACTTTGCAACCACGGTTGCGAGCACGAGCTCCGGTAATCCCGAGGTTGGAGCCACCGAGTCGTTCACTTGGCGGTTCGACCCGACAACCGCCCCGGTCAACCAGTTGGGAAATGGACCTCAGTTTGCGCGCAACTACGCCCTCTACGTTTGGCTGCCCATCGGCTCCACTATGAACGGACTCTCACGCCAATTCCCACAGAGATACTTCGTGTACCGGGTCCGATATGGTCCCGGCGGCGGACAGACCTTCATCGAAACGGTGGATACCTATGCTGCCGGCACGGGTTGGGTCCGACTGGGCAACGAGGGAAGCGACACCCGTCGTATGTTTTCCTACGACGGTACAACGCCGATCACCATCGAATTATTGAACACCGTTCCCATCAATGAGAACACCGGGCAACTCACAGACAACCCGGGCACGACTCTTGTATACGCGGACGCGGCAATGGCCGTCCCGCAAGTCGGGTCCATGACTGCCACCCCGACTGTTTCCTACCTTATCGGCTCTGCCCAAGGCCGCGCAATTGCTGCGGTGAACAAGCTGTCGGTCGGTAGAAGGGAAGGGCGCAGCGTCACGCTGTCGCAGGGCGAAGTCGTCAGCTACAACTATGCTGACGGCAGCATCGACACCGCGGTGACCGGCAAGCGATGGACGTTCCGACCGGCTGACGAGGCCTTCTCGGTCAACATGGACGATGCCGTTGCCACAAACAGCGGATTCATTCTAGGCGACGGCTCGGCCGCCCATTTGGGCCCGGGCTACCTGAAGAGTCCAATAGTTTCTCCAGGCCCGGCTACAACCTCTGTTACCTACGCTCCGACCCTTGAGGACGGACAGTACGAAATCCAGATGTACCTTGCCCCGGACACGGGGACTGAACAGTTTGGCCAAGCGGTCGAAGTTGAAGTTCGGGAGGGTGCGGTCGTCAACACGGTCATCGTCAACATGAGCCGCGGTCCCGGCTGGTACCCCATCAGCACCACCAAGTACAGCAATACGCAAACCGATCCCCTCACATTTGTTGTCACAAACGTTGGCGGAGCCGGCGACATCGGCAAAAACGCCTATGCGGACGCGGTGCGGTTTGTTGGCGCATTTGACTCTGAGATTCTCTCGACCCCGACAAGCGCCCGCGTGTTTATCACGCCTCAGGGCGGCGGCGCCCCGGTTGAGCAGGACGTCGTATTCGTGGCATCCGAGGGCGGACGCATCTATTGCCTGGACGCCAACGGCAATGGAGACGGCACAACCAACGTGATCTGGGCGTACCCAAGCTTGCGCGACCCCCTCGATCCGGCTTGGCAGGATCCCAACAACGCGAACACGACTAATCCGCTCGACACAAATGATCCGGACGGCACGAACGGCGTGACCCTCGCGGAGATGCCAATTGGCTACTCCAAGACCTCGCCGCTTGTGCAGCGAATCGGCGGCACGGACTACCTATTTATTGCCGCCCGCAACGGACGCGTCTACAGCATCGACGTGGCCGGTCGAGGCGACTACGACCTCGGCACGCGAAAGGCGGGCACCACCACCCGAAATTGGTCGTACCCGAACGACTATCCGGCTCTGCGACGCTCGGGCTCCCTCGGCAACTTCACGGAAGCCTCGGTTGCCTATGCAGAGGTCGGCGGCACGCCGCGGCTTTACGTTCCAACCCAGAGTGGCCACATGCTGGCGCTCGACCCGGTAGGCAACATTGCCAATCGCACCACCAGCGTTCTTTGGGACTATCCCGGCAAGACGAGCACGATCGCGCCGGTGACCACCACCCCGACGATCTTCAATGGCCGAATCTACTTCGGAACGACGATCGACAACGAAGGCTTTGGCCACTTCTATTCAGTGGACGCGGCAACGGGTAGCGCCGCAACCGCACAGGAGT
>Ga0247823_10001422_pt1 | contig 19921 bp, 15 predicted proteins | sample 13C_PalmiticAcid_2_FD_192426 | JGI IMG/M metagenome (GOLD analysis project Ga0247823, IMG submission 192426) | Soil microbial communities from agricultural site in Penn Yan, New York, United States - 13C_PalmiticAcid_Day30 | ecosystem: Environmental > Terrestrial > Soil > Agricultural land... | reverse complement strand
CCCCCAGCCAACCCCACCCTGCATAGGCAAGCACACAGCAAAGCATTGTTGCCAATTCGATCAGCGGATAGCGCCAGCCGATGGCATGACCACAGTGGCGGCATTTACCGCGTAAGCACAGCCAAGAGATAAGAGGAACAAGATCAAGAGCACCAAGAACATGTCCACAATGCGGACATGCTGAACGTTCAGGTTTAGATGATGATGCCACCCATGACTTACCAGCCGGAATGCGGGCAATCATGGCTGTGGCAAAACTGCCCAGACATAACCCAAACGGGATGACAAGTAATAGCCCGGCCCAGCCCTCAGGCATCACGGACATTATCCGCGACGCAGAACAGACAGACGGTCGTAAATACGTTCACGAGGGACGCTACGGCTGGCACCGTACATGACATCCACTTCCAGAGCACGCTCATAGAACTGAATGGCCTGCGCGCCGTTTCCACCACGGTCAGCGGCAATCGCCATATTGAACCAATGCTGTGCATTGTTCGGCTCCAGGGTTGAAGCGATGCCCAGATAACGCATGGCATCGTCAAAATGACCCAGCTCTGCATTCGTTACACCGATCTGCGCGGCGATACCGGCATTGTTCGGATATTTTGAATACAGCTCCAGCAGACGGCGCAATGCCACTTCCGGATATTGCTTACGCACAAGGCCCATCATATTGATGACGGCATCGGTATTATTAGGTTTCAACGCCAGAATTTCTTCATAGCTCTGGATCGCTGACTCGTTCAGACCCATGTTCTGCTGTGCAACAGCACGGCCCATCAGGATACGCACATCACGCTTGTTCTTGGCATAGAGCTGATCAAACATTTCCAATGCTGCGTCATAACGCTTTAGCTTCAGCGCACGATTAGCAGAAACCAGCAAAGACTCTTCACTGTTCTCGTTCTTGTCCTTGCTGACAATGACCATCTTTTGCGCTGGTTCCATGACTGGATTAACTTCACGTGGCCCCACGCTGGTCGCCATGGCACCCGCGGGCACTTGAGACAAGGAGTCATAGTAAACATCAGACGCGGCTTTTGTCGGTGCGTTTGGTGCCGGTGCTGCGGCAACTTTACCGCCCGCTGCGCCCACATCAGTTGTTGCTGCGGTTGGCGGTGTGGTAGCAGTTGGCGCTGGCATCGCAGGCGCTGTTGCACCTGTTACTTCCTGCACGTTCATCACAGGGGGTACAGCCGCATCAGCGACTGATACAGGTGACGTTGCTGCCGGGGCAGCTTGTCCTTCCGGTGCGGCCGGAACAAATGTCGGTTCTGTTACAGCGGCGGCCTCAGCAGGCGGAGTCGCCGGAGCCACAGGTGCTTCGGGTGTCGGGGCCGTTGCTACTTCCGGTGTTACCTCTGGCGTCACAGGCGGCGTTGGCATTTCAGCTGCAGGCGCTGGCACGTCTACTGCCGCAGGTTCTACAGGCACATCGCTACCAGCCAGAACTTGCGTTGTATCTTGTACAGGCGCATCGGTAAGTGCTGGTGGCGTTTCCGGTGTTGGCGCAGGCACTGCTGCATCCACAACCTCTGGCGTTACCTCAGGCACAGGTGTGTCTGGTGTAATCGCAGGCACAGCTGTTGGGTCTGTTGGCGGTACTTCGTTGACATTTGCCAAAGGTTGCGGCGGCGCATCTGTCGCGACAGCATCTTGCGGCATGTCTGGCGTAACAGGTGGCATATCCGGCGTTACAGATTCAGGTACAGGTGTCAGCGCATCAGGTGGCGGCAGCATAGCCGTATCCGTTGCCGGTACAGCCGGTGTTGGCGTTGCCACCGATGGTGCAGAACCACCCAGAATGGATGGGTTCATGACGATATAACCGCCTGCCCCCGCAGCAACCAGCAGCACCAGCAATGGCGCTACAATTTTGGTCATGCCACCTGATTTCTTTTTTGATTTCTGCGGCGGCGCTTCGTCATCAGCATATTCATCATCGCCCTCTGCATCGTATTCATCCGCGCCACCCAATGGCGTCGCGCTCAAGGGTTCATCAAGATCCTCAACATCGATGATGTTATCGTCCGTATTGTCCATACCCGTATCCATGTCGAGATCGTTATGATCATCTTTATTGGACGTCATCGCCGTTATTCCTTCGTTACCAGTGAAGGCGGCCAAAGCCGCCAGATTGTTAATAGCCTAAAGATTCTATCAGAGATCAGAGGGCAAGTGAATCCCTCCTTTTTGCGGAAAATCAAGGTTTTCCAAAAGATTTATTAAGGGCAAAATACCTGCTTAGGCAGCTTTATGGCCATCAATAACGTTCAGGAAGGCGCGCTCGATATTCTCGGACTGCCCCACCTGTAAAAGACCTTGCGGGGTTCCCTCATACTGGAATTTGGTGCTATGGAGGACGATCACCCGGTCACACAATTCCTGCATATCAGACAAAATATGGGAACTTAGGAATACTGTGCGTCCCTCAGCCTTGACTTGACGCAGCATGTCTTTGACCAAAGCACGAGCACGCGGGTCAAGTCCGCTCATAGGCTCATCCAAGATCAGCAACGGACATCCGGTCAGAATAGTTGCCAGCAGCCCCAGTTTTTGACGCATCCCCTTCGAGAAAGTTTGTACGCGATTCTTGAGCACAGCCGGGTCAAGCGCCAAACGTGCCGCGGCATCTTTCACATCGCTTTCCACGAAAGGTGTTTTATATAGCGATAGTGAGAATTTGATGAATTCCATGCCCGACAAGAACCAAGGCGGATCAAAACGCTCTGGCAGATAAGCCAGCTTTTTCTTGCTTTGCATCGACAACCTGTCGTTGCCAAAGATATGAATTTGCCCCTGATCCGGATCGCGCAAACCCAGAATGGATTTGATCATCGTGGTCTTACCAACACCGTTCAGGCCCATAAGACCGAACATTTCGCCCGCCCCTACATTCATGCTGAGGTCGTCAAGAACGAGGCGCTTGCCGTAGGAGACACTGATATGGTCGATAGAAAGTGCCGGATCAGTCATGGGTCAAGGCGTGCCCGTTGACGCGGCCTGCAACTGCGCTGCCGCATCTGCCGTAATACCCGGCAAGAAAATGCGACTGTCCAGATTGAATCGCTGATGCGGACGAATACGGATCGGGTAAATTAAGTTGCTGTAGGCATCAAACCATTTCAGGTCGATATAATCCTTGCTGACCTTGATATCCATGACTTCTTTCGGGACAGCATTCGGTGCAAGCCGCTTCCCATTGAGCCAGACAACCCAGTTGTCCTTGCCCTTATAAAGAATACCATTGAGACCGATCTCACGAATACCGCGCGGCCTTGCCTCCTCCACTGCTGAACCATCAGCAGCAGCCGCAATTTCACTTTCTGTCGGGCGGCGCGTCACAAATAGCTTCTTCGCATCCTGCAACAATGAATGTTGCCACAGCGTAAATACCAATGTACCCACTTCCGCAGGCTTCACTGTTTCCTTGCGCATGACGGCCATACTGCTCATGGCTTCATCCAGCTTGGTGAAATCTTCTGGGTTCAAAGCTTCATAAGTACCATTGGCTGACTGTGTTTCCGTTGCTGGAGCCGAAGGCAATCCCGCCATCGGATCTGCAGGCGCTGCCAACGCAGGATCTGCCGTAACTGTGCTATCCGGTGCTGTTGGTGACATCATCGGCGCAGCTACGACACCCGTTTCCGGTGCGGGCGCTGTAATTGTCATCGGTTGAGGCGGCATATCCTGAGCCCAGGATTTTTCAACGGGCGAGCCCGACATCATCGCTACAGCGGCAACTACGCCTACCATAGCAATACCGGACATCAGTGTTTTATGACGCATATGGAGCATTGTTCTTTTCATGATTACTGGCTCCCCGGGGTCGGAACAGAGGCACCGATCACAAGCGCCTGTTCACGGCTCATCAGCGTCTTCCAATCCAGCTCAATCTTGGCTTTCACCAATACAGCAGGAATACCACTGCCGATCTGGCGTAATGTCACTTCATTCAGGTCTTGTACACGCTCAAGCTCGATAGACGTGATCGACACGTAACCTATGAATGCATTTTCCAGCAGATGAATGAAACTATACACATCAGCATCATCCAGCGCTTCGACATCGATTGTAATTTTTGATTTCAGAACAACGCGATCAGCGATGGTGGCTGTTTCAGCATTTTCAACAACGCCGGGGGCAATATTATAACTGGCAGACAGAACACGAGAATAACTTTGGATGGCTTCGATACGCTTACGAGCAGCCAAACGGCTTTGCTCGCCCAGAAAGCCCAATACCTCGAGACTCTGGAATGTGTTTTTCTCATTCTGAATCTCTGCCATTTCCTGACGGAAACGATCAGCTTCGGAACGTTTGAAAGAAATGTCAGATTTTACTGTTTTCAACTCACGATCAAGCTTATCACTTTGGGGAATAAGATACATATATGCCCCCGCTCCCAGCACGGCACACAGGCCTGCCAGAACCACGATAATCATCACTCTTTTGGCGCCAATTAACTGGATCATGACAGTGGCCCCGTAATACGTATCTCGGCTTTCATATCAAGTTCCTCAGCCGTCATTTCTTTGTTACGACCCGCAGCACCGGATGTTGTTTCAGTATAATCCTTGCTGCCAACATTTTTCTCAACCCAGACAATACTGGTAGGCAGCAGAGCCTTCAGACGGCGCTCAAGATCATCGATCTGCTTACGCCCCTCTTCCGGTGTAATCGTCTGCGGAAAACTCATATGTATCGTTGTTTCAACGCGTGGCGGTTTGTCTTCACCGTTATTTGCAGCGATAGCAGCATCCTTAAGGCGGGTCAGGTCAATCGCTGACTGTTGCGGCGCGTTGAAGGCCAGATCTTTGACAGTAATTTTATCGATGCGCAGTTCATTACCCAAACCATCAGAAATTTTTTTCAACAATGGCATGGTATCCATGCGGTTTGTTTCAAAATCATTAAACGTGTTCAGCGCTGCTTGAATCAGTTTTACGTCATAACCCATAGCTTCCAGACGCTTTACTTCCTGATCATATTCCGCCGTTGCCTGTCCCAGCACACGTTTTTGATCACTAATTTCCGCCTGTGTGGAAAGGACCTTCTGCGCATTGCTGGCAACCTGCCACCCCAGATACGCGGTTCCCGCCAGCAACAGCACAATAGCCGCTGCCGCCGCTTGGCGTGGCTGGTGAATACGATTGAGATCTGCCGCATCCATTTTCAGGATGAAAGATGTCTTGCGTCCGCACCATGCTGCATGCAAGGGATCAGCATACCCCGCATGTTCCTGCACGCCGATAGACATGCCCAGAACGCGCGCCGCTTCGTTCGAAGTGAACGATGAATAATTACATGGAATGTCGATCATCTGCTCAAGCGCATTGCCCGCTTCGGCTGATGCCACCACCATCAGATCGGTACCATCATCGGCGCTGTAACCGTAACGTGACAGATAACCCAGAGTGGCCTTGAACTCCTGGTATACATCCATGGCCCAAGCCTGATAATCACCTTCGTTTGCAGCCACAGCCGTAATACGCGTCATCGCCAACTGACCATTACGCGTTACAACCTGACGCAGCGCGCCGCTTTGATGTTGACCGATAAAGACAGCCCATTCACTTGCCGGGCGCTCTTTGCCGGCCAGCTTCGTCGACAGGGCACGCACCATATCCGATGCCTCAACTGGCAGCAGCGTAAAGCCTACCACCGACACCATAGATGTCTTTACCGCCTCAAATGTTTTCACCAGAGGTTCAGCCATGGGCACGCCCGCAAACAGGTAAAGATCACCTGCTGTGCGTACGTTAGCAGCCTTGTCACTACCTGCACTGCGCTCGTCTTTTTTCTGCTTGATCGGCAGCGCGCCACGGATGGGGTAATTAGGGAAGGCAACTTGCAATTTGCGTTTCAGAACGCCTTGCTTGTCCATCATGCCGACATTCGGCAGACGCTGACCACCTTTGAAATACTGGTCAGTCATGTCATTCAGGATCAGAACAGGCTTGCCGCCACATTCCTTGCGCAACAGGCCCGAAACCGTGCGCACAAAATCATCGGTATTCCATGGAAGTGTCTCGATAAAACGGACGGCTCTTGCCGTTACGCTATAGATATAAAGCGCATCATCTCCAATCAGGAGAACAGTACGGCTAGGTGACATTAACGTAACAGACATTGAAAACCCTTCACGCCCCCTGCCCCGAACCCCGATCCAGTGACTGCACTAGATGTCGAGATTTTCGAAGCTGGAGTAAATCGGACCGAAGACCGCGACGGCGATCCATAGAATCATAACACCAAGAATGGCGGTAAGGGAAGGCTCAATCATTGCGATAAGGCCCTCGACGGACTCATCGACGTCGGCAGTATAGAATTCAGCGACCTGATCCAGAACAACCGTCAGGTTACCTGACTCCTCGCCCACTTTCAGCATTCTGACAACCATGCTCGGGAATTCGCCCGAAGCATTAAAAGCCTCAGACAACGGACTACCGGCCTTAACCTGCTCCTTTACACCCTCTAACGCATCAGCAATTGCAAGGTTATTGACGGTCTTGCTGGCATGATCCAACCCCTGCAATACGTCAATACCGCTAGCAAACAGTGCTCCAAAGGTCTGCGCAAACCGGGCAATATTAATCTTACGAATGAGCGGGCCAAAAAGCGGCACCGACAACAGGAACACGTCCTGACGATAGGCGACATCATCAGACATGCGACGCGAAGCAAACCAAAGCACCGCTAAAATTATAGGCGTAGCCAATACTGCCCACCAGTATTCCTGGAAGAATTCAGATGTGGCCATCAAAGAGGTCGTATAAATCGGCAATTCCTGATCGAGGTTCTTAATGAAGCCCACGATCTGCGGTACAACAAAGCCCAACATGATCACAACGGTCAAAATAACAACCACCACCAAGATCATTGGATAGCGCGTGGCCTTCCTGACCTTCGCCTGCATCTTATCAACCCATTTCAGGTACTTGATCAATTGCAGATAGGATGATGTCAGATCACCGGTCTCTTCGCCGGCAGCAATCAGGGAAATATATAGGTTTGTAAATACCTTAGGGTGCTGCGCTAAAGCTTCAGATAAAGAACTCCCCTCTGACACGTCGCGGTTAATCTCCGCCATCATGTCACGAAGGCCATCCTGCTCGGTCGTATCACGGATATCAGCCAATGCATCCAGCAGCGGAACACCCGCGCTTTGCATCTGCTCCATATGCAGGAACAACTGGATAAGGTCACGAACCTTTACTTTATTATTGAGACCGATGCCCGCCAGCGGACTCTTCTTTTTATCCATAGAAGAGCATTGCACCAGCTCAATTCCCGAAGATTGCAGACGCGCATAGAGGTCAACCTCGCTAGCAGCGCCCATGACGCCCCGCACGGGACGCCCCTTCATATTGATACCGCGATATTTGAAGCGCTGGTTTGTTGCCATAAAAGCGAAACTTTACTTATTGAGATCGACGGCGGTTGCCAAGGATTCAAGGGTAGTGATTCCCTCGAGCACCTTCAGGATGCCATCGTCCTTCATATTTTTGAAGCCCTTTTCCACGGCCTTGGCTTTCAGCTCAGCTTTACTGCCGCCATTGGCAATAACCGTATCCAGATCTTCGTCCATAGACAGGATTTCAACCACAGAGGTACGGCCCTTATAGCCCTGTCCTTTACAAGCCTGACAGCCACCCTGCTTTGCCTTGTAAATCGTCGGCGGGCTGGACGGGTCAAGTTTCATAATCCTGCATTCTTCATCTGTCGCCGTGTGCGCTACGCGGCACTCCGGACAAACCTTACGCACCAGACGCTGCGCAAAAATCGCGATGATAGCGCCCGCGATCATGCCAGGCTTCAGGCCCAGATCGAGAAGACGCGGAATGGCACCAAAAGAGTCGTTAGTGTGCAATGTTGTATAAACCTGGTGACCGGTCATAGCGGCTTTGAGCGCCATCTCGGCTGTAACACCGTCACGGATCTCACCGATAAAGATGATGTCAGGATCCTGACGCAGCAGCGCACGGATACCATCAGCAAAATCGAGAACACCCTCGCGGATCGCCGTCTGACGGATCATCGGTAGCGAATATTCCACCGGATCTTCCAGTGTCTGAATATTCACTTCGACGTTATTGATTTCATTGATCATCGAATAAAGCGATGTCGACTTACCCGAACCTGTCGGACCCGTAACAATGATGACCCCTTCCGGACGCTTCTGTGCCACCTTGATGAGTTCAAGGTTGCGTGGGCTGAAACCCAGCTTGGCGAGTGGGATAATATTCTGACTCTGGTCCAGAACACGCATAACGATGTTTTCGCCATGCACGGTCGGCAAAGATGACACGCGGAAGTCAGCCTCACGACCACCAACGCTTAAATTGAAACGACCATCCTGCGGCGCCAGTTTATCCGCGATGTTCATGTTACACATGATCTTGATACGTTGGGAAACAGCACTCCAGTGCTGTTTGTGCAGGATTTGCGCGGTGTAAAGCACACCGTCGAGACGATAACGCAGACGCACGAAGTTTTCTTCGGGTTCAAAGTGCAAGTCGGAAACGCCGAGCTTCACGGCATCAAACACAAGCGCATTCACCAGACGCACGATCGGGTGAGTATAGGCTTCATTTTCTTTAAGGGTTGTCAGGTCGGGGGCTTTGCCCTCTTCCAATTCCTTCATAATCGCGTTGATGGAACTTGCATAACCATAAGCCGCGTCAATCGCTTCGGAAAGAATGGATGGCGTTGCCACCTGTGTTTTAATTGTTACGCCCTTCGGCACCAGACGACGAACAGCATCCATCGCCATAATGTCGTAAGGGTCGGCCATAGCAATGACCACTTCTTCGCGTGTCAGGGACACCGGAAGAACCTGATATTTTTGTGCTGTCTGCTTATCCATCAGCGCCAGCGCATCACCATCAATCAATGTGTGCTTGTGATCGAAAACATCAAAACCTGAACTCTGCGCCAGGAACGATGTCAGCGCATCTTCTGTAACGAAGCCGAGGTCAACCAGAACCTCACCCAGCAACTTACCGGAAACTTTCTTCTCTTGCAGTGCCACGTTCAGCTGATCTTCTGTGATCAAACCTTGTGCCACCAGACGTTCACCAATACGCCCGCCACCGCCCGCTGCTGTACCGCCCTGATTATCAGGGCCTTTTAACTGGCCGCCGCCCTTAACGGTCAGCGACTGTGTTGCAGATGCCGGTTTCGCTTTATTCTGGTCGCGCGCCACCGCCGGAATGTCATCCGGCTCCAGAATCTCGAAATTTTCAAAGCTGTCTTTGCTCAACTCGAATTCCCTGAAAGATAACTTGGCAGATTTGCCATGTGCTTGCTGACGTGAATCATCCCACATGACCCCTTCGGCATTCCTTAACCTTAAGGCAAAAAGGTTAAAGATTTTAATAAGATACTATGGAAATAGAACGCATGAGGGCCTCTTCAAGTCCAACCTGAAGAAGCCCTCATATTATCAGAAAATTTCGTGTGCTTCTATGCTCCCGCCGCCTTGATTTGACGGGCACGATCTGACTCGGCGGCCTTTTTATGGTCCTTTGCCAGAATGGTATAGAAGGACGGCAGAATGAGCAGGGTAAACAGCGTACCAATCATCATACCGGCCACGATCACGATACCGATGCTTTGGCGGCTGGCCGCCCCGGCACCATCGGCCAGAACCAGTGGCAACAGACCGGCCACCATGGCGGCTGTGGTCATCAGGATCGGACGCAGACGCACGCGCGCAGCCTCCTCAATAGCCTGACGACGGTTATAGCCCTTCTCAATCTGGGCCTTGTTGGCGAATTCCACCATCAAGATACCATGCTTGCTGATCAGGCCGACCAACGTCACGAGACCAATCTGAGTGTAGATGTTCAAGGTTGCGACACCCAGGAACAGCGGTAGCAACGCCCCACTGATCGCCAGCGGCACACTGACCAGAATAACCAGCGGATCACGGAAGCTTTCAAACTGCGCTGCCAGAACAAGGAAAATGATGATCAGCGCGAACACGAAGGTCACGGTCAACTGACCGCCCTCTGTAATAAACTGACGTGTACTACTCATCCAGTCATAGCTGTAGCCTGACGGCAGAAGCTCTGCTGATTTAGCCTCAAGGAACGTCACTACATCGCCGATTGTCACGCCCGGCATCGGAATCGCTGAGAATGTCGCCGAGTTCAACTGGTTGAACTGCACCAGTTTATCCGGCTGGCTGTACATGCTGATGCTGGCCACGGTTGATAGCGGCACCATCTCACCGTTACCGGCGCGAACATAGTACTTAACCAGATCATCCGGGTTTATACGTTCACGACGCGGCACTTGCGGGATAACATCATAAGAACGGCCATCCAGGTTGAAACGGTTGATGTAATTACCGCCCAGGAACAGTGTCAGCGCATCGCCCACACCACGCATGGTGATGCCCAGTTGGTTCGACTTTTCACGGTCGATCTCAATACGGACAACCGGCGTGTTAAAGTTCAGATCACTATCGGTGATCATGAACATACCGCTTTTTACGGCTTCAGCTTTCAGCTGCTCCATCACGCGGAAGATCGATTCATAGCTGTCCGTGGAACGGATAACCATCTGCACCGGCATACCGCCTGAGGAACCCGGCAACGCCGGAATGGAGAAAGCAAACACTTGCAAGCCTTCGATATTGCCGACCTTTTGCTGCACATCCTGCTGGATTTGTGCCGCGCTACGATCACGCTCGCTCCAGTCCTTCAGTGTGAAACCACCGAAACCGCTGGAAGGGCCGCCCATACCGGATAGAATGAACGAAGATTCAATCTCTGGCGTTTCTTTAAAGATTTTTTCGATGCTCTTTGCATACGCTGTCGAATAATCAATGTTGGCGTATTGCGGTGCCTTGGACGCCGTAATCACCACGCCCTGATCTTCTTCAGGTGCCAATTCGCTACGGGCACCCATAAACATGAATATCATCAACCCCAGAATACATGTCGCGAACAACAACGTTACAGGACGGTAATCCAGTGTGCCCTTCAGACGGCGCGCATAGAAATTCTCTACTTTGGTGAAGATATTGTTAATGCGCTTGGCCAAGCCTGAATCGTTCATACCGTGTTTCAACACGACAGAGCACAACATAGGTGACAGCGTCAGCGCCACGATACCTGAAATGATAACCGATCCCGCCAGTGCAAACGCGAACTCACGGAACAATGAACCCGTTACACCACCCATGAAACCGATCGGAGCATACACCGCCGCCAGCGTAATGGTCATGGCGATAATTGGTCCCACGATCTCACGCGCACCTTTCAGCGCGGCCTGCACAGGGGTTTCGCCCTCTTCGATATGACGGAAGACGTTTTCCACCACAACGATGGCGTCATCCACAACAAGACCGATGGCCATAACCATCGCCAGCAATGTCAGGAGGTTAATAGAGAAGCCAAGCGCCAGCATGATGAATGCCGTACCAATAAGGGCCAAAGGAATGGTTACAATCGGAATAAAGACCGAACGGAATGTTCCCATGAACAGGAAGATCACGACCACAACGATGGCCACAGCTTCCAGTAGCGTATGAACAACCTCATCAATCGCGGCATTAATGAACACGGTCACGTCGAATGGCACATCAATATGCATGCCGGGTGGTAGGTCTTTCTTGAGACCCTCCAGCGCATGGTTAACGCCCTTCACGATTTCCAGCGGGTTGCCGGACGGCGTACTGGTCACACCCAGATAAACGGCACGCTTGCCATCCATCAACGCTGACTGGTCATAGTTCGAAGCACCCAGTTCAATCGTACCAATATCACGCATGCGCACGATGCTGCCGTTAGATGACTTTACGACAAGATCGCGGAAGTCTTCGACGTTTGTCAGGTCGGTATTGGTGTCGATGTTCGTCACAATGTACGAACCCTTCATCTGACCCGGGGCAGACTGGTAGTTGTTCGACTGCACAGCAGATGCCACATCGGTCGCGGTAATCTTACGTGCAGCCATTTTGGCAGGATCCAGCCATAGACGCATAGCCAATGTCTGACCGCCAATCAATTGCGCTTCCGCCACGCCATCGACTGTTGCCAGCAATGGCTGCACTACGCGGATCAGGTAGTCGGTGATCGCCGGCGCGCTCAGTTCATCACTGGCAAAGCCGATATACATCACAGCTGTTTGTTCACCGGTTGATTTCAGGATCACCGGATCGTTGGATTCTTGCGGGATCAGATACTTCACCTGATTAACCTTGGACATGATCTCGGTCAGCGCCTTGTCCGAGTCAGTATTAATCTTCATGTAAGCTTGCACAGAGCTGGAACCCTGGGTCGAATTCGACACCAGATAATCAACACCCTCAGCCGTTGCAATCGCCTGTGCAATTGGCGTGGTTACGAAACCCTGCATCAGTTCAGGTGACGCACCGGGGTAACCCGTCGATACCGTGATCACGGATTGCTCAATCTCGGGATACTGACGAAGCGGCAAGTCAAAGACAGCGCGCAAGCCGATCAGCAAGATCAGGATATTCAGAACGAGCGCCAGAACCGGACGCTTGATGAAGATGTCGGTGAGAACCATGGAAAGTCTCTCTCTTATTCTTATTCGTTGCGCGGGTTATCTTTGTTGGCTTTGTAATCTTCGGCCAGCGTATCCACAGGGGCAATCTTGACCTTGGAGCCGGGGGTTACTTTCAACTGACCATTTGTGACCAGTTTGTCACCGGCTTTGACCTTGCCATCGATGATGGCCACTTTGTTATCAAACCGTGCGCCTGTTTTCACGTAAACGCGCTCGGCTGTGTAAACGGCCTCGCCCTGCTCGTTCTTTTGCTCTTCGACCTTTTCAGGTGTGCGCAGAACAAAAACAGAGTCGCCATAGATGGTGAAATCGACAGCGGTTTCCGGCACGATGGCGGCATCGTCGCCCGACGGCAACGACACAACAACCTTGGCAAACATACCGGGCTGCAGAACGTTATTCGGGTTCTTCATAGAAGCCTGCACCTTTACGGTACGCGTTTCTTCACCCACTTTCGGTTCAATCGCATTGATGAATGCGGTGAACTTTGTATTGGGATAGGCATCGACCGTAAATGTGATTTCCTGCCCTACTTTAACATCGGACAATGTTTGTTCCGGCAAGGTGAAGTTGATGAACAGCTCGGAAAGATCCGTCAGCGTTACAATAGTATCGCCCGGGTTTACGTACTGACCGAGGTTGACGTTACGAATACCCAAAACACCGTCGAACGGCGCCACAATTGATTTTTTGGCAATAAGCGCTTCCGTACGGGCAATCGCACCGCGCGCTTCATCCAGTGAAGCACGATATTGGTCAACGGTGCTGCGTGGTGCGGCTACATCGACCAGTTTGCTGGAACGGTTCAGGTTCAGTTCAGCCAGTTTCGACTGCGCTTTGTAAATCTCAAGGTCGCCCGCTTCCTGATCATCATTCATCAGAACAAGAACATCGCCCTTCAGGACGATATCACCGGCTTCGAACTGGATGTCTTCTATACGGCCCGCCACTTCGGGGGACATAGTCACCTGACGGACGGCGGCAATCGTGCCGATGCCTTCCAACGTGCGCGGCACGGGTTGCGATACGGCCTCGGCCACAGCCACAGGCGCCGGGGGCGGATTAGCCATGGCCGCGAACATTTGACCCATCATGTTCTTGATGAACATTTTGTAGCCAAACATGGCTCCTGCCACCAACAACATAAGAATAAGTACAATCGCAAAACGCTTTTTCATCTGTGCGCGCCCCTTAAAATCGATACGCTTTGTTTAGACCGGTACGGTATAAACTGATCAGTTTAGTTTGACCAGCCCTTCCGCGCAAAATACGGAAGGCATCCCCATCATGCAAGAGCCGTACCGCTTTGTTGATGTTACATAATATCGCCATTTCGTAACGGCTTGTATGGTAACGATTGCGCCCCTATCCTTGTCGCATAAACCCTTCTTTGCTCAGGATCATTCATGCGCTTTCTTGCCCTTGCCCTGCTGATGCTCGTTACCTTCGCGGCAGCCCCTGCCTATGCTGAGCCGGAAAAGGTTTCCGTGGGTGTGTATGTCGCCGACATTCAGGAAATTGATATGAAAAGCCACAGCTACAGGCTCGACATATATATGTGGTTCCGCTGGAAAGACCCGCGCTTCGATCCGTCAAAATCCGCCGAGTTCATAAACATGTTCGACCCCGCCGATCACGTGCGGACATCGCTTTATGATGAACCGCAGAAAATGCCGGATGGCACCTATTACGCGATCATCCGCGATCAAGGAAAGTTCAGTTCCAAATTCGACCTGCAAAGTTATCCATTCGATTATCAGGAATTGCCGATCATTATCGAAGACAACGTGCACGAAGCCGATGAGCTTGTATATGTGCCCGACACATCAACAGGTGCCGCGATTACTTTGAACCCTGAAATCTATCTGCCCGGTTTTGATATCTGGGATGGTGTGCTCGAAGTTACCAATTTCAATTACCCGACAAATTTCGGCGATCTGCGTTCAGCAGAAAAACCTGATTACTCACGCGCGACATTCAGCATTCCTGCCGAGCGTCCATGGCTCGGCACAGGCCTCAAAATATTCCTGCCTGTATTGCTGATCCTGTTGTGCACGGCATTAGTGTTAAATATTCATCCCTCTTACATCGAGGGCCGCCTAGGCGTTGTCATTACAGCATTACTGACACTGGTGGCCCTACAGCTGACCTCCGCAAGCGGATTACCCGAAGTTGACTATATGCTGATGACGGACAAGATATATTTACTATCATACCTTTTCATCATCGCCACGCTCATACAGGTGGTGCGTCATTCCCGCGCCGTGCATGAGAAATCATTTGATGCGATCGCGCAGCAGGATATACGCATGCGAAACATATTTACTGCTGCGATGTTCGTCGGACTGATCATCGTCATCATTACAACACTTATATGAAACCACGTGTACTCATCACAGGCTTTGGTCCCTTTCCCGGGCAACCGGTGAACCCCAGCGCAACACTGGTACGAAGCCTGCGGCAATTTTTTGCCCGCGAACAACAGAGGTTCGACCTGAGAGCCGTCGTATTAAAAACCGAGTACGAAGGCGGATGGCAAAAACTGCAGAGTGAGTTAAACCGATTTAAACCTGATGTCGTCGTGTGCTTTGGTGTGGCTGCGGGGGAAACGGGTTTCAGACTGGAACAACAAGCCCGCAACCACTGTAGTACCGAAAAGCCGGATGCTGCCGGATATACGCCCGCATCGTCCACGATTAACCCCGATGGCGCGATAAGCCATAATGCCACCCTGCCCTTAAATCAGATTCAGTCAGATCTGACGGCAGCACGAATAGATTGCAGGATGTCAGATGACGCCGGTGACTACCTTTGTAACCATGTTTTCTTTAATCTGATGGCGCGGGCCACATCCGAGGGATCACCCGTGCGTGCGGGCTTTATTCATATTCCAGTTCCGGACCAACCCGACACTTTAAGCCGTACAAAACTGATCAAGGGTGCGCGCCTGATCATAGACGCTTCGCTACCTTATGTTTTATGAAAATTATTGACACCTGTAATTAGCTCAGATGGTGGATGATCTTTTCAAAATACGGGATTGTTTTTGCTGGAAAATGGCGCGCCCGTGAGGATTCGAACCTCAAACCTCCTGATCCGTAGTCAGGTGCTCTATCCAGTTGAGCTACGGGCGCATCGTTACGGCTGATTACCGCAAGCGACGGGCAACATAGTTGATGCCTTCCGGGATTGCAAGCCTTTTTGGATGAAGAACTTAAGACGGATTTATCCGCCCCCTTTATGGTTCCCCCATACCCATTTCCAGCTGTGGATAGCTGCGGAATTCAGAGCCAAAAAAGCCTTTTGCCGCTTGCACTTGGCAGATTCAGCCTATAGGCTTCTCCACGGTAGGCCTCCGTTACTTGACGTGAGGCTGCTCTTTCAATAATTGTTTCCTTCTCGACGGTTGGGTTGAAACATAATTTATGAAGAATGCGTCTATGAAAAACATTCTGCTGCGCTCTGGCGCCTTCGCCCTGATGGGCTTTGTCTCCACGGTAGTTCTTATTGACGCTGCGCCTGCACAAGCGCGCGCAAATGATCGTCCGCCACTGATCATTACAAATGAACCACTCCCTACAGAATTGCAAAACCGCGTGTACAGCAAACCGTCGCGTTCACGCAATATCGAGCCATCCGAAGTTGCGGGTGCCAACTATTTCAATCCGAGCGAAGTGACCGTCGTGGGTCGCAAGGTCGATGACCTGCGCAACGAACTGTTCAATCTGCAAGGTCGCGTTTCCCAACTGTCTGAACGTCTGGCTGAGCTGGAGCGTGATGGTCAGGGTAAATCTGCTGATTACTATGCCGCCGTTGCGACAATCAGCACACAGTTACAATCCGGTACAACACCGGGCAACCCTCGCCTCGTAGGCCGTCTGGGTGAAGCACGTGGTAACCTCGAGAAACTCGCTGGTAACGTTGCATCACTGAACGATCTGGCGATGGAAATCTCTCAATCCGCTTCGATGTCTTCTTTCCTGCTGGAATCTGCGCGCGCCACATACGGCCTGTCAGGTGCTGTTGAAGAAGATCACGTTCGTCTGGCGCAAATGGAAGATGCCATCAACAACACCGTTGTTGTGATCGACCGCATGCTCGACAACGTTAATGACGACATCACACGCACAGCATCTTACCTGAGCACCGAACGTGAAAACCTGAGAACATTGTCTCTGGCTGTTACAACAGGTGATCTGCTGGGCAAGAGCCTGTCTATGCGTCCGTTCTCCAGCGCGAAACTGGCAAACTTTGAAGGTGGCCCCACACCAATGGCTGCTACACCGGCATCCTATGCCCCTGCACCTGTGGCACAGCCACAACCCGCAGCTGGCATTCCTGGCGGCCCTCGTCCACTGGTAAAAATTCGTTTTGACCGTGCAGACGTTTCCTACGAGCAGCCGATGTATCTGGCTGTGAACGAAGCCCTGTCACGTTACCCGAACGCGCGCTTTGAACTCGTGGCCGTTCACCCGAACAACGGTAACGCTGCCGCTGTTGCGATTGAAAGCACACGCGCACGCCGTAATGCTGAACGTGTACTGCGTTCACTGACAGAAATGGGCCTGACCATGGACCGTATCGATCTGTCATACAGCCCGAGCGCAGAAGCCAACACGAACGAAGTTCACCTGTACGTTCGCTAATCGCTTCGATAACAGACAAAAAATTCAGGCCGCTTATGCGGCCTGTTTTCTTATCATCTAACTATTAGTGATTGTCGCGCTCACAGTAGCAAGGGGTGTGCGTCCATTCAGACGGCACATTGTTAAACAGACGCTTTGGCATCTGCGCACCGTAGAACGGGCCTTCCATCTTGCTTTTATCGTAGGTCATTTTGACAACCGGCTCAGGCTTTTGTCCTGGCAGAAGCGGTACGCCGCCCTGCCCCGGTGTTGTACCCATTGCCGATGGCGGAATGCCGCTTGATGATGACTTCTCCATTTCAGCTTTAATGCTGTCAGTTGCTACTGCCGTAATGGTTGATGCTGCCGCTGCCGGTGAGTCTGCGGCCTGCACAGGGGCAGCCATAAACAGAACGGCAGATACGCAAGACGCCATAAAAAGACGAGAGAATGCATTTTTCATGATCAGCTAAATCCCTGATGTTCAAATCCTACCGGGAATACTAGCACAGAATAGCCGTAACGCCATCCCGGGCATGAGGGCTTATTCCGCATAATTTTAGGGGAAATTACTCGCCACTATTCCAGTACTTACCGGATTTTGACCGCGTTTTACCCTCGCTGCCGCCCGTGGGCTGTTCAGCCTGTTTCGGCGGCTCTTCCGGCGCGGTTGCTGGCGGCGTGGCCGCCGGAGGTGGTGGAATGTCGCGTGCAGGTGCCATTGTGGGTGGCGGCATATTGCCAGCAGACTGCGCCGCACTTGGTGTCGGCGTCGGCAAAGCGGGCGATGGCGCACGACCTTCCTGCATCTTCTTTTCCAAAGCTTCCAGGTCAGCTTTCTGGGCTGCACTCATACCTTCAGAGTTTGATCCTGATTTGGGGGCGGACCCGTAATAATTTTCGAAATTGGCATCAACGCCCTTGGCATTCATGCAATCCTGCAGCGCCATAATATCGTCGCGGTCCATATTCATGCCAGACATGTCTTTGTTTTTGGCGGCATCAAATGGATTAACCTTCATCACTTCTGTGAAGCATTCGACCACCGCCTGATCATACAGGCGATACGCTGACGACGATGCCAAGTCCCTCGCCTCTGCCGATACGGGTTTGGGGTCCTTCTTGGCCTGCGCCATTGCCGGGGTCACACTTACAGCGCACATCAACGTGCACGACATCATGAAAACAGAAAATAACCGCATGCTCTTATCCTGCTTGATTTCCCCTATGGGTGTCTAACCGCCATTATAGCATAACCGTTCCCGCTCGCCTAAATGATTGCGGACGGACAGCCTATTCGCTATGTCTATGGAATATCTGGCATAAGTCCCCGTAGCTCAGCTGGATAGAGCGGCGGTTTCCTAAACCGCAGGCCGGAGGTTCGAGACCTCCCGGGGACGCCAGCCTCTTATTTCAGCGGATCTGTGTGGAACAAGGTTACGCGCAAGCCGCCATGCTGAACTGGCGCGGCAGTTGGCAAGAAGGGCAACCGGGTCGCGTTCGCAAGGACCGCATCGGTCGTAATGATGCCCACACGCCAGTTTGAAAAACGAGTGCGCAAGACATCCCCCAGTGTCTGGTAAAGCGGCATCAGTTTCTTTTTATCTCCGATACGTGTGCCATAGGGCGGATTGATAATGACAAGGCCCGGCGCGCTGGTCGGCGGGGTTATATCACTGATCGTTTGCTGCTTGAAATCTGTTAATGCGCTGACGCCGGCACGGTCAGCGTTTTCTGTACTCATCTTTATAGCGCCCTCGTCCCTATCGCTGCCGTAGAAATGAAATTCAGGTGAAGCATCACGCTGCACTTTTCGCATTTTCTCCCATGCTGCCGGATCAAAATTGACAAATTTTTCAAACGCGAAATGCCGCGCACGTCCGGGGTTAAGACGGGCCGCGACTTCTGCCGCCTCAATCACGAAGGTTCCTGAACCGCACATCGGATCGAAAACGGGCTCCGTACCGTTATATCCGCATTGCTGCAGAAATAATGCCGCCATGTTTTCGCGCATCGGCGCTTTGTTAACTGCCTGCTTATAGCCACGCTTGTGTAATAAGGGGCCAGACGTATCGACGCTGATCGTGCATATATCACGCTCAATGCGGGCCATCACCGTTATTTCAGCATCCGACGCATGTGGGGCCTTTAGTGTTTCAGTAATGGCTTTCTCAATCCGCTCGGCGGCGGCACCCTCATGATAAATGCGGGATTTTGAACAAACAGCTTCTACACGGAAAGGTTCTTGAGGATTAAGAATGCTTCGCCAATCCATCTCGCGCGCTTGTTTGTCGAGTTGCGAAAGATGCAATACCTGAAATGATGCGATACGCGCCAGAACGCGCGAAGCGCCCCTGATCCACAGGTTCGCACGCCAAACTTCCGGCCAGCCCCCTTGGATAGTCACACCGCCGGGGATAGGCTTTGCCTGCTTGAACCCTTTGCTGCGCACTTCGTCATAAAGCACGTTTTCAAGGCCCGGCGCAGTGGCCAGAAAAATTTCAAAATCCTTATTTGTGTTCATGGCTATGTGTAACCTGTCGGCCCGAAATACTCAAATGTTGGAACAACAGATATAGGCCAGAAGCTCTAGACCTCCCGGGAACACCATAACGCCTGTTTAAGCGGCGTGAATTTTCTTCATGGTCTTCTGGCAGACATCATGGAAAGCACCTAGCAGTGCCTTACCTTCCCCGCCGCCATCGCCCGACATCTTGCGCGCGAGGATCAGCAGTATAGTTTTGTAA
>Ga0247823_10001421_pt1 | contig 19926 bp, 20 predicted proteins | sample 13C_PalmiticAcid_2_FD_192426 | JGI IMG/M metagenome (GOLD analysis project Ga0247823, IMG submission 192426) | Soil microbial communities from agricultural site in Penn Yan, New York, United States - 13C_PalmiticAcid_Day30 | ecosystem: Environmental > Terrestrial > Soil > Agricultural land... | reverse complement strand
GGTGACCAAGGAAATCCTCGACGCGGCGCCCAACCTCAAGGTCGTCGGCCGCGCCGGGATCGGCGTCGACAATGTCGACATTCCCAACGCCTCGGCCAAGGGCGTGGTGGTGATGAACACCCCGTTCGGCAACTCGATCACCACCGCCGAACACGCCATCGCGCTCATGTTCGCGCTTGCTCGCCAGTTGCCCGAAGCCAACGCCCAGACCCAGGCGGGCCTGTGGCCGAAGAACGGCTTCATGGGCGTCGAGGTCACCGGCAAGACGCTCGGTCTGATCGGCGCGGGCAATATCGGTTCGATCGTCGCCGACCGCGCGCATGGCCTGCGCATGAAGGTCGTCGCCTATGACCCGTTCCTCAGCCCCGAGCGCGCGGTCGAGATGGGCGTCGAGAAGGTCGAACTCGACCAGCTGCTCGCCCGCGCCGACTTCATCACGCTGCATACCCCGCTGACCGACCAGACGCGCAACATCCTCTCGGCCGAGAATCTGGCCAAGACCAAGAAGGGCGTGCGCATCGTCAACTGCGCGCGCGGCGACCTGATCGATGAGGCGGCGCTCAAGGATCTGCTCGATTCGGGCCATGTCGCGGGCGCCGCGCTCGACGTGTTCGTGACCGAGCCGGCCAAGGAACATGCGTTGTTCGGCACGCCGAACTTCATCTCCACGCCGCACCTCGGCGCGTCGACCAGCGAGGCGCAGGTCAATGTCGCGATCCAGGTCGCCGAGCAGATGGCCGACTATCTCGTCAATGGCGGCGTCACCAACGCCCTCAACATGCCGAGCCTGACCGCCGAGGAAGCGCCGCGCGTCAAGCCGTACATGGAGCTCGCCGAAAAGCTCGGCAGCCTCGTCGGCCAGCTCGCGCACGGCAACCTCGCGCGCGTGTCGATCCATAGCGAGGGCGCCGCCGCCGAAGTGAACCAGAAGCCGATCGTCAGCGCGGTGCTGGCGGGCTTCCTGCGCGTCCATTCGGACACGGTGAACATGGTCAACGCCCCCTTCCTCGCCAAGGAGCGCGGGATCGAGGTGCGTGAGATCAAGACCGAGAAGGAAGGCGATTACCACACGCTGATCCGCGTCTCGGTCAAGACCGATGCCGGCGAGCGTTCGGTCGCGGGCACGCTGTTCAGCAACCGCACCCCGCGTCTGGTCGAGCTGTTCGGCATCAAGGTCGAGGCCGATCTGGCCGGCCACATGCTCTATGTCGTCAACGAGGACGCGCCCGGCTTCATCGGCCGCCTCGGCGCGACCCTGGGCGACGCGGGCGTCAACATCGGCACCTTCCACCTCGGCCGCCGCGAAGCGGGCGGCGAAGCGGTGCTTCTGCTCTCGGTCGACGAAGCGGTGACGCCTGAACTGATCGCCCAGGTCCGCGCGCTTCCGGGCGTGAAGACCGCGATGGCGCTGAAGTTCTGAGCTGCTACTTCTAGCCCTCTCCCCTCTGGGGAGAGGGTTGGGAGAGGGGCAGCGCGGCGATGCCAAAGGTCGATGAGACACTCCTCGCCCGTGCCAAGGCCATGCGCGGTAACCCCACCCCGACCGAAGCCGCCATGTGGCGCATCCTGCGCGCCAAACAGTTCGAGCAAGTCAAATTTGCTCGCCAAGTCGTTATTGCGCCGTATATCGCCGATTTCGTCGCGCGATCCCGCAAACTCATCATCGAGATCGACGGCGACACGCATGCGCTGTGCGAAGCCAAGGACGCTCGGCGCACGGCTTGGTTGGAAAAGCGGGGATATCGCGTGATCCGTTTCACGAACTTCGAAGTGAGCAGCAATCTGGAAGGCGTGGCACACGCCATCTGCGTCGCGCTTGCCGCTCTCCCCCTCTCCCAACCCTCTCCCCAGAGGGGAGAGGGCTAAATGAACGGACTTCTTCCCGAAGGCTTTCACGATCGCCTGCCCCCGCATGCCGATGCGGCGGCGACGCTTGAGCGGCGCGTGCTCGATGTCGCGCGGCTCTATGGCTATGAGCGCGTCGATCCGCCGCTCGCCGAGTTCGAGGAATCGCTCGGCGCGCGCCTCAAGGCCGCATCCGCCAAGGATGCGGTGCGCTTCACTGATCCCGCCTCGCGCCGCACGCTGGCGATCCGCCCCGACATCACCGCGCAGATCGGCCGCATCGCCGCGACGCGCATGGCGCACCATCCGCGCCCTGTCCGCCTCTCTTATGCCGGTACCGTGCTCAAGCTGCGCGCGAGCGAGCTGCGCCCCGAGCGCGCGATGCGCCAGATCGGCTGCGAGCTGATCGGCCGCGACAGCGTGGCGGCCGCGCGCGAGATCGTGACCGTCGCGGTCGAAGCGCTGGAGGCAGCCGGCGTCACCGGCCTCGCGCTCGATTTCACGCTGCCCGATCTGGTCGAACAGCTCGCGCCGGACATGGCGCCTGAGCAGCTCGCGGCCCTGCGCGACCGGCTCGACGCAAAGGACGCGGCGGGCGTCGCGGCGATCGATCCCGATTTCCTGCCGCTGATCGAGGCCGCCGGGCCGTTCGATGCCGCGGTCGCGCGGCTGCGCGCGCATGACAAGGGCGGCGCGCTGACCTCGCGGCTCGATGGCCTTGCGGCGGTGGCGCAAGCGGTGACCGGAAAGGTCGCGCTGACGCTCGACCCGACCGAGCGCCATGGCTTCGAATATCAAAGCTGGATCGGTTTCTCGCTGTTCGCGCGCGGCGTGCGCGGCGAGATCGGGCGTGGCGGCAGTTATTCGGTGATCGGCGCACAGGGCGACGAACCGGCCGTCGGCGTGTCGCTGTTCGTCGATCCGATCCTCGACGCGGGTCTCACCAACGGTGCGCGTCGCCGGCTGTTCCTGCCCGTGGGTACCGACCCGGTATTGGCGGCAAAGCTGCGCGCCGGGGGCTGGGTCGCGGTCGCGGCGCTCGATGCCGAAGACAGCGCGGCGGCGCAGCTCTGCACGCACGCGCTGGTCGACGGAGCGCCGGTCGCGGTCTAGCCGGGCGGCCTGATCGAGCGGTCTTAATCGAGCGGCTGGGCCAGCAGGTCCGCCCATTCGGGATGCTTGCGGATATAGGCCGCGACGAACGGGCATCGCGCGATCAGCGCCATGCCGCGGTCGCGGACATCGGTCAGCGCGAACAGGATCAGCTTGCTGGCGATGCCGCGACCCTCGAGCGCGGGCGGCACCACGGTGTGGGTGAAGGTGATGACGTCACCATCGACCTTGTAGGCGGCGAAGGCGGTGTGCCCCTCGACCGCCAGCTCGTAGCGGCTGCGGTCGCGATTGTCGGTGACGTCGGTGTCCACGGAAATCTCCTCGGGATCTTGTACGCGGGACGCTACACGATTGCGCGCATTTCCGGGAAGCACCGGTTATACGGCCAGCGATGAATCCCCGCGACGTCCTTCGATCCACCTTCGGCTTCCCTGATTTCCGCGGCGTCCAGCAGGACGTCGTCGCGCGCGTGCTCGCCGGGCAGCGCACGCTGGCGGTGATGCCGACCGGCGCGGGCAAGTCGCTGACCTATCAGCTGCCCGCGAAGATGCTCGACGGCACCTGCCTCGTCGTCTCGCCGCTCATCGCGCTGATGCACGATCAGCTGCGCGCCGCCGAAGCGGTGGGCATCCGCGCCGCGACGCTGACCAGTGCCGACGACAATCGCGACGAAACGATCGCGCGCTTCCGCGCCGGCGATCTCGACCTTCTCTATGTCGCCCCCGAACGCGCCTCGGGCGAAGGGTTCCGCAACCTGCTGCGCAGCGCGAAGCTGTCGATGTTCGCGATCGACGAGGCGCATTGCGTCAGCGAGTGGGGCCATGACTTCAGACCCGACTATCGTCTACTCCGTCCGCTACTCGATTCCTTCCCCCACCTCCCCCGCCTCGCACTCACTGCCACCGCCGACGCGCATACCCGCGCCGATATCCTCGATCAGCTTGGGATTCCCGGCGACGGCCTGATCATCGCCGGGTTCGACCGGCCCAATATCCGCTACGCGATTACCAGCACCGCCTCGAAAGGTTCGGCGATCGCGTCCTTGGTCAAACGCACGCCCGGGGCGGGGATCGTCTACGCCACCTCGCGCGACCGCACCGAAAAGCTTGCAGCCGCGCTCGCCAATACCGGCCGCCCGACGCGTTTCTACCATGCCGGGATGCCGTCCGATCAGCGCCGCCGCGCGCAGGCCGAGTTCGTCCGCTCCGAAGACATGGTGATGGTCGCGACGATCGCCTTCGGCATGGGCATCGACAAGCCCGACGTCCGTTTCGTCGCGCATGCCGGCCTGCCCAAGTCGATCGAGGGCTACTATCAGGAAAGCGGGCGCGCCGGTCGCGACGGCGATCCCGCGGTGGCGCATCTCTTCTGGGCGCCGGGCGATTTCACACGGGCACGCGAATGGCTGAAGGAGCTGCCCGCCAACCGGCAGGGGGCGGAGCGCACGCGGCTCGATGCGCTGGCGGGGCTGGTCGAGACCGCAGGGTGCCGCCGCGCGATCCTGCTGCGCTATTTCGGCGAGAATCCGGATGAACGCTGCGGCAATTGTGACAACTGCCTCGACGCGCCCGGCGTGCGCGACGCGACCGAGACCGCACGCAAGCTCCTCTCCGCCGTCTATCGCACCGGCCAGCGCTTCGGCGTCGGGCATCTGGAAAAGGTGCTGAGCGGCGCGACCGACGAGCGAATCGAGAAATGGGGGCATGACCGCCTCTCGGTCTTCGGCATCGCCGGGCCGGACGACATGGCGCTGGTGAAGCCCGTCGCGCGCGCGTTGCAGGCGCGCGGCGTGCTGGTCGCGAACGAGCATGGCGGACTCGCGCTGGCGGGCGACGCGCGCGCCATCCTGCGCGGCGAGGCGAAGGTCGAAGTCGTGCTCGCCCCCGAACCCGAACGCGGCCGCAAGCGCCGGGGCGAGGCCGCGTCCTCGCTCGCGCCGCAGGACGCCGCGCTGTTCGACGCCCTGCGCGCGCGGCGCCGCGAGCTGGCCGAAGCCGCCAGCGTCCCGCCCTATGTGATCTTCCACGATTCGGTGCTGCGCGAAATGGCCGCCAGCCGCCCCCGCGACCGCGCCACCCTCGCCACCTTCTCGGGCATCGGCGAGCGCAAACTCGACGCCTATGGCGACACCTTCCTCCAGGTGATACGCGATCAGGCCTGAGGAGATAGTCATGGCCAGCATCCGCCGTATCAACGACCAAATCTCGGTCGCGCCGCAGATCGATCCCGCCGATGTAACCGAGGTCGCGCGCGCCGGCTTCACCACCATCGTCAACAATCGCCCGGACGAGGAAGAGGCCGGCCAGCCGGGCGGCGATTCGATTCGCGCCGTCGCCGAGACGCTGGGCCTCGCCTATCACGCCATCCCGATCAGCCATGCCGGCTTCTCCGCCCCGCAGGTCGAGGCGATGCGCAACGTCCTCGCCGGGGCGCAGGGTCCGATCCTGGCCTATTGCCGCTCGGGCACGCGCTCGGCGAACCTCTGGGCACTGGCCGAGGCAAGCCGCGGCGAGCATCCCGCCGGGCTGATCGAGGCAGCGGCAGGCGCCGGGTACGACCTTAACGGCCTTCGTCCGGTGCTCGACCAGCTCTCGGGCAAAGCCTGAGTCCCGCGCGATGAACTGGTGGCTAGCCGCCGGGTCGCTTGCCGCGGTGCTGACGCTCGCGGGGGTGGCAAAGCTGCTCAAGCTCGGCGGTACACAGAAACTCGAGAGCGGCGATGACGCCATCCGTATCGCCGAGGCGCTGAGCAGCGGGTTCGAGGGCAAGGCCGGCGTGGTTTCGGCGAGCGGTGAACTCGCCGCCGCAACCGGCGGGCCGGGCGATCTCGTACTGATCGAGCCGATGGGCGCGCGGCATCGGGCACGCCGGATCGCGGGCGCGCGGGTCGCGATGCTGAACGAAGGCCCTGCCGGCACCGTGGTCACGCTCCGCCTCTCCCCACAGGAGATGTTCCGGATCACCGTCGCGGATGCCGGCGCCGCGCGCGCCTTAGCCAGAATCTTGGGCGACTGATCGCCCCATTGCGCTTCCCGTTCCAACGCGCTTATTTACAAGCGTGTAAGGAGAGCGATGCCCAGCCTGCCCGATCCCGTCGATCTGGCCGTTCCTGCCTTCGTGGCGCTCGTGCTGGCGGAGATGCTGGTCGCGCGCCTCAAGGATCGCAGCCGCTATTGCCCGCGCGACACGCTCACCTCGCTGATGCTCGGCTTCGGCAGCACCATCGCGGGCGTGCTTGCGGGGGGCATGGTGTTCGGGCTTGCGGTCTGGGTCCACCAGTTCCGCCTCTTCGACATTTCCTACGCCTGGTACTGGTTCGTCCTCGCCTTCGTGCTCGACGATCTGGCCTATTATGCCTTCCACCGCTCGGCACACCGTGTGCGGTGGTTCTGGGCCAGCCATGTCATCCACCATTCGAGCCAGCACTATAATCTGTCGACCGCGCTGCGACAGACCTGGACCGGCTTCTTCAGCCTCGGCTTCCTCTTCCGCCTGCCGCTGTTCCTGATCGGATTTCCGCCGGCGATGGTGTTCTTCTGCGCCGGCCTCAACCTCGTCTACCAGTTCTGGATTCATACCGAGGTGATCGGACGGATGCCCCGCTGGTTCGAAGCGGTGATGAACACGCCCTCGCACCACCGCGTCCATCACGCCACCAACGCGCGCTATCTCGACAAGAATTATGCCGGCGTGTTCATCGTCTGGGATCGCTTGCTCGGCACCTTCGAACCCGAACGCGACGACGACCGGCCGCGCTACGGCATCGTCCACAACCTGCCCGACTTCAATCTGATCCGCGCGGCGTTCCATGAATGGTGGGGCATCGCCAGGGACGTGTGGACGGCACCGGGATTGCGAGCTCGGCTCGGCTATATGTTCGGGCCGCCGGGATGGAGCCACGACGGCAGCCGCGATACATCCGAGAAGATAAAGGCGCGCTGGCTGGCGAGTCGGCAAGCGTCCGCCGTCGCGGACGACGGCACCGGCCCGCTCCCCCACCCCGATCATGCGGGTGGCCGGGCGGGGGAGCGGGCCGGGATCGCATAAGCAAGAATCGGGGGCTGCAGTGGAAGAAGCCGACATCGTCGTCATCGGCGCCGGATCCGGAGGCAGCGCCGCCGCGGGCCGCCTGAGCGAGGACGGGAAATACAGCGTCGCGGTTCTCGAGGCGGGCGGACGCAACACCGGCTTTCGCACGCTGATGCCCGGCGCGATCGCGATGCAGACGCCCGTGACCAACTGGGCGTATGAGACGGTGCCCCAGCCCGGCCTCAACGGCCGCCGCGGCTACCAGCCGCGCGGCAAGGGGCTGGGCGGATCAAGCGCGATCAACGCCATGCTCTATGTCCGCGGCAACCCGTGGGACTATGACAATTGGGAAGCGTTGGGCGCGACCGGCTGGAGCTGGGCCGACGTACTGCCGGTGTTCAGGCGCAGCGAAACGAACGAGCGCGGCGCCGATCCGTGGCATGGCGGCGACGGCCCGCTTCAGGTGAGCGACCAGAGCTTCGTCCATCCCGGCAGCCTGGCCTTTGTCGATGCCGCGGCCTCGCTCCAGATTCCGCGCAACGACGATTTCAACGGCGTGCGCCAGGAAGGCGCCGGTATCTATCAGGTGACGCAGAAAGGCGGCGAGCGCTGGTCCGCCGCGCGCGGCTATCTGACCGAGCGGCCCAATCTGGAGATCCTGTGCGACACGATCGTCGAACGCCTGCTGTTCGAGGATGGCCGCGTTTGGGGCGTCGCCTATTCGCGCGGCGGGCAATCGAAGATGATTCGCGCGCGCCGCGCGGTGGTGCTGGCCGGCGGAGTGTTCGGGACCGCGCAGCTCCTGATGCTGTCGGGCATCGGGCCGGGCGCGCATTTGCGGGAACAGGGTCTGACAGTGCGAATTGATCGGGCGGAGGTGGGGGGCAATCTGCAGGACCATCTCGACTATGTCGCGGCGTTCGAGACCAAAGGCAGCCTGTTCCTCGGCCGGTCGCTGATCGGGTCGCTCAAAGGTCTGGGCGCGATGGCGCGCTGGTTCCGCAGCCGAAGCGGACCCATGACGTCACCTTTTGCCGAAGCCGGCGCGTTCCTGCGCACCGACCCGGGCCTGCCCGCGCCCGACATCCAGCTCCACTTCCTCGTCGCGATCGTCGAGGATCACGGACGCGCGAAGGTCAAGGCGCATGGCTATAGCTGTCACGCCTGCGTGCTGCGGCCCGAGAGCCGCGGAACGGTGCGGCTCGCCTCGCCCGACCCGCGCGCGGCGCCGCTGATCGATCCCGGATTCCTGACCGACCGGCGCGATGTCGACCTGCTGATCAAGGGGGTACGGACGATGTACCGCATCCTCGATGCGCAGCCGCTGGCGGGATATGGCGGGCGCGACCGCTATCCCATCGATCGCGACGACGATGCCGCGCTGGAACGGCTGATCCGCGCGCGGGCCGATACCATCTATCACCCGGTCGGGACCGCGCGGATGGGCTCGGACGAGGCGGCGGTGTGCGATCCGAAGCTGCGCGTGCGCGGCGTCGACGGGCTATACGTCGCCGACGCTTCGGTGATGCCGCGGCTGATCGGCGGGAACACCAATGCCCCCAGCATCATGATCGGCGAACGCTGCGCCGACTTCATCCGCGCGGATCTGAACTGAAAAAAAGGGCCGGTGGTCTTGCCACCGGCCCAGTCGTCCGCAGGAGGAACGACGTGAGGGGCCACGCCGGAGCGCGGCCCCGATCTCATCAATAATTGTAGGCGCGCTCGCCATGCTCGCCGAGGTCGAGACCCTCGCGCTCCACCTCTTCGGTGACGCGCAGACCGGTCAGGGCCTTGGCGATGTAGAAGGCGATTGCCGAACCGGCGCCGGCCCAGACGATGGCGACGAGCACCGACTTGATCTGGATCCACAGCTGCGCACCCAGTGCATAGTCGGCCGCACCCGGGCCGCCGAGCGCGGGAAGCATGGTGAAGGCCGTGCCGACCGAGCCGATGATGCCGCCGAGCGCGTGGATGCCGAACGCGTCGAGCGATTCGTCGATCTTGAGCTTGGGCTTGATCGAAACCACGAAGTACGCGCAGACCACCGCCGCAATCGCGCCGAGCAAGATCGCGCCGAACGGGCCCGAATTACCCGCCGCCGGGGTCACGGCGACAAGACCGGCAATCGCACCCGAGCAGGCGCCGAGCAGCGAAGCCTTGTGGCCGAGCAGGCGTTCGGTGAGCATCCAGAACAGCACGCCCGCCGCGGTCGCGGTGAAGGTGTTGATCAGGGCGAGACCCGCCGAACCATTGGCTTCGAGCGCCGAGCCGGCGTTGAAGCCGAACCAGCCCACCCACAGCAGGCCGGTACCGACCAGCGTCATGGTCAGCGAGTGCGGAGCCATGATCTCCTTCTTGTAGCCCAGGCGCGGGCCAAGGATGATCGCGCCGACCAGCGCCGATACACCGGCGTTGATGTGCACCACGGTGCCGCCCGCGAAGTCGAGCGCGCCCCAGCCGAAGATCAGGCCGGTCGCTTCGTCGGTGCCGCCCAGATACCAGACCATGTGCGCGATCGGGTAATAGACGATCGTCAGCCAGACGAGCGCGAAGACCATCAGCGCCGAGAATTTCAGGCGCTCGACCAGACCGCCCACGACCAGCGCGACGGTGATCGCGGAGAAGGTCATCTGGAAGGCGATGAACACGAATTCGGGGATCACCACGCCATCGGTGAAGGTCGCGACGGTCGAATCCGACGTGACTCCGGCAAGGAAGAACTTGCCCGACGAGATGAACTGATTGGCGTCGCCGCCAAAGGCGAGCGCATAGCCATAGATGACCCACAACAGCATCGCGAGCGCCGCGACACCGAGGATCTGGGTCAGTACCGACGCCATGTTCTTGGTGCGGACCAGACCGCCATAGAACAGCGCAAGGCCCGGCACGATCATCGCCATGACCAGCACGGTCGCGACCATCATCCAGGCGGTGTCGCCCTTATTGGGCACGGGTGCGGCAGCGGCGGCCGCCTCCTGGGCCCAGGCGGGCATCGCCGCGAACAGCGCAAGACCGGCGCCGGCGGCTAGCTTCAAAGCATTCTTCATCGATACCCCCTTCATCAGAGCGCGGTCTGGTCGGTCTCGCCGGTGCGGATGCGCACGGCCTGTCCGACGTCGAGCACGAAGATCTTGCCGTCGCCGATCGCGCCGGTGTTGGCCGCGGCCTGAATGGCCTCGACCACGCGGCCGGCGAGATCGCTCGCGCAGACCACCTCGATCTTGATCTTGGGCACCATGTTGGTGCTGTATTCCGCGCCGCGGTAAATCTCGGTCTGGCCCTTCTGGCGGCCGAACCCCTTCACCTCGGTCACGGTCATGCCCGCTACACCCAGCTCGGTGAGCGCTTCGCGGACGTCATCGAGCTTGAACGGCTTGATGATGGCGATGACGAGTTTCATTCCGCCCCCTTTTCGCAGTTGACCGGAATGGGTTGTCGCAAGGGGCGTGCCAGAGTCGGAATCGGCAGGATTCCGGCGGAGTCAGCGACGGGATGGGGTTACCCAAAGGTAAAAAATTGTGCACGCGCGAACGTGTGCCTAATTTTTAGGCTGATACTATTGCTGCCTGCGCAATAAGCAGATCATCGTCATCGACCATCACCCGCACCGGAATCAGCGCGGCGATGCTGCCCTCGACGATGCTCGAACCGGTATCGAAGGCGATCGCAGGGATGCCCTGCGACTCCAGCAGACCGACGACGATATGCGCCTCGGGCGGCGGGAAGCGGCCGAGTTCGACCAGCGCCATTCAGGCGGCCGTGGCCGCGCGCCGCAACCGCATCAGCAGCGCCGGACGGTCAGGAATATGGATCCCGAATTCGGCCTCGATGATCGCCGCGACCTCCTCGGCTTCCCGGATCGTGCGCCGTTCGCTCACTCCGCCGCGCATATGGGTCGCGAACTCGCTGCCGCGCAGGCTGATGCGCCGCCCGGGCAGCGGCCGCGCGAGCGTCAGACCGTGGCGGAAATGCGAGTCGGGGTGGGTCGAGGTGTACCAGTTGGCGACCGTGTAATCGATCTGGTGCTGGGGCGAGAAGTCAAAGCGATAGGTGGCGCGCCATTCGTCTCCGATCCGGATCTGCGCGCGCCATTCCTCGCCCTTGCGCACGAAACGGAACATCTCATGCGGCGTCGCCTGCTCGATATCCGGCACCAGATCGAGCGCCGCCGTCGGCACCGCGCTGCCGAAACCGCAATCGATCAGCACCGGTCCTTCCGGCAGATCGACCCGCAACACCATATGGGTGCGCGCGGTGACCGTCTCGGGATCCATGTTCCACACCACCCGCCCCGACAATGGCGTAACGGCGAATCCCAGCGCTTCGAGCACCAGCCGCAGCAGCCCGTTCTGCTCGAAGCAGTACCCGCCGCGCCGGCCGTGGATCAGCTTCGCGACCAGCGCTCCGGGCGCGAGATCGACCGGACGGTCGAGATAGGGATCGAGATTCTCGAACGGGATCGCCGCGGGGTGATGCGCGGCGATGGCGTTCAGTGTCGCCCGATCCGTGGCGACGGGTCCCGCCCAGCCGATCCGCGCGAAATAGGCGTCGATGTCGGCGGGACTGAGTGTCACGCGGCGGTGCCACCCACCGTCAGCCCCTCGACCAGCAGCGTCGGCTGGCCAACACCGGCCGGCACGCTCTGCCCGCCCTTGCCGCACATGCCGATCCCCTCATCCAGCGCAAAATCGTCACCAATCCCAATCACCTTGGTCAGGCAGGTGGGGCCATCGCCGATCAGCGTCGCGCCCTTGATCGGCGCGCCGAGCTTGCCGTCCTCGATCCGGTACGCCTCGGTGCACGAGAAGACGAACTTGCCGGAAACGATATCGACCTGGCCGCCGCCGAACGACTTGGCGAAGATGCCCTTCTTCACCCGGCTCAGCAATTCGGCGGGATCGTCCCTGCCCCCGCGCATGAAAGTATTGGTCATGCGCGGCATCGGCGCGTGCTGGAAACTCTCGCGGCGGCCATTTCCAGTCGGCTCGACACCCATCAGCCGCGCGTTCATGCGATCCTGCATATAGCCTTTGAGGATACCGTCCTCGATCAGCACCGTCTCGCGGGTCGGTGTGCCCTCGTCGTCGATCGACAGCGAGCCGCGGCGATCGAGGATCGATCCGTCGTCGACCACGGTGACGCCGGGCGCCGCGACGCGCTCGCCGATCCGGCCCGAAAAGGCGCTGGTGCCCTTGCGGTTGAAGTCGCCCTCAAGCCCATGCCCGACCGCCTCGTGCAGCAGCACACCGGGCCAGCCCGGGCCGAGCAGTACGGTCATCTCGCCCGCCGGGGCATCGACCGCCTCCAGGTTCACCAAAGCCTGCGCCAGCGCCTCATCGATCGCGCGGTTCCACGTCTCCGGCTCGAACAGCCGGTCGTAAAGCGCGCGGCCGCCGGTGCCGAAGCTGCCGGTCTCGCGCCGCCCGTTCACCTCGACCACGATCGACACATTGAGCCGCACCAGCGGGCGCACATCGGTGGCGACAAAGCCATCGGGGCGCACGATCTCGACCACGCTCCACGATCCGAGCAGGCTTGCCGAGACCTGCACCACCCGCGGATCGCGCGCGCGAGCGGCGGCATCGATCGCCTGACACAGGTTCACCTTGTCAGCGAAGGGCACGAGATCAAGCGGATCGGCATCGGTATAGAGGTGCCGGTTGGTTCGCGCCGGCGCGGACGCCTTCGGCCCCGTCGCCGGATCGATCAGCGCCATCGTCTCGCCCGCGCGGCGGATCGCGGCGTCGCTGATCTCGTTGGCATGGGCGAAGGCGGTGGTCTCGCCACTCACCGCGCGCAGGCCGAAGCCCGAATCGGTGTTGTACGATGCGGTCTTGAGCCGCCCGTCATCAAAACCGAACGCTTCGGACTTGCGATACTGGAGATAAAGCTCGCCATCCTCGGCACGGCCGAGGATCGAGGCGGTCAGGCGCTGGGCGGCGTCGGCATCGAAGCCGTCGCGATAGAGGAAGCCACGGGGATCGCTGTACATCCCCCGAATATAGGCGGCTTAAACGCTGGCGCCAGCCGGATGGTCGGGAAGTTGGCTCTGATCCGCACCATCGGCGGGGCCGCCCGCCAGCACGAAGCGGCGGTCGCAATAGCCGCAATCGACATAGCCATGCTCGTCGATCTCGAGAAACACGCGCGGATGGCCGAGCGCGGCGGCAATGCCGGCCTGTGCGCCGTCGCAAGCGACGCGGCGATGGGTGACGCGGGTGACTTCGGGTGGCGCGATCATGGCGTGCGGTTAGCAAAGCGGTGCAGACGCCGCAATCGTTTCACTTGCCAAGGCGCGACCGCAGTTCCAGATCAGCGCGCATGAGCGATGCGGCGATCGAGATCGACGGCCTTTCTAAGGTCTATCAGGGCGGCAAACAGGCGCTCGACAATGTCAGCTTCACCGTTCCGCGCGGGCAGATCTTCGGACTGCTGGGGCCGAACGGCGCCGGCAAGTCGACGCTGATCAACATCCTTGCGGGGCTGGTCAACAAGACCGGCGGCACCGCGCGGGTCTGGGGCTTCGACATCGACCAGCACCCGCGCAACGCCAAGCGCGCGATCGGCATCGTCAATCAGGAGATCCTGTTCGACCCCTTCTTCACGCCGGTCGAGACGCTGGAGATCCAGGCGGGCCTGTACGGCGTGCCCAAGGCCGAGCGGCGATCGATGGAGCTGCTGCGCGCGGTGCATCTGGAGGACAAGGCGCACGCCTATTCGCGCACGTTGTCGGGCGGCATGAAGCGGCGGCTGATGGTCGCGAAGGCGATGGTCCATTCACCGCCCGTGCTGGTGCTCGACGAGCCGACCGCGGGCGTCGATATCGAGCTGCGCCAGCAGCTCTGGGCCTATGTCCGCTCCCTCAACGAGCGCGGCGTGACGGTGGTTCTGACGACGCACTATCTGGAGGAAGCCGAAGAGCTTTGCGACCGGATCGCGATCATCAACCACGGCAAGCTGATCGCCAACGAGCCGACCCGCGAGCTTGTCGGCAAGACGCAGGAAAAGGCAGTCGAAGTCACGGTGGACCGCGATATCGTGACGGTGCCCGACAATCGCTGCTTCCAGAAGATCGAAGCCAAGGGCGAGCGCACGCTGGTCATCACCTATGCCAAGGATCAGGCGAATGCCGGCGAGGTACTGGGCGCGGTGCAGGCGGCCGGATTCGGCATCGTCGACGTCAGCACGCGTGAGGCGGACCTGGAGGACGTGTTCCTGAGTCTGACCCGGGCGGCGAACGCCGGATAATCAGTGCGGGAAGTCTGGAAGGTTTAGACCACCCGCCCCCCGATTTTCCGCACCGGCACTCCGTCTCTCAACGCCGGTAGCGCGACAGGAACCGCCACATCGCTTCGTTGTCGGCGGTCCAGACATGGCCCGCGCCGCGCTTGATATGCCCCGCGACCTCGACGCTCGACCGGCAGGCCGCATAGAGCTGCTCATACAGATCTGCGGCGAGGTCACGGCGCAACGGTCCGGCGCGGCAGCCGCCAAGCTCCGCCCAGCGCGCCAGCGCCGCGTCCATCGTGTACTGCCAATAGCCCGCGCCGCCGCCCTGCACCGGATTGGTACCGTCGGCGTCGCCGGCAAAGGCGATCACCGGCACCGGTCCGGTCGGACGGCATGTCGCGGGGTCGGGACGCCTGGCGTCGCCGGCGAGCGGATTGCCGGCACGCAAGCCGACGACCGGCGCGATTCCCGCGAGCTTGTCAGACGCGACGCAGCCAAGCCATGACGTCATCCGCCCTCCGCCCGACAGGCCGGTCGAATAGACTCGCGTGCGGTCGGCGCAGCCCTGTTTCGCGAGCCAGTCGATTGCGCCGCGGATGAAGGCGACATCGTCGGCGTCGCCTGGTCCCGGCACCTTGCCGGTGACGGTCGGGACCCCGGGGATATTCCAAACAAAACCGCGTTCGAGCGGGATACCACCATCGGGCGCGGCAAGCAGGAAGCCGTGGCGGTCGCTGGTAGCCTCCAGCCCCGACTGTTTGAGGATCGCCGCGCCGTCGCCGCCACTGCCGTGCAGCACGAACAGCAGGGGCGCCCGCATTCCCGCGCGATGACCCGCAGGGACGTGGAGCAGCATCGACCGCCCCGTCTGCCCCACGATTATCCGCTCCGTGGTTCCCGGCGTGCCCAATGCGCAACCCGGCGCGGCAGCGGCAGCGGGAGTGAATGCGGCGAACGCGAACAACAGGGCGGACAGGATCGACAGGATGCGCATGGCGGCGCTTCTAGCCCGGCGACAAAAGCTTGGCGACCACGGCGTTTGATTTCGCGCGTGTTTGCCGCATAGCGAGGACCGCCCGCGAAAGGAGCGCCGAGTGGCCAGTGAATCCAAGCAATCCGACGTCCTGATCATTGGCTCTGGCGCGGCGGGGCTAACCGCAGCGATCAATCTGGCCGACCGATTCAAGGTGACGGTGCTGGCCAAGGGCGCGCTCAACGAAGGTTCGACCGCTTGGGCGCAGGGCGGGATCGCCGCGGTGCTCGAGCCTGGCGACACGTTCGAAGCGCATATCGAAGACACGATGATCGCAGGCGCAGGGCTCAACGATCGCGCGACGGTGGAATTCGTGGTCGAGAACGCCCCCGCCGCGATCGACCGGCTGGCTGGCCTTGGCGTGCCGTTCAACGTCGACGGCGACGGCGACGGCTGGCACCTGACACGCGAGGGCGGGCACAGCGCGCGCCGCATCGTCCATGTCGATGACGCCACCGGCTGGGCGGTGCAGGAAGCGCTGATCCGCGCCGCCGCCGCGCATCCCAACATCACGCTGGTGCCGGATATGGTGGCGATCGATCTCGCCACCAGCCGCCATGAGGCGCGCTATTCGGGCGCGGGCAACGTCTGGGGCGTCTACGCCGTCAACCGCGCCATCGACCGGGTCGAGCTGTTCACCGCCAACGCCACCATCCTCGCCACCGGCGGCGCGGGCCGTACCTATCTCTTCTCGACAGCGCCCAAGGGCGCGACCGGCGACGGGATCGCCATGGCGTGGCGCGCGGGGTGCCGCATCTCCAACATGGAGATGATGCAGTTCCACCCGACCTGCCTCTACAATCTGGAGATCAAGAATTTCCTGATCACCGAGGCGGTGCGCGGCGAGGGCGGGCGGCTGATCAACCCGCAGACCGGCAAGCGCTTCATGACCTATTACGACGCCGAGCGGATGGAGCTGGCGCCGCGCGACGTGGTAGCCCGCGCGATCGATGCCGAGATCAAGCGCTACGGGCTCGACTATGTCCATCTCGACATCAGCCATATGCCGGCCGAGTTCGTGAAAGGGCATTTCCCCAACATCTACGAGAAGCTGATCGGGCTGGGCATCGACATGACCACCGGACCGATCCCGGTGGTGCCGGCGCAGCATTATACCTGTGGCGGCATCGTCATCGATCTCGACGGCAAGACCGACCTTCCGGGCCTCTATGCCGCGGGTGAATGCACCGAGAGCGGGCTGCACGGCGCCAATCGCCTTGCCAGCAACTCGCTGCTCGAATGCTTCGTGTTCGGCGAGGCGGCGGCGAAGCATATCGCTGCCAATTGGGACAAACTGCCGCCGCCGCCCGCGATCCGGCCGTGGGACGAGAGCCGCGTCACCGATTCCGACGAGGAAGTGGTGATCAAACAGAACTGGACCGAAATCCGCCGGTTCATGTGGAACTATGTCGGCATCGTCCGCACCACCAAACGGCTCGAACGCGCCGCTCATCGCATCAAGATGCTGAACGACGAAGTCGCCGATTATTACGGGCATTTCCGCGTCACGCCCGACCTGATCGAGCTGCGCAACCTGCTCCAGGCGGCTGAACTGATCGTGCGCTCAGCGCTGCACCGGCACGAAAGCCGCGGGCTGCATTATACGCTCGACTATCCGCAGACCGCGCCAAAAGCGGTCGATACCGTGCTTGTTCCTTGATTCTATGCCACTTTGTTCACGCTTTGCCGCCATATTCGCGGCGTTCGTCGCAGCTTCGCGTCAAGGCGCTTGAACCTGCCCGCCCCCGGGTGACATGATCACATTGGGCAAGGGGCGTTGGTAGCGTGTTGGCAATTCAGAATTTCACGGTTCTTCAGCGAGCATTGACGTTGGGCGGGCTCGCGCCCGCGCTACTGGTCGGCGCCGCGGTTCATTCGCAGGATGCGCCCCAGAATCTGGTGCCGCCCAGCTATCGGGTCACGATCGGCGTCCCGCCCGCTCCCCGGCCATTCCCGGTTTCGCCCGCTCCCGCACCGCTCCAGACAAACATCCATACGCTCGCGCGCAATTTCGGCGGCGTGGTCGGCGTGTCGGTGCGCAGCCTCGACGCCGGCTGGCAGATCGATGCCAATGGCGCGCGCCGGATGCCGCAGCAGAGCGTGAGCAAGCTGTGGGTCGCGATGACCGTGCTCGACGCGCGTGACCGCGGCAAGCTGACGCTCGACGATCCGGTTTCGCTGACGCGCGAGAATCTGACGGTTTTCCACCAGCCGATCGCCGCATTGGTAGTGAAGAACGGCGTCTATCAGACCACTGTACGCGAGTTGCTGCTGCGCGCCATGCAGCAGAGCGACAACACCGCGAACGACCGTCTGCTCAATCTGGTCGGCGGACCCGAGGCCGTGCGCGCCATGATCCGCGACAAGGGGTTGGGCGACATCCGTTTTGGCCCTGGCGAACGGCTGCTGCAGGCCCGGACCGCGGGGCTTCCGTGGAAACCCGAATATTCGATGGGCCGATCTTTCCAGCAGGCACGCGCCGCGCTGCCGCCGACGGTACGCCGCGCCGCGTTCGAAGCCTATGTCGCCGATCCGGTCGACGGCGCCGCGCCCTCGGCGATCGCGCTGGCGCTGGCCCGGCTCAAGGCGGGCGAAGTCCTGTCGCCCTCGTCGACGCGCTGGCTGATGACCGTGATGGAAGCTTCGCGCACCGGCAAATACCGGCTGCGCGGCGCGGTGCCGCCGGGCTGGACCTTCGGCCACAAGACCGGCACCGGGCAGGATCTGGCCGGGCGCACCGCGGGCTATAACGATGTCGGCATCCTCACCGCCCCGGACGGCAAGGCCTATTCGATCGCGGTGATGATCGGCGACACGCCGCGCCCGATCAAGGAACGGCAAGAGCTGATGCAGGGCGTGGTCGCCGCGGTGGTCGCCAATCATCATTGAGTTCGAGCGCAAGCGCCGGGAAGCGGCGGCGGTCCCCGCGCCTTAGATGAAGGCATGACCGACACGCCGGCACGCCACGACTGGACCGCAATCGAAGACGCACTCGACCGGGAGGGCTGGGCAATACTGCCCGGATTACTTTCCCCGCGAAGCTGCGCCGACCTTGCCGCCGTCTATGACGTCGATTCCGCCTTCCGCAATACCGTGACGATGGCCCGACACGGCTTCGGGCGAGGTGAATACCGCTATTTCGCTTATCCGCTGCCGCCGATGGTCTCGGCGCTGCGGACCGCGCTCTATCCGCACCTCGCCGCCGTAGCGAACAGATGGCACGCTCGAATGGGGATGGACCGCCGCTTCCCCGCCACCCACGCCGGGTTCCTCGCCGAATGTCATGCCGACGGGCAGACGCGCCCCACCCCGCTGCTGCTGCGCTACGGGCCGGGTGACTATAATTGCCTGCATCAGGACCTGTATGGCGAACATGTCTTCCCGCTTCAGCTCGCGGTGCTGCTGTCGGCCCCCGGCACCGATTTCGAGGGGGGGGAGCTGGTGCTGACCGAACAGCGGCCGCGCATGCAGTCGCGCGCGGGGGTGGTGCCCCTTTCGCAAGGCGATGCGGTTGTGTTCGCGGTCAATCGGCGGCCGGTACGGGGAAGTCGTGGCGACTATCGCGTGACGATGCGGCACGGCGTCAGCACCGTCCGACATGGACAGCGGCATACGCTGGGAATCATCTTTCACGACGCGCGATGAAACGCGCCGGTTACGATCTGGACTAAGTCCGGGCGGACCCTATCATGCGCCCGGCCGGAGCAGGAGCGCGCATGGACATCACGCTCAATTTCATCAATCGATCCGACGACGCCGGTAACAGCCAGATCCTGATCTTCGGCAAGAACCCCGAAACCTCGCTCGACGCAATCGCACAGGCGTGGGCTGTGATTCCCGCCGGCGCGCCGAACATGAACCATGCGCTTCTCTATCCGGCGGAAACCGGCCTGACCGTTCAGGACAGCTACGGCAATTTCACACCGATGCAGCCCGCCGCGCCCGGCCAGCATTTCCGCTTCGTGGCGGGTGAGGAGGGCGGCGCGGTCGAACCGGCGATCGCAGCCGGCCCCGCGGATCAGATCACATTGGCCAACGACCTGATTCAGGGCTCGGTCAATGCCTGTCTCTACAAGGGCAAGCATCTGTATCTGTGTGAGCGTCATGTGCTGCCCGGCCAGACCGCTGCGTTCCGTCTCAAGCCGGTCATTTGGGTCGGTGTGGCGTCGGGCAGCGACCCCGGTGCGGGAAGCGGCTCCGCGACCCTCTCCAGCGACGCGACCAAAATCTCGCTATTGGGCCTGGCCAGCGCGGATGTCGTGATGACCGGCGGCGGCACCGGCCCAAACGCCGAGCCGCTCCTTTTCACGCTCGAGAATATCGTCACCGCCTGATCGTGCGCCGCTAGGGGCTTTGTTCCGCCGGGCGGCTCGGCTATCGCTCGCCCATGCCCCATCTCTATCTGGTCGACGGCTCCGGCTATATCTTCCGCGCCTATCACCGGCTGCCGCCGCTGACCAACAAGCATGGCGAGCCTGTGGGCGCCGTCTATGGCTATACGACGATGCTGTGGAAGCTCGCCGACGAGCTCAATAAGGCGGATGGCCCTACCCACATGGCGGTGATCCTCGACAAGAGCGAGCACACCTTCCGCAACGAGATGTACGACCAGTACAAGGCGCACCGCCCCCCCGCGCCCGAGGATCTGGTGCCCCAGTTCCCGATGATCCGCGACG